>Ga0302322_100000931_pt1 | contig 23171 bp, 20 predicted proteins | sample Fen_T0_2_FD_203757 | JGI IMG/M metagenome (GOLD analysis project Ga0302322, IMG submission 203757) | Peat permafrost microbial communities from Stordalen Mire near Abisko, Sweden - Fen_T0_2 | ecosystem: Environmental > Terrestrial > Soil > Wetlands > Permafrost | place: Sweden: Abisko...
CTGACCCCTATGCCGGGGCGCGTCCGAAGCCGACCGAGCCAATCAAGAAACTGATTGTCCGTGTCCGCACCATTGCGGACATGATCAGCACGGGCATGATTGAATCGCCCGCCGACAGCGTGGACGACATCATTGGCGAAGTCAGCGCCGCCCGCGTAACCGAACGCGGCACTCGCGCCGATGACAAAGCCAGCGAAGCCGCCATGGAAGACCGTAAAAAAGCCGGATATTTTTGAACCATGCCACACACGCAGCATCCCATCGAACTTTTACGCTTCAACACCTGCGGGTCGGTTGATGACGGCAAGTCCACGCTCATTGGCCGGTTGCTCTACGATTCCAAATCGTTGATGGAAGACCAGGTCGAGGCGCTCGAAAAATCGGCCGACATCACCGGCGGCGGCCAGATCAATCTCGCCAACCTCACGGACGGCCTCCGCGCCGAACGCGAGCAGGGCATCACGATTGACGTGGCGTATCGCTATTTCGCCACTCCGCGCCGCAAGTTCATCGTGGCCGATACGCCGGGGCATATCCAATACACCCGGAACATGGTCACGGGCGCCTCCACGGCCAACCTCTCCATCGTGCTCGTGGATGCCCGGCTGGGCGTCATTGAGCAGACGCGGCGGCACACGTACATCGCGGCCCTGCTGGGGATTCCGCACCTGGTTTTCGCCGTGAACAAGATGGATTTGGTGGATTGGAACGAAGAACGTTTCCTGGAAATTCGCGATGAAATCGAGGGTTTCCTGCCCAAACTGGGCGGCTTTCGCGACGTGATCTTCATCCCGATCAGCGCGCTGAACGGGGATAACGTCGTGGATGTTTCCAAACATACGCCGTGGTACCATGGCCCGACGTTGCTGGGCCATCTGGAAACCGTGCATATAGCCAGCGACTGGAATTTCGAAATGTTCCGGTTCCCCGTGCAATGGGTCAACCGCCCGAACAACCCCACGGACAAGTCGCTGCATGACTTTCGCGGGTTGAGCGGTCAGGTTGCCAGCGGCTTCGTCCGCCAGGGCCAGACCGTCGTCGTTTTGCCCATCGGCATCAAGACCACCGTGAAGGAGATCTGGACCTTTGATGGCCCGCTCGCCGAAGCATTTTGTCCACAATCGGTTACCCTGTGTCTCGAACATGACATTGACGTCAGCCGCGGAGACATGATCGTGGGGCTGGAGGAATTGCCGGGGCGGAGCGCGGAATTGCAGGCGCGCCTGTGCTGGATGCATCAACGGCCCTTGCAGGCGGGGAAAAAGTACTTCCTCAAACACGCCACGCAGACCGTGCAGGCGATCGTGACGCAGCTTGAAAGCCGCATCAATATCATCACCTATGAACCCGAGCCGAACCCGCCGGCGCTGGCGCTGAACGACATCGGCATCGTGCGCATCAAGACGGCCAAACCGCTTGTTTTCGATGGCTATGGCCGCAACCGGCTGACCGGTTCGTTCATCCTGGTGGAACAGGGCACGAACGCCACCGTGGCCGCCGGCATGCTGTATCCGCCGACCGAAGCCGCCAAACCGGAATACAACGATTTTGCCATTTAGGCTGTTGTCAACCAGTTAAGACGTTTTTTAATCCACCCCATTCTGGAGAATCAGTTTTCTTTGGATTGCGTTGCGAACACGCCCCAACTAACTTGGCAACTGATTTGCTCAACAACAAAGCGATGGCAACCACACTGAACCCAGGCGAAGAAGCTCAATTGCAACAAACAATTGAGATGTTCGAGGTCATTGTCCAGTCGCAGCCCAGCGACACCCAGTCGCTGGAAATCCTCAAGGAAGCCTACACGAAGCTCAACCGCGAGGACGAAATCATCGGCACCTCCAAACGCATTGCCCAGGCGTATCTCCTGCAAGGCCAGTTATCCTCGGCCATTCTGGAGTATGAGACGATTCTCCAGCGGCGGCCCGAAGATGAAGACGTGCGCCAAGCCCTGGCCCAAATCGAGGCCAAAGCCAGCAGCGCGGTGGTTCAGTCGTCCGGTGATTCCGTGGCCCTGGCCTCCGTTTCAGAACCCCCCGCCCCGCCGCGCAAGCGCAGCACCGGCGACACCGGCGTGGAAGAAGTGGATGACGGGCGCAAGACACTGTATAAAATTTACGTCGACAGCAAGCTCATCACCGCCGGCGATTTCGACCTTTGCTGGCACAAGGTGAGCCCAAGCACCGCCCCGGCCGACGTGGTGGATCCGTTCATTCAGACGCTGCATGAAAAGGGCCTCTTCCTGATCGACAAGTCGCTGCGGCTGCTTTCGGACAAATCGCGCATGGCCTACCTGCCGCTGGAGCGGTATGACGTGGACATCGACCTGACCCGCGGTTTTCCGGCGGATGTCTGCCGGCGCTGGTGCGTCATGCCCATGGACCGGATGAGCAAGGCCATTTTGGTGGCCACCGCCAACCCTTTCAACCAGCAGGCGGCGAAAGAACTTGCCGCCGCCACCACGCACCGGCTGCTGTGGTATGTGTGCGCCCCCAACGACATCATCATTAACCTGCGCAAGGCATTTCGCTGACCATGGCCAAAATCAAGTCATTTGCCGAACGCATCGCCGACGCCCTCATCGAGGACGGCTTGCTGAGCCCGAACCAAATTGAGGAACTCCTCGAGCGCCAGAAGAAAGAAGGCGCCCGCCTGGTCAAGCTGCTCATTGACAAAGACAAACAATACGTCAGCCCGGACGATCTCGCCGTCTGCATGGGCCGCGTGCTGAACGTCTCCCCGATCAATCTTGCCCGCCTCAACATCCTGCCCGAGGTGGTGGAACTGGTGCCCCGCGACATCGCCCACGCCCACAAGGTCATCCCCGTCAGCCGCCTCGAGAACAAGCTGTTCCTGGCCATGTCCGACCCGTTGAACGTGCTCGCGCTCGACGACGTCAAACGCATCACCAAGCTGGACATCGGCCCGATGATCGCCTCGGAAAAGGCGATCCTTGAAAAGCTCACTGCCATTGACTCCGCCAAGACCGGTTCGATGGAAGACCTGATTCAGGACGCCCAAAAGCAGCAGGATGCGGCTGACGACGCCGAAAGCATCGAGTCGGTCAAAGAAATCAAGGAGGACATGAACCTTGATCAACTGGCCGCCTCCAGCGAAGAGGCGCCGGTCATCAAGCTCGCCAACCTGATCGTCCTCCAGGCCATCAAAGACCGCGCCAGTGACATCCATCTGGAACCCTTTGAAAAAGTGATGCGGCTGCGCTACCGCATTGACGGCGCGTTGATGGATGCCACTCCGCCGCCCAAGCAAATGCAACTGGCCCTGGCCTCGCGCTTCAAAATCATGTCCAACCTGGACATCGCCGAACGGCGCATGCCGCAGGACGGGCGCATGCGGGTCAAGGTCAGCGGCAAGGACTACGATTTGCGCGTCTCCATTTTGCCGACGGTTCACGGCGAAAAGATCGTGCTCCGCGTGCTGGACAAGAGCAACCTCTCCGCCAGCCTGGACAAGCTGGGCCTCGACCCGGACACCTTCAAGCAGTTCAAGGCCGCGATTGACGCGCCCCACGGGCTGATTCTCGTCACCGGCCCCACGGGTTCCGGCAAGACCACCACGCTTTATTCCGCGCTGAACGAGCTGAACAATCCGCAGTGGAACATCATCACCGTGGAAGACCCGGTGGAATTCCAGATTCCCGGCATCAACCAGGTGCCGACGAAAAAGGAAATCGGCCTCACCTTTGCCAACGCCCTCCGCTCCATTCTGCGGCAGGACCCGGACATCATCATGATCGGGGAAATCCGCGATACGGAGACGGCGGAAATCGCCATCGAAGCCGCGCTCACCGGTCACCAGGTGCTTTCCACCATGCACTGTAATGACGCGCCCGGCGCCATTGCGCGCTTGGACGACATGGGCATCGCCCCGTTCTTGATTTCATCCTCCGTCATCCTGTCCTGCGCCCAGCGCCTGATGCGCCGCATTTGCTCGCATTGCAAGGAGCCGGTGACCTATCCGGCGAAAATGTTTGAAGATCTTGCCATGGATCCCGCACTGTTTGATGGCGTGCCGCTCTACCGCGGCCGGGGCTGTGATCGCTGCAAAAACAGCGGCTACGTGGGCCGTCTGGCCGTCATTGAAGCCATGACCATCACCGATCAGATCCGTAAGCTGGTCATTTCCCGCGCCAGCACGCGCGAAATGGCGAAAGTGGCCATCAATCAAGGCATGCGCACGCTCCGCATGGTGGCTTTGGATCGCGCGCGGGACGGCGTCTCCACCTTGGAGCAAGTCATGCTCCTCACCTCCGCACACTAGCCCGGATATTTCATAGCTGCTGGTTTGCCTTTCATTAGCACCGGGCTTCCAGCCCGGTGGTGGACTGGCGGTGACGAACACAGCCGTTTTAACGGCTTCCGGCACCCTGTCAAAGTCGCTGAAACCGCTCCAATTTTGTTTCGACTTGCCTCACCGGCCTGAAGCCTTGTGCAAATAAAACGACCGTGAAATATCCGGGCTAGAGCATTGACAGAAAAGATGTAGCGCTTGGCGGCGGGGATTTTTGCCCTGGGACGAGGCTTTGGCGAAGGCGCCGGTTCCACGGACCCTGTCACTGATGAGAAGCGAAGCCCAAGGGCAAAAAGATCGCCGGCGCTCAGACCTCAGCCCAGTGCTACAGCTTTGAGGGAAATGCTCTAATACCGTTTAAACGGCTGCGTTGGATCCGTCATCCAAGGCGGCAATTTCGGGGCCGTCGCCGACTTGGTGGCCGGCGAGACGACGGGGCGGCTGATTCCCGAGAGGGGGGCAATCCCGACCGGCTTGACCAGTTCGCGGGTCAGCGGCTGGTAGGAGTGGCCGGCGGGGTTTTCCAAGCTGGCGGACTGCAGCAGCGGATTCGCATTACCAGCCCCCAGACCGAAAACTGAACGGGGAGTGGTGGTGGGCGGCGAGAAGACCGTTGCCACCGCCGGTTTTTCGACCGGCGCACTATCATCCAACATGGCCCGGAAACGCTCCATGCTCGCCAGTTGCTCGGTCGACGCCTTCGCACTGGGCGCGGGCAGGCCAAACGGATTGCCTCCGACATAGCCGCCGTTTTGCTCCACGGCGAAAGGCGAAGACTTGGCCGTCATTCTTAACGCTTGGTTAACATTTCTCGTTTCCAATCCGTCGTTTTTTGAAGAATCCGGCTGATCTTCGCGCCGGCCGAATATGCCAGCGGCGAAATCCGGCTGTTTCAGTGAAGAAAAACCCGCCGCCCCATTGGTCGCTGAATGGGACGCCAAACCGCTTTGCCGCAACAGATAACGATCTTCGGCGGAAAGTTCCGCCTGCTCTTTGGACTTCCCGATGCCAAGAATTTCTTCCGGCGTCTGCACCCCCATGATTTTCTCCGGAGTCGTCAGCGCCCAGTTCTTCTTGCCATCTAAAAACTGCTTCCATTTTCTGGCGTTGGCCGAAGTATCTTCCCCGTATGAGGGCCCGAGCGGAAGCCGGTCGAATGAATGCGTGGGGTCGTACTGGCCAAAAAGTGAAACCGGGGCGTTATAATCTTTGACGGAGAGTTTTTTCGAACGCACCGGCGCGTCCAACCCGCTGGATTTATCCACTTTATCCGTCCCCTCTGGCACCGAAAATTGGATGGTAGATTGCGCTTCGGCCGCGACCGCCCAAGCCATCAAAACGGCCAGGCAGCCCGAAAGTTTTTGCGGAAAAGTATTCATTAACCAGTCAGACCCATCCTAACAGACAATTGCCGGCGGCAACAGTTCAAAATAATCCTTCCAACCAACAAGCACGCCCCGCCGCCAAGCTCAGGCGGCTGGCTGCCTTGAAGCCGGGATCACATTATCCGGCGCCAAAACTCCACCGCAGTTCCTCCCGCCCAAATCCAGCGTTAACAAGCTCTTCCCGCGCAGATTTTTGCGCGGGGGCGGCCGGTTTTCCACCGCGCCATCTGCCAACGCACTTTTTGCGATTTATTTTCGGAACTATTTTCCGTTTGCGGTGTCTATAACTTCAATCCGCTTGAAGACCAGTAATTTCTGGCTTAACGAAGTTGTTTGACCAAACTGTCAAACATCAGCAACTTTCACGCGGGCGGAGCATGCATGGACGAAAATGGCGCGCATATTGGGACCGGGTCTAACGGGCAGGCGGATTTCTCCGCCCGGCCTAATGCTGCTTCCTCGGCCGAGCGCGTGCTGCCGGCCGACTTCATCAAGCGTCATCGCGTCCTGCCGCTCAAGGTTCAGGACGGCATTCTCCAACTCGGCACGGCCGAGCCGGGCAACCAGCGCGTCCTGGACGATGTCCGCCTCCTGACCGGCCTGGAAGTTGAGGAAGTGGCCATGCCCGAGGCGGAAATTACCGGGAAAATCTCCACGAACGGCCAGGTCACGGTCGAAAGCATGATCGAGGACCTGAGCCCGGAGCGCACCGCCGGCGGTGAGGGCAAAAACCTGCACGACATTGAGGTCATGGCCAACGAGCCGACGGTCGTGAACCTGGTGAACCTGATCATCTCGACCGCCATCCACGAGCGGGCCAGTGACATTCATCTGGTGCCATTTGAGAATTTCGTGCAATTGCGCTACCGCGTGGACGGGCTGTTGCAGGAAAAACAGCCGCCCCCCAAGCCGCTCCACCCCGCGCTGGTTTCGCGCATCAAGATCATGGCGGATATGAACATTGCCGAGCGGTTCATGCCGCAGGACGGGCATATTCAAATCCACCATCGCGGCACCCGCGTGGATATCCGTGTGGGGACGATGCCCACGATCTACGGCGAAAGCCTCGTGATGCGGCTGCTCGAAAAAAGTTCCAAAGTACAGACCGTCGAGGAACTGGGGCTGGATCCCGCCCGGGCGGCCCTGTTGTCGCGGCTGGTCGAAAAGCCGCACGGGCTGTTCCTCACCACCGGCCCGACCGGCAGCGGCAAGACCACCACGCTGTATTCGATTTTACAGCGCATTTACACGCCCGAGCTGAAAATTCTCACCATTGAGGACCCGGTGGAATACGAATTGCCCGGCGTGGCGCAGATTCCCGTCCGGCCCGGCCGCAACTTCACGTTCGCCACCGGCCTCCGCGCCATGCTGCGCCAGGACCCGGATGTCGTCATGGTCGGCGAAATCCGCGATTTCGAGACCGCCGAGATCGCCATCCGCGCCGCGCTCACCGGCCACCAGGTTTTCAGCACCCTGCACACGAACGATGCCACCGGCGCCGTGACCCGGCTGATCGACATGGGCGTGGAGGCGTTTCTCGTGTCCTCGGCCCTGGAAGGCGTTTTGGCGCAGCGGCTGTTGCGGAAGATCTGCCCCAACTGCCGCCAGGAAAACCTGATTGAACCGATGGTGCGCGAAAAATTGGAAACGCTGGGCGGCAAAAAGCTGGCCGGTAAATTTTATCGCGGCACCGGCTGCGAGGAATGCCGCGGCACCGGCTATCGCGGCCGCGTCGGAATTTTTGAACTGCTGCCCATCACCACGCCGCTGCGCGAACTGATCCTGCAGAAGCGCTCCAACACGGAACTCAAGGCCGCCGCGCAGAAAACCATGATCACGATGCACCAGGACGCCCTGCAAAAGGCGGCGGCCGGCATCACGACGCCGGAAGAAATCCTGCGCGTCTCCTCCGGGGATCTGCTGGAATGAACGCCTTTCGCTACCAGGCCATCGAAGCCGGCGGCAGTGCCGTGCAGGGCGTGATCGAAGCCGAGGACCGGCGGGCGGCGTTGCAGCAGCTCGGCCGGCGCGGGCTGTCCCCCTCCCGGCTCGAACCGTGTGCCGCGAACGGGGACCAGCCGGCGGCCGTTGCGGCTCCCGCCGCCGCCGGCATCCGCTTCGGCTCCGGCATCCGGCGCAAGGAAATCACGGCTTTCACCCAGGAAATGAGCGCCTTGCTGGGGGCGGGCATCCCCATTCCCCAGGCGCTGGCCAGCCTCGGCGAGCAGGAGGAAAACCTCCCGCTGCGCGCGGTGCTGTTAAAAATTTCCGACGGCGTCCGCAAAGGCGAATCCTTTTCGGGCGCGCTCGCCGCGCATCCCCAGTTGTTCAGCAAACTGTACACCAGCATGATCCGCGTCGGCGAGGAAGCCGGCGTGCTCCCCGCAGTGATGGCCGATCTGGCGGGCTTGCTGGAACATGAGGATGAAGTGCGCGGCGAAGTCGTCGCCGCCATCTCGTATCCGGCGTTTGTCCTGGTCTTCGGGGTGTTAACGGTCACCGTGCTGCTGACCATCGTGCTGCCGCGATTGTTTGGGATGTTGCAGGAAATGCTCACGGTGCTGCCGCTGCCCACCCTGATTCTCCTGAAGGTGAGCGGGCTGCTCCACCAGCACTGGCTGGTGCTGCTGGTCTCGGTGGCGGGCACCGGCGGCGGCTTGTGGTGGTATCTCCGCACGCCGTCGGGGGCGCACGCGTGGGACAAATTCAAACTGCGCATTCCGCTGGCCGGGGGCGTCTTTCGTTCCGCCGCCTTGAGCCGCTTCGCCCGGACCCTGGGCACGCTGGTGAAAAGCGGCGTGTCGCTGCTGCCCGCCTTGAAGATCGTGGAAAACACCATCGGCAACCGCGTCCTGGCCGCCCAGATCGCCCAGGTCGCCGAGGAAACCCGCGGCGGTGATTCCTTGGCCGCGCCATTGCGCAAGCTCGGCATTTTTCCCAAAACGGTCGTGCAGATGATCGATGTCGGCGAGGAAAGCGGCACCCTCCACGTCATGCTGTTGAAGGTCGCCGAAATCGAGGAGCGCCACATGCGCGCCAAAACCAAGACGCTGATTTCGCTCCTCGCCCCCATCCTGATTTTGATTGTCGGCGCGCTGGTCGGCTTCATGGTCATCGCGCTCCTGCTGCCCATTTTCAAGATGAGCAGCGCCATTCATTGAGCTTTTTCATCAACTATGAACCTCACCCGAACTCATAAAAACTCCCGCGGTTTCACCCTCGTCGAAATCATGGTCGTCGTGGTGATCCTCGGCATTCTCGCCGCCACGATCATCCCGCAGTTCATCGGCACCACCAAGGACGCCAAAATCAGCGCCGCCAAGGCGCACATCGCCGAGTTAGAATCCGCCATCGAGCGCTTCTATGTGCAGATGGACCGCTACCCGACTTCCGAGGAAGGCTTGAAAGTCCTCGTGGAAGCGCCCGCCAACGACGACGGCAAGAAATGGCGCGGCCCCTATGTCAAACAACTGCGCGCCGACCCGTGGGGCAACGCCTACCAATACCTGATTCCGGGCACGCATCATGCCACCAGCTTCGACCTCTGGTCGCGCGGCGCGGACGGCGCGGACGGCGGCGAAGGTGAAAACGCCGACCTTGGCAACTGGTGATTGATTTGTGCACCCCGGTTTTTCCAGCCCGCCCCGCCCCGCCGCCTTCACGCTGATGGAGCTGATGGTGGTCATCGTGCTGATCAGCATCATGACCGCGCTGATCATTCCCGAAATGAAGGGCACCTACGAGGACGCCTTGCTCCGTTCAACCGGCCGCGAACTGGTCGCGGTGTTTGAACTCGCTTCCAGCCGCGCCATCAGCCTGAACCAGTCGCATCGCGTGCAACTGGATGAACACAGCGGACGTTATCTCATCACCCGCAAAACCCGCGTGAGCGGGCACGAAGATTTTGTCCCGCTCCAGGATGTGGCCGGCAGCGCCGGCCGGCTGGATGACCGCATCGCCATTGAGCTCCGCCATCCCGGCGAAGCCGCGGCGACGGCAGTCGCCGAAACCACCGCCGGTGCCGTCAGTGCAACCCCGGCGGAGCCGGGAGCGATTTCCTTTTATCCAGATGGCACCGCCGATCCCGCTGAAATCCGGCTGCGCGACCGCGCGGGTTTCCAGTTGGTGTTGCAATTGAACCCGGTCACCGCCCGGGTCCACCTCGTTGAACCGGCCCGCGAATGAACCGCCCGGGTCACAACGTTGCCGCCGGTTTTTCGCTCATTGAAGTCATGGTGGCGATTTTGATTCTGGGCATCGCGCTGGCCGGGCTCACCACCGGCATCACCACCGCATTGGGCTCCAGCAAGGAATCGGAGTTGCAGACCACCGCGGCGCTGCTCGCGGCGGGCCAGGTCGAGACGCTGCGCGTCGAGGGCGGCTTGGTCGATGGCGAAACCACCGGCGTCGGCGGCGCGGCCTTCGCGCTCTACCGCTGGAAGCAAACCCTCAGCGGCACGGGCATTGACGGCTTGCATGAAGTCGTCGTCGCGGTCGAGAGCGCGGCGGACGGGCGGACGATTTATGAGCTGAAGACGATGCTGTTTGAGCCGCCCGCCGATTCGCCGACGGACACCAAAACCGCCAAACCCAAAAAGAAACGGAGCGCCGCCCGATAAAAACGCCGCTGGCACAACGCCGGGTTCCCGGGTTCACGCTGATCGAAGTCGTCATCAGCGCGGCGTTGATGGCGTTGATCCTGACGGCGGCGTATCTGTGCCTCAGCGCGGGGATCGCCGGCCAGAAACTGGTCGAGCCGCGCGCCGACCTCCTCCAAAACGCCCGCGTGGCCACGGCGCTGCTGACCGCCGACCTGCGGGCCGCGTGCCCCCTCTCGCCCGATTATGCCTTCCTTGGCATGAAGCGGATGATCGGCGACGTCGAGGCGGACAACATGGATTTTGCCACGCACAACCACACGCCCAAGCGCGCCCACGAAGGCGATTTCTGCCAGGAAAGCTTCTATCTCGACCAGGACAAGGCCACCGGCCGGTTCAGCCTGTGGCGGCGGCGGAATCCGCTGTTTGCCCTGGACCCGTTGAACGGCGGCAGCAAGGAAGAGATTGCGCAGGGTCTGCTGGGTGCACGGTTTGAATACTCCGATGGCACCGACTGGTTTGATAATTGGGGCGAGGTCAAAGGCCGGGCCAAGACGGAAAATTCCAACCGCGAGCAGACCAACCTCGATGGCCTGCCCAAGGCGGTGCGCATCACGCTGATGTTCGATTCCAATCCCAAGTCCAAACCAGCCGCGGCCACGCCGTCAGACACGCGTCCCGCCGAACCGCCGCTGGTGTTCCAAACCGTGGTGGCGCTTAATTTGGCGGAGCGGGCCACGGGCGGTTCCACCGACGCAACCGCCGGCGCCGCGCCGAACGGAGGAGGCAATTAACCATGCGCCGCCAAGGTTCCATCCTGATTGGCCTGCTCTGGTGCGTCGTGCTGTTGTCCCTCCTGGTGGTGGGCGTGCTGCACACGGCGCGGATGAATTTAATGGTGGGAAAAAATTATGGCGACCGCATCCAGGCCCGGTATCTGGCCCTGGCCGGCATTGAGAAGGCCAAGGCGCTCCTCTACAAAAATGCCCGGGAGCGCACCCGCAATGGCAAGCATCACGACGGCGAACTTTATAATTCGCCGGCGCAGTTCCGCGAGGTGGTTTTGGGCCGGGGCACGTTTTCCGTGCTGCGCCGCGCACGCGCGGATGAAGGCAGCGGCGTGGCTTATGGCGTCGGCGATGAGGAAAGCCGCCTCAACGTGAATACCGCCTCCGCCGATCAGTTGGCCAAACTGCCCAACCTGACGCCCGATATTGCCACGGCGATCCTGGGCTGGCGGGGCGGCGGGCAGACCGCCGCGGCCGAGGCGGATTATTACGCCTCGCTCCAGCCGCCTTCGCAGCCGCGCAATGCGCCGTTTGAAACCGTGCGCGAATTGCTGCTCGTGCGCGGAGTGACCCCGGAACTTTTCCTCCGCCAGGATGTTCATCAGAATGGCATGACTGAAATCTCCGACGACGCCCCCTCCGACGCGACGCGGTTCGAAAACGTGCCCGCCGACGACAACCTCGGCTGGGCGGGCGTCCTCACCGTGGATTCGGCCGTGAAGGACGTGAACGCCGCCGGGGAAGCGCGGGTGAATGTTCAGTCCGCCGACGAAAACAAGCTCGCCACCATCCGCGGTTTCACGCCCGAGATCGCGCGGGCCATCACCGCCTATCGCGGGCAAAATCGTTTCCAGAGCATCGCGGATTTGCTGGATGTCAAACCCGCCCAGAACCAGAACAACTCCTCCGGCCACTCGTCCGGTTCCGGCCAGGGACAGTCCTCCGGCCCCAACGTCATCAGTGAAAACCTGTTCATGGACATCGCCGACGACGTGACGGTCAGCGACAACGACACGTTGACCGGTGCGGTCAATCTCAACACCGCCGGGCTCACCGTACTGTGCAGCCTCCCGGACGTGGACCGCAACCTGGCGCAGGCGATCATCTCCTACCGGCAGTCGAACGGTTTTTTCAAGAACCTCGGCGAACTGCTGAAGGTCGATGGCCTGAACCGCCAGATTTTCAAGGGCCTCGCGCCGCTGGTCTCCGTGCGCTCGGAGACGTTTCGCATTTTATGTGAAGGCCGGATCAAATCCACCGGCACCCGGCAGCGCGTCCAAGTGATCGTCCGGGTTGGCACTGACGCGGTTAAAACCCTTTCCTATCGGGAGGATGATTTGTGATGGAACTTACTTTTCTAAATTCAGCGCCGGTGTTCATCGAAATCAATGCCGGGTCGCTGCAGGCGGCGCGCGGGACGGAAACCGTGGACCTCCCGCTGGCACGGGCCGCGGATGGCACCTTGACGCCCGCGTGCCAGGAAAAAGTCACGGCCGCGCTGGAAAAATTCACCGGCCACAAAAGCTGGCAGCCGCGCGTCCGGGCATTTTGCGCGATTGCCGCCAGCGGCATTGCCCTGCGCCAGGGCAGCCTGCCGGCGGCCACCGGCGACGAATTTCAACGGCTCCTGCTGCTGAAAATCGAGACGGAGTTTCCGCTGCCGCCCGAAGAGCTCGCCTGGGGCTGGCAAACATTGCCGTCGAATGGCCCGGCCACCACCAGGGAAATTCTCATTGCGGCGGTGCGCAAGGAAATCATCGCGGAATACACCACCGTGCTGGTCGCGGCGGGCTTGCGTCCGGTGTTCACCCCGGCCGCGCTGGCGCGAAACACACTGTGTCCGCCCACGACCGGTCCGTACGCGATCCTGGAAATTGGCCGGACCACTTCAGAACTGGTTTCGGGCAATAACGGCGTGGCCGAATCATTGCGCATCGTTGCCTGGGGCGCGGAAAATGCCGGGGCCGCGACCGGGCCGGCCGCCAAAGTTTTCGGCCCCGGTTGGAACGGCCGGAAACTCTTTATCTCCGGCGGAGCCGGCACGCTGACCGGAGCCGCCGCCGCGCTGCGGCAGCATTGGAACCTCGTCAGTGAGCCGCTGGATGTTCCTGCCGGGCGGACGGCGGCGATGCTTGGTCTGGAAAAATCCGTCGCCAAACACGCTGAATTGCTGTTGCTCGGAACGTCCGCCAAACCGTCGGGCCGCCGGTTCGATCTTTCGGGAGCCGAAACCAGGCTATGGTTGAAACGCGCGGTGCTGTTGCTGGCCGCGCTGACCGTCTTTCCTTATGCGGAGGCGCTGCTGCTCAAGTCGCACGTGGCCAAAAAATATGCCGCCGCCCGGGCGGAAAAGGAACGCATGGCGGCCGTGGTGGATCCGGAACTGCGCTTTCTCCAGGCGTTGAAACAAACCCAGCCTCCCTATCTCGAAGCGCTGTTCTGTTTCGCCAAAGCCACCCCGCCCGGGGCGCGCCTCGACCCGGTGGCCATGAACCAGCGCGGCGAACTTTCCTGGCGCGCCGTCTTCCAAAACGGCCAGCAGGTCAGTGATTTTCGGGCCAAGTTGAACGACGGCGGCTTTTTCACCAACGTCGTCGTCGAGGAACAGGCCCCCACGCCCGACCGGCAAAAGGTCAATGTGCGGATGAGCGCCCGGTGGAATGCCGACGCCCTGCGGACCAAACTAAAAACCAGCCCGCTCCCGGCGGGCGGCGAGACGAATTCCGGCCGGGCCAACCCGGTTCCCCCGGCCCCGCCCTCAAAACCGGCCACCCCCTGATTTCATGCGCACTTTATCCCCCAGCGAAAAGAAGACCATCCGGTTTGCCGCCATCGGCATTGCCGCGTATCTGGCGCTTTTTGGCGCGCTCAAAATCTGGCAGTTTTTCCACCACCAGCGCGTGGCCTACCTGCAACTCGTAGCGGCCGCGCAAACTCTCAAGCTGGAACTGAAGCCGTACGAGGACAAGGCGGCCGTCGTGAAGAAACTGATGGAGAATTTTCAGTTGGATCCCGCAAAACTTTCCCGGCCGACCGTGATGGCGGATGCCAGCGCCGCCCTGCAAAAGGCCGCCAGCGGCGGCGGCCTCCAGGTGGGGACCATCCGCGAATCAGCCGCGCCGCCCGCCAGCAAGGCGCTCGGCACGATCCAGTTTGAAGGCAGCGGCCAGGTGCCGGCCGCCATGGCCTTGCTGCAACAACTGCCGTATCTGGGCTATCCGCTCGTGCTGGATGCCGTGCAAATCTCGGCCGACCCCATGCGGCCGGGCCAGCTCAAACTCACCCTGACCATCCTCGTGCTGGATTTTGAACAATGGAAAAAATCGGAGGCCGGCCATGCTTAATCAGACCGAAAAAATCCTGCGCTGGCTGTGCCTCATTCTGGCCGCACTGATCGTCTGGCAATTGGGACGCGCGGCGTTCCGGGCCACCGCCCTCACCCGCGTCACCATTCCCGCCGTGCCAACCCTCGCCACCAATGCCCCCGCCAGCGTCGGCGGCTCCCCTGCCCACTCGACGGCGGCAACCACAAATACCACACCCGGCAAACCAGGCACCAATGGCGTCAGCGGCACAAACACCCTTGCCGCCACCAATGCCGCGACGGCGATGGCCACAAATGTCGCTGGGCTCAAGCCGGTCACCAACGCCATCGTCAGTGATACGAATTCGATCACCTTGACCAATCAAACCGCAGCCGCAACGAATGCTCCCGCCGTTTCCGCCCTCGGTGAAACCAATGCTGTCGCCGCGGCGACCAATGCCCCGGTGGTCTTGGAGCGCAGTGAAACCAACGCCGCTTCCGCCGCCACAAATGCCAGTAGTGTATCCACCAACCTCTCCGTGGCAGCCAGCACCAACGGCTCCGCCTCGGCGACAAATCCCGCCACCAAAAAGACGGCCAAGCAAGGCGATGGCGCATCCGTCCCGCCGTCCGCCCCGGGCGGCAGCGGCTCACCGAAACCGGGCCAACCCGGCGGCAAGCTGCCGCCGGAAATCCAGGCGCGGCTCGATAAGATCGTGGACAGCGAAATTTTCGGACCCGTGAACCGGCCGCAGCCCATGGCGCTCCTGGGCATCGCCGGCGACGTGGCGTTTCTGCGTTCCCCCGGCGGCCAGACCGGGCTCGTCAAGGAAGGCGATTCGCTCGGGGAAATCAAACTGCTCCGCATCGGCATCAACCGCGTGCTGGTGGAGCAGAACGGCCAGAAAAAGGAACTGACGGTTTTTAACGGTTACGGCAGCGAAAGTCTTTTACCCAAATCGAACGAAACTTCACCATGAAATCATCCACCATCCGCTCCGCGCATTTTTCGGGCTGGCGCCAAATCGCGATCTGGTTCTGCCTCCTGGCCATTGGGATGCTCGCCTTTGTGCCCGCGCTGCTCGCGCAATCCGTCCGGGTGCGACCCGATAACCCGCCCCCGGGTGCCAGCCAGCCAGGCGGCAGTCCGCCCGCGACCACGCCCGCCCCCGGTTCAGGCGATAAGAGTTCCGGCGGCGGACCATGGATTCCGTCCGAGCCCGTGGCCTCCGCCACCGTTTCCACCAACGCCGGGATCAACGCCACCAACGAAATCCAGATCAGCTTTCAGGGCGCAAACGTGGACATGATCGCCCAATGGCTGGCCCAGACCACCGGCAAGGCGGTCGTCAAGCATCCGCGCGTGCAGTGCCAGTTGACCATCATCAGCTCCAAAAAGGTCTCCCCGCGCGAGGCCGTGAACATGGTCTACCGCGCGCTCGCCCTCGAGGGCTATTCCGTGATTGAATCCGGCAAGTCCATTCTCATCGTGCCCGAAGGCTCCGAGCCCAAGATGAGCCCGGAACTGGTCGAAGGCGCCCTCGAGAACATCCCCGAAGGCCGCCAGCGGCTGGTAAAGGTGTTTTCCCTCACCCACATCCAGGCCGTCGACGTGAAGGAACGCGTCCGCACCGCCCTTTCCGAGAAGGCCACGCTCGATGTGGATGAGCGCGCCAACCGCATCGTCATCACCGATTACAACGACAACGTCCGCGTCGCCGGCGAATTGATCGCCGCCCTCGACACCGACCGCCCCGAGGACGTGTCCGTGCGCATCATTCCGCTGAAACACATCGCCGCCGATCAGCTCGCCAAGGAAATGTCGCCGCTCTACCAAAAAATGACCGGCAAACCCGGCAACCAGGGCTCCATTGATGTCGCCGCCGATGACCGGTCGAATTCGCTCATCGTGCTTTCCAGCCAGGCGGCGTTCAGCGCCATCCAAAAACTGGTGGCCATGCTTGATACCGAGGATGCGCAGGAGAAAGCCACCCAGACCTTCATCCTCAAGAACGCCGATGCGCAGGACGTCGCCAAACAGTTGCAGGACTTGAGCCAGACCCAGGGCCAGACCTCCGCGCGCTATGCGTATTATTTTAACTCCCCCTCCGAGAGCAACACCAAGAAGACCAGCGTCGTCGCCGACCGCCGCCGCAACGCCGTCATCGTCCAGGCCCCGCCCGCGCAGATGGACAGCATCGCCAAGATGATTGCGGAACTGGATGAACCCATTGCCGATGACAGCCTCGCGCCCAAGATTTATCCGTTGAAATACGTCAGCGCCTCCGACATGGAGGATGTGCTGAACGAGCTGTTCTTGAAAAAACAGCAGCAGCGCAGTTATTGGGATTATTACTATGACGATTCTTCCAGCTCGTCCTCCTCGGGACAGGACGCCGGGCGGCTTTACGGCAAGGTCCGCATCACCAGCGAGCCGTACGCCAACGCCATCATCGTCACCTCGAACTCCAAGGAAAACCTCGGCGTCGTGGAAGATGTGCTCAAGCAGCTCGACCGGCCCTCGGAGGCCGGCGAAAGCACCCTGCGCATCGGCCTGAAGTTTGCCAAGGCGGAAACCGTCGCCAAAAGCCTGAACATCCTGTTCGCCAAAAACGGCTCGCCCGCGTTGCGCGCCAGCAACCAGCAGCAGCCCAATGCGAATGCCAACCAGCAGCCACAGACCCCGGGCACCGCCTCGCAGACCGGCTTCGACCTCACCCAGGCAAGCTCGGAGGAAGGCTATTTCCCCTGGCTCGGCGGCCAGCCGGACTCCTCGCGCAACTCGGACAGCCGCACCTCCGCCCGCTCCGTCAGCGACCTCGTCGGCCGCGTCCGCACCGTCGCCGATGACCGCGGTAATGCCCTCTTGATTTCCGCCAACGTGCATTTTTTCCCCCAGATCCTGAAGCTCATCGAGGATCTGGACGCGCCCGCCGACCAGGTTTCCATTGAGGCCCGCATCGTCGAGGTCTCTAGCGACTTCCTCGACAAGCTCGGCGTCCGCTGGTCCCCGGATGGGACTAAGGTCTTCACCGCTGACGATTACGACAACTCCCTGCTCGCTAGTTCAAGCGGCACCTATCGCCAGGGAATCGGCCCGAACACCAGTGTCAATACACCCTCATCCGCCAGCGCGATCCAAACCCTGGCCAGCCTCCGCTCCGGCGTGGTCGGCAGCACCATCAACATTGACTACCTCGTCCAATTCATGCGCAAGACCACCGACGCCACCGTGCTCGGCGAGCCCTCCATTACCATTGACAACAACGAGACCGGCAAGCTCTTCGTCGGCCAGCAGGTGCCCACGCCCGATAACAACCAGACCTCCTCCGTCGGCACGCAGAGCTACAACATTAAATACAAAGACATCGGCGTCGTGCTGGAAGTCAGCCCGCACATCAACAGTACCGGCGATGTCCAGTTGAAAATCCATGTGGAATCCTCTTCGGTCGTGCCCGGTGAAAAGGTGTTGCAAGGCGACGTATTCGATACGCGGAACTTCCGCACCGAGGTCACCGCCAAAGACGGCCAGACCCTGATCCTCGGCGGCATCATCCAGAAGCAGGTTTCCGACACTCTGCGCAAGACCCCGCTCCTCGGCAGCATTCCCGGCCTCGGCTGGGCCTTCAAAAAGAAGGACAAGGACACCCGCGAAGTCGAGTTGATGGTCTTCCTCTGCCCCAAGATCATTCACTCCGCCGCGGATGCGCAAAAAATGCTGGACGATGTCAGCCAGAAAGCCCCGCTCCTGAAAAAATGGGAGCAGGACGCCCACTCCAAAAAGGGCTCCTAATCCCGCCGGTCTTATAAACTGGCGGAGCGCGGAGGGAAGTCCTTCGGCCACGCGTGCCCCATTAAACCGGGGACGCGCATTGGTTGCTTCACGCTCACCGGGCGGAGGGCTAGGCTAAGTGGCCGGTCGTTGTTCGTCCCTTTCGTCCTTATCAGTCCCTTTCATCCTCTTCGTCCGCGTCAGTCTACCTGGACACCACCCGTCCCAAGCTCCGCAGCTAATGCATCCTTTCTCACGGACATGGTTGATTTAAGTCCAATCACCATTTAACAACTTCACCAAGTCTGCTTGCAGGCGTTCTATCCGGGTAAGTCAATCTTGGTCAAGGTGGGGTTTCACCTAATACCAGAAAAACAATTCCCTGCTATTGTCAACGCACTGGCAAAGAAAAACCCTTTGCAAAATAAAACGCAAAACAATCGATATATGAAACGCAACTTACAACTCATCCTGGGTGCCTCGGCCGTCTCGGTTCTGACCTTGTCGGCTCCGGCTCAAGACACTTTCACTTCCAAAACGGATGACTCCCAAACCATGCGCTCCGCGCAAACTTCCTATGACCATTTGAAAGAATCAGCCAAAGCCAGCGACCTCATTGGCATGACGGTCAAAAACTATCAGGACGAAAAACTGGGCAAAGTGTCCGACCTTGCCGTGGATGTGGCCTCCGGCCGGATCGTGCAGGTAATCATCTCCAGCGGCGGGCTTCTTGGCATGGGCGGCACCCTGACGCCCGTGCCGCCGGGAGCACTGCATCAAGACCTGGCGGAGAAAGTCGTTCACCTGGATATGGGCGTGGAGAAATTTAACGCCGCCCCCAGGTGGGAGACCGCGAAGTGGGACGCCGAAACGCAATCCAACCGCGTGAGTGAAGTTTACGGTTATTACGGCCAGAAACCGTATTTCGTCCGTGACGAATACGCCACCACCAACCAGGAGGCCGCCTCGGCCGATGCCTTGCCCCGCAGCATGGATGGCACCATCAACACCGCCGGCGGCACGCAAATGGAGACCGCCCACAATGTGGAAGTGGCCCGCAACGTGGAGGAGCAAAACAACCATCTTTCAACCCGCAACCCGGACGGGACTTGGAAACGAGTTTATTACTCGAATCGAAACGCAGCAAATTCCTCGTGGTCGAACCTGGGCTCTGTCCAGCAGAGCAGCAAACTGATCGGCACGACGGTGAAAAATTTGCAGGATGAAAAAATCGGTGCCGTGAACAATTTCATCGTCGATCTGTCCGCCGGCCGGATTGTGGCGGTCATCATCTCGGCCGGTGGCTATCTCGGGATGGCGGGCGAGCTGAGTGCCGTGCCGGCCGCCTCCTTGAAATTCAATAGGGAACAGAAAGCGTTCCAACTCGACACCTCCAAAGAGCAGCTGGCCAATTCCCCGCACTTCAAGGCCAACGAATGGCCCGATTTCAACCAACCCGGTTATGCCGGCGGCGTTTATCACGCCTACCATGTTGAACCCTATTTCAACGCCTCTGCGACGGCTCAACCGGACAACACCGCCCGCAACGTCCGTGACCGGGACAGCCGGGCTTTGACGCCGCTCGACCAAGGCAACAGCCAGGCCGACATCGACACCACTGCGCAGATTCGCAAGGAAATCATGGCGGCCGATGACCTGTCCGTGAACGCCAAAAATGTAAAGATCATCACCATGAATGGCCGGGTTACCCTGCGCGGTCCGGTCAATACCGCCGAGGAAAAGCGTCAAATCGCCGAGATTGCAAATCGCCTCGCGCCCGCCGGCCAGGTCGATAACCAATTGGAAGCTTCTCAGAACACCAATGGTAATTAATTCAGTCCGCAACAAAAATACAACCAAACAAAGAAAATAACATTATGTCAAAAAAATCCGTATTCTGCATCGCCACCACGCGCTCCCAGGCCGAAAACATTGTTGACCAGCTTAAGAACGCGAATTTCTCCAACAACGACATCTCTGCGCTGTTTGCCGACAAGGGCACCAGTCACGACTTCGCTCACGAGAAGAACACCAAAGCCCCCGAAGGTGCCGTCACCGGCGCCGTCACTGGTGGTGTGGTGGTCGGGGCCTTGGGCTGGATCGCTGGGATTGGCGCACTCGCCATTCCCGGAGTCGGGCCTTTCATCGCTGCCGGCCCCATTATTGCCGCGCTGAGCGGCGCCGCCATCGGGGCGACCGTCGGCGGCATTGCGGGCGGCCTGATCGGCATGGGCATTCCCGAACTGGAAGCCAAACGCTACGAAGGCAAGCTCAAGGATGGCAATATCCTCATCTCCGTTCACACCGAAAATTCGGCGGAAATATCCCGCGCCAAGGACATCTTCACCAAAGCCGGGGCGCAGGACATCTGCGTGACTGGCGATGCCGCCACCCCCTCCCCCAAGGATGCCAAGGCCGTTGAATCGAATTATCAGCCGGCCAAGGCTGGTTACATGGCCCCGCACGTCTGACTCATCTCAAACCAAGCTTGATCACCACCAAACCAACATGAAAACACTTAAAGATCTGTTTCTGGACGAACTCAAAGATATGTATGATGCGGAACATCGCATCATCAAAGCCCTGCCCAAACTGGCCAAGGCCGCGACTTGCGAGAAGTTGAAGGCCGCCTTTCTCGTCCATTTGGATGAAACCAAAGGCCAGGTCACCAAACTGGAGCAGGTATTCCAAGCCTTCGGTGAAACCGCCCGCGCTAAAAAATGTCAGGCGACCGTCGGTTTGCTGGAAGAAGGCGATGAAATTGCCGCCGACAATAAAGGCGAGCCAACGATCAATGCCGCATTGATCTCCGCCGCTCAAAAGGTCGAGCATTACGAAATCGCCTCCTACGGCTGCCTGCACGAATGGGCCAAGCTTCTGGGATACCAGGATGCCGCCAACCTGATCGAGGAAATTCTCGACGAAGAAAAGGCCGCCGATAAAAAGCTCCTGGAACTGGCCCGTACCGGCAGCAACCAGGAAGCCTTGGGCGGTGACGAGGAAGCCGGATCAAACGATGAGATTCCGGACAAAAAACCGGCAAATTTGCGCCGGGATGTCCGTTCCACGAACACCCGCCGTAAACCCGTTGAGGCCTTGATATAAAACCAACCGCCTTGCAACCATCGCCCGATGGTTGCAAGGCTTTCCACCCATAAAACATTCTCACCTATGTTCGCACTGGCCATGACCCCCATGCTTGGGGCCGTCGGTTTCTCCCTGGTTTATCTCCTCGCCGGAGGCGGCCTTTTTGGCGCCTTCCTCATCTTCATCGTCGCCAAAATGTTCGGTAAATAAATTTCGTGCGCACAAACAACCTATGAATAACGAACCCACCATTCCCGCCACCACCCTGACGAGTAAAACGCAACCCATTCCAAAATCGTCAAATCCAACCCACCGCGCGCTACTGGCACGAGGCGATCGCTTTCCGTCCCTTTCGTCCCCTTGGTCCCTTCCGTCCCCTTTAGCCTTTAGCATTTAGCCTTCAGCATTTGTCTTCCATCCTTGTCAGTCCCTTTCGTCCCTGCCCCGCGCGCCTCTCCCAAAAAAATTCGCGCCAATTCGTGAAATTCGCGTAAAAGTCCCCCATCCGTGTTCGTTCGTGGTTGATCGTGTGATTTACCTAAACTTGGTAGGGCGCGCAGTCCTCTGCGCGCCGCCGCCTGCCAACCCGCGCTTTCTAATCCACCACGACGGCGGACACGGAGTGACGCGCCCCGCCTTCCCGGTTTTTTAATCCGTGTCCATCCGTGTCCATCCGTGGTTAAAATTGAATTGAACTTCGTGACCACGGCGCACGCAAACCGCCTCTGAGAATCCCAAAGGGATTCCGGCATCTAGCCCAGCCGAGTTTGCCGCCCCTCGTTTTGGAATCAAGGCAAAGCTGGCAACTACGTTGGGGCTGGTTCCACAGCAGTTTGCCGCCCCTCGTTTTGGAATCAAGGCAAAGCAACGCGCTGTACTTCATGAAGAAAATCTTCAGTTTGCCGCCCCTCGTTTTGGAATCAAGGCAAAGCGGCGAACCTGGCAGCAGGTTTGCTATTCGCAGTTTGCCGCCCCTCGTTTTGGAATCAAGGCAAAGCCTTGATCAGCGCCTCCGCGTGGCGCTCGCAGTTTGCCGCCCCTCGTTTTGGAATCAAGGCAAAGCCACGAGGTTGAGCTAATCCGCGAATAGTTCAGTTTGCCGCCCCTCGTTTTGGAATCAAGGCAAAGCGAAATCTTCGGCCTGCCCAATGCCGTCGTCAGTTTGCCGCCCCTCGTTTTGGAATCAAGGCAAAGCCCAGCCGGAACGCAGGTGCGTTACAAGCTGAGTTTGCCGCCCCTCGTTTTGGAATCAAGGCAAAGCACCCGGCAGAAAGTCCCGCAGCTGGGCGGTAGTTTGCCGCCCCTCGTTTTGGAATCAAGGCAAAGCGAACAGGCCATTCTCAACAGCGCCAGCCGGAGTTTGCCGCCCCTCGTTTTGGAATCAAGGCAAAGCTTACGCCGATAGCGGCCAAAATGTAATCAGAGTTTGCCGCCCCTCGTTTTGGAATCAAGGCAAAGCCGCGTGCCTGAAATGTAAAACAGGACGGAAAGTTTGCCGCCCCTCGTTTTGGAATCAAGGCAAAGCTGGTTTTGTTTCTGGCCGTCGCCTGCCATGAGTTTGCCGCCCCTCGTTTTGGAATCAAGGCAAAGCTCATTCGTCAAGGGGATGCTGCGCGGCGGCAGTTTGCCGCCCCTCGTTTTGGAATCAAGGCAAAGCTGGCCGACTTGGCAATGCGGTGATTGTTGGAGTTTGCCGCCCCTCGTTTTGGAATCAAGGCAAAGCTGCAGATGGGGTCACTTTCTTTAATCCGGCAGTTTGCCGCCCCTCGTTTTGGAATCAAGGCAAAGCGTGTCGGCACCGTTCACCAATACCGTATCCAGTTTGCCGCCCCTCGTTTTGGAATCAAGGCAAAGCTCCGACCACCCAACGCCAAGGCACCGCAGTAGTTTGCCGCCCCTCGTTTTGGAATCAAGGCAAAGCTCCGA
>Ga0302322_100000935_pt1 | contig 23146 bp, 9 predicted proteins | sample Fen_T0_2_FD_203757 | JGI IMG/M metagenome (GOLD analysis project Ga0302322, IMG submission 203757) | Peat permafrost microbial communities from Stordalen Mire near Abisko, Sweden - Fen_T0_2 | ecosystem: Environmental > Terrestrial > Soil > Wetlands > Permafrost | place: Sweden: Abisko...
CAGAAACGGCTTATGAGGAAACACGGCCTTACAGTTCGGTCTCGTGGGCCTCTATTTTCGCAGGGATATTCGCAGCAATGGCTCTGCAAGTACTGTTTATGCTGCTAGGCGCCGGTGTTGGACTGGCAATCTACAGCCCCCTAACCGAGGAAAATCCGATCGTTAATCTCGGTGCCGGAGCGCTCGTGGTGCAAGGGATCAGTGCTGTTGTTTCACTCTGGTTCGGCGGCTGGGTGGCAGGGCGTTTTACGCCACGGAGCATGCGGCGCACTGGGTGGCTGCACGGCTTCATTACCTGGTGTGTGGCTACTGTAGCTGGCGTATTGTTCGTTTCAGCCGGAGCTGGTTGGGCTTTGGGCGATTTATCGAAAGCCGTGGGAAGCGGCCTTTCCGCTGCTAGAAAGCCCCTGGCTTCTCTCGCCGGACAGGCGACCGATGCGGCAAAAGACGCTGCGAAACAACCAGGCGACACGATCGCGAGCTTTGTCGAAGAAGCAACTGGCCGAGCTCCCGCTGATGCACCTAAAGGAGACGCTATCCGCAATAAACGGGAAATTGGTATAGCTGTCGCTCGGTTCTTCAATCCCATGCAGCAATCAGATACGGCAGAACGCCGCGCTGCGCTCGTGAAGGCTCTTGGTAACTACGCCGGTGTTAGCGAGGCTGACGCGAATCGGCTCGTCGATGATTGGACAGCTTCGTACGACCGGCTGAAAGCAGATCTGGCGGCAGCAAAAAATGTGGCCGAGACCAAAGCCAGAGAAGCCGCAGACCGCGCTGCCAAATCCTTGGCGATGTTTTCGCTATGTGCTTTTGGCGCGTTTATCCTGGGCGGTTTAGCCGCGAGTGCAGGCGGACACTTTGGTGCTAAAAATGCCGTCAAATCTGATGAACATATAGATACAGCTATTGGTTAATCATCACGCGGTCAGGTCTTCGTGATGAGAGGCGCTACTGAGCGGCCACGCCGAGCACCAAAAAGCTGCCGGCGCCGCGGAGCTCAAGTTTGTGGCGACCTGGGCCGTATTTGATCACGTAGGCGTTGATCGGCGGAAGGGTATCGACGGTAGCAGCGTTTAGAAGCAACGGCTCGTTAGTCATGCCGCCGTCAAGTCCCAACGCATCGGTCTCAAGATCCGGTGGTTGGCGCCAGCCTTTTTCCTTCGACTGGATGTAGCCGATCACGATTTGTACGGGAGCAGAAGTTTCAAACTCAATGGGTTCGTAGTGTCCCGCCCTCGCATCTGTATCTGAGAAACGGATTCCGGTTAGGTTTGCCAGCTCAGGCGCCAGCACCTGGATTTCCCAGGGGCGATCCGAGAACACTTTCGCACCTGGCCCGGGGTGATAGGTTTCAGCCCAAGCACTTAATAATTTAAAGGCAGCTGGCTGCAACGGCTTCATCGTACTGCGGATTTCCATCGGGCCGTTGACATGCAACGTCGTGAGTTGTTTGTCGAAGTCAGCCAGTTCGGTTTCGTAGAGCGGCAAGAGCTGTGTCCAGTGATAATTCGCTGGCTGGCCATCCTTCCCGCCAGGCACGGGAATACGCCGGTAGCTGGTCTGCATGGTATTGGCGAAGCGATAGGTGTCCTTAGTGAGCGCTACAAGCTGGCGGTAATATTCCAAACTAGCCGCTAGCGCACGACGCGCTTGCTCCATATCTTTTAGGTCGTGGCTGTGCTGGAAACGCAAGACAGCGAGAGCGGCCTCAGCCTTCGCGGCGTAATTTTCTGAAAGGGCCTGGATGCAGTGCATATCATTCCGTAACCGGGCAAACTCCTCGTGGTTTTTCGTAACATGCGGGGCCGCGGCCTCGATGGCAGCCACCGAGCTTCGGGCGAACTCGCGGACTTCACGGTTGATTGAAACCGGCGTTTCGCCTTCGTGAGCGAGGCCGCTCCATTCTTTGTCGGCAAACTCCTGCAGCCGTTCGCCGAGCGGCGCCTGCGATAACCAGAGTTCCGGATAGGGACGGTACTTGGCTGGCGTGACGAGTTGATCGAGCGTCATGCCAAGAGACAGCGTTTGGCGGTTCCCTTCAGTTATGCCATAGCGCCTCAAGAGGCGCGGAGCGCACTCCCCGGAGTCATTGTAGGCGTCGAGGATTTTGGCCGCCGCTTCTGTGGTGCCATAATGTTCGGTCAGGCAGGCGATCCAATAGGCGCGATCGGCTGCGGGATCCACGTCAGGGTTCCACGAGTAGCGAGCCCAAGCCTCAAACCAGATCCAGTCGCGCTGCAGCTGGCTGAGCGGCACGGCGGTTTTGTCCGGAGCGTCAGGCCAGCTCCAATACGCCAGCGGGTAGAGATGAATCCCGCCCGCACCAAGCCGGTCACGCATGGCCAGGACGCTTTTTTGAATGAAACGTTGAGCGCCGTAGCGAAACGGTTCCAGGTTCGCGAGAATATGAACATTGGCGATATGAGTTGTACCGAGCCTGCTCATCGCGAGATGCGTCTGCTGCCAGACGCCGCGCGGTTCCCACGTTGTGAGGGACTCGCCATTATATTTTGCTTCTGTATAGAGGTTATGATAAACCTTTAGCGCTTCCGGCATGACGACGCGAGGATCGGTCGCGTGTGTGCGAACCACGACCGGCGGTTCCTCTTTCAGTCCGGCGGCGGCCATGCCGTCTTTCACCCCAGGCAGGATCACCTTCGACAACCAGTCATTCTGCATCGGCACATCCTGAAGCGCCTCGCCAAGGCAGATCATCAGACCGACGTTGGGATATTGCTTCACAAATTCTGCGACGGATTTGCGGGTGTAGTCAGCGGCCAAGTCGTTTGTCTTATTGAGCTGGGTCGGCAAACCGTTCTTCTCGGCAAACGGTTTTGAGAGGAGGATGTTGTAGAACATTTGAACGACCCAGACGCCACGCTTATCCGCTTCCTGCGCGATGTAGCGGAACATCTCGACGTTTTCCTTGAACTGCTCCTCCGAGACCTCGAGCGCGTACGGATAGTCGACGAGCTTCACGAGCGAGGCGAACGGATGCCCGTTCCACAGGTAGAGCGTGTTCATCCGCTGTTCAGCCAAGTAGTCGAGATATTCCGTCCAAAACGCCCGATCGTAGAAAAACGGGAAAAGCTCCTTCGTGTAGGGATACTCGTACACGTGACGTCCGGGCAGAATGTACGTCTTTTGCATGCCGATGCAGGGACCACGAAGTTTAAAAACCGGAGCATCGGCGAAGTGCAGCTGGGTCGGCAGCGCGCGGGCCTCGCGCACGCGCCGGGCGAGCTCAAGGCATCCGTAGAGCACGCCAGTGTCATCGTGGCCAACGACCACGAACGAGGCGTCACCGCTCGTTGCGAGAAGGAATCCCTCGGGCCGAAGGTCGTCGGCGTTGATCTTGAGTGCTCCGGAATCGAGCAGCGACTTGACCGCGGCCGTCTCAGTGCGGCCCACTACGATCTTCGTTTTCGCATCAAGATTTCTTACAGCCTCGGTCAGCCGCTCTGCTCCGTAACGCACGCGTGGTGACGCATCCGGTGCGACGGAAACGGTGGCTGCGCCCGCGAGAACGGACACCAGACAAAAGACGACAACTTGTCCCAGCAAACGAGTATTCAGCATAACCAATAAGTTAACGGTAATTTTTGCGCGCTTCCGCGGCGACATCGCTGTCGCTGGCAGGCGAACAAGGCCGGATGCTCAAGTGCAACTGATAGGGCTGCACTGGCACCGCATAACGTTCCAAGACGCCTGGACCACAGCTGCTGTTACCCAAACCGCACTGTTTTGCATCGAGGGAGAGGAATATCTCCGGCCGGGGTGTTAATTCGTAGGCATGTCTCGCCGCGTCCAGATCAGCCGGAGAAACATGCAGCGCAGTCGTAGAAATGAGCACTTCTTTCGCGACGACCAGCAACCCACGTCCCGATTTATCGGTCAGCGTAAGCCAACGCACTCCTTCCTTGTTTCCGTTTTCCTGGGGCCGAGCATAGGGAGTATATTGAGCCGCGACCGTCGACGTATACAGACCCACCGGTGCAGACTCATGACGATCGCTATAGTTTTCACCCGGTCCATTTCCGTACCACCTGAAGTTTTCGAAAGCCGAGTTCAATTGCATCACGACGCCGACACGCGGCAACGGTGGGAGCGCACCGGAGGGTTCGAAATGATTCTCGACGTCGAGAGAGCCGTCACCGCGCAGCATCCACACGGAGCGATGTACAAAAACTCCCGTCGCAGCCGCACTCCGCGCAACGGTTTCCACCCGGATCAAGTTTGCTGCCGGTTGTGTGACCACAAACGACTCAACTGTGCGCGCGAGTTTGTCGAGCCCTGCCGCACGCCAGTCGCGGGCAAGCCATTTGCCGAACCCTTTGTCATTGTCCGTCGGCGCGCGGAATGCCTGCAAAACGGGGCCGGCGTAGTTCGCAATCAATTCGCCGTATCCGTAATTCAACGACACCAGCGTGCCGGAGGACCGGCTGAAACGGGCGCTGAAGGACTTTCCTGAAATAGAGACCAGGTCTCCCTGCTCCTGAAGAGTCAGTCCTGGCAAAGACGTTATCTCCGTACTGGCAGGTTGCGGCGTTTCTACCTCCAACTTCAGCTGCTCCCACGCGACTTCGTAGCCGCTCGGCGCCCACGAAGAGGCGGCGCGCAGGTTGAAGCTCAAGTTCAGCCAATAGTCAGCTCCCGGCAGCGGCTTTTCGATCGCCGTGACGGGCACCTTTACCTCCTTGTTTCCGCCCGAGGCGATATCGATGGGATCCAGCTGCCCCTGCTCTAACACGTGTCCGTCGCACAGCACCGACCAGCGAACGTTGTATTCATTTAGATTTATAAAATGGTTTCGATTGTTGATCCGCACGAGTACCGAACCGGGTTTCATCTCTCGCGATTCGGCCCAAACGGGCTGATAAACCTTTTTTAATTCCCAGTATTTCGGGGTCGTCTCGCGGTCGGCACTGACGATGCCCTTCAGTGCAAAAGCGCCGAGGTTTGGTTTGTCGCCAAAGTCGCCGCCGTAGCCGATGAAGCTCCGGCCATCGGAGGTTTTTTTCCGCAACCCTTGATCAGCCCACTCCCAAATAAACCCGCCAAGCAGACGCGGATGCCAGTAAATTTCGTCCCAGTATTCCTTGAAGTTCCCGAGTGCATTTCCCATGGCGTGGGCATATTCACTGGTTAGGATCGGGCGGTGCTCGCCGTCGATCAGTGTGAGGTTTATGAGCCGGTCCCAGCGCGCGTTCTCCGGCCGTTCAACATCGGCGTCCTCGGGCAGGCCGGGATTCAGATACCGATCCATTGTCCTAGGATAAAAACGGCTGATCACGTCGACTGTTTCTGGATCCCGCGGAGTCCCTTGCGCGCCTTCGTAATGGATTGGACGCGTGGGATCGAACTCGCGGAGCCACGCTGACATCGCGGCAAAATTCGGGCCGTAGCCCGACTCGTTGCCCAGTGACCAGAAAATGACGGACGGATGGTTCTTATCCCGCTCGGCCAGACGCACCGCGCGATCCAGGAATGCAGCAGACCAGCGAGGATCGCTGGCCAATTTGCCGCGCGTGCCGTGTGTCTCAAGGTCGGCTTCGTCAAAAACGTAAAGCCCGTAGCGGTCACAAAGCTCATACCAACGCGGATCGTTCGGATAGTGGCACGTACGCACAGCGTTTATATTCGCCTGCTTCATCAGCGTGATATCCTGCATCATGCGCTCCAGAGTGACGGCGTGGCCCCGGTCCGGGTCGAGTTCATGGCGATTTACCCCACGCAAACGGATCGGCCGACCGTTGATCAAGAGACGACCCTCGCGAATCTCGATTTTGCGGAAACCCACGTCGCAGGCGACAGCTTCGACCACGGTGTCCTTCTCGTCGCGGAGCGTGAGCACGAGTCGATAGAGCGCGGGCGTTTCGGCTGTCCATTTCGCCACATTGGCGACCTTGCCTTCGAGCCAGCCGAACTTCCGAGGACCGCGTTGCGGCGTGCGGTCATTAAGAATCTTTGCATCAAACTCACGGTTGAGGATCGGCTCGGCGTCGTGCCGCAGCGGTTTGTCAAAAACAGGCGCGCCGGTCGGGTCAGTCAGCTCTGCCTGAACGCTCCACCCCTTGAGTGGATGCTTGTCGAAGGCAGCTAGTTTTGGTTCGATCCGCAGAATGGCATCGCGGTAGTCTTCGTCGAAATCTGTGCGCACGGAAAAATCCTGGATCCGCACAGGTGCGGTCGAGTAAAGCCACACGTCGCGATGAATGCCGCCAAAACGCCACATGTCCTGGTCTTCAAGGTAGCTGCCGTCGCAAAAACGATAAACCTCAACAGCGATCAAATTTTTGCCAGGCTTGGCAAAGGCAGTGATATCAAACTCGGCTGGCGACATGCTGCCCTGGCTGTAACCGACGCGCTCGCCGTTTATCCAAAGATAGAAAGCACTCTGCACCCCCGCGAAATGAACAAACACTTGCCGGCCGTTCCACTCGAGCGGCAGGTCAAACGTGCGGCGATACGAGCCAACGGCGTTGCGCTCCTTGAACGTCGAATAATCGGTCGGAGGCTCGCTAGTCACACGAGGCGGATCGATTTTGAAGATGTATCCACTACTCGCGTACACCGGTGTGCCAAAGCCATGGGTTTCCCAGTTCGCAGGCACAGGGAAGGTTTTCCATTTCGAGTCGTTAAATCCCGGCTTGTAGAAATCCACCGGGCGGAGCTCAGGCCGTTGCACCCAATTGAATTTCCACTCGGTTTCGCTGCTCAGCGAGAGAACCCACGAGGAACGCTCCACCCTGCCCTCGCGCGCTTGCTCGACCGTCGCGAACGGCACGAATGTCGCCCTCGCCGGCTCACGGTTAATCTGAAGGACTTGTTCGTTTTCCCAATCAGGCGCGGCAATAAGGCGGCCAAACGGGCTGAAAAGTCCGGCTAGCATGAGAAGTGATGGAAGTATGCGCGGCATGAGCTCAGCCTTCGATATGTTTGGTTTCGCCCGGCTTCAGTGTGATATCGACCGTTCGCGACCCTATGGTCACACGAGTCGCGGTACCGCCGACGCTTTTGATCTCAGCTGAAACCAGCTTTCCTTCTTTCCATTGCAGCGACACCTCGAACCCTCCACGAGCGCGCAAGCCGCTCACCGAACCATCAGCCCAGGCATCAGGCAACGTTGGCAAAAGGCGGATAATGCCTGGTTCGCTTTGCATCAGCATTTCGGCGATCGCAGCGGCTCCACCAAAGTTGCCGTCGAGCTGGAACGGTGGATGCGCGTCAAAAAGATTTGGATACGTGCCGCCACTATGCTGTTTTTTAGAGGTTTCTTGATTGGCTGGTTTGAGGTGTTCGCAGAGGATTTTGTACGCACGATTGCCGTCGCCGATGCGGGCCCACATGGCGAGCTTCAACGCCAATCCCCAGCCAGTGCCTTCGTCGCCACGAGCATCGAGCGTTTTACGCGCGGCTGCGACGAGTTCAGGCGTGGTCGTGGGGCTGATTTCCATGCCCGGAAAAAGTCCCCACAGATGCGCGGTGTGCCGATGATGCGGATCAACCTCGGGATATTCTTCCAGCCATTCCATGACACGTCCATCGGAGCCGATACGCGTGGGCGCGAGCCGCGCGACTTTTTCGGACAATTCAGCGCGAAAGACTTCGTCAATCCCAAGAATTTTGGACGACTCGATGCATGCCTTGAACAAATAACGCAAGAGTTGCATGTCGGATGTGGCGCCAAGACAGATGTGTGCCGGTGTACCGTCAGGAGTGCGGAAAGCGTTTTCCGGCGAGTTCGACGGTGCGGTGACGAGCCACTTGTGGGTCGGTTCCTCAATAAGCATATCGAGATAGAATAGAGCCGAACCTTTCATGATCGGGTAAGCCCATTTCAAAAACTCTCGATCGTTGGTGAACAGGTAATGATCCCAAAGATGCTGACAGAGCCAGGCTGAACCTGTCGTGGTGGCGCCCCAGTCGGCACCTTCGCCGGGTGAGGTGAAACCCCATGGATTAGTGATAACATGCGCGACCCAACCACGAGCTGAGTAATAGGCTTTGGCTGTTTTGGCGCCGGGCTCTTGCAGCGAAGACACGAGTTTGAACAACGGTTCGTGCAGCTCCGTTAAATTGCACACCTCTGCCGGCCAGTAGTTCATCTGGACGTTAACGTTGAGATGCCAGTCGCCATTCCAAGGCGTCTGCACTCCTTCGGCCCAGATGCCCTGCAGGTTCGCCGGCAGACCGCCCGGGCGTGAAGTCGAAATCAGAACGTAGCGACCGAAATTGAAATAGAGGGCAACCAGCGATGGGTCTGCGGTTCCAGCACGAAAGGCGCTGAGTCGTTCAGGCGTGGATTTTTGCGCGACCGGCAAAGCAAGGTCCTCTGCCGAACCAAGGCGCAGTGCCACGCGGTTAAAGAATTTTCTGAAATCATCGATGTGAGTCGTGCGTAGTTGTGAAAACGTTTTGCCTGCCGCGTGCTCGAGGTCGGCTTTGGCGGATTTAGTGGCATCGAGGACTTTGCGTCCGGTGAATGTCTTGATATCCGTCGCCGCAGTGATGAGCAAAACAACCTCGTCGGCATCGCGCACGCTGAGCGCACCGTTATTTGCTTTGACCGAACCGCCACGCGCAATCGCGCGCACGCAAGCAGCAAAGCGTACGCCTTTGCCATCGGTGCCATTGGTCAACTGTCCGGTCATGCACAAGCCATTGTCGCCATCGGAAGCTGTCGTAGCGCGTTCGGGGCGGTCCAGCACTGCATCAAAGGAAATTGCATGGGGCTTGTCCGCCTTGATGCGGTAGACAACGACCTCGTCGGGTTTGCTCGAAAAGGCCTCGCGCACGAATTTGACGTTATGTTGCTCGTAACTGGTTGTGGTAACCGCGTCACGCAGGTCCAGTTCACGGCGGTAGTTTTTCACCGGGGCTTCTGGCGCGGTTTGAAGAAACTTGAGCCGCAGGTTGCCGAGCATTTGATAAGACCCATATGGGATTTTGCTACCCTGGCCATAGCCAGATCCCTTGCCTGCGCAGGTAAAGCTGGCCCCAACCAGTTTTTCTGCCTCTGCATTTTTCCCTTCAAGCAGGAGTCGCCGAATTTCAGGCAGCGCCGCTGCAGCATCGGTCCGATCGGCATCCTGCGGCCCGCCTGACCACATACCGCTTTCATTTAGAATCAAACGTTCCTCACTCGTTCCGCCGAAGACCATCGCGCCGAGGCGCCCATTACCGATTGGGCTTGACTCGGTGAAATGCGTTGCCGGAGCGTCGAAAAGCACGGTCTTGTCCGGCGAACCCGCCGCAAGTCCAGATATGGTGAGAAACAGGAGGAACGAAAACGCGGAGTAACGAAAAAGTTTCATGAGCAAAAGTCGTGTATAGCGTGATAAAGGCGGTGCTGCACCTGGGGATCTTGCACGTGAGTGCCGACGATAAGCCTCACGCCGGGTTTCCACAAGCGGTGAACATGCGACATCACTTCGTCAAAATCACCAACGAGTCGGGCGTGCAGAATCACACCGGTGCCGGCAAGGGCATCGCGGAATTCCTCGCACTTGTTGTACGCAGGGTCCGTTTGAGGGCTGAAGGCGCCGTCGATCATGGTGAGGTTGGGGATCTTTTTCACCGCTTCGATCCATCGTCCCCAATTTCCGCACGAATGAATCGCTGTGCCACCGAACGCCGCACCGATCCTCTCGCAATCGACCACGCAAAACTCCTCAAACATCGGCGGCGATACCATGATGAGGTTGTCGGTGCTCAGGCCAATTCCCGTGCCAGCGCGCGAACTTGCGAACCCGTGGCCCGGTCGCGCAAGAAGGCCGCCAATTAGTTCGCTCTGCTTTTGCGTGAACGTGATTAGTTCATCGCTCACTAGCGCCAGAATCTCACGCACCCGCTCCGGCTCCTCGTAGAAAGACGCGAGGAACTGACTCACATCGACAAGACCGCCAGCGGCATTGATGGGCCCTTGGATGTCGCACCAGGACATCGGAATCTGACCACGTGTCTGCTCAATAAAATACTCGATTGTCATCAACGTGGAAGCGAGCACCGGCGCCAGTCCCGGCAGGCGTTCAAGCTTGAGTGGAATTTCACCGAGGCTCGCATAACGCGGTATCACAGCAGGCGACTGCCCCGGGAACCATTCATATTCAGCGCCGAAAGCCGCCGCCGTCGTGCCGATTCCGTACCAAGGCTCCAAGTAGGTCGGTGCGTCAGTCAAATAATCCAGTGTGCGTGCGAGCGCCCCGATTTGCCAGCGCAACGATTCCTCACGATCGCGGCAGCCGTCGCGAAAAACTTCGCCTGCCCGTACGCGTTGCCAGACCGCCACGCCTTCACGCTTTGCGAGAAACGCGGCGTAGCGCTGGTCGGCCTCGGCTGCAAATTGGGCGTAGCAATCGAAGTCGAATGCCGACGCCTCCGTCTGTACGACGGGCATGGCCATCGAATCTTTTTGGGTGGTATCAAACTTCCCCGGTGCAGCCATAGTGAACCTCAATCTTGATGGAAAACCTCTTCCATATCGGCCCACCATTCGCCCGGCGCTCGATCGTCGAGCGGTTTCTGACAGGGAATGCACACGGACCACCACTTCTGTGTCGTGGGATCAGCGGCCATTTTAGCCATGTCTGCGGCAAAGTCCGCACCGTAATATTCGAAGTAGCTGAAGAGATAATGCTGCCCGTCCGGCATTTTGCGGAGGTAGATTGAGTAGTTTCGAATATTGCACGCGCTGATCATTTTCAGCACGTCGGGCCAGACTGCGGCGTGCAGTTTTTTATATTCATCCAGTTTTTCGGCGCGGACACCGATCACAGAGCCGTAGCGTTTCATATTATATTAAGAGGATTCAGGAGGATTATTTTACGGCGAGCTGGCCGAGATAGTTGCCGTAGACAAGCACCAGCTTGCCTCCGATAAGAAGTGCGATCGCCAGACCGAGGGCCACATAGGTGCGACCGCCGCAGCCTTTCCATTCCTTAAACGCGATGCCCGCAAGCGTGCCGAGCAGGATCAGCAATATCATGTGAATGGCCCAGCAGATCTCACCAAAACCGGCGACCTTCATGATGAAGAAATGACCAAAGCCGTAAAAGAAGAACTGCGCGTACCATAAACAACCCGTAAGCACCGCCATAGCCCAATTGATGGAAAGACTCGCCTTCTCCTTGCCCTCGGGCAGACGCACGATTTCGCCGAGTGTTTTGTGGCGATAGTGAAGATACAGGCAGTAAAGCGCCGTCGTGAGAAACGCTCCGGCGTTCGAGAAAGGATAAATCGCATTACTCGCAAACGTGGCTGCATCGATGCCCAGCACGGTTCGCCCGGCTGCACCTGCCTCAGCCAGTTTCTCAATCGGCGCTCCTTCAGCCAGCGCGATGCCGTACACGCCAGAAAGCACACCCGCCAGCAGACACAGCATTAGCCCTACGAGTGCACGCCCTTTCGGGCTCGATGGATCGTCTGCCTTCACCAGGTCACGCTCCTTCCAGCGACCCGCAATGCCGCAGAAGACGATGCCGACGATGCCAATTGCAATACCGGCAAGGATCCAGCCCGAACCAGTCTTCTCCAGGAAAGCCTGAATGTTGGCCGCGGAATTCGCGACCGTGGACTCACCTTTCGCGATTGCGTAAGCCGTACCGACCACCGTCGAAACGCCAATCGCCATCGCGTAGGTGATCGAAAAGCCTACGTAGCGGATCGCCACGCCGAAGGCTGTTCCTCCCACGCCGTAGGCCATGCCCAGCAGGAAAACGCGCACCGCCACGTCACGCGGCATGGCTTGCACGACTGACCAGAAATCCGGGATGGTGAGAAATGCGCCGACGATCGGCAGAATCAGCCAGCAGAACGCGGCCTGCACCAGCCAATACGATTGCCAGGACCAACGTTTGACCTGCTTTTGCGGAGCGTAACAAAGGGCAGCGGAGGCGGCACCGATGGCGTGGAAGAAGATGCTGGAGGCGAGCGGAGGCATGGGGATTTTGGCGGTCTAGAGTTGTTCGGTAAATTCACCGAGATTCAACGGGTATCTTCCGTATTCCCGTACAAGCTTCACGATATAATCGTAGGTCTCGCCCGACACACTGCTGCTGACGGAGTGGTCCGAAGCAAAAATGTAACCGCCACCGCGCGCAGCGTTGAGCTTTCGTAGAATCTCGCGCTTGATCGCGCCCTTGTCGCCCGTCTCCCAGACTTGCACGTCGCTGTTGCCGAAAAAGCCCGCTCTGTGTCCGTACTGCTTCCGCAACTCGACGCAATCCATGCCGGCTTTTACCTCGAGCGGATTGTAAGCCATGATCCCCATCTCGATGTAATCGGCAAAAATCGCCTTCACGTTGCCGCAACCGTGATACATCACGGGCAGCCCTTTCGAACGCGCGTAGGACACCATTTGCGCGACCCAGGGCTTGAAATACTCACGCCAATATCCTGGTGAGAACAGCATGCTGTTCTTATAAGCGACATCGCCCCAGATGTGAAAGCCATCGAGTAATCCCCCACCGGCATCGATCTCTGCTTTGGCGCATTCGAGCAAATGTGCACCGATTTTATTGATCGCCGCACCCATGCGCTCGGGCTCTTCGCCCATCCACATCAGGGCGTTTTCCTGCCCGACGAGTCGCGTCAAACACTCACTGACTTCGATCATGCTGCCGAAAACGGGGAAATCTGGCCGAAGCGATTGCACGGTGTCGATCCAGGCGGGAGAGTTGCGCTCGAAGCCGTCGCCTACCCCGGCGATCTGGTTGTCGCCGCCGGAAAAAAAGCGCCGTGGATCGCGCGGATCGTCGAATCTTGCAGCCTCGAGTTTTTCGAGCGTATCGATTTCCCACGAACGCATTTCTGGCATGGGAAACGCGAACTGCTTGTGGATGACCGCGCCAAAACCGGTCTTAACAACCACCTCCTCGGAGTTCTCCACCAACGTCTCAAAGGGACGGATCCAGGGATCCATGTTCGGGACTGTGATGATCAGGTCCAAATCGTAGTAATAATAAGGATTCGCATCGTCAGCCAAACCCAGTTCCTTGCGCCAACGTCGGGTGAAGCCGCCCCAAAAAAAATCCGTGACCGGCACCCGATCCGGTTCCTGGTGGTTCAAAGCCTTGTTGAGGCGTTCCAGTTTACGCAGAGTGTTTTCCTTTCGGCCGTTTTCGGCCGCCGATTTTCCAAAAGTATCGAACATGCTCATGTTTTTTGGGGGTAGAAAGCGGATGCAGTCGAGCCTATGGGGATGGCAATGACAGAGGCTTGGGCGAAACAGTTGGCCCCAGATCTTTTGACGTGGCGAGCGCTATCTCGCGCCCGTGTTCTTTGCTGACGGCACAGTAAAAATGATAGACCACGCCGTCGTGCTTCAACAACCACGGCTTATGGGCAAAGATGTTGTCCCAAGGCTCCGAGGGCTCGATAAGATTCGCGCCCTTCCACTGCGTCCAGTGAACAAGATCTCGGGACACGGCAAAGGTGTCAAAGGCTGCCTTTTTCCAACCCGCGCCAAAGTAGAACATCACCCACACATCATCCATGCGGACAACCTGGGGATCGCCGGTGATGGCCGAACGCCCCTTGGCACTGTAGTTCTCAAAAATAGGGCCGTCACCAAACCGTTTCCAATGCACCAAGTCATCGGAAACGGCCATGCCGATGCTCTCAACCCAGGCGCCCTGCTGCTTGGCATTGTAGAACATGACAAATGGATGCCCGAGCGTTTTTGCCGGGTCCTTTAAAATATAGCTCTTATACAGCGTTTCCTTTTCGAAGTAGCGGACGTCGGGTTGCTCTCGATGTAAAATCGGGTTCTCCGTCAGGCGGGTCCATGGCTGGGCCTTGCTGGGATCCTTTGTCCATGCCATGCCGATGGCGAGAGGATCGGGTTCATAGCCTTTTTTTGCCCCGCCGATGTAGGTCATCCAGTAACGTTCCTCGTGCTGCTGCAGCATCGCGGAGCCGCCCCACGTGTGGTCAAACAAGGCAATGCCGCCATCGCCCTGCCAGGCATCCCAACCAGTCTGCGAAAACGGCAATATCTTTCCGAGCTTCTTCCAGGTCAGCAGATCATCGCTGACGGCGAGTTGGGTTTCGTATCCAATTTGATGCTTATTGGCGACATACATCATGTACCAACGGCCCTCGTGGCGGAAAACATTGGGGCAATCGTAGAATTCCTCCTTTGTCTCTGGTTGCAGAACAATGCCGACCTTGAACGGAGTCTTTACTTCGTCATAGACGCGCTGCATTTCGCGTTCGGAAATCGCTTGGTCGGTCAAAAGTCTTACGGGACCCAGCAGACCAGCTGGCAAAAGCTTGGCGGACTCGGAAATGGGATTCGCCGTGGTCCACGTCAGACGTTTCTCCGCAGGCAGCTCACGATCGCCGATCAGGCGATTGCCCCAAGTATTCGTTATGCGAATCCAAAGCGTGTTTGCACCCGGTTTGACGACCTTGGTGATTTCAATGCGGTTTGGTTCCGTCCAAATTGTTCCGACTCCAACCTCGTTTATCTTCACCTCGGCCAAATTCGCGATGCTACCAAGATCGAGCCAGATACGCCGCCCGACCTCCTGCTGTGGAAGATCGAAGGTCGTACTGTATTCCGCGGAGCCCGAATAGAAGCGTATCGCCCGATCCGAGTGCTCCGACCATGAAATCAGGCGGGGAAAACGCACCGGTTCCGCTGGGCCACCGCGGGAAGGATCGAATTTCACCTGCCAGGGTCCGTTCAATTCTGAAATCAGCTTGTCCGCCTGGGGCAGGTCCGCAGCTGCCGAAACGTTGGAGTTTTTTCGCAAAACGACAAAGATGGAACCCTGCGCCGCAAGTCTCACGGACATTTCCGTTCTGCCTCGCGAAAGAACAAAACGGGGCGCCCGTGTGATCTCCCCCGTCACTGCATCAAACAAATCTGGAAGTCCGTCGGTCGCTCGCAGCGATACGCGCAGCTCGCGGGGCTCCGTACTTTGGTTGGAGAGAAAATAGATATCGCCATCTTCGGCGGTCCGGTGAGTCCATTCAATACCAGCAACGGGCTGTCCGGCCATATCGGTTGGTACAAAATCGTGGGCCAGCTTCTTTTGCTCAAGCAACTCCGAAAGTGAAACCGCCTGCCCGGGACGATAAACACTAGCTCCGGATTTTTCGAGCGCCTCAACTTTAGCCAACAACTCCGCCGAAAACGGAGTTGTCACCGGAGGCAGAACCAAAATCGCGTAACTGGCGCCGCCCGGAAGCTCAATGCGCCCGTCGCGAACCGAGGTCAGCCGAAGCAGTGCATCGCGATTGATCGAGTCCGCCTTGTATCCGCTCGGCAACGACGGGGCGTAGCGTTCTGGAAGAAGCGCCCGGCTTGGAAGTTCCTCACCGGTGAAATAGGCGACATCGATCACAGGCTTCCCGTGCTGCAAGAGCGCCTGACAACGCGTCAGGTAATCAATCCACGGTCGCGCCTGCTCGAACCACGTTTGATCGCGCTGAAAGAAAAGACCGATGTTGCTCAAGGTCATACCGGGCTTGCGATCCACCCATGGATTATGCGCGAACACGTGAATGAGAAAGCGGTTTATCCCTAGAGCATAGTTGTGATCACCTAGCGCTTTGAGCATGCCAGGGTGCTCATTCCACTCGAGGTTACGTTGGGTGAATGCCTCCGACATCACGATCGGCTTGCCATAAATGTGGGCGCCGGAAATCGCGTCGTGAATATCGCTGGGTTTGTCCTGTGTCGGACTATGGAGCCAAAATTCCCCCATCGGCACGTCCACACTTTGAAAGTGACGCATCCCCTCGCCCATCATCGTCGGGGCCGTCGCCTCCGCCGTGAAAATGCAATTATGCGCTTTCGCCAACTCGGCAAGCGGCGCGAAAAACCCATCCTGAGTAAGCTCAACAATCGTACGCCGGACATCGTGCAGGAAACGCTCCGACTCCTCCGCGCTGCCGACCGGTATCCCCGCAAATGCAGGCAGGAATAACGTCAGATCATAGCCGCAGCGCTTTTTGAACTCCTCCCGGAAAACCGGCGACCAGTTCTGACTCCCCGCCTCCCAGCTATCAATATGGAAGACCTTCAACACCTTTCCGGCGAGGTCAGGCCCGACTTGCCGGATGGTTTCGCCGAACCATTTATCAAATTGCAAGCGTGCCACCGCAGGATCGAACTTGTCGCACTCCAGACCCCGGCCCGCACCGGCCGTATCATTTTGATGGCCTGTCGCAGTGTGGCCCACGCGCAGCACGGTCCAGTGCCCGGCCGGTGCATTCCATTTTAACCGGCCATCCGGAGAGACCATCCCCGTAAGATCGATTATTTTCTCTTTTGGAACGCAGAGTGCGTCCGGAATCAGGTCGGCGTCCGCCCGTTTGCTTAGTCGCCAGACAAGGCCTGACTTTCCCTCGTAGTGCGGGATTCGAGCGTCGCTGAATAATTCCAGTCCTTTAATCTTGAGAATGTTTTTCCACTTCGCCGAATCCAGGTCCTCGGCCGGTTGCTCGGCTCCCGATGGATCGTGCAGGAAACGGAAAAACCGCGCCGTGGTCGTCGGAATCGAAAACGTGTAAGGCGCATCCCAGTCCTGCCAGCCGTGGCGAGGCGTCTCAAGGCGACCGAGCGAGCGGAACGTTTTGCCGTCATCACTCACCTCAATAATCAGTCGCAGCGAGGCATAATTTGCTCCATCCGACCGAACCACAATCGAGCGACAGGTAAACGGCTTCGCAAATTCGTATTGGACCCAACAGGGATTCTCGCTGCGCAAGCGTTTCGAGTTTCCCGGCACGACCAAGGCTTGTGCATCAGCACCGGCTACATTCGTGGTGACTGCAGGCACCACCGTTCGAGAGGAAACGCCGGCTCCTTCCGGTGCAGGGAAAGCCAGAATGGCAATGTCGCGATAGTAGTTCGCGTAACTGGCAGGTTGCGGCAGTGCCGTGTCGATCATCCGACCACCCTCCAGCTGTTGCTCCGTCCAGACCACTTTCTGCATCGCCTGCTCGGGCGTGATCCAAGGGCCGCCCGCCGTGGCAAAACCGTCGCTGCCGTGCATGGCCAGCTTGAGTCCCAGTCGATCCGCCTCGGCGAATGTATAACGCAGCATTGCCCACCACTCAGGGGTCAACGTGCGAATCGAAGGACTAAAAAGTGGCGGATTTGGCACGTCCTTGATGGGAACGAGATACGCCCCCGCCAGGCCAACACGCTTCATGGCTTCCAGATCAGCGGTGACGCCCTCTTTGGAAACTGCGCCGCTCATCCAATACCAAAACGTCCAGGGTCGTGCGGACTCCGGAGGATTCGAAAAGATTTCCCCCAACTCATCAGCGTGCACAACCTTCATGCCGCACCAAACAGCAAGTATAAGCAGGACGAGGCGAAACTTAAGCCGGAGGGGAAACATCGGTCAGCGAGGATCGAATTTCAGCAGGATCGAACCACGGCGAACGCCACTCACCCACTGAGGCTGAGACGAGGGACCGATTAAGTCTGTCGCGTTGACCTTGTTGCGCAGCGCGGGAATGACGTCGAAAATCGCCAGTCCAGTTTCAGGGAGTGTGTAGAGCGTGGCCTCACGACCATCACGGGGCGTATAGACACCGAGGTACGAACCAGGGGAACCATTTCCCATCGCGATTGATCCTTCCACGGTTTCGAACACGGCCCAACGCCAGTCGTTGAAGAAGCCCTTGAATTCGGGGTAAACGAAGGACTCACCCGGTATTGGATCATTGTACTTGTTCTCCCACACGTCTAGCGTCGTGCCGTGGAGCCGATTTTGCCAAACGCGGAACGGACCGCGGCCCAGCCAACGTATCGATTTCATGGCCGATTCAGGATAGTCAAATTTCACGCCCATCAACTCCACCACGCCGTCGTACGCATACGCGTAATCAAGTTTCACAATCCCATCGGGTGAGATGCGCCAACTCACTGTTTGAAGTGCTCCAAAATAGCTGACGTCCACCACGACGTCGGCGCCATCGACGCGTGCCGCGATGGTCTTAAGCGTAGATCCGAAATTGATCTCTTTGTAGATGCGATCCATTCCCTTCGCTGCCAGCGGATCGACCGAACCATCGAGGGTCCGATCGCCGCGTCGCGCAGCGACAAAGCGCGGGCCGTGGCCGAAGGAAATCGATTTTTGACCGTTCCGGACACTGGCAAGCTCGCCGGTGGCCTTGTTGATTCTCAGCTCCTGCCCGGCTGCATACACAACGATGACATCGTAATCACTGCGATACTCCGTTTTGCCGGCTGGCTTGGGTCCGTTTGCGGCGATCTCGTTGAGCGGCTTCCAGCTCCAGGACCACGTCCACAGATTCTCGCCGGATGGACCTTTTGCAGTCACATAAAGGGCATCCGCATCACGCCAGTTGGCAGGCAACCGCAGGGCAAGTTCCCCGCTCGCATGAGGCGCCACCGTCGGGCCGGCGACTTCGCCACTCGCCACGGAACTATGGCCCGGCTTGTTCTCAGCGGCAGCAGAGAACTTGGCCAGTTCCCAGGTAAATCTGCACTGACTGAGGTTGATAAAACCGAAACGATTCTCCACCGCCAAAACTTCCTTGAAGTCGGCGGGTAGCTGAGCGGGACCAATAACAACGGGGCTCCAGACTTCGCGAACGGTATTCACGCTTCCCTCTTTTTCATGGTGTGGTCCCACGATGCCGTCAGGGGCGTAAGTGCCTGCCACGTCAATTTGTCCGCCTTGATCACTGCGTGCCAAACCTTCATCAGCAAAAGACCAAAGAAAGCCGCCCCCACTCCGCGGATGCCGACGCATCATTTCCCAGTAGTCGTACAACCCGGCGCCCTGACCACCCTCGTGAAGTCCGTGGAGAAACTCCGTCGGCATGAAGATTTCGGGCGCACGCAAATATTCCTGGGTTTCGCCGTACGAACGATAATGCATGGTATCGATCCCGCTGAATTTCCCTTGCGGATGAAGCACAGAACGCCGCTGCGGATCCCACTTGGCAAATTCGTCGTCGATCGCCGCGTTCCAGCCGCCTTCGTTGCCATTGTCCCAAAAAACAATGCTCGGATGATTCACATCGCGCGTGACCATTTCGCGCACCAAACGGCGTCCCGTCGGTTCATCGTAGCGCCCGTGCCAGCCGCCGAGCTCATTGAGAACGTAAAGGCCAAGTTCGTCGCACGCTTCAAGGAACTCCGGATCAGGTGGATAATGAGAGAGCCGGACCGCGTTCATGTTCATTTCCTTGATCAAGCGGACATCGGCAAAATTGCGCTCGCGATTCAGTGTTCGCCCTGTCTCCGGCCAGAAGCTGTGGCGGTTGGTGCCCTTCAGGAGAATGCGCTGGCCGTTCAAAAACAAACCTTCGCCGGCCCGGACCTCAAAGGTGCGGAAGCCGAACCTCTCCGTAGTACTATGTACGACCACTCCGTCTTTCAAAAGAGTGAGTTTGATACGATAAAGATTCGGCGTCTCGGCCGTCCAAAGCTTCGGGGATGAAACCGTCGTAGCGAGGCTCACGCTGTCGCTGCCGGGTGCCGGAATCGCTTCGACCAAGGGACCGACCGCGGCCCCGCTCGCATCATAAAGCTGTGCCGAAACTTTTATTTTATCCAAAGCGCCGTCTCCCAGGAATACCTCGGCTCGAAACATTCCATCTACGCGGGCATCAATGGCAGTGCGGTCGATAAACAGCGAGGGAAGAACCTCCAAAAATACCGGCCGAAAGATCCCACCGAAGTTCCAGTAATCAGCACGACGTTCGGCTAGGTTTACGCTGTCATTGGCGGACTCCTTGTCGACGGTGACTTCGATTTCATTGCGCGCGCCATATTTGAGCAGACCAGAGATCTCGTATTTGAACCGATAAAAGCCACCCTGGTGCGGCGTGCCGGCAGAAATACCGTTCACCCGGACTGCGGTGTCGGTCATCGAACCGTCAAAAACGATGCGTACGCGCTTCCCCTGCCACTCGGCGGGAACGTTGAAGGAATGCCTGTACTTACCTTGTTCATTGGCGATTCCGGGTGGATTCGGTTTTCCGTAGAAAGGCATACCATACTGGTAGGTTCCAAAACCCTCCTGCTCCCAGCACGAAGGAACGCGGATTTTTGTCCATTCGCCAGCGCGACGACCTTCGGAACACAAGAAATCCCATGACACCGCGTCGTCCGAGCCCTTGCCTGAAAGATATTGAATCTGTGTTTCAGTTTGCGCCGCCGCCTGAGCACGCAGGGTGGCCGAACAAATCGTGAGGGACAGGAAAACACATAGAAGGTTTTTCATATTGAGAGGGGCTTCGGGCGCAAAAGGTACGCACTAGGGCAAGGTGGACTCAAAAACGTAATGACCAGATTCTATGGAAAGAACGACCGCATCGCCCTCCCGACGCAGAAATTTCACGCCCGGGGTTTCCTTTTCGCTGCCGCCTTCAAGCACCGGCGTACCGTTCCGAGCCGGAAGACGGACTGTCGCCGTCGTGTTTGCCGGTATTGTTGTCTTCACTACAAACTTTCCGCCTGTCCGCTCCCACCGCACGGTGATCGGGCCGTGGAGGGAGTTGTAGGTCGCCTCCGCCCAGGTCAAATCCCCGACCGGCGCTGGCCGAAGGATGATCTTCGAAAACCCCGGTCCCTGAGGATCAATATCGATGCCGACGAGATATCTATAAAACCATTCGGTAATCTGCCCGAGCATGAAATGGTTTTGCGAAGCACTCCGGCTGGCATTCCAGGATTCAGTCAGCGCCGTCGCTCCCATTTTCAGCTGGTAACCGTAGCCGGGCTTTTCGTCCTGATTGATCAGCTTGTAGATCACATCGGAACGGCCGGCTTCGGCCAAAGCGAGAAGCAGGTAACGAAATCCGATATCTCCGGCCGTCGCATAGCCGCGCGCTTCCAAGTCCGAAATGACCGAGGCCAATGCTTTGTCGCCAGTTCCAGGTTCGGCGATGCCCATGGCGAGGGGAATCGCATTCGAGGCCTGCGAGTTGGTGGCGTAGGTACCGGTGTCGTTATGGAAATACTTTTTGTTGTACGCGGCGCACAATTCGGCAGCGCGGGCAGCGTACCGCTTTGCGTCCTCGTCGTGGCCAAGGACCCTGGAGATGGCGGCCAGCGTCCGGTTGTCTTCAAAGAGAAAGGCCGTGGCCGTTATTGGCGGTGGCGTGAAGTTTGGTCGGTTTCCCTTACTAGCATCGAAGTCGTACCAATCGCCGAGCCCGTCGGAGAGAATATTATCCTTTGTCCTGGTCTCAAGGTAAGCCACATAACGCTTCATCGCGTCATAGTGGGTTTTTAAAAGTTCGGTATCTCCGCAAAATTGATACTGCTGCCACGGCACTAAAATGAAGGAGGCGCCCCACTCTGCCGCGCTGCGGAACGCGCCCTTGAACTTCGTGTATTCGGGCGCGATATTCGGGATCAAACCATAATCAGGTGCATTCTTGTCTCCAACCTGGGCGTCTGCGAGGTCCCGCATCGCCTTTGTGAAAGTCCGCGCCACGTCGAACTCGTAACGAATCGCCGGGCCGTTGAGATGAAATTGCTCGATCCAACCGAGCTTCTCGCGGTGCGGACAGTCGGTGAGCACTGACAACATATTTGAGCGCTGCGCCCAACGGACGAGTTCGCGTATCCGATTCAGCAGCGGATTTGAACAAGAAAACTGGCCAAGTGGTTCGGCACTGGCCTGAACTAAAACGCTTTCAAGGGATTCTTTTTTTGCGAGTTTGCCGCGATCCGTGCCGGCCAGCGCTGGCTTCTCGTCTCCGGGCAGGAAGTACTCCACTTGAACGTAGCGGCTGCCCAGGAAAAAGAACTTTGGCGTCCAAGTTTCCTCGCCATCGGTCGCCTTCGTGTACTGCCACCAGGAGCGACCACGATGAATCTTGCCCATCGTGTCCCGGAAAATTGTGCCGTCTTCATTTACAACCTCCGCAGGCATGAGCCTCACGCTTGTTCCTGCCGGTCCGCTGACTCGGAGGCGTGGAATGAAAGTCGCGTTCTGTCCGAAATCGTAAACCACTTTGCCGTCGGGGAAATCTTTCACCGCGACGGGTTGGAGCACCTCGATTTCGCGCAGCGGTTCATTGGCACCTGTCGTCCCACGCAGCGTCGTGTCGACCTGCATGACGGCCACAGCGGAGGGCCAGCCTTGGTTCTTGAAACCGGGTCGGTCCCAACCTTTCTGCACGAGACGCGCGTCGAAATCCTCCCCGCCATAAATGCTGGCGAATGGATTGGGTCCGGCATGCGACTGCCAGGTTTGGTCGGTGCCGACGTATTCCACGCGCCCGTCGGAGTATTCGAGCCGCAGATGCATCAACGCCATGAGCGGGCCGAAGGAGTTGGTGAACTTCGCGAAGCGATTTCGACGTACAACGTTGTACATGCTGTTACCGACGTTGAGTCCGACCGCGTTGTCTCCCTCTTTCAGTAGGTTCGTTACCTCGTACGTGTCGTAAAGAGCGGTTTCGTCGTAGTTGGTCCAGCCCGGTGTGAACAGATCTTGTCCAACACGCGAGCCGTTCAGCGTCATTTCGTACTGACCGAGGCCAGTGACATGCACGAGCGCACGACGGAGATTATGCCCGACTTTAAACTCGTTCCGCAGGAGAAGCGTCTCTGTCGCAGTGGGCGCGGCGATCCAAATGCCCTTCCAATCGGTTTTTGCCAGCAGGCCCATCGTCCAAGTCGCCGGTGCGCTCCAAGCGGTGACTTTCCCCGTCCGGTCCCACGAGCGTACTTTCCAGAAAACCTGCTGGGAGGAGACGAGCGGCTTGCCCGCATAGTGGATATGGACTGTTTCGCTTGAAGCGATACGGCCGCTGTCCCACAGGTCGCCGCGTTCCTGGACTAGCAAATCTGACGATGACGCCACCAAGATCTGGTACGCAGTCTGGCACTGCCCGCGTTCACTGCTTTCGACGCGCCAGAATAAACGCGGTTGCGCCACGTCCACACCGAGAGGATTGACCGTGTACTCGCATTTCAGTGACACCACGCGCAACTCAACCGAGTTTCCGTCGGCTCCAAACGACGCGCTTCCGGCGAAGAGAAACGCGAAGGCTGCAAAGATGATCTGATTGAGTCGTGACATAGTTGGCAAAATAACCGCGTCAGAGCTTCGCGGGATCGAGCACCACGTGTTTGATGCGCTTTCGGTCCCAGGTATAGGTGACGTGAACTTTTCCGTCCGCCGACTGA
>Ga0302322_100000936_pt1 | contig 23140 bp, 17 predicted proteins | sample Fen_T0_2_FD_203757 | JGI IMG/M metagenome (GOLD analysis project Ga0302322, IMG submission 203757) | Peat permafrost microbial communities from Stordalen Mire near Abisko, Sweden - Fen_T0_2 | ecosystem: Environmental > Terrestrial > Soil > Wetlands > Permafrost | place: Sweden: Abisko...
CGGATCAACAGCAGCCGCGTGGCGGCCGGCGCGATGGCACCCTTGGGACGGAGTATCTTCCTGGTCATGAATCAACCTTGGGCAATGGCGTTTTGTTGGGCGGCCAGCAGGTCGCGGATGCCGGCCTTGCCGGCCGCGAGCATGGCGGCGAGCTGGGTGTCGGTGAAGGTGGATTCCTCGCCGGTGCCCTGCAGTTCAATGAATTCGCCGGCGCTGTTCATGACCAGGTTCATGTCCACGGCGGCGGCCACGTCCTCGGTGTAGCACAGGTCCAGCAGGGCCTGGCCGTTGACGATGCCCACGCTGACGGCGGCGATGCCGCTCAGGATCGGATTCAGCGTGATCTTGTGCTCCGCCTGCAGCTTTTTGACCGCGAGCGAGAGCGCCACGAACGTGCCGGTGATGGCCGCCGTGCGCGTGCCGCCGTCGGCCTGCAACACGTCGCAGTCAATGCAGATCGTGCGGGCGCCGATTTTTTCCAAATCGATCGCGGCGCGGATGGAGCGGCCGATCAACCGCTGGATTTCGGAGGAGCGCCCGTCGAGCCGGCCCTTGGAGATGTCGCGCTGTTTGCGCGTCAAGGTGGAGTAGGGGAGCATCGAGTATTCGGCGGTGAGCCAGCCGCCCTCGACCTTTTGTTCCTTCATCCAGCGCGGCACGGATTCTTCGATGGTCACCCCGCAGATGACGCGGGTGTTGCCCCATTCGATCAGCGTGGAGCCGGCGGCGTAAGGCGCGATGTGGTTTTGAAAACGCAGCGGGCGCAATTGATTGGCCGCGCGACCGTCGGCGCGAAGAGGGGTGTCAGACATAATTCGCCGGAATTGTAACCACTCCGGCGGCCAGACTGCAAATCGTGAATCCGCCAATCGTGAACCTGCTGTTGTGCCCGGGAAAATTACTGCGGCAGCGTCGTGGTGGGGCCGGTGGCGTCCGGGTCCCGGAGCCACTCCCAAGCGGTGCCCGCATTCGGAAAAATTTTGATGGTCATCTGCGGATTGTTGTTCAAGGTTTTGAACATCCGGGCGAAGCCCATATGCAACGGCTTCGGGGCAACAATGGCGGATTTAATCGGGTTTTTCAACTTGGCCACCTGCCGCCGGTTCGAAAAGGATTCCATTTCAGCAAACTGCACCAGCACGTCTTCCACGGCCGACGCGTCAGTCAGCCGGTGTGGGGTCACCGGCAGGCTTTCATCCAGCGCCGCCAGATAATTGGCGGCCTGCACCAGATGTTCATAGGTCAATTGCCGGGGAAGTTGAACGACCAGCACGCCTTCCAAGTCATTGAGTGAAAACTTCATGGATGATGCGCGCCATAATCTGATGATGCTCTGGCGATGTCAAACCGAGATTCCTTTAAACAAGCTTTCCAGACTGTTCAAGCTCGAGGTGTCGTGCTTGATGTTCAACACCTGCCGCAGAAAGGCCACGCCTTCGTCGAGGTTGCGGACCGATTTGGGCAGGACGGCGCCGGCGGCATTGGCGTGGCCGCCGCCCTGAAATTTTTCCGCCACCTTCAGCGCCTCGCCGTTCCGGCTGCGGAAGCTGGCGAACACCGAGTTCGCCCGGCGGAACAGCGTCACCAGCACCGGGTATTTCACCGCCTGCCGCTCCAGCAATTGGTGCACGATCAGGTTGGTGTTGCCGACGATCGCGTCCACGTAGCCCACCTGCGGCGAAATCTCCGACACATGCCGCCGGCTCCATTCGAAGCCGATCGGGTCTTCCACCCGACGCTTCACCGCCATGACTTCCAGCAGCGGGTGGTCCAGCAGCCGTTCCAGTTCGCCTTCGATGAGGGTGTGCAGATTCCAGAACGAATAAATTTTCACCAGGCCCGCGTAATCGCCCGCGAGCGCAAAGTCCGGGTCGTCCTCCAGGAACAAATCCGCCACGTTGTTCAGGTGTACCAGCCGGTCCAGCGCGGGGGATCCCAGCCCGTTTTGCTGGCACAACTCGTAGCAGAGCAGGCCGGCGGACTTGTTCAGGTCATGATGCAGGTGCGCCAACTTGGGTTTGAATTCCGTGGCGTGGTGGTCCACGACCAGCCAGTCCTGTTTGTCGAGGCGGGATTCAAAGGTAAAGTCCGTCGCCCAGGCCGAGCGTTCACGCAATTCGCGCTGCTTCCAGAAATTATAGTGGTAGGCCGCCAGGGGTACGCGCTCGCCATAGAGGTGAAAGGCCAGCCGCTGCAGCAGCAGACCGGCCACGAAGCCGTCGAGGTCGCTCTCATGCGTCAGGATCACTTCCGGCTTGGGCAAAGTCAGCATCCATGGAGACTAAATTAAGCATTCCGGCAAGGCGAGCGGGGAATTCTCCGCCCGGCGGCGGGGGCGCAATGGAACATTGGCATCCCTTTTGAGGCGGAAGCGCGTTCCAAGCCAGAGGGCGGCGGACGACTGCGCACCAAACAGGCCGGCTTGGCTGGGTTAAAATGTTTTTTTGGCTTTATTTGGGTTTGATTAGGGTGGTAATAGGGGTCTTATTGGGTTTGTTTTCGACTTTTCATTTTTCGAAAAATCATCGTATTACATTTAGATATAGCGGCTTAACATCGAAATTAATTTGGGTTTGTTTCGCCAATTTTAATATTTCGACGGAGACCTCCAAGGTTGGACGAGTGGGTAAATTTTTCCCGGTCCGGTGGCGCGGACGCCGCTGAATCGGCTTGGGGCCTGAACGGTTGAAAAATTTCGGGAGCTGTTTTTCATGGTCAGAGAATCTTGGTTATGCAAACAACGCGTGGCACGGGCAGGCAAAAATCAACGGCTCCCCCCGGCTTGGGGTGTAGAGCAGTTTTCTGCTTAGAAAGATTTTTAAGCCGCCCTTTTGTAGTTGTCAAATAATTTTTAAGACAATCTTGCCGGTGGCTCTAACGGGGAGTAAAAATGCCATTAATTCGGGGGATGACCGCCGCAGGAGGGGACGCGGGGGAATACGCAGTGGGATGCGTGGCTTGAGCCTCGCTGTGGGCGGATACCAGGCTGGAAAACCATCCGAGGGGAGAGGCCCACAACCTGTGGTCGGCACGGTAAACGGGGTGACAAATGGCTATGCCTACGATACGTTGGGCCGCATGACCACAGTGCTGGCCAATGGCAGCCCGGCTGCCGGCTACACGTTTGATGCCGTGGGCAACCTGCAAACCCTGCGCTACGGCAACGGGGTGACGAACGTGTATCAATACGATGCCCGCAACCGGCTGACGAACCTGGTGTGGAACACCGGCGGCAGCGTCCTGGCCAGCTTCGGCTACACTCTGGGCGCGACGGGTAGCGGCACAGCCGCCGCCGAAGCCGTCAATGGCCTCAGCCGCACCTGCACTTGGAATTACGATTATCTCCACCGGTGGAGGGGCGAAGGTCGCGGCCACCTGGGGCAGTCGATTTTTCGCGACGACTGGGACTTCGGCAGGTTTTTGGATGCGGTGGGTGAGCGGGGAACTGGCATCGGGGCAGTACACGCGGATGACGCAGGCGGTCAGCCGGATGGAGCGCGAGCCGGGGAGAAAACCGGCATAACTAAAACGACGGCTGCTCAATACGGAGAAAAACGAGATGTAGAAAAATCAAATTGTCATTATTTTGCTGACCCTTTCACTTGGTGATTTTCCGTACATCAAACGGATTTCGATGCAGCGGCACCAAACTGAATACAAATACAAATTTGACACCACTTCCTTCAAGGATTGAATGCCATCAGAGACGAATAAAAAAGCCAGGGAATTTGAGCGTTTACTCGCGTTCCAAAACGCCTGCCTAGATTGCCCGCGTTCGGCCCCGGCCCAGCCAGCGCCGCCGGCCCCGGACGGTCTTTTCACGGCGGAAAAGCTTGGCATAGAAATCACTGAGTATTCACTAGGCCAGGGAAAACCAGGCTCGTTACCTCGGCAGCAGGAAACAGTGCACCAGCGAATTGCTCATCAAGCTCAATCACTATATGAAGCAAGGCTCACCCGGCATTTGCAAGTGAACATTCTTTGGACCATTTTCACCTCATGTCCCGCGCTCAGGGAAGAGCCGCAGATTGCACAGGAAATTGCCCGGCATGTTTTAGAAAGCACCCATGACCAGTTGCACATATGCCGCGTGTCGTGGAAGAATATCAACAACGCTCTATTAACGAAGTATGGAATTGAGATCAGCATTTGTCCCATCGAAGGGGCTGGCAAAAGCTGTTGGTCGAGCATGGCCTGTTTCAGTTTTCCACCGGAGGCGGCAAGAATTCAGAAAGCTTTGGATGAAAAAGAATCCAAGGTAACTGAATATCGAAAAACGTGCGATGAAGTCTGGCTATTGCTCGTGGCCAGCAGCGAGTTTTTATCGTCTCAATTTACGCCGGATTCCAGTCTCGAGAAGATGCAGTTCACTTCATCATTTGACCGCGTCTTTTTATTGGAAGAACCCCGAAATACAATTCACGAATTCCAAATTGCCCGGTGAATCGAGCTGCTATTTTGGAGCCGACTAAAAGCGTCGAAAAATCAAAATACTACTTGGAGAAAAGTTTTTTTCATGTCTGCATCAGATTTTTTCGACTGCGCGTCGGGTTTTTTCTGCAATTCTGGCCCTGGTTTTACCTCCGCAGCCGATTCGGTTTTTGCTGTGCCATCAAATGCGCCTGGTGTATCCACAGATATCCCAGTAAATCCTGAAGCGTCCCGTCCGACCGCTCTGAACCGGTAATCCTCATGACGGAAGAACCAGCGAATAGCTTGTGCTTCGTCCTCCCGCTTCGTCCTTCGCCAGAATATTTCGCGCCGCCAGGTCGCTGATGTCACGCAACGCCGTGTCCTGCGAACACTGCGTGAGCTTCGCCCATTTGGAGGATGTCAGCTTGCCTTCAAAGCCATCCAACATCCGGTTGATGACTTTGTGCTGGCGTTCATTGAACGACCCGCCAGCGTGCGCTTTCCAGAAATGGGCCTTGGTCAGAACAGATTCGAGCAGGTGTTCGGTTGAGCCCAGCGCATGTTTCAGGCAATTCAAAAACCATTCCATCCACGCCGTGATGTCGAGCGTTCCTTGCTGGCAACTTTCCAGCACATCGTAATAGGCATTACGCTCGCGCTGAATTTGGGACGACATGGAATAAAACCGCTGTGCGCTTTTTTCGGAACGTGAGAGCATCAGGTCCGCAATGGCACGCGCAATGCGTCCATTGCCATCCTCGAAGGGGTGGATCGTGACAAACCAGAAATGCGCCAGCGCGGATTTAATGACGGGATCAATGTCCGAAGCGCCATCGCACCACTTGATGAAGCGGGCCATTTCCTTTTGGAGCCGTTCATGTCCCGGCGCTTCGTAATGGACTTGCTCGCGCCCCAGCGGACCGGAGACAACCTGCATTGCTCCGCTTTCGCCCGAGCGCCAGCCGCCAACGGTGATGCGTCGGATTCCGCTCCGGCCGGTCGGAAACAATGCCGCATGCCAGTCAAACAGGCGTTCTGGCGTCAAAGGTTTCGCATAATTGCGCGTGGCATCCAGCATGACCTCGACCATGCCCTCGACGTTGCGGTCAATCGGCGGCAACGCGCCGATGTCCATGCCCATGCGCCGGGCAAGGGATGACCGCACTTGTGCGGCATCCAGCTTTTCACCCTCGATCTCGCTGGTTTTAACCACATCCTGGGTGAGGGTTTGCAAGGTGGCTTCGGCACGCGATTGGAAGCCCAAAGCCTCCATGCGGCCAAGCAGACGCCCCTGCCAATGGCGCACGTCGGCCAGCCGGCCTGCCAGCTTCGCTTGATCCCATTTGAATTCCGGCCAGTCTTTTCGTTCGTGAATATACATGGATTATTCTCCGCACTATTTGCGGAGATTATGGCCGCTATTCGCCGCATCGGCAAGTATATTCACCGCACATGATGCGGCGAATAAGGCCCGGATTCACCGCATCAAATGAGCGGTTATTTTAGGCGGATTTCCCCAAGTGAGACTTTGGCTGCTGCACGGAGGAAGCGGCAAGTTGGAAACTGGGTTGGCCGCAAAAAGGCGCAAAAGGCGCAAAAATATGCGGCGGCGGGCGCTGGGGCAGGGGAGACACTACGGCGGCGAAAATTGGGGAGGAACAACAGCCAAGCAGGTTTTAACCGCGGATGGGACGGATGCGACACATAAAGCATGACCGCAATCGGTGGCGGCGTGAAGTGCGTGAAGCTGGCGGTGGGCGTACGCGGGTGGCGCCCCAGTTGGCGCCGGCGGATCATCGCCGCTTTGGAAATTGTATTTGACAATCAATTAATACAAACGTATGAATTGGGTATGAAAAATAAAGTCGCCGCACCCGTGGCTGATGACCAGAGCACGGTCACCCGCTTGCTGGATGCGGCGGAGCGGCTGTTTGGCGAGCATGGCTATGATGGCGTGGGCATGCGGATGCTGGCGGCAGAGGCCAAAGTGAATCTAGGCGCGGCGACGTACCATTTTGGATCGAAGAAAGAGCTTTACCTGGAAACTTTTATGCGCCGCTTTCGCCCCAACAATGAGGCGCGTTTGCGGCAGTTGCGGGGCGCTGAAGCGCAGGCCAAGGGCCGGCCGCTGCCGGTGGAAAAAATCGTCGAATGTTTGTTGCGTGTCCCTTTCGAGTCAGGCCTGAAACATCCTTCGTTCCAACGCCTGCTGGCGCGTAACATGTTCATGCCGCCACCATTCATTCATGGCGCCATCAGCAAAGAGCTGCTGCCGGGAATTCAAGTCTTCAATGCGGCCCTGAAACGGTCACTGCCCGAGGTGCCGGAAGATTTGCTGCACTGGCGGTCCAGTTTTGCCATCGGCTCGCTGCTGATGGTGGCCTTCAATGCCAAGGACTTTCCCGAGATGAAAAACGCCGCCTTGCAGGAATGCATGCTGAGTGAAATGATCCGGTTTGCCGCCGCCGGCTTGCGCAGCCCGCCCGCCGTGCGGGCCGCCGGGCGGCCGAGCCTGCCCACGCTTTTGTTTCCACCCCAGAAATAGCCCGTCATGACCAAATTTTCCTGGCTGCTCCTCGCTGTGCTCGTGCTGCCCGCCTGCACGATGATTCCGAAATACCAACGTCCCGCCGCCCCGGTGGCCCCGCAATATGCGGGCACGGCCAGCACCGCCACGAACACGGCCGCCGATCTGGCCTGGCGTGATTTTATCAGCGATGAACGCCTGCAGGAATGGGTGGCACTCTCGCTGCACAACAACCGCGACCTGCGCGTGGCCAGCTTGAATGTGGCCCAAAGCCGCGCGCAATATCGCATCACCCAGGCCGCCGCCTATCCGGGGATTGATGCCAATGGCAGCTTTGCCCGCGAACATGCGGCCGGTGCCACGACCGACACCTGGAACGCGAACATCGGCACCACGTCGTATGAAGTGGATCTGTGGGGCCGCGTCCGCAGTCTGAGCCGGGAGGCCCTGGAAAAGTATTTTGCCACGGATGCCGCGCGGATGGCGGCGAAAATCTCGCTGGTGGCCGAGGTTTCCCGCCAGTATTTCGCCCTGCGCTCCGCCGAGGAGCAAATTGGCCTGGCGGAACAAACCCGGCAGGCCGTGCAGGAAAATTACACGGTGAACCAGGCAAGGTTCGAGGCCGGCGCCAGCGATGAACTGGATCTGCGCACCGCCGAAGGTCAGGTGCAGACCGCCAAAATCAATGTCCTGACGTACCAGCGTCAGCGCGACGAAGCGATGAATGCCCTGGTCTTGCTGGCGGGCCAGCCCTGGCCGGCCAATCTGCCCGTGGCGCGGCCGTTCATGGCGACCAATCTGCTGGCGGCGGTTGCCCCCGGCCTGCCGTCGGAATTGGTGCAGCGGCGGCCGGACATACTGGAGGCGGAATACACTTTGCGGGCGGCGAATGCGAACATCGGGGCGGCCCGCGCGGCGTTTTTCCCGCGCATCACCTTCACCAGTTCCATCGGCACCACGAGCGATGAGTTTTCCAAGTTGTTCACTTCGGGCACGGGGGTTTGGGGCTTTTCGCCGCAGATCACCCTGCCGATTTTCACGGGCGGCCAGAACCGGGCGGACTTGGATTCCGCCAAAATCAGCACGCGCATTGAAATTGCGAACTACGAGAAAGCCATTCAGACGGCCTTCCGCGAAGTTGCCGATGCGCTCACCGATACCCAGGCGTATGGCCGCGAACTGACCGAGCGCGCCGCGTTGGTGAAGGCGCAGCAGCAGCGGCTGAGCCTGGCCACCGCCCGGTACGAGCACGGCGCGGACACCTACCTGAATGTGCTTTCGGCGCAGCAAGATCTTTACAGCGCCCAACAAGGCCAGATTCAAGCCCAATACAACCGGCTCGCCAGCCAGATTTCGCTCTATCAAGCGCTGGGCGGCGGCTGGAAATAACCCCTCACTCTTTGCTCATGAAACCTATGACTTCCCAATTATTGCTTCGTCCGCTGGGTCTGGTGCTTTCGCTCGGCCTCCTGCTGGGCGCGCTGACCGGTTGTAATCGCAGCGGCACCGCCGGCGCGGGTGGCCCGCCAGGTGCGGGTGGCCCCCCTGGCGCGGGCGGCCCGTCCGGCGCCGCGCCCGCCCCGACCGAAGTCGGCATTGTCACCCTGGCAGCGGAAACTAGCACGTTGACGACCGAATTGCCCGGCCGCGTCAATGCGGTGCGCATGGCCGAAGTGCACGCGCGCGCCACGGGCATTCTGCTGCACCGCCGGTTTGAGGAAGGCGCCGAAGTGCAGGCGGATCAGCTGCTGTTTGAGATTGATCCGGCGCCGCTGCAAGCTAGTTACGACAGCGCCAAAGCGGTGCTGGCCAAGGCGGAGGCGACGCTCGAACAGACCCAGGCGGATGCCCAGCGCGCCGGGATACTCGTCAAAGTGAACGGCGTGAGCCAGTCCACCTATGAAATCGCCAAGGCCACGGCCTTGCAGGGGGCGGCGGATGTGCTGGCCGCCAAGGCCGCGCTGGAAACGGCGTCGCTGAATCTGGGGTATACCAAGGTGACCGCGCCCATCGCGGGGCGGATCGGCCGGGCGCTGGTCACTGAAGGTGCGCTCGCCAGCGCCACCGAGGCCACCAAACTCGCCGTCATCCAGCAACTTGACCCGATCTATGTGGATTTCACCCAGTCCAGTCTCGAACAGTTAAAACTGCGCCGGGCCCTGGAATCCGGCAAGCTCCAGGGGCTCGCCGGCGCCGGGGTCAAAATCACCCTGCTGCTCGAAGACGGGTCGGTTTACAACCAGCCGGGCAAGCTGGTTTTCACCGATATTTCCGTGGATGAAAACACCGGCTCGGTGACCTTGCGCGGTGAATTTCCGAATCCGGATCGCCTGCTGCTGCCGGGGCAGTATGTACGCGGCCGGCTGGAAACGGCCATGCAAGCCCAGGCGGTCACCGTGCCCCAGCGCGCCGTGGCGCGCGATGCGAACGGCCAGGCCAGCGTCCTGCTCGTCAACGCGCAGAACCAGGTGGAGCGGCAGGAAATTCAAACCGGCGCGACCGCCGGTGATCGCTGGGTCGTGAACAGCGGTCTGGTCGGCGGCGAGCGGGTCATTGTGGAGGGACTCCAAAAAGTCCGCCCCGGAGCCACGGTGAAGCCCGTGCCCTTTGGTTTCGTGAACACGAACGCCCCGGCGGTTGCCGCCTCCGCGACCCATTAACCCAAGGTCATATATGGCTCGTTTTTTTATTGATCGTCCGGTGTTTGCGTGGGTGGTCTCCATCCTCATCATGTTGGGTGGGTTGCTGGCCATTTCGCAGTTGCCCATCGCGCAGTATCCGAGCGTGGCGCCCCCGTCGGTGTCGGTTTCCGCCAACTATGCGGGGGCTTCCGCAGAGACGGTGCAGAACACCGTCACCACGCTGCTGGAGCAGCAAATGACGGGCATTGATAATTTGCAATACATGTCGGCGAGCAGCAGCGCGAGCGGACAATCGCAAATCACGCTGTATTTCAAGCCCGGCACCAATCCGGATACCGCGCAGGTGCAGGTGCAGAACAAGGTGCAGCTCGCGACGCCCAGCCTGCCTGCCACCGTGCAGCAGCAGGGCATCACGGTGGCCAAGGCCACGCGCAATTTTTCCCTGATCATCAGCCTGCTGTGCACGAACGGCACGATGGATCAGTATGGCATCGGCAATTTTGTGGCGTCCAGCGTGCTGGATCCGCTGCGCCGGGTGGCGGGCGTGGGCGAGGCGAACATGTTCGGCTCGGAATACGCCATGCGCGTGTGGCTCGATGTGGACCAGCTCAACAGTTTCGGGCTGACCGCGAATGATGTGACCGCCGCCATCGCGACGCAGAACGCCGATGTGCCGGTGGGGGAATTGGGCGGCCGCCCCGCGGTGCCCGGCCAGCAGTTCAACGTCACGCTCCGCGCGCAAGCCACCCTGCGGACGCCGGAGCAGTTCGGCAACATTCTCCTGCTCGTCCGGACCAATGGCGCCCAGGTGCGGCTCCACGACGTGGCGCGCGTGGAATTGGGCGGGCAGAGCTACACCATGACCGCCCGGGCCAACGGCCAGGCGGCCACCGGGATCGCCATCAAGCTTTCGCCCTCCGCCAATGCGCTCACCACGGTGGACAGTGTGAAGGCCAAGATGGCGGAGCTGTCCAAGTTTTTCCCGGCGGGCATCCAGGTGATTTACCCGCTGGACACCGCGCCGTTCATCCGCATCTCAATTCATGAAGTCATCAAGACCCTGTGCGAGGCCATCGTGCTGGTGTTTCTGGTTATGTACCTGTTCCTGCAAAATCTGCGGGCGACCTTGATTCCCACGATCGTCATTCCCGTCGCCCTGCTGGGCACGTTCGCCAGCCTGTATGCGTTCGGTTTCTCCATCAACGTGCTGACGTTGTTTGGTATTGTGCTGGCCATCGGCATCCTGGTGGATGATGCCATTGTTGTCATTGAAAACGTCGAGCGCCTGATGCACGACGAAGGGTTGTCGCCGCACGACGCCACCTGCAAGGCGATGGATCAGATTACCAGCGCCTTGATCGGCATCACGCTGGTGCTGACGGCGGTGTTCATTCCGATGGCGTTCTTTGGCGGGTCGGTGGGGACAATTTACAAGCAGTTTTCGTTGGCGCTGGTTTCGGCCATGCTGTTCTCAGTGTTTCTGGCCATGTCGCTCACGCCGGCCCTGTGCGCCACGATGCTGCGGCCGATGGAAAAAGGTCACAAGCATGAGAAGCGCGGTTTCTTTGGCTGGTTCAACCGCAGCTTTGCGGCCACCACCACCCGCTACCAGGGCTGGGTGGGCCAGTGGCTGAAGCGCCCCGTGCGCAGTTTTGCCATTTACGCGGTGATCATCGCGGCCATGATCGTGATGTATATCCAGCTGCGCTCGTCCTTTCTGCCGGAGGAAGACCAGGGCTTTTTGATCACCAGCATCCAGTTGCCGGTCGGGGCCACCGCAGAGCGCTCCGTGGAAGTGCTGAAGCAGGTCGAGGCGTTTTACCGCGCCCAGCCGGAAGTGGAGAGCTTCATGTCCGTGGTCGGTTTCAGCTTCAGCGGCAACGGCCAGAATGCGGCGATCGCGTTTGTGCGGCTCAAAGACTGGAGCCAGCGCTCAGGTAAGAGTCATGCCGTGCAAAGTGTGGCCCTCCGCGCCAACCGGCAGTTTGCCGGCATCAAGGACGCGATGATCTTTGCGCTGGTGCCGGCGGCCATCACCGAACTGAGCATTCAATCCGGGTTTGACCTGGAATTGGAAGATCTGGGCGGGCTGGGCCACGACAAGCTCATGGCCGCCCGCGATCAATTGACGCAAATGGCGGCCAAGGACGGCCGGGTCATGGCGGTGCGCGCGCAGGGTTTGGAAGACACCCCGCAGTTGAGCATTCAGGTGGACCAGGAAAAGGCCAGTGCGCTCGGCCTCAGCTTGAGCGATCTCAATGCGACCCTCTCCACCTGCTTCGGTTCGGATTATGTGAACAACTTTGTGAACGGCAGCCGCGTGCAGCGCGTGCTGGTGCAGTTGGATGCGCCATACCGCATGAAGCCCGAGGACCTGCTCAAGGTCTATGTGCGCAACCGGGCCGGCACCATGGTGCCGCTGTCGGCCGTCGCCACGGTGAAGTGGTCGTACGGCTCCCCGGCCTTGCAGCGCTACAACGGTTTTCCCGCGATGGAAATCGTGGGCACGCCGGGCATCGGCAAGAGTTCCAGCGACGCGATGACCGCCATGGAAGAAATGGCGGCCAAACTCCCGGCCGGTATTGGTTACGAGTGGACCGGCCAATCTTATGAGGAACGGCTTTCCGGTTCGCAGGCCCCGATGCTCTACGGTCTCTCGCTCATTGTGGTGTTCTTGTGCCTGGCGGCGTTATACGAGAGCTGGTCCATTCCCACCGCCGTGCTGCTCGTCGTGCCGCTGGGCATTGTGGGCGCGCTGGCGGCGACGCTGTTGCGCGGAATGGAAAATGACGTTTATTTCAAGGTCGGTTTCCTGACCATCATCGGGCTCTCCACCAAGAACGCGATCCTGATCGTGGAATTTGCCAAGGAAGCGCAGGCGAGCGGCATGGGCCTGGTCGAAGCCACATTGGCGGCGGTGCACTTGCGATTGCGCCCCATCTTGATGACCTCGTTTGCCTTCATTCTGGGCGTCACGCCGCTGGCCGTGGCGTGGGGGGCGGGCTCCGCCAGCCAGAATGCCATCGGTACCGGCGTGATCGGCGGCATGCTCACCGCCACCGGCCTGGCGATTTTTCTGGTGCCGGTATTTTTCGTCACCGTCCGCCGGATTTTCCCCGGCAAAGCTGTGGCAGCACCGGTAAAGCCAGCCGGAGATGTCAAGGGCACGGCTTGATGGGCGCGACGGAGCAGCGCGCCTGATGCATTCCGGTGAGCGGGGTGATCCGATCCGTGATTCGTGATCCGTGATTCGTGATCCGTGATTCGTGATCCGTGATCCGTTGCGCTTGATTGCCTGGTGATTCCGCGGTGCTGACGGCAGCGTTTGGGCTTGTCTGCCACGCCTTTGGGCCCGGCTGAACCCGCCGCTGGAGGAGCTGAAGTTTCCCGGGGCAAACCGCGGTTGCCGTTGCCGCGGCTCATGTCGGTGGCTGCTTTGCGGGGGCTGGCGCAACCCCGGGCTGGAGGCCCTATGGGATTCGCAGAGGCGGGCTGAGGGTGCCAAGAATTCAAATTGCCGAGGGGGCAGGGGGATGACATGCTCTAAAAACTGTGAACCGATGGGGCAAAATATCTGGCATCAAAATCACTGACCTGCCCGGGGCTGGTTGCTTCAGGCGAAATCGCAGGTCGGTGACGCAACCGCTGAGGTCACGATGAGTGTCGCGGTTTTATTTTTGGTGGCCGCCGCCGGGATGTTTTTAGGCATCCTGACTGGCCGCGTGGCTCCGCGCTGGTGGCTGGCATCGACCTTGACAGGTTTGACGGCGGCCTTGGTGGCGGCGGTGTCCGTACTCATAGGCGGGGTAAGCTGGGACTGGCCGGGGCTGGGTTTTTGCCTGGGCGGCGAACCGCTGCATCTGCAGTTGGACAGCCTGAGCGCCTTCTTCATGGTGCTGCTGTGCGTGGTGGGCGGGGCGGGGTCGGTCTATTCCTGTGAGTATTGGCCGGACAAGGCGCATCCGCGTTCGGCCCGGACGGGTCGCGTCTGGTGGAGTGTGTTATTGTTCAGTCTGGGTTTTGTGCTGTTGGCCGCCAACGGGCTGCATTTTCTCATCGCGTGGGAGCTGTTTACCCTGAGCGCTTATTTCCTGGTCACGGTGAACCGTCAGCGTCGCGAAGTGCGGGCGGCGGGCTGGTTGTATCTGGGGGCTTCTCATGCCGCGACGCTGGCGTTGTTTGCCTTTTTCACCATGCTGGCCGCCCGCACAGGCAGTTGGGAGCTGCGGCCGATGCATGAGCATCCGGAACTGGCGCCGTTGTTTTGGCTGGCGCTGTTCGGCTTCGGGGTGAAAGCGGGTTTGTTCCCGTTGCATATCTGGCTGCCGTCGGCCCACGCCAATGCGCCCAGCCATGTCTCGGCGGTGCTTTCGGGGGTGACGATCAAAATGGGTATTTATGGCCTCATGCGCTTCAGCGGGTGGCTGCCGCTGCCGGACGGGGCAGGGTGGGTGGTGGTGGTGCTGGGGGTGATGAGTGCGGTGCTGGGCGTGGCGTTTGCACTGGGGCAGCACGATCTGAAACGGCTGCTGGCGTATCACAGCGTGGAAAACATCGGGATCATCCTGATTGGCCTGGGTTTTGCGCTGGTGGCGTTTCAAGCCGGCAATCTGCCTTGGGGGCGGCTGGCTCTGGCGGGGGCGTTGCTGCATGTGTGGAATCATGGGTTGTTCAAGGCCCTCTTGTTTTTCGGGGCGGGCTCGGTGCTGCACGCGACGGGTACGCGGGAGATGAGCCGGCTGGGCGGGCTGTGGCGGGCGATGCCCTGGACGGCGGGCCTGTTTGCGCTGGGCGCGGTGGCCATTGTGGGCCTGCCGCCGCTCAACGGTTTTGTCAGCGAATGGCTGGTGTATCTCGGCCTGTTTGACGCGACGCTTTCGCACGGCCCCACGGCTTGGGCGGCGATTCCAGCGGCCATTCTGCTGGGGATCACCGGGGCGCTGGCGCTCGCGTGCTTTACGAAGGTCTGCGGCGTGGTTTTTCTGGGGGCGCCGCGTTCCCTGGCGGCGGAGCAGGCCCGCGAAAGCGGCCCGGCGATGCGGGGGGCCATGCTGGTGCTGGGGGCGGCCTGTGTGGCCATCGGCCTGGCACCGGTGGTTTTTTGGCCGGCGGTGGCGCGGGCCATGGCGGTGTGGAATCCGGCCTGGGCGGAAGAATCGGCGCCGGCGGCGCTGTACTCGCTCAGCGGGTTTCATGTGGCGCTGGCGGTGGTGGCGCTGGCGCTGGCGGGGTGGTTGTGGCGGCGGGTGCGGCGCGGCGGCCTGACGCGGCAGCTTACCTGGGATTGCGGTTATGTGGCGCCGACGGCCCGGATGCAATACACGGCGGGCTCGTTTGCGGCCATTATTACGGAATGGTTTGCGTGGATTTTAAAGCCGGAGCGGCATCAGCAGCCGCCGGAAGGCTGTTTTCCGGCCCGGGCGCAATCCACGGAACACACGCCGGAGACGGTGCTGGAAAGAATTGTCGAGCCGGCGGCCGCGCTGGTCATGCGGGTCTCGGCGGCGGCCCGGAGTCTCCAGCACGGGCGGGTGCAAGCCTATCTATTGTATTTATTGATTGGGGTCGCGGCATTGTCCATAATAATATTGCTGGGGGGTGGTTTATGAAACCGCTCTTCTCCCGGCCTGCCCGCCGGCACCGCACGTGCCGGCCGGCGGCATTTCGACCGGATTATTTTCGTCGTCATGTACTTGAATCTCATACAGATCGCTGAGTCGTTTGGCGTTTCGGAGAGCGTGGTGGAAGGCTGGATTCGTAATGAAGGCCTGCCCAATACGCCCGACCGGGGCCGGCTTTTGTTTGATCGCGCACAGGTCACCGAATGGGCGGCTGAACGCGGTCTCGCCGCGCGGGTGGGCTATCTCGCCCCGGAAGCGGCCACGCTGGCGCATCATCTGCGCCTGGGCCCCTTGCTGCAAGCGGGGCGGATTTGGCGCAACGTGGCGTCGGCCGAAGTGCCGCAAATTTTTGAAAAGATCATCACCGCCCTGCCCGGGGCGACGCCGCCCGTGCGGCAATTGCTGGGGCAGCGCGTGCGGGCCAAAGGCGGGGTGACGATGGCGCCGGTGGGCGGCGGTTTTGCCCTGCCGCATCCGAGCGCCCGGATTACGCTGGGCCGCGATTCGGGCACGGTGGCCCTGCTGCTGCTGCGCGAGGATCTGGTGCTGCCCGAGGCGCCCCCGGATGGCGCGCCGGTACGGCGGCTGTTTTTCTTCATCGCCCCCTCGCCGCGCGGCCACCTGGACCTGCTGGCCAGCCTGAGCCGCAGCCTGGGGCATGGCCCCCTGCGTGAACTGGTGGAGCGGAACGCGCCTGACGAGGAGATTTTTCAAGTGGTGGCGGCGATTGATGCGGCGTCAGCGGAGACCAAATCATGACTTTAGGGCTGCCTTTATTCATTTCCTTTCTGGCGCTGGCATTGAGTGTCGCGGTGGGTTACCGGCGGCCCCGCACCTGGCTCGCGCTGACGGTGACGGGAACGGTGGCCGGCCTGGTGGCCGCCGTGTATGTCTTGCTGAGCGGCGACCGGTGGGAGTGGCAAAGTGATTTTTTGCTGGGCGGAGAGGCATTGCGTTTGCGGCTGGATGGCCTGAGTGCCTTGTTCCTCCTGCTGGTGGCGGTGGTGGGTGGTGCCGGAGCCGTCTATTCCCATGAGTATTGGTCGGATGAACATAATCCCGCCTCCGCCCCGCGCGGCCGCGTCTGGTGGAGCAGCCTGCTGCTCAGCATGGGGCTGGTGTTGACGGTGGCCAACGGCCTGCATTTTCTGATCGCCTGGGAACTGTTTGCCCTGTGCGGTTATTTCCTGATCACTTTGGACCGGCGGCGCAGCGGGGTGCGGGCGGCCGGCTGGCTCTATCTGGTGGCTTCCCACGCGGGCACGATGTGTCTGTTCGCTTTCTTTGGACTGCTGGCCGCGCACACGGGGAGCTGGGAACTGGGTCCGCTGCGCGAGCGCGGCGAACTCGCGCCGTTGTTCTGGCTGGCGCTGATCGGGTTTGGCCTCAAAGCCGGATTTTTCCCGCTGCACATCTGGCTGCCTTCGGCGCATGCGAACGCGCCGAGCCATGTTTCCGCCATCATGTCCGGGGTGGCCATCAAGATGGGCGTGTATGGCATTTTGCGCTTCAGCGGCTGGCTGCCGGTGCCGGCGGCGGCGGGGTGGGTGGTGGTCAGCTTGGGGGCTGTGAGCGCGCTGCTCGGCATTGCGTTCGCGTTTGCGCAAAATGATTTCAAGCGGCTGCTCGCGTATTGCTCGGTGGAAAACATCGGGATCATCATGATCGGGGTGGGCATCGCGCTGCTGGCGGTCTCGCATGATGACGCGCCATGGGGCCGGCTGGCGCTGGCCGGGGCGCTGCTGCACGTGTGGAATCACGGGGCGTTCAAATCCCTGTTGTTTTTCGGGGCCGGTTCGGTGCTGCACGCCACGGGCACGCGGGAACTGAGCCGGCTGGGCGGGCTGGCGCGGAACATGCCATGGACCGCCGGTTTGTTTGCGCTCGGCATCCTGGCCGTGGCGGGGCTGCCGCCGCTGAACGGCTTTGTGAGCGAATGGCTGATTTATCTGGGCTTGTTTGACGTGGCCACCGGCAAGGGCGCGCTCGCGTGGATCGCCATGCCGGCCGCCGTGATGCTGGCCATGGCCGGGGCGATTGCGCTGGCGAGCTTCGCCAAGGCGGGCGCGATGATCTTTCTCGGGGCACCCCGCACGCAGCCCGCGGCCCGGGCGCACGAATGCGGCTATTGGATGCGGGGCCCGATGCTGGGGCTGGCGGCGGTTTGCGGAATCATCGGCCTGGCGCCGGTTTTATTCTGGCCGGCGATTTCCGAGGCGGTGGCCTGCTGGCGGCCCGTATGGGGGCTGGGCGAGCCGCCCGCGCCACTGGCGATGCTGGGCTCGGCCCAAGTCACCCTGGCGATTATTATTTTGGCGGCGGCGGTCTGGTTGTGGCGCAAATCGCGTGACAACGGGTTGCGGCGGGGGCTGACTTGGGATTGCGCCTACGCGGTCCCGACGGCGCGGATGCAATACACCAGCGCGTCGTTTGCGGGCATCGTTGCCGGGTGGTTTCGCTGGCTCATGCTGCCCGAGCGAACGGTGCATCGGCCGCACGGCTATTTTCCGGCGTCGGCCATCCGGTTGGAACGGGTTCCGGAAACCGTGTTGGAACGCGTCCTTGCCCCGGTGGGGAACCTGGTGATGCATGCCTCCCACACCGCGCTCCGCCTGCAACATGGGCGGCTCCAGTTTTACATTCTTTATGTGGTGGCCGGTTTGATTGGCATCGGCCTGCTCGTGTTATGGGGAGGTGCGCAATGAACTTGATTCTGGACCTCATCCTCCGGCTGGCGATGTGGCTGCTGCTCGCGCCGCTGCTGCCGGGCATCATCAACAAGGTGAAAGCCTGGGTGGCCGGCCGCCGGGGGCCGCCGGTGTTGCAACTTTATTATGATCTGGCGAAGCTGTGGCGCAAGGGCGTGGTCATGAGCACCCTGGCCTCGCCGGGGTTCATCATCGGCCCCGCCGTGGGCTGGGTGGCGCTGCTTAGCGCGGCGCTGCTGATGCCGCTGGGACCGGCGGGCAGTGCGGTGAGTTTTCGCGGGGATGTGCTGCTGCTCATTTATCTGCTGGCGCTGGCGCGGTTTTGCACGGCGTGGGCGGCGATGGAAACCGGCTCGGCCTTTGAGGGCATGGGCTCGGCGCGCGAGGTGAGCTACGCCGTGCTCACGGAGGCGGCGATCATCGCGGCCGTGTTGTCACTCATTGTTCACACCAGCAGCGTGACTTTGATCACGATGCTGGCACCTTCCGCGGGCGCGGGCGCGGCCCTGCTGGCGGCGGGATTGTTCACCGTGCTGCTGGCGGAAAACTGCCGCGTGCCCTTTGACGATCCCAACACACATCTGGAGCTGACGATGATTCACGAAGCCATGATTCTGGACCACAGCGGTCCGCCGCTCGCCGCCATTCTGCATGGCGCCTCGATCAAGCTGCTGCTCTTCGCCGTGCTGCTGGTGCAGGCGGTGCTGCCGATTGGCGAAATGTCTCCGCTGGCCGCCGCGGGTGTTCTGGCGGGGGGCGTGCTGACGGTGACCGTCGGCGTGGGCCTGGTGGAATCGCTGCTGGCGCGGCTGGCGTTCCGGCGCGTGCCGCTGCTGCTGACCACGGCCTTTTTGCTGTGCTTGTTTGCCTTGCTGGTGGCGTGGAAAGGCGGTGCCAAATGAGCGGAACCCTGAATTTACTGATTGGCCTGGCGATGGGGCTGAACCTGATTGCCCTGGGCAGCAGCCGGCTGCCGTCCCTCATCCGGGCCATGTCGCTGCAAGGCGTTTTGCTGGGCATGATGCCGCTGCTGATGGAACATGAGCGGCTCGACTGGCGCGTGATTTTGGTGGCGCTGGCCACGATGGCGGGCAAGGGCGTGGTGATTCCCACCCTGCTGCGGCGGGCGATGCGCGCGGCCAACATCGAGCGGGAAATCCAGCCCTTCATCGGTTTTGTGCCGTCGCTGCTGCTGGGCGCCGGTGGCACGATTGCGGCGGTGGCGCTCGCGCGGGGCCTGCCGCTGTTGCCGGAACATGTCGGCACGCTGCTGGTGCCGGGCTCGCTGGCGGCGATCCTGACCGGCTTCATCCTGCTCATTGGCCGGGCCAAGGCGATTTCCCAGGTCTGCGGCTATCTGATTTTGGAGAACGGCATTTATCTCTTCGGCCTGCTGCTCATCCACTCCACCCCGTTGCTGGTGGAGTCGGGCATCCTGCTGGATGTGACCGTGGGCGTGTTCATCATCGGCATCATCGTGGACCGCATTCAACGCGCCTTTGATTCGCTCGATACGCGCAAACTGACGACTCTCCGCGAATGAATTCCCTGCTCCTCATTATTGTGCCGCTGGTGGGCGCCGCGCTCGCGGCGTGCTGGCCCAACGACCGCACCCGGCCGTGGTTTCTGCCGGCCGTGGGCGGCGTGCATCTCGGGCTGACGTTCTGGCTGTTTTTCGACCCGCCGGTGGTGCCGGCGGAGGCCTGGCTGGGGTTTGATCCGCTTGCGCGGGCGGTGCTGCCGGCCGTGTCCCTGTTGTTTCTCGTCTGCGCGGCCTACGGCGTGGCCTATCTGCGCATCCGGTCGGAGCGCCCCAACCGCGTCTTTGTGACGATGCTGCTGGCCATCCTGGGGTTGCTCAGCGCGGGACACCAATCCCGGCACCTGGGCCTGCTCTGGATCACGACCGAAGCGGTCACGCTGGCGGCGGTGCCGCTGCTGCATTTCAACAACACCCCGCGCGCGTTTGAGGCCACCTGGAAATATCTGCTCGTCGGCGGCACGGGCATCGCCCTCTCGCTGCTGGGCTCGTTTTGTCTGGGGTACGCTTCCTTGCATGGCAAGGGTGAGGGTGACCTGACCTTTGCCGCGCTGACGGCGCAAGGCACCGGCCTCTCGCACCCGTGGGTGGTGACGGCGTGGGTGCTGTTGCTGGTCGGCTACGGCACCAAGATGGGGTTGGCCCCGATGCACACCTGGAAGCCGGATGCCTACGGGGAAGCCCCAGGCATGGTGGGGGCGGTGCTCGCGGGCGGCGTTACGACGGTGGCCTTCACCGCCCTCCTGCGCGTGCGCGCCGTGGTGGCCTCGGCCGGCGGCGGGCCGATGGCGGACCGCACCCTGCTGGTCATCGGTCTTTTTTCCATGCTGGTGGCCGCCTTGTTCCTGCTGGGCACGCGCGACTTCAAGCGCATGCTGGCCTATTCCAGCGTGGAGCACATGGGCATTTTGTGTGTCGGTGCGGCGCTGGGCGCGGCGGGGGTGGCGGCGGCGCTGTTTCATGTGTGGAGCAATGCTCTGACGAAGGGCTCCCTCTTTTTAAGCGCGGGCAACATCCGCCGGGCGTCCGGCTCGCCGCTGATGGATGACGTGCGCGGCATGGCGGTGCTCACGCCGCGTTCGGCGTCGCTCTTTGTCGCCGGGATGTTCGCGGTCACGGCGTGTCCGCCCTTCGGTCCGTTCTTCAGTGAATTGCAAGTGGTCCGGGCCGCGCTCGGCGCCGGGCATGGGCTGGCCACGGCCATGTTTCTCATTTGCTTGCTGCTGGCCTTTTTCGGCCTGACACGCGTGGTCTTTGGCATCGTGGACGGCCGTCCCCGGCCAACGGTGCGGGCGAACAGCCGGAAATTTGTCGAAACCGCCGGCGTTGTGGTGCCGTCCGTCGTGCTGCTGGGCCTGTCCCTGTGGCTGGGGCTGTTCACGCCCGGCATCGTGCGTGACGCCTGGCAGGCGGCGGTCGCCCAACTTTATCCCACCCCATGAGCGCCTCCTCACCCTTTGCCCTCCTGGCCAACGCCACCAGCCTCCCCTGGCCGGAAATTCCGGTGTGGACGGCGGCGGAATTCGTGCGTGTCACGGCGGGGGAGTTGACCCGCGGCGCCCGCCTGTGCGCCTGGTTTGGCGTGCCGGAAGGGACCGCCACCCGGCTCGTGGCCGTGCTGGCTTTTGATGCCGATAACACGCTGGCCGTCGGTCGCAGCGAGCCGTTCATCGGCGCGTACCCTTCGCTGACGCTCACGCATCCGCAGGCCCACCTGTTCGAGCGCGAAGTCTGGGAGCAGCACGGGCTCGTGCCGGAGGGGCATCCGTGGCTCAAGCCCGTGCGGCGCACCAATGAAAATCACAACGCCCCCGCCAATGCCGAATTTTTCCGGGTGGCCGGCGGCGAGATTCACGAAGTCGCGGTCGGCCCCGTCCATGCCGGCATCATTGAACCCGGCCACTTCCGTTTTCAATGTGCGGGCGAAGACGTGTTGCACCTGGAAATCGCGCTCGGCTACCAGCATCGGGGCGTGGAAGAAGCGCTCGTCGGCGGGCCGCATCGCGCCACCCGCCACCAGATGGAAACCGTCGCGGGCGATACCACGATCGCCCACACCACCGCCCACGCGACGGTTTTGGAAGCCCTCGCCGGCACCGAGGCTCCCCTGCGCGCCCAGTGGCTGCGCGCGCTGGCGCTGGAACTCGAACGGCTCGCCAACCACACCGGCGACATGGGGGCTTTGGCGGGCGATGTGGCGTTTCTGCCCACGTCCTCCGCGTGCGGCAAAATCCGCGGCGATTTTCTGAATCTGACCGCGCTGATTTGCGGCAACCGGTTTGGCCGCGGCCTCGTGCATCCCGGCGGGTGCCGGCATGATCTGGAACCGGAACGGCTGACCCGGCTGGTGGGGCGCTTGCAAACCGCCCGCACCGACATCGAGCAAGCCGTCGCGTGGTTCTGGGACGCCGCTTCGGTGCGCACCCGTTTTGAAGATGTGGGCGTCGTGTTTACCGCGCAAGCCGCCGAAATCGGACTGGTCGGTCCCGCGGCCCGCGCCTGCGGTCTGGTGCGCGATGTGCGCTACGATCATCCGGCCGGCTGGCATCGGTTTGCCCAGGCCCCGGTGGCCGTGTGGCCCGGCGGCGATGTCTTTGCCCGGGCGAAAGTCCGCTCGTTGGAAATTCAACGCTCGGGCGAATATCTGTTGGAGCAACTGGCCGCCCCCGCCGAAGGCGAATGGCGCAGCGAACTGCCGCCGCCCGCCTCCGACACCCTGGCTGTGGCGTTGGTGGAAGGCTGGCGTGGCGAAGTGTGCCACGTGGCCTTGACCGATGCCGCCGGGCGTTTTCGCCGCTACAAGATCGTGGACCCGTCGTTTCACAACTGGACCGGCCTGGCGCTGGCGCTGCGGGGCACCGCGATCTCGGATTTCCCGATCTGTAACAAGAGCTTCAACCTTTCCTACTGCGGCTTCGATTTATGAAGCCGTCCAACCACCATGTTCGTCATTGATTCCATCGCCCACCGGCTGAAGCGCGGCTGCGAAACCATGGCCTATCCCCAGGGTCCGGCCCCGGCCCTGCCGGACCGCCATGGCGGCGCGCTGAAAGTGGATGCCGCCAAATGCACGGATGGTTGCCACGCCTGTGTGCCGGTCTGTCCGACGCAGGCCATCACGCGGGCGGAAGGCAAGCCCATGGCGTTGGATCTGGGCCGGTGCATTTTTTGCGCCGCCTGTGTGGAAATATGTCCGCCGAAAGCCATTACCCAAACCGGCGATCACCGGATGGCCGTGCGCCGGCGTGAAGACCTTTTGCTGGGTGCGCCCGGCCAGGAGCAAGTCCGCCTCGCCGCCGCCTTGGATGAGAAATTGCGCCGGCTTTTTGGCCGTTCGCTGCGCCTGCGGCAGGTCAGCGCCGGCGGTTGCGCGGCCTGCGAGGCGGATACGAATGTCCTCGGCACCATCGGCTGGGATCTGGGCCGCTTTGGCATCCAGTTTGTGGCCTCGCCGCGGCATGCCGACGGCCTGCTGATCACCGGCCCGGTGACGCAGAACATGTCGCTGGCCCTCAAAAAAACCTACGACGCTGTCGCCGCGCCGAAAATCGTGATTGCCGTGGGTGCCTGCGCCATCGCCGGCGGCCCGTTTGTCGGCCACGCGCAAGTTCTGAACGGCGCGAGTGCTGTTGTGCCGGTGGATTTGTTCATCCCCGGGTGCCCGCCGCATCCGTTGACCATTTTGGACG
>Ga0302322_100000937_pt1 | contig 23138 bp, 10 predicted proteins | sample Fen_T0_2_FD_203757 | JGI IMG/M metagenome (GOLD analysis project Ga0302322, IMG submission 203757) | Peat permafrost microbial communities from Stordalen Mire near Abisko, Sweden - Fen_T0_2 | ecosystem: Environmental > Terrestrial > Soil > Wetlands > Permafrost | place: Sweden: Abisko...
CTCCCACTTCTGCACCTGTTTGATGAACGTGTTGTCCGAGTTCCGCCCCGCCACCCCCAGCGGCGCGTCCAGCTTGTAGCTCCGCTTCAACTTCACCCCCGCAATCTTCTCCACCTTGCTCACCAGGGTGTTAATCGAGACCAGCTCGCTCGAACCCAGATTAATCGGCGTCGCAATCAACTCGTCGCAATGCGTAATCCGGTCAATCCCCTTCACGCAATCGTCAATGTACATGAAGCTCCGCGTCTGCTCCCCCGTGCCCCAGATGTTGATGCTCAAATCCTTTTTATCAATCGCCTCAATCACCTTCCGGCACATCGCTGCCGGTGCCTTCTCCCGCCCGCCGTCCCATGTCCCGTTCGGCCCGTACACATTGTGGAACCGCGCGATGAATGTCTTCATCCCGCGTTCGTGCCAGTATTCCTGGCAGAACATTTCGGACACCAGCTTCTCCCAGCCGTAGCCGCGTTCGGCCATCGCCGGATAGGCGTCGGATTCCTTCAAGGCGCGCACCTTGGGATCCTGTTGCAGCAGCGTGTTGTAGGCACAGGCGGAGGAGGAGTAAAAATACCGGCGCGTCCCCGCCTGGTAGGCGGCTTCCACCATGTGCGTGTTGATGAGGATCGAGCGCAGGCATTCCACGCGGAACCGTTCAATGAACCCCATGCCGCCCATGTCGGCCGCAAGGTTGTAGACTTCCACCGCGCCTTCGCAGACGCGCCGGCAGTTGGCCTCCTGGCTCACGTCCAGGCAGAGGTTCTCCGCGCCGGGCACGTGCAGATACCATTCATACAACGGTTTCTTGTCCACCGCGCGGATATTGGTGAAGCCCTTCTTGGTGAAGTACAGCGCCAGGTTGCCGCCAATGAATCCGCCCGCGCCGGTGATGACAATCAAATCATTCTTTTTCAGCGGTGCGTCTTTTTCCACGATGCGTTTTGGTTCAATCATATTTTAGTTATATTTTTGTTTCGGTCTGAAGGCTGCTGTTGATGGTTAGTGTTTGGGACAATTTATGGTTAAGATGCTCGGCCAGGCGCAGGGTCATGGCCACGACGGTGAGGGTTGGATTGGCGAAACCGCCGGTCGGGAAAACCGAGCTGCCGGCGATAAACAAGTTTTGCAGGCCATGCACACGGCAATTGGCATCCACCACTCCCCGCCGTGGATCATCATGCATCCGGGTGGCCCCCATAAAGTGGTGCGGGCTGCTAAACGCAAGGGGTTTGCCCAAGGCGGACGCTTTGGTTGGCGTGAAAGTGCCAATCCCTGCGGTGGCAAATTCCTGGCGGAATATTTCCTGCGTGCGCCTGATGCTATTGAGGTCAAGTTCGTTCCACCGCCAGAAAATTTTGATCCGGCGCTGGCCGAGTTGGTCCAGCTCGTCGCTTAAGACGATTCGGTTGGCCGGGTCGGGCGACTGTTCAACCAGCGAACGCACCCCGATGGCCTTGAACCGGCGCGCTTTGTGGCTCAGGCGGGACCAGCCGGAACGGCGCTCGGTATAATATCGCTCAAGCAGCCGACGGCGCAGGGAAAGATTCTCGCTGGAATCCTCGTTCGAAGCGTGGATAAATTTATCCCGGGAAAGGCGGCGCATCACAAATCGCGGTCCCTTGGCGGCAATCTCCCGGATCACAGCCGGTAGATTCCAGCGTAGATTGCTAAAATGGGGCACCAACACGGCGCAAGCATTTAACAGTTTTTCCCGGCGCATCACCTCAGGGCGCAACTTCAGGATGCCCATAATCGGTACAATATCAGTATTATGGAGATCGTAAAACGAGGCGCGGTCGTAGATCTCGCCCGAGGAAGGAATCAGTGTGCCGAGAGAAATCGAGGGATGATCCATGAAACAGCGGCCGACCATCTCACCGTTTTTGGTGGCTTCGTTCAAAAGCAGTATTCGCGCATTTTCGATCCCGCCAGCCGCGAGGACGACAACCCGGGCTTTCACGGTAAAACGGCACCCATCAGCTTGCATTGCTTCGAGCGTGGAAATGACATCCGGCCGCAGCTCATCGGTGATGAGGTTTAGGAGCACCGAATTCGGAAAAATTGCCACATTTGTGCTTTGGTTCAATCCGACCAGATAGTCTCTTGTGAATACGCTGGCTTCGCCAAATTGCGCCACTCCAGATTCGAAAGCCCCGGTCTGCCAAGGCTGACCGACGCTGGATCCACCATGCCAGTCATCGGCCGTTTTTCCAAATGGACCAATTCCGCAGACCTGATGGGCCCGCTCATAAAAGGGGGCCAGCTCGCGCCGGGAAAACGGCCAACCACTTAGTGGGATCCAGTCGCGACGCTCAAAATCAATCTCGTCCAGCGACACGCAGCGGAGAAATTTTCCGCGCCGGCCATGCAGTTCATGTCGCCAGATATTTGAAGTGCCGCCCAGCTGGCGGCGCCGCCCAACGCTCAATGTTTCTGCCAGATAACCGTGGGGCGACTCCACGGCACCCGTATTGAGATCGGCTGCCACCGGGTCCGGCTGCTGGCCGCCGGATTCGAGCAGGCAAATGCGCAGGTCGAATTTGGCCAACTCCCGGGCCAGTGTCGCCCCAGCGGGACCTGTGCCAATGATGCAGACATCCGTTTCGAACGTGTTATTGTTAGGATTTGGGTTTGCCATGAATGTTAGGGCGATGACTTCTGAACCGGGCCGGACTGATTTCTGTGCGGGTGTCCAAAGGTGTTATACCAGTCATCTGGGGGAAGACTGGCGGATCAACTGGGATCAATCACGAGCGTGGCTAATCAAACGATGGCGGATGCCACTCCAATAATTGCAGGCTGGCATGCCGGCCGGCAAACACAAGGGCCGCCGAATAATCCCGACTTACATCCAAGGAAACCAGCGTCCATTTTTTCACGGCGTCTTGATCGTCCACCACGTGCAAAAGGGCCGCATGCCGGCCGGGGGCCAAAGAGACGGAAAAACGATCCAGCGGATACGACAACCCCAACCCCGTCGCTTTCACATACGCTTCTTTGCGCGTCCAACAGTTGAAGAATCCTTTTGTTTTCCACGGTGCTGGCAAACCGGTCAGTTCCTTGACTTCGGCAGCAGAAAAGCAATCGGCGGCCAGGTCATCGGCATCTGACAATTCACGGTGCTGCTCCAGATCTGATCCGAGTTCGCGTCCCCGGGATATGGCGATGAGCCCCAGGTCGGCAGAATGGCTGCAACTGAAGCGGATTCCGGCCGGACCGTCCTGGCCGGGGATAAACGGCTTGCCAAACGGCCCGGGCCGCAGGCAGACCCGCTCGGCCCGACCGCCCTGATAGGCGGCCAGCAACTGCCGCAGGATGGCGCGTCGGATGATGAAACGTCTTTGATGGCGGGCAAAATGAAAGCCGGCGGCGCGATCGGATTCTTCGGCGGTCAGGCATTTCTTCAACCGGCTGGTCACGGGGTCGGGCCAGGCCAACCTGATCCGCCAGACATGAATTTCGGACAGGCCCAGCGGTGGAACTTGGGATTGCCTGGACCAGTCTGGCGACGCGTGAACGCTCATTTGAATTGGCGGACACATTGGTTGAAATATTCGGCGACGGTGGCCAAATGTGCTTCATCGAGCACCGTCACATTGTTGGCCGGGACATTGATCACTTCCAGACCGTCATGGAACAGTCCGCTTGCCCCCAAACTGAAATCCACCGGCAGATACGCTTTGGACCGCCAATCATCTTCAAACACAAACAATACGCCGCGAGAGGCCAGTGGCTTTCGCTGGTAGCCAATTACCGCGTGCAGGTTGATCCGGTCGACGATGGACTGTGGGACCAGCAGGTGAAAAGCATCCTGTTTTTCCAGCGCATGCCTGGCCAACAGATCCAGCTTTTCTTTTTTGATTTTTAACTGGCTCTTGTGCCAAAGGTAGAGCGGACCCTCTTGGATCAATTTTCTAAAATATTCCCGGAACCAGGCCTTTTTCAGCCACCACCAGGTAGGCCGCTTCATCCAGGTGTTTAGCATCAAGACCGCCTCGACCTTGATGCCTACCAGTTGCAATTGGTGCGCCACTTCAAACGCCAGCATGCCCGCCATGCAATAACCCACCAGCACGATGGGACCGGTCGCGGGCCGGCTTTTGATCAGCGCGGCATGAGCGGCGGCCAGGTCCTCCATGCGGGGTAAACTGGAGCACTGCTTCTGCGCCGAGGCTTTCAAAGCCGATTCCGGCAGCGGCACCACCGAAGCATACAACCGTAATTCCTTGCCCAGATAGCGGGACAACTTGAACAATCCCACGCTGTCGCCATCAATGATGAGAAATGTCTCCGGGCCGGCATTCCCCGCCTGCAATTCGATCAGTTCTGGTTTTCGTTCGGAAAATTTTTGCGTCAAAAGCGCCTGAGCCAGCTCTTTAACCGTCGGATATTGAAACGGCAGCCGCACGGGCATGTCGGGGGCCAGCTGCCGTCTGATTTCCTTGACCATTCTGACGGCCAGCAGGGAATGGCCGCCGATGGCGAAAAAATTTGCATGGATGCTGACCTGCCTGATGCGGAGCAGCCGGCACCAGATTTTGGCCAAGGCCACTTCCGTCTGGGTGCTGGGGACGACGAATTGCCCGCCTTGATCCAGGCGGCTTTCGCCCGGCGGCGGCAAGGCATGCTGGTCAAGTTTTCCCGCGCGAGTGAGTGGCAATTCAGGACGGATGACGAATCCAGCGGGCACCATGTAGGCGGGCAGATGTTTCGCGACGAAGGAGCGGATCTCCTCGCACAGAACCAGGCCGCTTTCCCTGGTCAGAATGAAGGCGATGATTTTTTTTTCGCCGGATACTTGGCGGGGAATGACCAGCGCGTCCCAAACTTTGGGATGCCGGAGGATCACGGATCGTATTTCACACAGTTCAAGCCGGTAGCCTTCGGTTTTCTCCAGATCCTCAAGGCGGCCCAACAGTTCAATGCCGCCGCTGGCCAGAAAACGTCCGGTGTCGCCGGTTTTACTGTAGCGCCCGCCTGGCAGGTCCAAAATTTTGCCTTCAATGAAATCGGGGGAGGGGACGGTGCCCGAGCTGGGTGAGCATCCCGAAGCCAGGCAGTCGCCGCCAACAAAGATGTTGCCGGGCACGCCGATGGGGACCGGCCGATGCTGGTCATCGAGCAGGTAAATCCTGGTGTTGGGTGCCGGCTGATTGATTCGAACCGGTTCGGGTGAAGTTCCTGCCAAAGGCAGCTTGGTGTAGGCGGCGGCTCCTGCTGTTTCGGTGAGCAGATAGCGGTCCACCACGCCGATCCTTCCCTGCGTTGCCGATTGCCAGACGGACAAGGCGTTGCCTGAAACCGGACTGCCGCCGATGGCCACGAGCCTTAGTTTGGCCTGCGGCGTTGGAGGACCATGCAGGAATGACCGAGCCAGCTCGTGCCAGAAAAGTGTGGGCAGGGCGGCGACAGTTATCTCCTTCGCGCATACCCATTGCCACCAGTCCGCAGCATTAAATCTGGCGGCATTGTTTGGAAGCACCACCGTTGCCCCCGCCAGCAGCGCTGGCAGCATCTCAGTCAGCGAGCCAGTGACGCGGTCCTGGCTTTGCAGGCCGAGTTCATGCCGGGCGACCAGGGCACTGTTTAACAACGCCTGGTGGCTGATGATCACCCCCCGGCCAGCCGAGGTAAACAAGACGCAAGCGGGCTGTTCGGCTTGAATTGAACTGTCAAAATGGGCGACTGGCAGATCCTCCTGCCACAGCGCCTCCGCAGCGAGGTCGATTATCGGCAAGCCTCCCGGGAACGGCATTGTGGCTACGCGGCTTGATTCCAGCACCACCAAATCCAAGCCACCCTGGTTGACCAGACGCTCCAGATCCTGGTTGCGATCGTCCGGATGGAGCACCACGCAACACGCGCCAGCTTTCAGCACGCCCAAGAAGCAGGCCGGAAACTCGATTGAAGCTTCGTCCAAGAGGATGCCCACCTGTTGGCGTCGGACGCGGCAGCGTTCTTTTACCAGTTGCGCCACTTGATTTGCACGGCGGTTCAGTTGGGAGTAATTGAGCTGCTGGCCGCCTTTTTGCACAGCCACAGCCTCCGGTGTCCGCTGGGACTGGGCTTCAAATAGTTCATGGACGCAACTGGCGCGGGGCATTTCAAGCCGGGCATTGTTCCAGTCCAGGACCAACCGCTGGTGCTCGGCAGGAGTCAGAAGGGGCATGGCATCCAGCCGGAAATCCAGATTCGAAATCATGGTCTCCAGCAATTGTTGGAAATGGTGCAGCATCCGCTCAATGCTGGACTGATCAAAGAGATCGGTGTTGTATTCCAACTGCAACCGGATGCCTTCGGGACGCTCCAATACGCCCAGCATCCATTCAAACAAGGTGCCGGGACTGATGGAGCGTAACGGGGTGAGCGTGACCCCGCCCATTTGCTGCGACTGCATGAACGCCTTCTGAAAAACAAAGTAGGCTTGCAACCATTGCCGGCCCGTTCGCTGGGGATCGGTCTGGATTTCTTCAATCAGCTTTTCGAACGGATAGGACTGGTGCTCCAAAACCTCCAGCGAAAGCGCTTTGACGTGCCGCAATAGAAAACGCAGGGTAAGATCGCCCGGAAAGTTCAATCGCATCACCAACGGGTTTGAAAACAATCCGATCAGCCCCTCCAGCTCCGGCTGGCTGCGGTTGGCGGCGGGCGAACCGATGATAATATCCCGTTGGCCGGTGTAACGATTCAACAGCGTGGCGTAGGCGGTTAAATAGACCATAAACGGGGTCAGGTTTTCCCGGTTGCACAGGTCGTTGACCGCCTCCGAGAGCGACCGCGGCAAGAGCCGGGTGTGGATGGCGCTTTGGTGGGAGCGGCCGGACCGGCGAGGACGATCTGTGGGCAGATTCAAGAAGGGCAGAATGCCCTGAAGCTGCGACTGCCAGAACTGGTGGTGTTCAACCGCGGCCGGGCTGGACAGCCAGTTTTCCTGCCATTGGGCGAAATCGGCATATTGCAGGGGCAGCTCTTCCAATTTTCCGCCGGCGATAAAAGCGTTGTAAATCTGTGCTATTTCACGCATCAAGATTCCGTTCGACCAACCATCGCAGACAATGTGGTGCATGGTCAGCATCAGGATATGTTCATCGTCAGCAAGCTTGATCAAGCCGCCCCGCAGGAACAGGCCATCGGTCAGAACAAAAGGACGTTTGCCTTCTTCCAGCAGCAGCTCGTTGGCGCGCATTTCCCGCTGAGATTCGGGCTGCTGTGAGATATCAGACCAGGCCAGCCGGATGGTTTTTTGGGGATGGATGACCTGAACCGGATCCTTCTTATTCTTGAGCAGTTGGAAACTGGTTCGGAGAACTTCGTGCCGGCGGATGATTTCGTTGGCGGCGCGTTCCAGCAATTCCCGGTCAATCTCTCCGGTCAGGCGGGCGGCCAGGGGTACGTTTAAAGCGGGGTTTCCTGGCTGCATTTGGTCCAGCAGCCAAAAACGCCGCTGGGCGATCGTGGCCGGAAAGACAAAAACCTCCCCGGGCGCAGAATGAATGTCATTCGGCACGCGCTTTTCGTCGGTTCCAGGTTGGCTTGCGGTCAGCGGCATTTTACGGTCATTTTATTTCGGCAAGCTGGTGGCGGTGCGCAGCACGCGTCACGCGTGTGATGACGGGGGCGGCCGGTTTGGCGGCCGGGCCGGAACTTTCATTGGCGGCTTGGACCAGTTCTGCGATCGTCTTGTGCTTAAAAAACATGCGCGGCGTGAGCGGCAACCCCGCCTGACTGGCACGATTGGCAATGCGGAAGCTTAAAAGTGAATCGCCCCCCAGCTCAAAGAAATCATCCAATACGCTGACCTTTTCCAGCCCCAATACCTGCTGCCAGATCCCGGCCAGGGTTTGTTCCCGCTCGGTTCGCGGGGCTACAAACTCCTTGGGGTCCACGGCGAGATCCATGGAAGGTGCCGGCAGTGCTTGGCGGTCAATTTTACCATTGGGGGTCCGAGGCAGCGCCTCCAATAGGACAATAGCCGAGGGCATCATGTAATCAGGCAGCCTGGCATGGGCCAGACGTTTCAAGGTTTCTGGCATTTTCCGGGTGACCAGCACACTGGCCGGATCGTTGGCATACGCGGACCAGGAATTGATTTCTTGCGGGACAGCTCCGAAATCAGTTACGCATGATGTCCCTCGTTCTCCGGCGCGGCTAAAGACGACATCCATCAATCCGTTCACTCCGGAACCGTTCCAACGGATATCTACGTGATATGCGAGCGCGTCACCCATCAGCCAAAGGTCTTCGGGGTCAATGCCGCTGATGGTTTCGGGTATCACTTCGCGCAGTTGTGAAACCGTCCATTGGGGCGGAGCCAGTTTCAGGGCTTTCAAAATCCGGACGTCCTGTTCCAGCCGGCGGTTCGGGACGGCTCTTAGTGCCAGGATGGGTGGTTTTTCAAGTTCAAGCTGTTCCCGAAGTTTTGCGAGCGTCAGGTCGGCGACGGCCCATTCCAGCCAAACTGGAACCGAGAGGATTTTTACCTGCTCATCCAGATGCAGGATGGCGTCGTAGTGGTATTGGGTCGTCTCGTTTACCAGGTGGCCGCGGCGGAGTTGAACCTCAACTGCCTTGATACGGGGCAGGTGCTGCTGCAGGGCGAGAAAGAATTCCGGATCCACAACCAGTTCGGTTTCCTGGCTGACGCGCTGGCGCAGCCGGAGCCGCAACTGATCCACGGTTAATTCATCCGGGGCTGACTTCAGCAGGGCGGCCGCGTGAAAGCACTCCAGCAAGGACCGGCTTTGCACGTCACCGGCAAAGATTCGCCCACCCGCCGTTAGGGTATTGGCTGCGCCGCTCAGGACGCGGGCCAGATAATCAACCTCCGGAAAATATTGGCTGACCGAGTTGAGCACAAATAAATCAAACGCCGCCGCCGGAATCTCGGCGAACTGATCCGCTGGCTGATTCAACAAGTGGACATTTTGCAGGGCTCGCTGCTCGACCTCGTTTTGCAGGTGCTTGATCGCCGGGCTCGCAAAATCGGTGCCCCAGTAACGTTGGGTTTGTGGTGCGAGCCGCAACAGGAGCTGGCCGGTGCCGCAACCCGCTTCCAGCACCCGTGTTGGCCGCAGTTGCTGGATGCGTTTGACGGTGGTTTCAATCCACTCTGCGGTTTGGGCGGCGCTGTTCTTCAGCCCGGTCCAGCTGTTGATGACGGCGTCAAGGTTTTGAATATCTGCCGGTGTCTCCTTGATCTCCGCCAGCGCCGTGTTGAAGGTGGTTTCCCATTGGGCCCGCCATTCACCGGTCAAATCGGTGAGCTGGCCGGTTTTCAGCTTTTCATTCTCCATGGCCCTCAGGCTGACGTATGCCATCAGCCGCTTTATCCCGGCCGCGTCCTCCTTCAGGTCAACGACGCAGTCCTTAACCGCCGGATGGTTGCGGAGCACCGATTCAATTTCCCCCAATTCAACGCGGAAGCCCCGGAGTTTGACCTGCTGATCGGCACGCCCCAGACAAACGATGGTGCCGTCGGGCAGATAGCGCGCCAGATCCCCGGTGCGGTAGAGGCGCGACTGCGGGTCGGCACTGAATGGATTGCGGATAAATTTTTCACCGGTCAGTTCCGGCTGATGCAAGTAGCCCGCCGCCAGTCCGTCGCCGCCGATCAATAGTTCGCCGGGGATGCCGATGGGCTGCGGCCGCAAATACTCGTCCACAATATAGCATTGGGTGTTGTCAATCGGCCGGCCAATGCTGATCGGACCATCCATCTGTGTGACCGGAAAAAGGGTGGACCAAATAGTCGTCTCAGTCGGACCATACAGGTTCCAGAGCGCCGCGCCACGGAAAATCAGTTCGCGCGCCAGCGTTGGCGGCAAGGCTTCGCCGCCGCACAAAATTTTCAGATCCGGTTTGCCCGGCCAGCCCGCTTCCAGAAGCATGGTCCAGGTCACAGGCGTGGCCTGCATCAGGGTTATGTTCCAACGATTCAGTTCGCGGCGAAGGTTGTTCCCGTCGGCCGTGGTTTCGCTCGTCGCCACCACCAGCGTCGCCCCGGAGGTGAGCGGCAGGAACAGTTCCAGCCCGGCAATATCAAAGGATAACGTGGTCACGGATAACAGGACATCTTTCGCCGCGATGCCCGGCTCCCGCCGCATGGAATTGAGAAAATTGACCACCGCCCGGTGCTGAATTTGCACGCCTTTGGGCCGCCCCGTGGAGCCGGACGTGAAGATGACGTAGGCCAGATCATCCGCTTTGGCCAGCTGGCCGCCACGCTTATGCGTGGCGGTTTTGGAGACTTTATCCAGGCAGATAATTTTCGATTGATGGGCGGGCAAGGAAGATAGCAAATCCGAGTGGGTAACGATTACCGGCATGACGGCATCCTCAATCATGGCCGCGAGGCGGGCGGCGGGATAAGTGGGATCCATCGGCACATAGGCGGCCCCTGATTTAAGGATGCCCATCACGCCGACCACCATTTCCACCGAGCGTTCCAGGCAAACTCCCACCAGCGCGCCGGGCTGGCAGCCCGCGCTAATCAGTTGGCCGGCCAGGGCTTCGGCAGCCGCATCCAGTTCCTGGTAGGTTGCCGAGTCATTACCGCAACGAACCGCAACCTTGTCCGGATTCAGGAGCACCTGTTCTTCAAAGAGCGCCGGAAGGGTGAGTTCGCGCGGATAGACGCGCCGGGTCTGGTTCCACTCGATCAGCAGGCGATGTTGTTCCGCCAGGTTGTTGAGCGGAAGGTCCTGAAGCGGCAATTGGGCATTCCCAGCAACGGCCAGGATGATCGTTTCGAGATGGCCCAACCAGCGCAGCACGGTTTCGTGGTCAAACAGGTCGGCATTATATTCGCATTGCAGGTCCAACTTATCCGTTTCCTGCACCAGGTTGAAAAACAGGTCAAAGTTGACGAACGCTTTGGCATTGGTCGTAACTGCGGTTTTCAGTCCGGCAAATTTCAACTGATCAAATCCCGGCTTGTCGAGGTTGAACATGACTGACAGCAGTGGCAGCCGGCTCAGATCCCGAACCAGTTCCAGTTTTTGCAGCAGCGTTCCGTAGGTGTAATTCTGGTGTTCGAAAGCGTCGAGCACGACAGTTTTCATTTCGCGAGCAAACTCCGCAAACGGCTGGTCGCATCGGAGCAGGTTGCGGGTCGGAAGAAAATTGAGGCAATGGCCAACAAGGTCGGTGCTGCCGACCAGATTCTGGCCTGCGGCCGGGATGCCGACGATGATGTCGGTTTGGCCGCTGAGCCGATGCATCAAGGCCAAAAAGGCCGAAAACAAGGTGGTGAAAACGGTGTTGCTCATCGCTGAGCTGGCCTGTTTGAGGGCCTGGAAAAGTTCCGGAGCGCAGCGGCGGACCGCCAGCGAGCCCCGGTAGGTTTTGAGCGCCGGGCGCGGGCGGTCATAGGGCAGGTCCAGCGTGGAAATGGTGGTGCCAACAAATTTTCCGACCCAAAATTGTTCCGTTTCCCGGGCTTCCTCCGTTTGCGATTGTTTGGCGCACCAGGCCGCGTACTCGCAAAACTGCATGGCGGGTTTCAGGGCGGCGGACCGGGAGTCGACCAGTCCAGAGTAGAGCTGTGCCAGTTCTTGGAAAAGGACGCCGAAGGACCAGCCGTCGCATACGGCATGATGCGTCGTGAAAATAAGCTGATGCTCGTCGTTTGCCAGCTTGAGCAATTGCAGGCGGACAACCGGGCCGCTCACCAAGTCAAAGGGCTGCGCCATGTCACTGGCGATGATCGCTGAAACCTTTGCCCGGCGTGGTTCGGGCGAAAGACCGGACAAGTCGTGAACCGGCAATTCGGGACTGAACTCAGCGCTAAATTCCTGGGATTCGCCATCCGCGCTGAACCGGCAGCGCAACGCATCGTGGCGCAGCCCGAGCTTGGTGAGGGCCGCGTGTAATTTTTCAAAATCTAACGTGCCTTCGAGGCGGAGCGAGCAAGATTCATTGTAGGCGCAGTTGGCATCGTCGCCCATCTGGACTGAGAGCCAGATTTCGCGCTGTGCCTCGGTGAGCGGGACGGGTGCCGGGTGAACCTCACTGGAACCGGCTTTTACCATGGTTTCGCTACGAACCGGGAAAAATCCGCCCGCCTGCATTTCCTCCACCGCCGATCTGAATGCGTCAAAGACGAAGTCCAATTCCGCCTCGGTATGCGCCGTGCAGAGCTGCCCCACGCGTCCTTCCCAGATATGAACGCCCCGATCACGCAAGTGGTAAAACAAAAGCCCGGCATATTTCAGATCAGGATGTAAATCGTAGTAAAACACGGAGCCGAAGGTTTGGAGCCGTATGGGCACCTCAATTGCCGTGAAGTAATCATTGAGCCGGTTCACCCAGCGAGCCGTCTTCGCAGTCGTCTCCCGTTGCAACTCGGGGCCGGCCTGTTGAAGATGCTTCAAGGTCGCGTGCGCGGCCGCCATCGCCAGCGGGTGACGGACAAAAGTCCCGGCGAAAAAGGTCACACCCACTTCGGGAAAGGAATCATCGCCAAACTGCCACATTCCGCCATCCAGCGCGTCCATGAACCGCCGGGTTCCGGCCAGCACACCGATGGGCATGCCGCCGCCGACCACCTTGCCGAAGGTGGCCAAGTCGGCCCGTACTCCGAAAAATTCCTGCGCCCCGCCCTGTGCCAGACGGAAACCGGTCACCACTTCATCGAAGATGAGGGCGATCTCGTTTTCGATGGTGAGTTGGCGCAGCGCCTGCAGAAATTCCTTCGGCTGCAGATCCGGATGCCGGGACTGAACAGGTTCGACAAGTACGCCGGCGATCTCGTCCGCCTGATTGCGGATGACTTCCAATGAGGCGGGATGGCCATATTCCAGCACGATCATGTTTGGCAGGGGCGGGATCCCGGGGGCGACTGGCAACGCACCTGGCCGTCCCGCAACGATTCCGGCATGGGCCAGAACTTCATCAAAGATGCCGTGGTAATCGCCTGTAAAATAAACGATCTTATCCCGTCCCGTCACCGTGCGGGCGACCCGCATGGCGGCCATGACCGCCTCTGAACCGGTGTTGCAGAAAGTGGCGCGGTCCAAGCCGGTCAGCGCGCAAAGCATTTGAGCCGCTTCACCCGCCAGGGGCGATTGCGGTCCAATTTCAAACCCCTTGTGGAGTTGTTCCTCCACCGCCTGGACCACGAATTCGGGCGCATGGCCAAAGTAATTGGCGCCAAATCCCAGCGTAAAATCCACGTACTCGTTTCCGTCAATGTCCCAAATCTTGCCGCCTTTGGATCTGGCACAGACAATGGGATAAACCATTTCCTTCCACAGTTGGCGGAAATTGCCGGCGGCCCGGGGATCGCAGAAATGTGACCGATGTTGCTGGGCGTAGTTTTTTGATCCTGCGGTTCGGCGGTTGTACCGGATGGTGAGGTCGGCTAGCGCCTGTGTCTGTTTCGAAGTCAGTCCACACTGTGGGCCAATCTCAATGCCCTTGAACGGGCCAAACCGCTTAAGTTCTCCTTCCGTTTTTTCTGCCACCGGGATGGTTGCCACCGGGATGGCTTGAACAATCGGGAAGGGGGAAGGTAATCCGGCGCCGGGTTTTCCGCCCAATATCTCCAGTTGCCGCGCCATCACGACCAATTGTTCTTTGATCACTCGTTCCAAAATACTGTTGCCCGGAGCACTCTGTGCCACCGCGGTGGTTGGACTCGCGCTGTTGGCGCTGTGGGCCGGAGGTGAAGGGGGCAAGGCCTTTGCGGGAGCAATGTCGGGCGGCATTTGAGCCGCGACGTAACCGGCAACAGCGTCCAAGGTGGTCAGATCTTCCAGCAGTTGGCGGAAGGTGATTTTGACCCGGAAACGCTTTTTTAACAGCGTGGCTACTTGCGTGAGCAACAGCGAGTCAAACCCCAGCTCAAAGAAAGTGGACTGGGGACTGACACCGCCCAGGTCTTTGCCGGCAAGTTCGCCCAGCAATTCCTTGAGGATCGGTATCATAGGTTGGTCTTGGTTTTCACTCATGTTCTTACCTCAATGTCGGTTAGTCACGGTTGAGTGCAGAATGTGATTCGCAGGCTTGAAGCCGGTCGAGTTGTTCGGTCATTTGACGAAGTTGTTCGTGAATGACCTGTTCCAAATTATTCGACGGGAGTTTATTTTCGCCAGACTGGGCCGTGTTTTGAATTGGACTGACCGAGGAGTTTGCATTTACCGGCTCAATCCAATGCCGTTTTCGTTCGAAAGGATAGGTCGGCAACGGCACCCGGCGGCGCTGCTCGTGCGCATAAAAACCGGTCCAATCCGGTTTCACTCCCGCCAGCCACAGCTGGCCTAATGACGCCACCATGACTGATTGCTCATCCGCCGGCACCTGACTTGCGGGGAGCGTCGGGCAAACCGTGAGGTCTTTTGCTTTGGCCGGATGTTGTCTCACCATTTGTGAAAGAGCCTGTCCGGGGCCGACTTCAAGAATTGCCTTGGACGTATCTTTGATGACACGTTCAATCGCCTCCGAAAAGCGCACCGTCTGTCGCAGCTGGCGGGACCAGTAAGCCGGGTCGGACAGGTCTTCCGGCGTGATCCAATTGCCCGTGCAGGTCGAAATCCAAGGCGTTTTGGGCGTTGCCCACGGCGTCTGGCGGGCCAGTTCGGTGAACTCCGGCAACATCGGTTCCATCATCGCCGAATGAAACGCGTGTGAAGTGGCCAGCAGCCTTGAGGCAATGTCTTTTGCCTCCAGCGCTTGTTGGAATGACTTCAGAACTTCCTCCGGACCCGATACAGTACACAGCTTGGGGCCATTCAGTGCGGCCAGCTCAGCCTCGGGCGGCAGCATGTCGGTCACGGTTTTGCCATCAAGCCGGATGGCAAGCATGGATCCGGCAGGCAACGCCTGCATCAGTTTTGCCCGCGCGGCCAGCAAGGTTAGGGCATTTTCCAAAGTAAAGGTTTCTGCCAGCACGGCGGCGACGTATTCGCCAATGCTGTGGCCGATGAGCACCGCCGGTTTCACTCCCCAAGACAGCCAGAGCCTGGCCAACGCAAATTCCACGGTAAAGATGGCCGGTTGCGTGATCGAAGTTGCGTTGAGCTGAAGTTCGGCGGCGGCACGCTGCTCCGCCGGGGGATAAAGAATGCACCGGATATCCTGCCCCAGATGCTGGCGCAAGATTTCCGCGCACCGATCAACCTCCTGGCGGAACACAGGCTCAGTGTCATAAAGGCCGCGCCCCATGTTCACATATTGAGCGCCCTGTCCGGGGAATAGAAACACCAAGGCCGGTTCGTTTGGCGCGGCGGTGCCGGAAAAGACCGACTTGGCATCGTGCGACCGTAATTTGGCGGCGGCTTCCGCAGCATTGCCAGCCACCAGCGCGCGGCGATGCGGGAACGGTTTGCGGCCGACTTTGAGGGTATGGGCCACATCACTGAAATCCTGCTCCGGGCTTGCCAGCAGATGAGCCGCCAGATTTTCAGCCATGTGATTCAAAGCCGTTTCTGTTTTGGCCGACAAGACAAGCAACTGCGCTGCCCGGGAAGTGCTGCCGGTGATTGCGATGGGCGCTTCTTCCACAATGATGTGCGCGTTGGTTCCACCCACGCCAAAAGCGCTCACCCCCGCCCGACGCGGTTGCTTCCCCCGCTTCCATTCAATCGGCTGAGAGACCGGAAAAAATGGACTGTGCGCAAAATCAATCTTGGGATTGGGGCTCTTAAAATGAAGCAAGGGCGGGATCAATTCGTGTTGCAGTTGCAGGACCGTCTTGATCAACCCGGTGGCACCGGCAGCGATATCCAGGTGACCGATGTGGGTTTTGCCAGTGCCGATAGGGCAAAAGCCGTTGCGCGTGGCGCCGCCATGGCGAAAGGCCTTGGTCAAGGCGGCCAGCTCGATGGGGTCGCCCAGCGGCGTGCCGGTTCCATGCGCCTCGATGTAACTGATCGTTTCGGGATCCACATTTGCCGCCGCCTGCGCCATGGCGATCACTTCAGCCTGGGCTTCCACGCTGGGGGCGGCGTAGCTCACTTTCGCCATGCCATCATTGTTGACGGCAGTGCCTTGAATCACGGCCAGAATAGGGTCTCCATCCGCCACCGCATCCGCGAGCCGCTTCAGCAGCACCACCGCCACGCCATTGCCGAAGATGGTGCCGTCCGCCGCCGCATCAAACGCCCGGCAGGTGCCATCACTCGAAACCAAACTGCCTTCCTGAAACAGGTAATCGCGTTTCTGGGGGAAACTGATGGCCGCCCCGCCGGCCAGCGCCATGTCGCACTGATAGGTGAGAAGATTGGTGCAGGCCTGGCAGATCGTTACCAGCGAGGTCGAACAGGCGGTTTGAATGGCCATGCTTGGGCCTTTGAGATTCAACTTGTAAGAAACGCGCGTGGCCAAAAAATCATTGCCGTTGCCCAGCAAAATGGCATAGCGCCCCACTTGATAATTGCCGGCAAACCCGGCGGCGAATTCGCGATCCTGGCATAAATTGAAGAGCAGGTAGCTATTTAAACTGCAGCCTACGAATACGCCAATCAGACCAGGATAGACCCCGGGATCGTACCCCGCACTTTCAATGGCTTCCCAAGAACATTCTAAAAACAAGCGGTGCTGGGGATCCATCAACTCCGCCTCATGTGGATTGATGTCAAAGAAAGCGGCGTCGAACTGGTCGACTCCGGCCAGCAGGCCGCGGGCGCTAACATATTTTTGGCCGGGAGGCTGGTCGGTTTCGTTGGCCACCGAATATTCCAGTTCGTCCTCTTTAAAGCGGGAGATCGAATCCACGCCGTTGATCAGATTCTGCCAGAATTCTTGGACCGTACCGGCGCCTGGAAACCGGCCGGACATGCCGATGACCGCAATGCCGTTCAAATTGGATGCGACTGTTTCCATAGGTTTGCCCACAACGGATCGACCTATTTTTTATTGACCCGGAGATGGCGCTGGGTTAAAAAGGCCTCGCGCTGACGTTGCGCCCTTACTTGGCTGGCGTTCACGGTGTGAGCTGCTTTGCCGGCGGAATGGAAATGGGCAGCCTGCGAGCGAATGGTGGTATGGACGAACAAATCGGTGATGGGAAATTCGCGATCCAGCAAACGCTGCAAGCGGGCATGCACGCTGGCAATCCGGATGGAGTCGCCGCCAACGTCGAAAAAATTGCGATCCAAACCGATGGCTGGCAGTTGCAGGACTTCTTGCCAGATCCGGGCGATGTTCTGTTCCTGCAACGTTTCAGGCAGTGATGAGGGAGATCGCGCTTCAAGAATTTCGTTGTCTGCAACCGGAGCATGCGAAACAAGCAGGGCGTGGCGGTCCACCTTTCCGTTGGGGGTTAGGGGCAGTTCGGGCAGAGGGATGAATACGGCGGGAACCAGGTAAGCCGGGAGTTTTTGCCGTAGGAATTCCCGCAGTTCTGCGATGGCCGGGGCGGGTGGCTGGCAGATGACCAGACAGGCGACCAGCTCTTTGTGGTTAGGCCCATCCCCCCAGGCAATTACCGCCGCTTTGAGGATGTTGGAATGTTGCGTCAAAGCCGCTTCAATTTCGCCGGGTTCAATCCGATACCCGCGAATTTTAAGCTGGTTATCGGTGCGCCCGAGAAACTCGAGGTTGCCATCAGGCAGATACCGGGCCAGATCGCCCGTCTTATAAAGGCGGGCGCCGGGTTCCGCACTGTGGGGATTGGGGATGAATTTTTCCGCCGTTAATTCCGGGCGCTGGTGGTAGCCGCGCGCTAGTCCGTCACCTCCGAGGTGGAGTTCTCCCACCGCGCCCACGGGCACCCGCTGAAGCCGCTCATCCAACAGATAACACTGGGTGTTGGCAATCGGCCTACCGATCGGCACGGAGCCATTGGGGAAGGTCTGGCCTTTCGGAATGGTGTAAGTGCAGGCGAAAGTGGTTGATTCTGTTGGGCCGTAGCCGTTGGTGAGCCGCAGGTTGGGCAGCTGGTTCATGGCCTTTTGAACGTGAGCGGCGGACAGCGCCTCGCCGCCGGCCAGCACGTGCGGGACGGTGGCCAACACCGTCGGGCGGGCGTCAATGAGTTGGTTGAAGAGTCCGGCGGTCAGCCACAAGCAGGTGACGCCATGCTGGCGGATGACCATTTCCAGTTGATGAAAGTCCAATGGCTGGCGTGGGAAAACCACGCAGGTGCCGCCATGTAGTAACGGCCCCCACAGTTCAAACGTGGACGCGTCAAACGAAGTTGAAGCTAACAGGAGAAACTTCTGCCGCTCATCGAACGGCGCGTAATTCTGACCGCATACCAGCCGCACGACTCCGCGATGAGGAATGGCCACCCCTTTGGGCTGACCGGTCGAGCCGGACGTGTAAACGACATAGGCGAGACACAGGGCGTTGCTGATCAGATCCAAATCGTGCTTGGGGAACGTTTGAATCTGCGGCCGATCCTGGGCCAGATCCACGACCGGAATTTTAGGGGAAAACAAATCATTGGGCGGCGGTTGATCAACAACGACTGCACCCAAACCCGCGTCGTTCGCCATGAAGCGCAGCCGATCCGCCGGGTATTCGGTGTCCAGCGGCACATAAACGCCCCCGGCCTTGAGAATGCCAAGCACACAGACCACAAAGTTGGCTGAGCGATCCAGAAGAACTCCGACCGGTGTTTCCAATTGAACCCCCAGCGTTTGCAGCCGGCGGGCCAGTTGATTGGCCCGCTCGTTCAGCTCGCGGTAGGTGAATTGCTGCTGCTGAAAAATCACCGCCACCGCGTCGGGGGCGAATTTCACCCGGGCTTGAAACAACTCATGGATGCATTTGTCGCGGGGATAATCCGCCACGGGATGATCCCATTCTGCCGGCAGCGGCTGGAACTGCCAGTCAGGCGATGAAGCACCGGTCTCGTTCGCAGGGGCCTGCGGTGAGTTGCCAGTTTTTTTGATCGCCGATTCCATGGAATATTTCAGGCCGGTTACTGCGCCGAGGAAGGTCTGTCGATTACTTCGTGACACGTTTTTTAAACTCGCTGACCGCCCGGATGGGGAAGGTCAGGCGCCGGATTCCCGAGCGGATTAATTCATACTTGGTTTGTGGGTTTCTTTTCGAAATCAAACCCAGGGCCCGGATTTTGGCACGGTCGCGCCAGGCAGAACGGCCCGGCGGGACGGGTTTCAGATGGAGCTGACGCAGGCAGTGGTTGATTTGGTAGACCCGGGCTTGCTGATCCCAGTCGCGCAGACAAAAATGCACGCCCAGCGCTATGGAATAGGTGGACCCGTTTCGGAAGGCGTGCGGGGCCAGGCAAGGGTGATGAACCCCGGTGCCGGCGACCATGTTATAAACCTTGGCTTTGGCCTGGTTGGACTCCCGGTAATTGGCGGCGCTCAGATTGCCGAAATAATAGCTTTCCCGTTCCGGATCGGTCAGTATGGAGCGGTCTTCACGATCCCAGATGTTGGCCTCCCGCTGCCCGTGAATCTGGAACAGAAAGGTGGATTCGTGATCAATATGGTAGGGAGTGACCGCAAATGGCGACGCCATGAAAATATACGCGTCCCGCCAGGTGATTTGCTGTTCCAATGGAATCCCTGCCCGCGCTCCGATTTCGGCAATGATCTGATTCATGAGCGCCCGATATTCTGGATCGGTTTGGGTCCGGTAGAGCAATAACCAGGAGCCGGACTTTTCCAGATTGGCAATGGCCTGGGAAATTTTCTCGCGATGGTCCTTCACCTGCATCCCCGTCCATTTCAAGTTGAATGCGGCATCGCTGCTAAACTGCAGGACATTGGCCGGGCCCAGCACCTCAGCCAGTGCAGCCAGCCGCGACAGCTCAAACAACGGATGTCCAGCCAAATAATGATGGAATTGGAATGAATGGCGGTTGTGATTCTGTCGAAACTCTTCTTCCCCGCCCTTGAAAATCGTCGCGGGGAGGGGTTGTTTCTGCTGCGAGGCCAGATTGGGGGTCGTGGTGATCATAGTTTTTGATTGGCGCTTTGGGGGGTGGTCAACTACTACGCATGGCGCCAGATTCGGGCGCATAAATTATTGGGTCAGTTTTTCGCCGGGCTGCGATATCAAGGTTTTTCCAACCGGAAAAATTCGCCGCCCCAAGCCGTGGAATTGGTGATGAAATTCAGAGCGCCCACGGTAACCGGCTGGTTGGTCGCCGAAATCCAGGAGTTGGTGACGGAAAGGTTGGTGGTGATTTCGAGATTATAGTCGCCGGAAATGGGCCACGAGACAACCAGACTGCCGGCGGAACCATAGGCCTGCAAAGCGGGCGGGGCGCTTTGCACAGCCACCAGATATAGCTGCGCTCCTTCCAGTCCCCCGGAGTCCCACGTGACGTTGTAGCTGCCCGCTGCGGGCACATCTTTAGTGGCCACAGCGGTCTGGACGAGCAGGCCGGTGGGCAACAGTGAATCAATCACCGTAAACCCGTTGTTGGGAACGGCGCGGTGCGCTATGGACTCGTTGCCATCGCCCCACCAAAAAGCCACCAAGGTGGCTGGCCCCGTAGTGGTCACACTCAGGCTGGTCAGCGGACTTCCCTTCAGTACGGCGTTCCACTTGTAATCCTGAATCACTCCGCCATTTTTGACTTCCACGGCAACCATCGTGATTTCGTCATTCGCAATCGTGTTGGCGGTAATAATGTGTCCCGCTCCCCCCTTCGCGGCGGCAAAGGCATACAACGCCGTGCCGGAGTCCGGATATTGAGGTTCGTAACTGTGAGTCGGCCCGAGCTGGAGATACGGCGAGTGGACCAGATTATCGGTTGGCGCCTTGGTAAAGGCCGCGATATTGCCGCGGCCGATGCCCGCCAAAATTGTGCTGCCGGTGGGTTCCGTATTCATGGCCAAAGTGGACAGGCTGGTATTCTGGTTTTGGCCCAGCTGGTAATAGGACAGGGCATGGGCGTTGACCGTCGGGCTCGCAGTGATGGCACTCGCGCCGAGTAAAAAAAGGGTTGGCCATCCAAACAACCAAAACATCAACCAGGGTGTTACAGGTTTCATTTTTTGGGTGGTTTTCAGATTCGCCTGGGTGAAGGTTCTTCGCAAAGGATTGTTTGCCAGTTTGATCCAAATCATCACTTGATTAACAAGGACTGCGAAATTACCAGATTGCTTTCAGCACCCTGTGTGCGCAAAGCAAGTGGGCCGCTTTGCACGGCGATTAGATACAATTGCGCCCCTTCCAGTCCGCCGGAATCCCACGTGACGTGGTAGCTGCCCGCCTCGGTCACATCTTTGGTGGCTAAGGCGGTCTGGACGAGCAGGCCGGGTGGGAGCAGTGAATCAATCACCGTAAACCCGTTGTTGGGAACGGCGCGGTGCGCCAGGGTCTCGTTGCCATCCCCCCACCAAAACGCCACCAAGGTGGCTGGTCCCGTGGTGGTGACACTCAGGCTGGTAAGGGGATTTCCCTTTGGCACGGCGTTCCACTTGTAATCCTGAATCACTCCGCCATTTTTGACTTCCACGGCAACCATCGTGATTTCGTCGTTCGCCACCATGTCGGTGGTAATAATGTGTCCCGTTCCGCCCTTCGCGGCGGCCATGGCATACAACGCCGAACCTGAACCAGGATATTGCGGCGAGTAACTGTGAGTGGGGCCCAGCTGGAGATACGGCCAGTTGCCCCGATTGTCGGTCGGCACTTGGGTGAAGCCGGAAATATTACCTTTGGCAATGCACACCAACATCGTGCTGCCGCTGGCTTTCGTGTCCATGGCTGCTGAAGACAGGCTGGTGATGAGGTTGGGTTGGGGCTTCAAAGCCAGCGCCCGGCGAATCCGGGTCAGGCCCCGGGTCCACCAATCTTTCTGAGCCAAAGTGCAGTAGGTAAGGGAGTGGGCATGGAGCGTTGGTTTAACGATCTGGAGCGAATCCTGCGCGGCTGTTAATGGTTTGCCTGCCGGCGTGGGGACACTGCCGACCGAGGTCGCGAAAATTGCCCGCGATGGCAGCTTCCGGGGCCGGCAGAAGGTGAACATCATCATTGCCAATATTCCCAAAAGAAAGAGCAGGATAAGTGGCAGCCAATATTTTGGGGAATGCTTGGTAGCGTTCATGTTCATCAGCTTGAAACCATCCGGCCGGACCGGGCACGTCCTAGGTTTGGTGAGGCACGGTTTCGGGCAGCGCGGGATTGGTCGCGGAGCCGGGCTTTTGCTTCTCCGCAGCATTTTGCCGGGATTTTAGTTCCACGGTTTTCACGACGCACAAATATTCATAGAACGCGTGCAACCGCGCGAAATGATAACCCCCCAGGCCGTCGAGGAACCCGCGCTGCCACAGGTAAACATACATAAAGCGCTGGAGCGGCCGGAACGGCAGCCTTTGGGACAGTTGTTTCAACCGGCGCAGCAGGCCAACTTCCCGGCTTTGCAGCGTGTGGCTGCTGCCTTTGAGAAACCGGTCCAAAGCCACCCGCGCCTCCCAGTTGGAATACCGGTTATGCTTCTCCACAAACACATCCACGGAAGGAAAAGCGTAATGATCCATCGCGCAATGCAGTTTTCCGGTTTGTCCCTGGACCACCACGTGTTCATGCACCTCGTTATCGCCGCTGGCGGTGGCCACGTTGGTCAGTTGTTCGTAGCGGCCCAGCCGGTGTTTGAAGAGCCGCAGGTTCCAGTTGGGATAGTATGCATGCTTCAGCCATTGGCCCATGAACATGAACCGGCGGTTGATCCAGTACCCGGCCACTGGATGCTGGGGATCGGACGTGATCCGCCGGAACTCGGCTTCGGATTCGGGAGGCATGACCTCATCCGCGTCCAGGATAAAAACCCAGTCATGCTTGAACGGCAGGTTCTCCAGCGTCCAATTCTTTTTTTTGGGCCAGATGCCGTTGAAATGAAACTGGACCACCTGCGCCCCATGCGCTTCCGCAATGGCGGGTGACCCGTCGGTGCTTTGCGAATCCACCACAATGATCTCATCCGCCCAGGCCACGGCGGCAAGGCAGCGGGGCAGATTGGCGGCTTCGTTTTTGATGGGAATGAAGATGGAGACGGGAACTTTCATGTGTTGTTTGTAATCATCTGCGGAGTGACTCGTGGCGCAACAGGAGAACGACCGTTTGCTGCGGACGACGATCTGCGCCGGATCATGGTATGCGATTCTTTAGAGCGTTTCCATCAAAGCTGTAGCGCTGGGCTGAGGTCTGAGCGACGGCGGTCTTTTTGCCCTTGGGCTTCGTTTCGGCTCAGTTACAGGGTTCGTGGAACCTGC
>Ga0302322_100000938_pt1 | contig 23117 bp, 12 predicted proteins | sample Fen_T0_2_FD_203757 | JGI IMG/M metagenome (GOLD analysis project Ga0302322, IMG submission 203757) | Peat permafrost microbial communities from Stordalen Mire near Abisko, Sweden - Fen_T0_2 | ecosystem: Environmental > Terrestrial > Soil > Wetlands > Permafrost | place: Sweden: Abisko...
GATCCAACGTGTCTGCCGCCTGGTCAAACAGCGGGTGCCGGTGCTGGTCGGCATCACCGATACCGCCTTTGTCGAATCGGTGAATATCGCCCGGTCGGCCGCCGCCTCCGGGGCCGATGCCTTGGTCGTCGCTCCGCCGTACTACCTGCCCGAGGCGCAGCCCGAACTGCAGGAGTATCTCGACCATCTGGTGCGGGAATTGCCGCTGCCGCTCTTTCTCTACAACATGCCGGCGCTGACAAAAGTACACTTTGAACTCGATACCGTCCGCCGGGCGATGGACGAGCCGCGCATCATCGGCCTCAAGGATAGTTCCGGTGACCTGGATTATTTCGCGCAGGCGGCGAAATTGATCCGGCAGCGGCCGGATTGGACGCTGTTGGTCGGCCCCGAGGAAAAGTTGTTTCCGGCGTTGCAACTGGGCGGTTTTGGCGGTGTTAGCGGCGGCGCCAATTTGTTTCCGAAATTGTATGTGGCACTGGTCGCGGCGTATCAGGCCGGGAATCTGGCCCGGGCGCAGGAGCTGCAACGGCAGATCCAGCAGGTGAGCGATGCGCTCTATCACATCGGAAAATATTCTTCCTCGATCATCAAAGGCATCAAATGCGCCGCCCATTGTCTCGGCTTGTGTGATGATTTCATGGCCGAACCCTTCCACCGTTTTCGGGCCAAAGAACGTGATTTGGTGCAAGGCCGTTTGAAAGAGATTGAATCTGCCATCGCAGCGTTGAAACTATGACCAGAAAATGAATCCCCCGCGAGCCAACTGGAAAAACTCTCCTTGCCCTGCGACCCGGAGGCGCCCGGGCTGGCTGTGGTCGATTTTCCTGGTGGGGTTCGTGGTTCAAAGTTCCTTTGCCGCCGAAATTTCCAGTCTCCGCCCGCCGGAGAAATCAATCGCGGCCTCAAGCTGCGCCCTGCTGCAACCGGCCGTCTTCGCCCATTACCTCGAACGTTTCAACACGCTGGATTCCGAGACCATCACCAACGCCATTCCCAACGCGCAAGCCTGGGACTGGCTGCAACGGGAGATTCCCTTCTTCGAGTGCCCGGACCAGGAGGTGGAGGAAATGTATTACTTCCGCTGGTGGTCGTTCCGCAAGCATCTGGTCAAAACGCCCCAGGGTTTTGTGATCACCGAGTTTTTGCCGCCGGTGAAGCACGCTGGGAGTTATAACACCATTGCCTGCGCCGCCGGGTTTCACCTGGCCGAAGGTCGCTGGCTGCATGATGACACCTTTCTGGACGACTACACGCGTTTCTGGTTCCAGGGCACCAACGGCCAGCCCCAGCCGCATTTTCACAAGTTCAGCAGTTGGCTGCCCGCCGCCGCCTACGAACGTTATTTGGTGAACGGCAACCCGGCCTTGCTCACGAATTTGCTGCCCGCCATGGTGGCTGATTACCGTCTCTGGGAGACTGAGCGGCTGCTCACCAACGGTCTGTTCTGGCAATACGACGTGCGCGACGGCATGGAGGAATCCATCAGTGGCTCGCGCCAGGCAAAAAATCTGCGGCCGCCCCTGAACGCCTATATGTTCGCCAATGCCAATGCCATCGCGGAAACCGCCCGGCTGGCCCGGCAGCGGTCGCTGGCCCGGGAATTTCGCGAGAAGGCCACGCACCTCGGCCGGTTGGTCAATGACCAGCTCTGGCATACCAACGCGGACTTTTTTGAAGTGCGGCTGGAGGACGGACGACTGGCGGAGGTGCGGGAGGAGTTGGGGTTTGTTCCCTGGATGTTTCATTTGCCGTCCGTCAAAAAAAATTATGACGCCGCCTGGCTGCAACTGAAGAACCCGGCTGGTTTCAGTGCGCCCTTCGGCCTCACCACCGCCGAGCGGCGGCATCCCCAATTCCGCTCGCATGGCGTTGGTACCTGCGAATGGGACGGCGCGGTCTGGCCTTTTGCCACCTCGCAAACCCTTTGTGCCCTGTCCAATTACCTGCGCGATTACCCGCACCTGCTCCTCACTTCGCGCGATTACTTCGACGCCTTTCTGACCTATGTTCACAGCCAGCACGCCAACGGCCGGCCTTACTTGGGCGAGTATCTCGATGAAGTGACGGGCGACTGGATCAACGGCCGGAACGACCGCAGCCGCTGCTATAATCACTCCACCTTTGCCGACCTGCTCATTACCGGCGTGGTCGGGTTGCGCCCCCGCGCCGACCGTACGGTGGAAGTTTTTCCGCTGCTGCCGGACCGGGTGTGGAATTATTTCTGTCTCGACGGCGTCAGCTACCATGGCCATGTGCTGACCATTTTTTGGGACCAGGACGGTACCCGCTACGGTCGCGGCCAGGGATTGATCCTGCTGGCCGACGGCAAAGAGATTGCGCGGGCCAGCCAACTGTCAAAAATCTCCGCCAAGCTGCCATGAAGAAAATCCTTCCGCTCCTCCTGCTCGCCCTCGCCCTGTCAGCCGCTGCGGCACCGGGCGGGCCGCCGCCGATTATTTCCGTGGGCGCGAACGGCCACCTCGTCTATGGCTTGGATGCCCGCAGCAATCGCATTCCCGATTTTTCCACCTGCGGGTATGCCGCAGGTGAACAGGAAATCCCCCGCGCCGTGGTGCGCGTCACTGTAGCACCGACCGGCGGGGACGAAACCGAACTGATCCAGCGCGCGCTCGATCACGTCGCCGGTTTGCCGGCCGACGACCACGGCTTGCGCGGCACCGTGCTGTTGTTGGCGGGTCGGCACGAAGTCTTTGGCGGTTTGCTCCTCACCAACCCGGGCGTGGTGCTGCGGGGGCAGGGCATGGCTGCGGGCGGTACGACCCTCGTCGCGGCTGGCTTGGACCGCCGCACCTTGATCCGCATCGTTGGGCGGCAAGACGTTACCGTGCAAACCAATTCCGCCTGGCAAATCGCCGATCAGTCCGTTCCTGTCGGTGCAACCAGCTTTCATCTGACCGACGCTGGCGGGTTGACGGCCGGCAGTACCATTCGGGTGCTCCGGCCAAGCACAGCCGCCTGGATTAAACTGCTGGGGGCAAATGAGTTCGGCGGTGGCGAGGGCGGTGGCTGGAAACCCGGCGAACACGACCTCACTTGGGATCGCACCGTGAAATCCGTGGCCGGCAACCTCATTACCATCGACGCGCCCATCACCACCGCCTTGGAGGCTGGTTTGGGCGGAGGCTACGTAGCCACCTGTGTCTGGCCGGGTCGTATCACGAATGTGGGGGTCGAAAACCTGTGCCTCGAATCCACCTACGATGCTACGAACCTCAAGGATGAAAACCATTCGTGGTGCGCCATTACCCTGGAAAATGCCGCCGACGCCTGGGTGCGACAAGTTGTGTTTCAACACTTTGCGGGATCGGCTGTGGCAATCTACGAGACCTGCCAGCGCGTCACCGTACAAGACTGCCTGTCCCTCGCCCCCGTCTCCGAAGCAGGCGGCTACCGTCAACTCACCTACTTCACCATGGCCCAACAAACCCTGTTTCTGCGCTGCTATGCGGAGGGGGGCAGACATGATTTTGCGGTGGGGTTGGGGGCGGGGGGGCCGAATGCATTTGTGCAGTGTGAGGCGCGTAAGACGTTGAATGACAGCGGGCCGGTGGAGAGTTGGGCGAGCGGGGTGTTGTATGACAGCGTCACGATTGACGGGAACGCGCTGACGCTGGGGTATCGGGCGGGGAATAATGCGGCAATTGGCTGGGCGGCAGCGAATTGCGTGCTTTGGAACTGTAGCGCGGCGGTGATCCGGTGTTGGAATCCGCCGGGGGCGCAGAACTGGGCGTTTGGGTCGTGGGCCAGTTTTGAAGGGGATGGCATCTGGCGCAGCTCGAATGATTTTATTTCGCCGCCTAGCCTGTTTGCCGCCCAGGTGCAGGACCGGCTCGGGCCGGAAGCGGCGGCGCGCCTGAAGCTGATGCCGCATCCGCATGAGGAGTCCAGCAATCCGCCGGTGGAAAAGGCGCAGGAACTGGCGGCCGCCTCGCATCAACCAGCTCCGCAGTTGAAGGATTACATTTTGCGGGCGGCGGAACGCGATCCGATCCCCACCGACCCGGGTCAGGCGGGGCGCGCGGAAGACCTGCCCGCGGCACCATCCGCCGCCCTCGCGGATCACCCGCTCGTGATCACCAACGGCTGGCTGACGTTGGATGGCAAGCTGCTGGTCGGCGGTCGGGCGAGCGTGGCGTTTTGGCGCGGGAACATTCATCCGGCGGAAGCGCCGGCTTTTGGGCTGGGCATCACGCGCTTTGTGCCGGGCCGGGTTGGACCCGGTTTTACGGACGATCTCCCGGAACTTGCCAACTCGCTGGTGAGCAATGGAATGGCCGTGCTGGATCATCATTATGGCCTCTGGTATGAGCGCCGTCGCGACGACCATGAGCGGGTTCGCCGCATCAATGGGGACGTGCTGCCGCCGTTCTATGAACTGCCTTTCGCCAGGAGCGGGCAGGGCACGGCGTGGGAGGGGCTGAGCCAGTACGATCTGACGAAGTATAATCCGTGGTATTGGTCCCGGCTCCGGCAGTTTGCGGGTCTGGCCGAGGAACGCGGGCTGGTGCTGTTCCATGAGAACTATTTCCAGCACAACGTGATAGAAGCGGGCGCGCATTGGGCTGATTTCCCGTGGCGCTCGGCGAATAACATCAATAACACCGGTTTTCCCGAGCCGCCGCCTTACGCGGGCGACAAGCGCATCTTCCAAGCGGAACTGTTTTATGATGTGACGCATCCGGTGCGGCGGGAGCTGCACCGGGCTTATATCCGCCAGTGCCTCAACAACTTCACGAATTGCGCCAACGTAGTCCAGTTTACGAGCGCGGAGTTCACCGGGCCGCAGCATTTCGTGGCTTTCTGGCTGGATGTGATCGCGGAATGGGAGCGCGAGCAGCACCGGCACGTGCTGGTGGCGTTGTGCTGCACGAAGGACGTTCAGGACGCGATTTTGGCGGATCCCGCGCGCAGCGCCGTGGTGGATATGATCGTGTTCCGCTACTGGTGGGTGACTGACAAGGGTGCGTTCACGCCGGGCGGCGGCTTGAATCTGGCCCCGCGACAGTTCCAACGGCTGAACAAGACGGGTTTTCCCACGGATTTGAATCTGGCGACGATGGCGGCGGAGTATCGCGGCAAATTTCCAAGCAAGCCGGTGGTGGCGGCCTCGGAGCAGGGCTTGGATTTGAGCCGCGCCGGGTGGGCGTATTTATGTGCCGGCGGTTCACTGGCCAATCTGCCCCGGACCACGGATGCGGCGCTGCTGGCGGCGATTCCCCGGATGCAGCCGTGGCGGGTGGATTCAGCCAAAGAACTTTGGACCCTGCGCGAACCGGGACGCAATGTGCTGGTCTACGGCGGTGGCAAGGGCGGGGTGACGGTGGATTTAAGCGGCGAAAGCGGCACCTATAAAATGAACTGGGTGGCGAACGATGGCACGGTCACCACCACCGGGGAAACGGTGGCAGCGGGACAGGCGGTCCGCCTGACCCCGCCGGCCGGCACCAAAGTCATCTGGCTGACCAAGAATTAATCCATATGACACACCATACACAGAATTTCGCACGGGTCAGCCGCCGCCGGTTTTTGACGGTCTCGGCCGTGCTGGGCGGGGCGCTCTTGTGGAGGCCGCAAAGCCTGCTGGCACAAACCAACACCGTGGTCGTGCCGCCGGCCCGGCCGCAGCGCTATAAAATCGCGGTGTGCGACTGGATGATTCTCAAGCGGCAAAAACTGGGCGCGTTTCAACTGGCGAAGGATCTCGGCGCGGATGGCGTGGAAGTGGACATGGGTTCGCTGGGGGAGCGCGAGACGTTCGAGAGCCAGTTGAACCAGCCGGTGGTGCGCCAGTCGTTTCTGGACCGGGCGCGCGAGCTGGGGCTGGAGATTCCGTCGCTGGCGATGTCGGGTTTTTATGCGCAGTCGTTTGCCGAGCGGGCGACGGTGCCGCGCATGGTGCAGGATTGCCTGGATACGATGGTGGCAATGCAGGTGAAGGTCGCCTTTTTGCCGCTGGGCGTGCGGAGCGATTTGCTCCAGCACCCCGAATTGCGGCCAGCCGTGATCGAACGATTGCGGGCGGCCGGGGCGCAGGCGCAAAAAGCGGGCGTGGTGATCGGGGTGGAATCGGAGCTGGCGGCGGCGGATCAAATCAAACTGCTGGCGGAGGTGGGTTCGCCGGGCATCCAAGTTTATTACAATCTCGCCAACGCGATCAAACACGGGCACGACTACGGCCAGGAACTGCGGCTGCTGGGCAAAGACCGGGTGTGCCAGATTCACTGCAGCAACGAGGACGGGTTCTGGCTGCAAAATGATCCGAAGGTGAACGTGCCGGCCCTCAAAGCGGCGCTGGATGAACTGGGGTGGAGCGGCTGGCTGGTGGTGGAACGTTCCCGCGATGCCAAGGATGCGCGCAATGTGAAAAAGAATTTCGGGGCGAATGTGGCGTATCTGAAAACCGTTTTTCAAAAGCCATGAAATGCTTTTTTTCGCAACTACGGCGGCCATCCCGCAAAATTGCCGGGGCGCGGCCATGGCATTCCCTGAGGAGGTGGCGGAGCGAGGCGCTGGCAGTTTTTGGGGTGGTATTTCTGGCGGCGGTTTCGTTGCGCGCCACCGAGGTGGTTGAGCAATGGGGCGTTTATGAAATCGCCCTGAACGGCCCGACGAATGGGAATCCCTTTCTGGACGTGCGCCTGGCGGCGACGTTTTCGCAAGGCGCAGAGGCGATTGAAGTGCCGGGGTTTTATGATGGTGCCGGAATTTACCGGATCCGTTTCATGCCGGAAAAAACGGGGGCCTGGAAGTATGAAACCAGCAGCAGCGCGGCGGAACTGGCGGGCCGGGCCGGGGAGTTCAGCGTCACCAATGCGGCGGCGGCCAATCATGGTCCGGTGCGCGTGACCAACACGTTCCACTTTGCGTATGCGGACGGCACGCCCTACAAAGAACTGGGCACGACGTGCTATGTCTGGACCCACCAGCCGGAGGCGTTGCAGGAGCAGACGCTCCAGACGCTGGCAGGAGCGCCGTTCAACAAAGTGCGCTTTTGCATTTTTCCGAAACGCTACACCTGGAACACCAACGAGCCGGCGAGGTATCCCTTCGCGGGCGAACTGCATCACTTCGACCTGGCGCATTTTAACGTGGAATTTTTCCGTCACTTTGAGCAGCGTATCCAGGATCTGCAAAAGCTGGGCATCGAGGCGGACCTGATTCTGCTGCATCCGTATGACAAGGGCGCGTGGGGTTTTGACCGGATGACGGCGGCGGAAGACGACCGCTATTTGCGCTACGTGGTGGCGCGATTCGCGGCGTATCGCAACGTCTGGTGGTCGCTGGCGAACGAATACGATTTCATGGAGCACAAGACGGAGGCGGACTGGGAGCGGATCGGACAGTTGGTTTCCGGCAGCGATCCATACCATCACCTGCTGAGCATTCACAATGGGAGCCGGCTGTTCAACCAGACGCGCCCGTGGCTCACGCACGCCAGCATCCAGAACGGATCGGTGGTGGAAGACCCGAACAGCGCGGGCATTTATCGGGACGCCTTCCGCAAACCGGTTGTCTATGACGAGGTGAAATACGAGGGGAACATTGTGCCCCGCTGGGGGCAGCTTTCGGCGGAGGAGCTGGTGTTCCGGTTCTGGAATGGCACGGTGGCGGGCACTTACCTGGGCCACGGCGAAACCTATAAGAGCGACGACCAGATCCTGTGGTGGTCCAAGGGCGGCGTGCTCAAAGGCCAAAGCCCGGCGCGGCTGTCCTTCCTCAAAAAAGTTTTGGACGACGCCCCGGCGGACGGCATCGAGCCGATTGATAAATGGCAAAACCCGGAGTACGGCGGCAAGCGCTGGGAATATTATCTCGTATACCTGGGCAAACAAACGCCGAGCCGCTGGGAATTCAAATTGCCCAAGGTAGCCCAGGGCAAAGGCCAGCCGGCGCCCGTGGGCATGAAATTTACCGCGGAGGTGCTGGACACGTGGAACATGACGGTGACGCCGGTGGCCGGGTTGTTCACGCTCAAGAAAATGGACGACTATTTTTATGGCGACCAGGCGGGTCGTGCCATTGAACTGCCCGGAAAACCTTACCTCGCCATCCGGATCAAGCGGGTGAGGGAATAATCTGGTGAGCAGAGAAATAAACAGTATGACGCGAAACAATGGCAACCAAACAAGGCTCCCGCAAAGCGGTGGCGGGGTGTGCGGATGGTGGGTGACGGTGCTCGCCCTGCTCATCTGGCTTACTGCCAACGCGCGGGCGGAAACCGTCTCCATCGTGCTGGCCTCGAATGCCGCGCCGCGCGTGGTTTTTGGCGCGGAAAAACTGGCGGCGGCGCTCCAAGCGGTCAAGGTGGAGGCAGCCATTGTCCGGAGCAACACTGTGCCTGGCCGTAAAATTCATCTGGAGACGCCGCATGATTTGACCGTGGGCCGGGAAGGCTTCCGCTTTGACCTGAAGGACGGCAATGACTGGAGCATCACCTCCGGGGATGATTCGGGTGCGCTTTACGGCTGCCTGGAACTGGCCAGGCGGATCAGCGCCGAGGGCAAGGTTCCGCCGCCGACCATTTTTTCGGACCAGCCGGTGATGACCTTGCGCGGCACCTGCATCGGGATGCAGAAGACGTTCATCCTGCCGGGCCGGAAGGTTTACGAGTATCCGTACACGCCGGAGCTGTTCCCGTGGTTTTATGACCGGCAACTGTGGCGGGAGTATCTGGATACACTGGTGGCCAACCGCATGAACACGCTTTACCTGTGGAGCGGGCATCCGTTTGCCTCGCTGGTGAAGCTGAAAGAGTATCCGGAGGCCGTGGAGGTCTCGGATGCAGTGTTCGCGCAAAACGTGGAGATGTTTCGCTGGCTGACGGCGGAGTGCGACCAGCGGGGCATCTGGCTGGTGCAGATGTTTTACAACATTTTCCTGCCCCAACCGCTGGCGGAGAAATATGGCGTGCCCACGCAGCTCTCCGCGCCGACGCCGCTGGCGGCGGATTACACCCGGAAATCCATTGCCGAATTCGTGAAGCAATATCCGAATGTGGGGCTGATGGTTTGTCTGGGCGAGGCGTTGCAGGGGACGAGCAATCAAATCGCGTGGGCCACGCAGACGATTCTGCCGGGCGTCCACGACGGGATGCTCGCCGCAGGCCTGACGGCCGAGCCGCCGGTGGTCATCCGCACGCACGCGATGGATGCAAACGCCATTATTCCCGCGTGTTTCCAGGTGTATTCCAACCTGTTTACGGAAACGAAATACAACGGCGAATCGCTCACGACCTACGAGCCGCGCGGCAAATCGCAGGCCACGCATCTGGCGATGGCGAAGCTGGGGCCGCATCTGGTCAACATCCACATTCTTTCCAACCTCGAACCATTCCGTTACGGCGGGACGGAGTTTATCCGCAAATCGGTGCTGGCTTCGCGCGACCGGCTGGGGGCGAGCGGGCTGCATCTGTATCCGTTGTCGTATTGGAACTGGCCCTATTCGCCGGATATTGCCGATCCGCCGCTCAAGCAGTGGGAGCGCGACTGGATGTGGTTTGCGGCCTGGGGCCGTTACGCCTGGAATCCGGACGTGCCCGCGCCGGAGGATCACGCCTACTGGGTCGGGCGGCTGGCGGAATTTTACGGGTGTGATACGAACCTCGCCGGCAAGATCCTGACGGCGGTCAATGAGGCGGGCGAAGTCGCGCCGATGCTGATCCGGCGTTTTGGGATTACGGAAGGCAACCGCCAGACGTTGTCGCTGGGCATGACGCTGGATCAACTGGTGAATCCGATGAAGTATGGGGCGATTGAAGATTTGTGGCTCTCGCAGGCGCCGCCGGGGGAACGGCTGGATGAATTTGTGAAGAAGGAGTGGAATCACGAGCCGCACATCGGCGAGACGCCGGAGACGGTTCTGCGCGCGGCGCAGAATTGCTCGAGCAACGCGATGCAATTGATCATCTCCATTCCCGCGTACGGCCTGAAAAACCGCGCCGAGTTCATGCGCTGGCAAAACGACTTGTTTTGCATCCGGGCGCTCGTGGGGACCTACGCCGCCAAGGTGGCGGCGGCGGAAGCGGTTTTGCGCTACCATTTCAGCCAGGACAACGCCGACCTGGAGCAGGCCGAAAAATATCTCGAAAAAAGTTATGCGGCCTACCTGAAGCTCACGGTGCTGACGGAGCAGACATACCGGTTTGCCAATTCCATGCAGACGTCGCAGCGGAAAATTCCCTTCCCCGGCGGCAAGAATGGCGTGGGGACGAATTATCTCTGGTCGCAACTGGCGCCGCTGTACAAGCAGGAGCTGGCGGACTTTTGGAAGCAGGTGATGGTGTTGAAGCAGGGCACCAATGCGGCGGCCTCAGGGGAGGAAGTCAAAATCCAGCCGTGGCCGGCGGCGGCCTTCAAGCTGGTAGGCACGAATGCGGAAACGTACGCCGTCACCCCCGGAGCCCGGCCGTTTACGGATCGCAAATACGTCATCACGGGACTGGCCCCGGAACTGGCCGGACTGACGGGCATCCGTTTCTCCCACGAAGCGGCAAAGAACGGGCGTTATGAACCGGTGGAATTTGAAACCGGCGAGCCGGTACAGGTGTTGGTGGGCTATTTCAATGACGCGCGGGAAATCTGGCTGCCGGTGCCGAAGCTGGAATTTGCGGCGCAGGCCGACGAGCGCGGCGGGGTGGAAACCCTCCTGCAAAATGCGGCGACGATTGAGGAGTGTCCGCCGGTGGATGTCCACGCCTTCCGGTACGAGGCCGGGCGGCACCAGCTGGAGCTGATTGGCAAAGGCAGTTTTGTGGTGCTGGGCGTGGTGCCGCAGTCGGCCAAGCTGGAGAAACGTGATGCCAAGACGGGAATGAAATGAAAGCTAAGTTATTCATCGCAATTTTGATTTTACCGCTGACCGTGGCGTTGGGGGCGAGTCCCTTTGCCGTGGTTGAGCCATTGCCGCTGGGGGCGGCGCGGTGGACAACGGGCTATTGGGCGGACAGTTTTGAACGGTGCCGGACGCTGATGGTGCCCGGCATGGAACGGCTGATGGAGGGAACCAATTACACGCAGTTTTTCCGCAACTTCGAGATCGCCGCCGGCCTGGCCGAGGGGCGGTCGCGCGGGGCTTCGTTCAATGACGGCGATTTTTACAAGTGGATTGAAGGTGCGTGTGCGACCCTCGCCATTACCAACGATGCGGCCTTGAACGATTCGCTGGAGCACATCATCGCGGTCATGGGCAAGGCGCAGCGGGCCGACGGTTATTTGAACACGCCGACCCTGATCAAGATGCGGAGCGACACAAATGCCGCGCCGTTTTCGGACCGCGGCAATTTTGAGATGTATAATCTCGGGCATCTGTTCACGACGGCATGCGTGTATCAGCAGGTGACGGGGCGCACGAACCTGCTGGGCATCGCCATCCGGGCGGCGGATTTCCTGGATCGCAGCTTCAGCAACGCCACGCCGGAGACGGCGCGCAGTCCGGTTTGCCCCTCGCATTACATGGGGCTGGTGGATTTGTATCGCGCGACGCATGAAGCGCGGTATCTGGCGCTGGCCAAAAAGTTGTTTGCCCTGCGCAGCGAAGTGAAAGACGGCGGCGACGACAATCAGGACCGGCTGCCGTTCGACAAGCAAACCACCGCCGCCGGTCATGCAGTGCGGGCGAATTACCTGTATGCCGGGGCCGCCGACCTGTTCCTGGAAACGGGGGACACGAATTTTTGGAAGCCGCTGCCGGTCATCTGGACGAATATCGTGGCGGAGAAAATATACATCACCGGCGGCTGCGGGGCGTTGTTTGACGGGGCTTCGCCGGAAGGGGCGCGGGATCAGAGGAGCATCACCAAGGTGCATCAGGCGTATGGGCGGGACTATCAACTGCCGAACACCACGGCGCACAATGAAACTTGCGCCAACATCGGCAATGCGATCTGGAACTGGCGGATGTTTCTGGCCACGGGCGAGGCGAAGTTCATCGACGTGGTGGAGCAGGAACTTTACAACGCGGTGCCGTCCGGCGGCAGTCTGGACGGAACGAATTTCTTTTATACGAATCCGCTGCGCGTGACGGACCCGATGCCGGCGGAACTGCGGTGGTCGCGCCAGCGCGTGCCGTTTGTCGGGTCGTTTTGTTGTCCGCCCAACCTGGTCCGCACGCTGGCCGAGTCGGCCGGTTATGCGTATGCGGAATCCGCGAATGCCATTTGGGTGAATCTTTACGGGGGCAGCGAGTTGGTGACGGAAATCGGCGGCGCGCACGTGCGGTTGACGCAGGTGACGGAGTATCCCTGGAGCGGCCGGGTGCGGATCAAAATGGAAGCTGCCGGCACCAATGAGTTTGCCTTGAAGCTGCGCATTCCGGGCTGGGTGGAGGGGGCGAGTTTGCGGCTGAATGATCAGCCGGCGCTCGCGGTGTCCGCGCCCGGCAGTTATTTTGAAATCCGGCGGATGTGGAAAGCCGGGGATTTTGTGGATTTGGATCTGCCGATGCCGGTGCGCCTGATGGAGGCGAATCCGCTGGTGGAGGAAGATTTGAATCAGGTGGCGCTTCAGCGCGGGCCGGTGGTGTATTGTCTGGAATCGCCGGATTTGCCGGCGGGGGTGAAAATTTCGGACGTGCTGATTCCGGAGGAGGTCACGCTACGGGCGCGGTACGACCAGCGGTTGCTGGGCGGGGTGGTGGTGCTGGAAGGTCAGGCGCTGGCGCAAGCGCCGGGCAACTGGCAGGGGAAGCTGTATCGCGAGGCGCAGCGTGCGGAACTCAAGCCGGTCAAGGTGAAGTTCATTCCGTATGCGGTGTGGCAAAACCGCGGGACGTCGGAGATGACGGTGTGGTTAAGGCGGCGGGGATGAATGACGAATGGGGCGGCGCGGTTATTTTCGCGCAGCCTCACGATGGCGGTTGAACAACCAGTAATAAAGGAACCAAGTGGACATGAGGCGTGGTGGTTATGGCCCTCTTCCGACGTTTTTCGAAATATGGTTGGAAAATAATTGGCCTCGGCGCTCTCTTGCCTTTGATGGAGGATTGCCAACTGCCCCCCGACCAGTGGTTTTGATGGCCGCAATAATTGCGGCTTAAAAGGCATCGCCTACCGGCATTGAATGCGGGCAATGCCGGTAGGCGGAGTTTACCCAGGAACAATCGGTTTGGCCAGCCCATTTTCCAAGGTGCCGAGGATTTGCGGTGCGGCGGAAACGGTCAGGTAGCCCCGTCAGGGGCGATATCTTTGTAGTTGCACCGTCCCCTGTGATTTTCCAGCTCCGTAGGAGCGACATCGGCTCACGTCTCCGTCCCAAAACTTCACGCTGTTCAAATCTCTTGACCGCCGATGCCGCCGAAAACAGCGGGGAACCGAAATGTACGACCAGCCATTAGGGATCACAATTACAAAGCTGGCGGGGGGGGTGTCCCGCGCGAATCTTCAAAATATTTGAATGTATGCAAGGCGTTTATCTGCGAGCTGGATTCCATGGGGTTTACTTCCGGTTTGGAGATTCTGCGGGGTGGACGAGTGGTGCTGGCGCATGGCCACCGAGACGGACAGCACAGGGCGTGTCAAGGCCATAGGAAGGCCGGGCACAACGGACACGGACGGTATTAGAACGACAAACAAGGTAACTAAAAGCCGACAAAAAAAATTGCACTTTTTCAAATCAATTTGGCACTTTTGCCCATGGTCAGCGGCGGGGAAGGTGGTATCTTCCAAAATTCATGAACCCCCGATTTTGTTTCAGCATGCTGCTGGGCCTGTTGGCATTGACGCAATGGGCGCCGGCGCAATTATTGAGCGTGGACATCAATGGCACGCTCAGGTCTGACGTGACGGCACCCGGGTTTACGCCGTGGTATATGGCAGCGGATTTGACGGGCACGAAACGGACGGTGACTCATTCGTTCACCAATTATGCTTACGTCTACGACCTGAACACCGGGCTGCCAACGGCCACCAATATCAGCCTCGTCATCCCCGTCACGGTGACCGCGACGTATCCGACGGCGCCGGATGCGACGGTGTATCTGAACGCCAATTATGCGAACAAGAACGGCAATTCGACCAGCCCGGATCCCAACGCGGGCTGGCGGTTGGCGGGCGACGGCTGCTGGATGCATTGGAAAGATGACACGATTACCGTTGACCAGCCTTATACGAACGGCGGGGCCTTTAGTTTGACGATTTCCAATCTGCCGGCCGGGGTTCATTCCATCACCACCTACCACAATGATCTTTGGCCCATCAACACCCCCTGGCACGGGACCAATATGATCAGCCGGTGCGTCATCAGCGCCAACGGGGTGCCGGTCTTCACCAACACGCCGACATTTGTGGCCACGAACGACAGCAAGTGCGGCTTTGCCTTTTTCTACGTCACGAACATCAACGACGGCGATCCGGTCGTGCTGAATTTTGATCCTGACCATAGCAGTGTTTTGGATTTCACCATCCTGAACGGGTTTGAAATTGATCGTCCCAACGCGCCAGGCATGACGGCCACCACGGTGTTTCCGGCGCAAGGTGATGAACATGTTTTTGCGAACAACGACGTGCCGCTGCCGGGCACGACGAATGCCGGGTATCTGACGCTGCAATGGCAGCCGGCGGGTTTTGCGCTGACCAATTTTCTGTATTTCGGCACGAGCAGCAATGTGGTTTTGAATGCCACGACGGCGGCGCCGGAATACAAGGGGGCATCCGTGGCGGTGGCCGGCACGACGAACAGTTACAGTGTGACGGGGCTGAACAGCGCGTTGACGTACTACTGGCGCGTGGACCAGTTGGTGGTGGCCAACGGGGTGACGAATCTGGTGAAGGGTTATGTCTGGAAATTTCGCACGCGGCACCTGGCGTTTCCGACGGCGGAGGGCTACGGCCGCTGGTCGCGCGGCGGGCGCGGCGGGGTGGTCATGGAGGTCACCAACTTGAATGATAGCGGGCCGGGCAGCTACCGCGCGGCGATTGAGGCCAGCGGGCCGCGCACAGTGGTGTTCAAGGTGTCGGGACTGATCCGGTTGCAGTCGCAATGCATCATCGGCAATGGTTATCTCACGATTGCCGGTCAGACCGCGCCGGGCGACGGGGTGTGCCTGGCCAACTGGCGCGCGGGCATGAGCGGCCCCAACGATGTGGTGATGCGCTTCATGCGGTTCCGGGTGGGCGATGGCGCGCAGCAGTCCATGGACGCGATGAGCCCGGGCAGCGCCACGCACACAATCATTGACCACTGCTCATCAAGTTGGTCGCTGGATGTCGCGTGTAATTCGTTGCAAAGCGGCAAGGTGGGCAGCCAGTCCGCCATGACGAGTTACCAAAACAACATCATTTCGGAGCCGCTGCGGTATTCCTACCATTACAATGATGCGCTACGGGCTTCGACGGGCTGCACGAACTGCTACCAGCCGCACGCCTTCGCGGCCTCGATCAGCGGCGAAATCGGCAGCTACCACCACAATCTGATTTCCCATTCGACGGACCGGAACTGGTCGCTGGCCGGTGGGCTGGATCAGAGCGTGCATTACGCCGGTTCGCTCGATATTCGCAACAATGTGGTTTACAACTGGAAGGCGCGCACGACGGACGGCGGGGTGGCACGGTGCAACTACGTGAACAATTATTACAAGCCGTTCGCGGCCAACAGCCCGGTGACGTGGCTGTTGAAACTCGACACGATCACGACCAACTGGGGCACGGAATATTATTACATGGTGGGAAATGTCATGGAGGGTAAAACGTATTACACGAACAACTGGATGACGGGTTCGTTTTACAACGGCCTGCCGCTGACAGGATTAGTGACGACCAATGCGGAAGTATTTCCTTCCTATGTCACCACGCAGACGGCCACCAATGCGTATAAGATTGTGCTTTCCGACGTCGGCTGCACGCTGCCGGCGCGCGATTTGATTGATCAGCGGGTGGTGGGTGAAGTGCTCGATGGGACGACGCATTATATGGGCACGAATGGTCCGACTTACACCATCAATGGTGTTTTACAAGATGCCGCCGGGGCGGATAATCCCGGTTTCATTGATTCGCAAACGGACGTGCATGACTATACCAACGATGTCACCAAGGCCAATTATTCCGCGAACTGCCCATGGGCACCTTACGCGACTTATAATGTCCCGGCGGATACCGACCACGACGGTTTGCCGGATTGGTGGGAGAAGCTGAAAGGATTGAACCCCAGCTCGGCGCCGGGAGATTTTTCTGATGCGAATGCCGATTTGGTGGGTGATGGCTACACGGAATTGGACCGTTACCTGGGCTGGCTGGCGCTGCCGCATTATGATTGTACGAATGGAACGACGCTGAATGTGGAGCTGACGCAATATACTCGCGGGTTCACGAATCTAAGCCCGACGTATGCGGTATTCGGGGCGACCAATGGCACTGTGGCTTTGAGCGGTCGGACGGCGCAGTTCAATTCCACAATCACCACCAACGCCTTAGGCGGCTTCTGGTTCAAGGTCGCGGATGCTTCCGGGTTTTCGTACACGAACGTGGTCGGCATCCATTTGGTCGTGCCGATGACGAACACGGCGCCCGTGCTGGCGGCCATCACCAATCGCGTCATCAATGCCGGATACTACCTGCTGATCACCAATGCAGCCACCGATGCGGAGGCCCCGGCGCAATCGTTGGCTTACAATCTGGTCACCGGCGTGACGAATGCCGCAATCGACGCCGTCCGCGGCATCTTTAGTTGGCGGCCGTTCGTCACCCAGGCAGACAGCACGAACCTGTTCAGCGTGATTGTGACGGACAACGGCTCGCCCAGCCTCGCGGCGACGCAAGCCTTCCAGGTGGTGGTCAACCCTTTGACGCCGCCGGTTTTGTCGGCCCCGGCGTTGGCGGGCGGGCAGGTGGGCTTCACGATCAACGGTCAGCCCGGGCCGGATTATGCGGTGCAAGGCTCCTCGAATCTGGTGAATTGGGATACGCTATTGATCACCAATTCGCCGGCGCTGCCGTTCACGTGGGGCCTGAACCCGGGCGTGCTGCCGGGGCAGTTTTACCGGATTAAAATCGGGCCGCCGTTGCCTTGACCCAATTTCGTGGACGCAACCTGGGCTGGCGCCAGCCGTTTAATCCGGCGCTTTCCGCCCCCAGCCTTCTCTTGTCAGAATGCTGATTTTATCTGGCATAATTCATATTATGTATTTCGCCAAAGCTGATAGGCTTTCTGTCATTCATGCAACTCCGACCGGCAATCCAATTTTGTTGTTAATCCATGAAAACCACACTTGCTCTGATTACGCTCGTTGCTCTGGCGGTCACCGCCGGGGCCAGGGACAACTCGACCGCAGACACCAACACCACGCCTGCCCAGGCGGAAGCGGCATATGCCCAGGCTATCGAAGGTCGCACGGCGGATATTTTGAAGGTGCTCGCGCTGTCGGATCCCGCCAGGTCGGCGGCGGTGCATGATGCCATCATCACACAGTATCGCGCCTTGCGAGCGTGGCATGATGCGAATGACGCCAGCTTGAAGGTGTCCGCAAAGGATACGAATGCCGTCGCCCAGATTCGCGCTTCGCTAAAAACCCAGCACGACGCCTTTATCGCCAGGCTGGCGGAAAGCCTGACCCCGGCGCAAATCGAACAGGTCAAGGACAAGATGACTTACAACAAGGTGCAGGTGACCTACGGCGCGTATTGCGAAATCATTCCCACGCTCACGGAGGCTCAGAAGGCGCAGATATTGATCCACTTGAAAGCCGCGCGCGAGGAGGCGATGGACGGCGGCAGTGCGGATGAGAAATCTGCCATCTTCAAGAAATACAAGGGGCGCATCGCCAACTATCTGGCCAAGGAGGGCGTGGATGAAACCAAGGCCCGGAAGGAATGGAGTGCGCAGCAAAAGGCGAAATCCGCCGCCGCCACGGAAACCAATGGCGAAGCCCCGGCGAAATAATCGCGCCCGCAACCTGTTATGTGGAAAGCCAACTGGGATCAATCCAAGCAGCGGTTTGTGAAGTGGTGGAACCGCGAAGGCCTGCTGATCGGCATGTGGGGTGCGCCGGAAACCGGGCACAGCATTCACGAGGCGGCGACGGCTCCCAGCCAGCCCGCCACGCTCGCGGAGCGCTACTGCGATCCCGCCTTTCGTGCGGCGGAGAATCATTACCGGCTGTCGCGTTCGGTGTTTCCGCTGGACGTTTTGCCGAGCGCCACGACGGACATCGGCCCGGGCTCGCTCGCCATGTTCCTGGGGTCGCCGCCCGGTTTTGCCGGGGACACGGTCTGGTTTCATCCATGCTTCGAACAGGAATTGGAACCGGAAAAACTGCCGCCTTTGCGCTTTGACGCACAGCATCCGTGGTGGAAAGTTTCCGAGTCGGTCATCCGTGCGTGTGTTGAACGTTCGCGCGGAAAATATCTCGTGGGCTGCCCCGATTTGATCGAAAACATGGATGTGCTGTCGTCCCTGCGCGGTGCACAGACCCTGTGTCTGGACTTGGTGGAGCGCCCGGAATGGGTGGCCCAAAAGATCGCCGAGATCAATGACGTCTGGTTCGCCGCGTATCAGCGCATTTACGATTTGATCAAGCTGCCGGATGGCAGTTCCGCCTTTGGCGCCTTTTATATTTGGGGTCCGGGCAAGGTGGCCAAATTGCAGTGCGACGCCTCGGCCATGTTTTCGCCCCGGATGTATCAGCGGTTTGTCGTGCCCGCCCTGACGCAGCAATGTGCCTGGCTGGATCATTCGCTGTATCATCTCGACGGCACGCAGGCCCTGGGCCACCTTGAGGCGCTCCTGGCCATCGAACCGCTGGACGCGATTGAATGGACCCCGCAGGCCGGCATCGAAACCGGCGGGCACCCGCGCTGGCACGAGTTGTATCGCCGCATCCTGGCGGCGGGGAAATCCGTGCAGGTCGTCAATGTGGAGCCGCACGAAGTGCTGCCGCTGCTTGACGCCATCGGCCGCCAAGGTGTTTATATGCTGATCCAGTTCAAGGACGAGCGGGAAGCTGATAAAATTCTGGAACTGGTGGGTGATTATTGATGTCGAAAGCCATGCAAAAATTCAAACTGGGCGTGCTCGGATTGGGCGAAGGCCGCAGCATCATTTCGGCCGGCGTGCAGAGTGACTTGTGGACCGTGGCCCGCCTGTGCGATGTGAATGAAGCGCTCGCCCGCCAGCGGTGCGCGGAGTTTGGCCTGACCGCATTTACCACCGACTACGAGGTGCTGCTGCAGGATCCGGCCATCGATGTCATCGGCATTTACACGCCCGATCATCTGCATGCCGGGCATGTCCTCCGCGCGCTGCGGGCCGGCAAGCACGTCATCTGCACCAAGCCGTTGCTCGACAACCTGTCCCGCGCGCGGGAAATGCTCGCTGCCCAGAAACAGAGCGGGAAATGCGTCATGGTCGGGCAAAGCTCGCGCTTTTTTGCGCCCTTCACCCGGCAGCGCAGCCATTTTCAAACCGGCGCCTTCGGCGAACTGAACACCATCGAAGCCGCGTATCATGCCGACCACCGCTGGTTTTTGGCCAAGCCGTGGGCGCAGCAGGCCGCCTTCAAATGGCTTTACGGCGCGCTCAGTCATCCGGTCGATCTGGTGCGCTGGTATCTCCCCGACATCGCGGAGGTGATGGGCTATGCCTGCCTCAGCGAAAACGGCCGCGCAGGCGGCTTGAAAAACGACGACACCTTCCACTTCGTGCTCAAATCCGCCGCCGGGAAAATCGCGCGCATCAGCGGCGCCTACTCCGGCCCCACGGTGCCGGCGCAGCGCGACAGCGGCATGACCTGCATTCTCCGCGGCGCCAACGGGGCGAGCCAGGCCGATTACCACGAATTGCGCTACGCCTGGAAAATCGGCGCGCAGTCCGTCATCGAATCGTTCGAGGGCCAGGAGGATTATTATTTCCGCTTTGCCGGCAACACCCACCACGCCGGCGAATATCAAAATTACCTTGAATATTTTGCGCGCTGCCTGACCGACGGCACCACGCCGAAACCCGACCTGGCTGAAGGGCTCGTGACCATCGCGCTGCTGGAGGCGATGGAAACTTCCGCGAAACTGGGCCAGCCGGTGAAGTTGCAGGACGTGCTGGCCCGCCATGGCCTCGCTGACCTGGCTGCCACGCATTAACCATGACCTCGACCATTTCCCCCTTTGAAACCGCCGCCGGCCGCCTGGTCTGGCGCTGCAAGGAGCAAATCCTGTGGGTCGAACCGTGGGGCCGGGACAGCATCCGCGTGCGCGCGACGACTCTGGGCGAAATGCCGCTGCGCGACTGGAGCCTGCTCGCACCTAAAAAATCCCCCGTCAGCATCACCATTGAGGCGGCGTTGGCCAGGCTGGTGAACGGCCGGCTCACCGCCACGATTGACGCCAAATCCGGCGGCGTGCGTTTTTTTCAATCCGGCCGCCCGGCGCCGCTCTGCGAAGAAATTTTCGCCCGCACCAATTATCCGGCGTCCCGCGCGTTCAAATCCGTCGGTGGCGATTTGTTCCGCTGCGAAGCGAGTTTCACCGCCTACGCCGATGAGCGCATCTACGGCCTCGGCCAGCGGCGGCATGGCTTGCTCGACCAGAAAGGCTGCGTGCTCGAGCTGACCCATCGCAATTCGCAAATCTCCATCCCGTTCCTCGTCTCCAGTCGCGGCTACGGCTTGCTGTGGCATAACCCGGGCATGGGCCGCGTGGAACTGGGCCGCACGCAGACCCGGTGGGTCGCCGAGGCCTCGCGCTTGATTGATTACGTCGTCACCACCGGCGAGGGCTGTGCCGGCATCATGGAACGCTACGCCGATTTGACCGGTCACGCGCCGGTGCTGCCGAAGTGGGCGGCCGGTTTCTGGCAATGCAAACTGCGCTACCAAACCCAGGCCGAACTGCTCGCCGTCGCGCGCGAGCACAAGCGCCGCGGGCTGCCGATGTCCGTCATCGTGATTGATTATTTCAACTGGACCCGCATGGGCGAGTGGAAGTTTGATCCCACCTGCTGGCCCGATCCCGCCGCGATGGTGCGCGAGCTCGCCGCGCTCGGCATCAAGGTCATGGTTTCCGTCTGGCCGACGGTGAACCCCGACAGCGAAAACTTTGCGGAGCTGGAACGCCGCAATCTCCTCGTCCGCACCGAGCGCGGGCTCAACAGCTTCATCAAGTTCACCGATTCCAACGCCCACCAGACCGTCATCTCCGGCCTGCTGGACACCACGCATCCCGACGCCCGGAAATTTCTCTGGGACAAGGTGCGCAAAAATTATTTCCGCCACGGCATCAAAGTCTGGTGGCTCGACGCCATCGAGCCCGAGATGGTCGCCTATGATCACGACAACGTCCGGTACCACGCCGGCAACGCCCAGGAAGTCGGCTGCCTCTATCCGCTGATGCAGCAGCAGGCGTTTTTTGACGGCATGAAATCCGCCGGCGAAAAGGAGATCATCACCCTCGGTCGCGCCGGCTTTGCCGGCAGCCAGCGCTACGGCGCCGCCATCTGGTCCGGCGACATCCATTCCACCTGGGAAGATTTGCAGCAGCAGGTGCGCGCCGGCCTGAACATCGGCCTCAGCGGCATTCCGTGGTGGACGACCGACATCGGCGGCTTCTTCGGCGGCGAGGTGGACACCCCGTATTTCCGTGAGCTCATCGTGCGCTGGTTTCAGTACGGCGTCTTCTGTCCGCTCTTCCGCCTGCACGGCTGGCGCAACAGCTCGCTCGCGCATCCCGAGACCAGCGATCCCACGCGCGGCGGGCCGAATGAAGTATGGGCGTTCGGCGCGCGCGCCTACGCCATCATTCGTGAACTCCTGTTCCTGCGCGAACGCTTGCGGCCCTACCTCATGGTGCAGATGAAGCTGGCCAGCACCAAAGGCGCGCCGCCCATGCGCCCGCTGTTCTTTGATTTCCCCGCCGATGCCGCCGCCGCCACCATCGAGGATCAATTCATGCTCGGCCCGGATCTGCTCGTCGCGCCCGTGCTGCACGCCGGCGCGACGAACCGAACCGTGTATCTGCCGGCCGGCACGAGCTGGACGGATGCCTGGACCGGGAAAGTGTTCAAAGGCGGCCGCACGCTTCGCGCCGCCGCGCCGCTGGAAAAAATCCCGCTGTTCCTGCGCTATGGCCGCCGCTTGCCCATTCGTTCATAATGCCCGCCAAACTTATATGGAAGGACTCGTCTATGTCTGCGCCTGGAAGAAAGTTGGCAACCTGATCAAGGTTTGGGTTAAAAACAAACCCAAGCTCCAGGTTTCAGCCGCCACTTTTGAAGCCGCTGATGAGCTGCTTGCCGATCAAATCCTCGTGGCGTTTGGCGACGGAGAGAATGTCCGCGAATATGTTCCGTCCCCGCCGAAGTCTCCGGCCAAAGTCCAGTTGCTCGACCTTGACCTCGTGACCGTGACTGGCAATTCCCATCTGCCGGTTGAAGGCGATCCGGGGTTGCTGTATACCGGCGGTGCCTGCCCCAAGTGTCGCAGCCTGCTCGGCGAGCGGTCGACGGTGCCGCTGACTCTGAGTTACGGCAACTCGCGTTACGAGGCTGGTTTCGTCTGGCAGGCGCCTTTTCAATTTTTTTCCGAGGCCTTCCTGAATCTGCTCAAACCAAAAGAACGGGCGGCTTTTGACTGGCGACCGGTGCAGTTCAAAGCCCGCACGAAAAAATTGTTTTACGAGCTGCGGCCAAAACAGATGATTTCGTTCGTCAAGGTGAAAGGCATGAAGTTCGATGTGATCCGCTGCCCGTCCTGCCAAACGCTGCGCGGCTTGCATTGTTTTCGCGCCGGCACGCCCATCTACCATTACCTTTCCGCCGCTGACCTGCCCAAGCCCCTGCCTTCGTGCCTGGCCATCGGCTTGCCGACGCGGTTTTATTTATGCTTTACCCGGAAGCGTTGGCGCGAGCTGGTCGGCCAGCCCGGCACCAGGGGAATGGTTTCAAACCCGGTTGGCGTGGTGGACGAATCCCTTTGCCAGCGGGTCAAACCCGGCTGAGCCGCCGGCGTGACGACGAGCCACCATGAACCCGACCTCCTACACCAAACGCTTCAGTTACGCCGCCAGCGACACGGCCGGGCAGCTCGTCTTCTGTGTCATCTCGAACTACCTCCTCTATTTCTACACCGATGTCTACGGGCTCCCCGTGGCCATTGCCGGCAACATCTTGTTGCTCGCCCGG
>Ga0302322_100000939_pt1 | contig 23112 bp, 17 predicted proteins | sample Fen_T0_2_FD_203757 | JGI IMG/M metagenome (GOLD analysis project Ga0302322, IMG submission 203757) | Peat permafrost microbial communities from Stordalen Mire near Abisko, Sweden - Fen_T0_2 | ecosystem: Environmental > Terrestrial > Soil > Wetlands > Permafrost | place: Sweden: Abisko...
CGTGGATGACGCCGGCCAGCCTTGTGGCGCGCGGGTCACCGGCCACCTGTGTCTGCGCCATCCCTGGAGCTCTATGTTTCGCGAGTACCTCAATCGCCGGGACGCCTACCAGGCAAGGTTCACGGGCGAACGCTACGATTCGGGCGATCTGGCCTTTCAGGACGAAGACGGCTACTTCTGGTTTGCCGCCCGGAACGACGACGTCATCAACACGTCTGGCCACCTGGTCAGTCCCTTCGAAGTCGAAAGTGCGGTGCTTGAACTGGCCGAGGTTGCCGAATCAGGAGCTGTCGGTGCCCCGGATCCGATTCTGTTCGAGAAGATTGTGGTCTTCGTGGCCTTGCGCAAAGGGGTCGAGCGCAGCGAAGAGTTGCAACTCAAGATCCGTCTGCACGTGGCCAACCGATTGTCGGCCGCCGCGACCCCGCAGGACATTGTGTTCATCGACGCGATCCCGAAGAACAAGAGTGGGAAGATCTTGCGGCGGGTGCTGCGCGCGCGCTATCTCGGCCAAGACCCCGGCGACCTGTCAACCATCGAGGAATAAGCATGAAGTGTTTGGAAGTTCTCAATCAGGTGTTTCAGCAAGTCTTCGCCAACCCCGCGCTGGCCATCGACGTCGCCATGACTCCCAACGATATCGACGGCTGGGATTCCATGGCCCACGTCAATCTCATCGCGGCGGTGGAGTTGCGCTTCAAGATCAAGTTCCAAACCAAAGAGCTGAGATCCATCAAGACCGTGGGGGATTTGGCCAAGCTGATCGACGGCAAGATCGCCTAGGCTCCTGAACGCCATGGTTTTCAGCTCGGTCCTGTTCCTTTTCCTATTTTTTCCCATCGCGCTTGCTGGCTACTACCTCGTCCCCACCATCCGCCTGAAGAACGTTTGGCTGCTGCTGACCAGCCTTTGGTTCTACGCCTGGGGCGAGTTTCGCTACTTGCCGCTGCTGCTGGGGTCTATCGGCATCAATTACGCCTTCGGGCTGTGGGTGGCCCACTATCCCAAGGGGTCACGGCGGCGCATGCTGTGCCTGTCCTCCGCGGTGGCCACCAACCTGGCTTTGCTGGTCTACTTCAAGTACTGGTGCTTTCTTCTGACCAACCTGTCGCCCCTGTTCAAGGGCCTGGGCGCCTCGGTCCAGATCCCCAAGATCCCGCTTCCCCTGGGCATCTCGTTCTTCACGTTTCACGCCCTGTCGTACCTCATCGATGTTTCGCGCGGACAGGTCCAGGTGCAAAAGAGCCCCTTCAAGCTGGCCCTCTACATCTCGCTTTTCCCGCAGCTGGTGGCCGGCCCCATCGTCCGCTACGGACACGTCGCCGACGAACTGAGCGTCCGCACCCATTCCTGGGACAACATCGCCTACGGCGTGTATCGCTTCATCATCGGCCTGGCCAAGAAGGTCTTGATCGCGAACGTCGTGGGTGCCGTCGCTGACCAGTGCTTTGCCCTGCCGCAGGCGTCCCTGACCTCCGTGCATGCGGTGCTGGGGGCGCTTTGCTATACGCTTCAGATCTATTTCGATTTTTCAGGCTATTCGGATATGGCCATCGGCCTGGGACGCATGTTTGGTTTCCACTTTCGCGAGAATTTCGACCTGCCCTATTGGTCGACCAGCCTGACGGATTTCTGGAAGCGCTGGCATATCTCGCTTACCTCCTGGTTTCGCGACTACCTGTACGTGCCTCTGACCGGCAACCAATTCTGGGTTTCCCCGTGGCGCGCCTACTCGGCCATGTTCGTCGTATTCCTCCTGTGTGGCTTCTGGCACGGAGCCAGTTGGACCTTCGTGGCATGGGGCGTTTTGCACGGAACGGTTCTGATTGCAGAGCGGGCGGTGCTTCTCAAGGGGCTGGACCGGCTGCCAGGCCCGCTGCAAAGGCTGTACGCCATGCTTCTGGTTGTGTCGGGGTGGATTCTGTTCCGCTCGGATTCGTTCGCGCAGGCAGCGATTTACTTTCGCGCGGTGTTTCGCCTGAAGGATTGGAGCCACTTCGACTGGCAAGCACTGAACGCCGTGGTTTCGACCGAGGCGTGGATCGCCATCGTCTTTGGCGCATTGGCGGCAACCCCGCTGTTGCGAAAGCTCGCGATGCCAATGCTGGCCAAACAAACACCCGAGAACTGGACCGCGCGCCCCACAGGGGCCTTGGTCTTGGTGGGGATGTTCCTGCTCACCGTGATGAAGCTGGCCAATAGCTCGTTCAACCCGTTCATCTACTATAGATTCTAGGTTCACAAGATGCCTCGCGCGCTTAACAAAGTCCTGGTGGTGACCTTTCTGGCCATCCTTCTTGCACCCACGGCTGCCGCCGTGTTTGGGCTGAACCCCATGAACGGCCTCGACGAGAAACGCGCCTTGGCCAAGAAGCCCGCAGCGCGCCCCTGGACACTCGCCTCCATCCCGCAGGTGGCAACGCTGGCCCAAGAGTGGGAAAAGTATTTCAACGACCACTTCGGATTGCGCAAGCTGCTCATAGGAACTTACCGGCTGGCCACCTTCCATGTGTTCAAGACCTCGCCCAATCCGGCGGTTGTGATTGGTGAATCCGATCGCGCGGGACGCTGGCTATTTCTGGACGCCGCCGTAACCCATGATGGCCTGGGCCTCGAAGACTTGCTGGGCAAGAAACCCTACTTGGGCAACGAGCTGGCAGTGATCGCCGTTCAACTGAAGCAGGCGACAGAGCTGGCCCAAGGAAATGGCGTGAAGTTCCTAGTCGTCGTTTGCCCCGACAAACAAACCATCTATCCCGAAAACCTGCCGCGCCGGTTTCGTGCGCAACCCGGAACACCTTCGCGGCTCGATCAATTCTGGGCCATGGCCGCGGGCCTTAAGGACGTGCCCTTGGTGGATCTGCGCGCACCCTTGTGGAATGCCAAGCCAGGGGCCTTTCTGTACCACACCACGGATACCCACTGGAATGCGCGCGGCGGCTTCGTGGGATACCAAGTCGTTGCCAAGGCCTTGCAAACCCAGGATCCATCGCGAGAGCCCATCGCCCCCACTTTTGTGCAATGGCAGGATGCAGGCCAACACACCGGAGATCTGGTGAACCTGATAGGTTTGCCGCGCCCCCTGCAAGACCAAAGCTGGGCACCGCTCATCGCGCCAGCGGCGGTCCAGGGCAAGCCCAAGCACGGCAAGCTGCTGGTGCTGGGCGACTCGTTTTTTGAAGCCATGCGACCCTACTTCGAGCAGCAGTTCGAAACGGTCAAGAAGCTCAACCGGGCCCGGCATCCTGGCGCTCTCATATTTTCGCAAGAGTTGCTGGACGCAGAGAAGCCAGACGTCGTGCTGATCGAATCCTTGGAACGCTACTGGGTCGCTAATTGAAGGCGCCAGCGCGCCGGGCTGTCGCTATTGTTGACGGGCCACAAGCCCCATTCCCCGCGCCCTGAACCTTCCTGGCGTGACATCGTAGTTCTTTCGAAACACCTTGCACAGGTAGTTCGCGTCCCCATAGCCGCACAACCCCGCGATCTCCCGCAACGACAGCTCACTACGAGCAAGCAATCGCATGGCCTTGTAAAGGCGGAGCCTGGCCAGGTAGTGCCCCGGTGTGATTCCGCGCGCCTTCTCAAATTGCCGGGAGAAGTGAAACCGGCTCATCTTCGCCACCCGCGCCATGTCTTCAACGCCGATAGGGCGCGCCAGGTTGAGATGGCAGAACTGCTCGACCTCGGTCACAAATGCCGGAATGAACTGGGCCGAAGTCTTCCCCTTGTCTTCGGCGCTCTCGCTAAGCAGCCGCATGACGATGGGGTGGTCGCGATTGTCGCGATTGTCGAAATTGTCCCGACAGGGGTTGTCAGTGCTCGGCATGACTTCGCGTTAGTTGTCACGACCTAGCAGAAGTGGCTCACGGCCCGATGGGTCAAAACCGAACCACCGGAAAACCTCGCAAATACAATAGGTTAAGTATCACATGGCGCGAAAGGTCAAAGCGATCGCACGGCAGGCGTCGCCGCGCTCCTAGTCGCGCAGGAGGCGCATGAGGCAATTGAATCCGCTATCGAATAGCCCCACATTGGATACGTCCGAGGTGGCGATTATGCGAATCAGAGCCCAAACACTTCCCGCGGTCTTGCTCCTGTCTCTACTCGCCTGCCAGACCAGCAGGCTGACCGTCCACCGGGATGCGGGAGACGTGGCAGCCCCTACCGTCTCGGATGTCGCGCAGGCAGGAGGTGCGTCCGGAGCTGACGTTGCCATGGAGGTATCCGCGAAACTCGTTCCTTCCGTGACCAGCCTGCCAGGCTTCGGCTCGGTAACGCTTGGATCGTCGAGTGCTGCGCAAAGCTTTGCCATCACGAACACGGGCCAGGCGGCAAGCAGCGCCATCTCCCTGAGCAGCGGCAACGGCGAGTTCATCATCCAAAGCGATGCCACCGGGAGCTGCATGTCGGGCGTTACCACCCTTGCGGCTGGGGCCTCCTGCAACGTAAGCGTCGTTTTTACCCCTGCCGTCGCCGGATATCGAGCTGGGACGATCACGTTTTGGGCCCTGTCCGGTGGCAATGGCAACGTTGGAACCACGGGGACAGCGCCAGCCATTCCGGGCACACTGGCCATCTTTGCCGGGGTCCCATCTGGCGAAGGCAGCGCTGACGGCACAGGCGCCGCCGCCCACTTTTACTACCCCGCTGGCGTGGCGGCGGACACGTCGGGCAACGTCTTCGTTGCTGACAATAACAACAACACCATCCGGAAGATCACGCCTGCTGGTGTCGTGACCACGATTGCTGGATCGGCCGGCTCGTTTGGCAGCACGGACGGCACAGGCACTGCCGCGCGCTTCCAAGGCCCCGAAGGCGTGGCCGTGGACGGCGCGGGCAACGTCTTTGTCGCTGATGGCAGCAACCACACGATCCGAAAGATCACGCCTGCCGGCGTCGTAACCACGCTTGCTGGAAAAGCAGGTTCGGATGGCCACGCGGACGGCACTGGCGCTGCGGCCCAATTCGCCACCCCCACCGGCGTGGCGGTGGACGGCGCAGGCAACGTCTTTGTCGCTGATGGCAGGATCCGGAAGATTACACCTGCTGGCGTCGTGACCACGCTTGCCGAAACAGTGGATTGGAGTTATGGCGAAGGCATCGCGGCGGACGGGGCGGGCAACGTCTTTGTCGCCAACACATACAGCAACACCGTCTGGAAGATCACACCTGCTGGCGTCGTAACCACGCTTGCCGGTACAGCGGGTTCATCGGGAAGCGAGGACGGCACCGGCGCCGACGCCCGTTTCAATCGCCCCACTGGCGTGGCCGTGGACAAGGCGGGCAACGTCTTCGTCGCTGACTCTAGCAACCATACGATCCGAAAGATCACGCCTGTTGGCGTCGCGACCACGCTTGCTGGAACAGCGGGATGGTCTGGCAGCGACGACGGCACCGGTGCCGCCGCCCACTTCAACCACCCGATGGGTGTGGCGGTAGACGGGGTGGGCAACGCTTTCATTGCTGACGCCTACAACAACACCGTCCGGAAGATCACGCCTGATGGCGTCGTGACCACGCTTGCCGGTACAGCGGCTTCGGGTGACCGCACGGACGGCACCGGCGCAGCCGCCCGCTTCTACTCCCCCGCTGGCGTGGTGGTGGACGGTACGGGCAACGTCTTCGTCGCTGACTCTGAATACTGCACCATCCGGAAGATCACACCTGCTGGCGTTGTGACCACCCTTGCGGGGACAGCCCGTGCCATTGGCAGCCCGGACGGCACGGGCCCCGCCGCCCGATTCAACACCCCCCAAGGCTTGGCGGCGGACCAGGCGGGTAACGTCTTCGTCGCTGACTCGGGCAACAACAAGATCCGGATGATCACGCCCGCTGGCATCGTGACCACCCTTGCCGGAGCAGCGGGCACGCCTGGCAGCGCGGACGGCACCGGCAGCGCCGCCCGCTTCAACGGCCCAACTGGCGTGGCGGTGGACAATGACGGCAACGTCTTCGCTGCTGACAACGGCAACCATACCATCCGGAAGATCACCCCTGCTGGCGCCGTGACCACGCTTGCCGGAACAGCGGGTGCATCGGGCAGCGTGGACGGCATAGGCGCCGCCGCCAGCTTCAACGACCCCCAAGGCGTGGCCGTGGACAAGGCGGGTGACATCTTCGTCGCTGACAACGGCAATCACACCATCCGAAAAATCACGTCCGCTGGCATCGTGACCACGTTTGCCGGAACCGCGGGTTCGTTTGGCAGCGCGGACGGCACAGGCGCCGCCGCCCGCTTCAACTACCCCACTGGCGTGGCGGTGGACGGCTCGGGCAACCTCTATGTGTCCGACGGTTTCAACCACGCTATCCGGAAGATCACGCCCGATGGCGTGGTGACCACCATCGTGGGCGTTGTACCTCCTCCGCCCCTGGGTAATGTGCCAGGTCCTCTCCCGGCTTCCATAACTTGGCCGGGAGGCGTGGCTGTCGATCCAGCGACCGGAAGCCTCTACATCACCGTCGATTCGGCGGTCATGGTTGCTACCTTTTGAAGTGTCCCGCCCTCAACGGACACAGCGGACCATGAGCTTGTCGGCCACCTTGGCCGTATTCTCGGGCCCGTTGGTGCACGAGTTCGAGTTGTCCATGGAGAAGTCCCCACAAAGAGCACGGCCGGACAAGCTAGCATCCGGCCCGAGCGGCGAGGATGTCCAATAGAGTTTTGTCCCCGTGCTCGGGAACGCTGTCTTGTCTAGGGTCGCTCCAGAGGCCACCGTGGGGTCCACAAGCGAGTCGAGCTCCTTGAGAGTGGGTAAACGAAAGCCCGGGCCCCCCGAGACCAACGACGAACAATAGTTCTTGGCGTCCGCCCAGTTCATCGCCGTGGCGCTCCCCTGCTGTTGCCACACGAGCCCGGTAAGCGTGTCGCGGACCAGCCCGCCATCAAGCACAGAGAAGCGTGCCGTGGGATAGCAGCGAGACCCACGAACGCATCGTACCCGCCTGATTGTGTCGTTGCAGTAGCCAACGGTGCTATCTGAAAAGGAGATGTACAACTTGGTTTGGAACACGCCGAAAAGTGAGGACGTCCAATAGGGATCTGTGACTGTGTTGGGGAATGCTGTCTGATTGATGGTCGAGGTGGCATCCATGGTGGGATCCACAATGGTGAGCAACTCCATCCATCCGGGCAACCGCCACCCCGAGAGTCCGCCCAACACGAGCGACGCACAGTAGGCTTCGGCCTCGGCCCAAAGGCAGCGAAGGTTGCTGCTGTCGGTGGTGCACACCGCTCGCGTGCCCGAACCGTCGCGCTGCCAGACTAGCCCGGTAATCGTGTCCGTCACGGTCACGCCGTCTGCGCTGACCACGAACTCTCCGGGATTTGCGCTATCTCCCGAGGGTAGCCTGGTGCCGTCGCAGCTCGGATCGGAGCCGTCACAGCAGGTCGCAGACGACGGGCAATCCTGCTTGGCCGTGCAGGGCATGCCCAAGATTCCACCGCTGCCAGCTGTGCCGCCCATCCCACCTATACCACCAGAACCAGGAGCTCCGCCTGTGCGAACTGCGCCACCGGTTCCGAACATGCCGCCGCTGCTGTCCCCACTCTGACCAATGGTTCCGTCCCTGGATGTGCCTGCTCCAGCGTCGATCGACGAGTCGGGACCGTGCAGGCGGAGAGAGCTTCTCGAACTACATCCGGTCGCAAAGAAAAGACACAGAGCCCAGCGGCGCCGTGCCAGGGCTTGCAGAACATCGTGGACGTCTTGGGATTTGGCCAACATGGTTCTCAGCGGACGCAGCGGACCATGAGCTTGTAACCCACCGGGGCAGTGTTCGCGGCGCCAACATCACAGGTGTTCGAATCGGCGCTGGAGAAGTCTCCGAAGAAGGCCCAGTCGGACGGGGTGCCTCCCGGCCCCAGTGGCGAGGACGTCCAATAGCGTTTGGTTCCCGTGCTGGGGAATGCTGTCGTATCGAGACTCGGTCCAGAGGGCAGTGTGGGGTCCACCAGGGAGTCGAGCTCTTTGACCGTGGGCAGGCGAAAGCCCGAACCGGAAGACGGACAATAAGTCAGGGCGTCGGCCCACGTCATCGCCGACGTGCTTCCCCGCTGCTGCCACACCAGCCCGGTGAGCGTGTCTTGGACCAGCCCTCCATCAAGCACGACGAAGCGCGACTTCGGATAGCAGCGTGACCCACGGACGCATCGTACCCTGTTCGTAAAGCCGCCGCAGCTGGGGGATACCGTAGCGCTGGCGAAAGAGACGAACATTGGGAAATCGGACGCGACGGGAAACAGCGAGGATGTCCAGTAGGGCTGGTTGAGCGTGTTGGGAAATATGGTCTTGTTGATGGGCGAAGTGGTCCAATCGGTGGTCAGGTCTAGAATTGTGAACAGCTCCATCCATCCAGGCAAACGCCAGCCCGAGAGCCCGCCCAATGCCAGCGAAGCGCAGTAGGCCTCTGCCTCGTTCCAAGTGCAGGTCAGATGGTCGTCCGAGCTGCATCCTGCTCTCACGCCCGTGCCATCGCGTTGCCAGACTAGCCCGGTAATCGTGTCGGTCACAGTCAGTCCGTCCGCGCTGACCACGAACTCGCCAGCATTTGTCCCATCTCCTCCAGGTAACCTGGTGCCATCGCAGCTCGGATCGGAGCCGTCACAGCACGTCGAATTCGCCGGGCAATCCTGGTTGGTCGCGCAGGGCATGCCCAAGATTCCACCGCTGCCAGCTGTGCCGCCCATCCCACCTATACCACCAGAACCAGGAGCTCCGCCTGTGCGAACTGCGCCACCGGTTCCACCAATGCCGCCGAAGCCTATGACACCACTTATGCGAGTTGATCCGCCCGAATCAGACAGCCCGCCGCTTGCAGAATTTCCACTGAAGGCCGTCGATCCGCCACTCCCAGTGATTCTCTCAGCACCATCCTCGTCATTGGCATCTGCCGCATCGCCATCCCCACCCTGCCCGCTGACTCCGCCGCTGGAGGTGGCTGGTCTCGATTCGACCGACGAGTCTTTGCCGGCCACCTTGAGGGAGCTTCCCGAACATCCGGTTGCCACGAGCAACCACAGAGCCCAACGGCGCCGAGCCAGGGCTGGCAAGACAGCGTGGAAGTCTCGGTGTGTGGCCGACAGCACGATCCTATCGACTCCCATAGCATCTTCCTCGGAGGTGCACACCACGGTCGAAGATCAAGCCACCGAAAGTTTCCATCCTCAGCGGACGCAGCGGACCATGAACTTGCTGCCTTCCTTGGCCGTGTTTCCAGTGCCGGTATCACAAGTGTTCGAGTCGATGCTGGAGAAGTCCCCCAAAAAGGCATAGTCGGAAGGGATGGCCCCAGGCCCCGGCACCGAGGCTGTCCAATAGCGATTGGTTCCTGTGCTCGGAAACGCGCTGCTGCCGATGCTCTGTCCTGCGGACAGCGTAGGGTCCGCCAAAGAGTCGAGCTCCTTGAGCGTGGGCATGCGAAAGCCCCCTAATGCGACCGAGGAACAATAGCTCTGCGCGTCCGCCCAGGTCATCGCGGTGGTGCTTCCCTGCTGTTGCCAAACGAGTCCCGTCAGCGTGTCTCGGACCAGCCCGCCATCGAGCACCAAGAAGCGGGTCGTGGGATAGCAGCGCGCCCCACGGACACATCGCACCCGATAGCGTAGTTTTCCACAGTCGGTGCTCACGGCGGCGCCCTGGAATTGGACCAACATAGGAGCAGCGGACCGACCGAGAGCTGAGGACGTCCAGTAGGCCTCTGTTGGCGTGTTGGGAAACGCAGTTTGGTCGATGGTCGAGCCGGTCCAGTCCGCGGCGAGGTTCAAGATGGTGAACAGCTCCATCCATCCAGGCAAACGCCAGCCCGAGAGCCCGCCCAATGCCAGCGAAGCGCAGTAGGCCTCCGCCTCGTCCCATGTGCAGGTCAGCTTGTCGTCCGAACTGCATCCTGCTCGTACGCCCGAGCCATCCCGTTGCCAGACAAGGCCGGTAATCGCGTCGGACACGGTTAGGCCGTCCACACTTGCCACCAGCTCACCAGCATTCGTGCCATCTCCCGCCGGCAGCCTGGTGCCGTCGCAGCTCGGATCGGATCCATCACAGCAGGTCGAATTCGACGGGCAATCCTGGTTGGTCGCGCAGGGCATGCCGAAAACGCCACCGCTGCCAGTCGTACCGCCAGTTCCACCTATGCCACCAGAACCACGGGTTCCGCCGCTGCCATTTGCGCCACCGCTACCTGCACCCCCGCCCGCGAGAGATACCCCGCCCGAAATACTAATTCCACCACCGCCAGGCTCTCCGCCCATGCCCGTCAAGCCGCCGGATCCCGTGGCATCCCCAGAAATCCCTGCATCCTTTTCGCCTGTGTAGAGGGCGGTTCGCGAACAACATCCCGCCGCTAGGACCAACCCCAATGCCCACTGGCGCGAGGACAGAACTCGCAGAACATTGCGAAAGTCTTGGGCTGCGGCCGACATGGTAGGCACGATTCTATCGACTACCACGACGTCTTCTTCGGAGACGGACCAAACGGTCAAAAGTCGAGCTGTGGAAATGACCCCGTCCTCAGCGCACGCAGCGCACTTGGATGCTGCCGACCACCGAGATCCAGTTCTGGAAGCCGTTGTCGCAGAAGTACGGTTCGATCTTGGTGAAGTCGCCGAAATGCGCGTCGCCGGAGGAGCTAGCATACACCCCCCTATAGGGCGAGGATGTCCATAGAGCCCCTGTCCCATTGTTCGGGAATGCTGTCTTGTCGAGGCTCGGTCCCGAGGTCACCGTGGGGTCCACAAGGGAATCCAGCTCCTTGAGCGTGGGCAAGCGAAAGCCCTCGCCCAAGGACGAACAATAGTTCTGAGCGTCTGCCCAGGTCATTTTTGCAACGCTCGCCTGCTGCTGCCACACGAGCGCCGTAAGCATGTCGCGCACCAACCCGCCACCAATCACAACGAAACGTGCCTTGGGATAGCAGCGCGACCCACGAACGCACCGCACCGGCAGACCGGAGTCCGAGCAGTAGGCCGACGAGCCGTCGTCGAAACTGACGTACAACGGCTCGAAGGACAAGCCAGTATACAGTGATGATGTCCAATACGACCAAGTGTCCGTGCCAGGGAACGCTGTTTGGTCGATGGTCGCGCTAAACGTATCCGTGGTAAAATCCAAGATCGTTAGCAGTTCTGCCCATGCGGGCAACCGCCAGCCCGAGAGTCCGCCGAGCGCGAGCGACGCGCAGTAGGCCTCTGCCTCAGCCCAAGTGTAGTTGCCGATGCAATTCAAGCCGTCGCGTTGCCAGACCAGGCCGGTAATCGTATCCGTCACGGTCAGGCTGTCTGCGCTGACCACGAACTCTCCAGGATTCACGCCTTCTCCTGAAGGCAGCCTGGTGCCGGCACAGTTCGGATCGGAGCCGTCACAGCAGGTCGAATTCGACGGGCAATCCTGCTTGGTCGTGCAGGGCATGCCGAAAACGCCGCTTCCACCCGCAACGGCCAATCCTCCTGTGCCTCTGGTACCAGCCGATCCGCCTTTTCCACCTGCGCCACCGGTTCCTAAGATGCCACCGGTGCCTGCGCCCCCGCCTGTGCGAGTCAGTCCCCCCGAACCAGGCAGCCCGCCGCTGCCAAAAGTTCCACCGTCCCCCGTCAATCCGCCAATTCCCGTGATTCCCCCAGAAACACCCTCGCTCCTTGCGTCTGACGTATTCCCATCCCCACCCTGGCCATTGGTTCCGCCCTTGAATGTGCCGCCACCAGCATCGACCGACGAGTCGGTGCCGCGCAGGTTGAGGGAACTTCGCGAACTGCATCCGGTCGCGAATAGAAGACACAGAGCCCAGCGACGCCCGGCCAGTGCTTGCAGAACATAGTGGATGTCTTGGGAGATGGCCGACATGGTCCTCAGCGGACACAGCGGACCAGTAGCTTGTCGGTCACCTCGGTCCAATTCTGGCTGCCACTACTTTCGCAGGAGTTCGAGTAGCGAAAGGCGAAATCGCCATATCGCACGTTGGTAGACGATCCAACAGGATATCGCCCGTTGTATGGCGAGGATGTCCAATAGGCCCTCGGCCCTGCGTTCGGGAATGCAGTGTTGTCAATGGCCGGCTCCGAGGTGAGTGTAAGGTCCACGAGGGAGTTGAGCTCCCTGAGCGTGGGCAAGCGAAAGCCCGAGCCCCCAGAGACCAATGACGAACAGTAGCTCTGGGCGTCCGCCCAGGTCATCATCGTGCTGCTGCCCTGCTGCTGCCATACAAGCTCCGTGAGCGTGTCGCGGACCAGCCCGCCATCAAGAACGGCGAAGCGGACGGTCGGATAGCAGCGCGCCCCGCGAACACACCGAACAGAGCTTGGCGAGTCATTCGAGCAGTAGCTCGTGGTGGCCTCGCTGAAGTCGATGTATAGATCAATGCCAGGCCCGCCAGCAAACACCGACGACGTCCAGAGAATCTGGCTACCGTTGGGGAATGCTTGTTGATCGATGGACAGCATTTCGGGCGTGATGTTTAGCAGCGTGAGCAGCTCCATCCATCTGGGCGAATGCCAGCCCGAGATCCCGCCCAATACCAACGAAGCGCAATACGCCTGTGCCTCTGTCCCGCTGCAGTTCAGGTCGTTGCTACATCCCGCTCGCGCGCCCAAACTGTCGCGCTGCCAGACCAGCCCAGTAATCGCGTCGGTCACGCTCAGGCTGTCTGCGCTCACCACAAACTCTCCAGGATTCCTGCTATCTCCCGATGGTAGCCTGGTGTTGTCGCAACTCGGATCGGAGCCGTCACAGCAGATCGCGTCCGACGGGCAATCTTGGTTGGTCGTGCAGGGCAGGCCGAAAACGCCGCCTCCACCCGTGCCGGCCAACCCTCCTGTACCACTGGAGCCAGCGGCTCCGTCTTTGCCACCGCCGCCACTGGTTCCGGCAACGCCTCCGGCGCCAGGGGTTCCGCCTTTGCCACCGGCACCACCGGTTTTGTCAACGCCGCCGCTGCCAGCGACCCCGCCAGTGTGAGTTGCTCCGCCCGAACCAACCAGCCCGCCGCTGCCCGTCCTTCCACCGGAACCAGTGTTTCCGCCACTGCCAACTACACCACCCGTTCCATCAAAGCCGGCGCTGCCAGCGACCCCGCCGGTCTGAGTGACTCCGCCCGAACCAGCCAAACCGCCGTTGCCCGCGTTTCCACCGGACCCCGTCAATCCGCCACTTCCAGTGACTCCCGTAGAACCACCATCGCCCCTTCCGTCTGTCGCACTACCGTCCTCCGTCTGACCACTGGCTCCGCCTCTGGACGGTCCTCCACCCACATCGACCGATGAGTCGGTGCCGTGCAGGTTGAGGGCATTTCGCGAACTACATCCCGCCGCTAGGAGCAACCCCAGCGCAAACCGGCGCCAATCTGAGGCTGGCAAAGAATTGCGAAAGTTCGTTGGCATCGCCGAATTCGTGGCCATGGCCTATAGCCTTCCTTTCCTTCTCTCAGATCCTACCAGACCGTCAGCACGCCGTCGCAGGAGGCTTGCTGCAGAGAAGATCTCTGCGAACGACTTCCTGCGACCGCCTGCGTGACTACTGAGCGTAACAGGGCAGGTTGTTCAGTGGCGCGCGGGGAGGTTGGCTGAAGTCAAATTCATCCTCGAGCTTGCCGAGGTTCGGCGAATTCTCGCGGACAACATCCCTATTGTCTGATTTGCCAGCGCCAGCATCGACCTTGCTCAGTCTGGTTCCACTCAAGAAGAGATCCTCCATGAACTTCAAGTATGCATCATGGCTGAGCGTCTGGTGATCAATGTATCCTTTGCGCGCCCAGGCACTGATGAGCAAACCCGGCACGCGAATTCCATAGCGGTGCTCTTCTTTGCCGTCGTCGTAGGCCCTTGGCGGGTCCACGTGATCGTAGAAGCCGCCCCAATCATCCCATGACAAGAAGATCGCTGTGTTAGGCCAAAGCTTCGGATTGCTCATGATTGCGTTGATTATCGCCGTCACGTACGCCTGCCCTCGCTTGATGTCGATTGTCAAGCCATTGAAGTTCGCGTGCTCGCTAACCGCTCGTCCGGGAACGATCCAGCTCACCTTGGGGAAGCTGGTCCCGGTGGCGTCCTGCACGTCCGCATAGAACTCCTTGAGTTCCTTGACATAGTCTGTGCCATTGGCGCTGGCATTCTGGTAGCTCTGAAAACTGGTCAACGGTTCCCAGATTGCCTCCATTCCGTCACCATTGGAATCGCCAGTTCCACCGAAGCAATTATCGTGCACGGTCTGCGCGCTTGCATTGCAAGTTGCGGATAGCTGGGGACAATTGTACTTCCAGTTCACCCCCTTGTAGTACCTCCATTTGACGGGATCAGACTGCGCATTGAACAATGCAGTAATGTCATTCCATGCGTAGACATTGTTGGTCGCCTTCACGCTATTGAGAATGTTAGACTGGCAATCCTGCCAAGTGGATCCTGTGTGACAATCAGCACTCCATCCAGAAACCATATAGGTATGCTCGACCTGGCTCCAAGATGGAGCAGCCGCAAACATCCTGTCCTGCAAGACGAAGTTCTGCGCGTACTTCCAGTAATTGGGAATATCCTTATCGTCATGGTATCCCAAGACCTGGAGGAGATCTGTCGCGTCAGTCTTATGATTGCCATCCGTAATATTGGCGCAAGCAGCGTCCAGGAACCCCTGAAGTGGCAGCACGCCCGACGCGGCATTCTTCGTGACAATTGCAAAGGCATCATGCACGTGAGGGAAGTTTGGGTCCTTCGTCGAATTGCTAGGGCCAATTTTGAAGGACCCAGGCAATACCGTCTTCCCATCTTTATCGTTGCAACTGGTCAGAGTCTGGTTCTTTATGTCCGCGGGAGGACCGCTGGCCCCCCCCGCGAAGGTGCCGAAATAGTGATCGAACGAACGGTTTTCCTGCATGATGACAACGATATGTTTTATGTACTGCTTCGACAGAGCAAGGTTCGAAGCGGGAACGTGATAGGGTGCCGAGTGGGGCTCCGAGGAAGTCATCTGAACCGCCTGCGCAACAATCGTGCCCGTGACATTTGTTGAGGTTAGGTTCACGACCGTGTTTGGCGCCAGGAGGGTGCCGACGAAGCCCGTCGAGCTTATCGTCAGATTCGACAAAATGTCCGTCGAACCGAGCGTAGGCGGAATATTCCAAAGAAGGTTGCCGGGAGCCATCTGGCCTAGTTGGCCCCCGATGGAGCTGCTGATGCCGGCGCTGGAGATGGACATCAGAAGTGCGGTGGTGCCCGACGCTGAGGCTTTCTCAGGAATGATGTTGACAATGACGCTGGCTGGGGCGGCCGGCGGGGTGGGCTGCGGCAAGTTGAAGACGAAGGAAGTCGTTCCTTTGAGCCACTTCGCGTCCACGCTAAATACGTTAATATCTGCATATTTGCCTGTGAACGTGAGCGTGGTGTCCGTAGTCTTGTTCTTTGCGGCCGTGATCTGATTCTCGTAGTTGCTCAGGGCCTTAGACATGGCCCACATCTTGGCCTTCGCCGCGGAAAAGTCGAAGAAACTCGTAGTAAGATTTCCCTGCGCGCCAAAGCTAATGGGATTGTACGCGACGTTGCCCAAAGCACACTTGTCGTTGTAGGTATTCGTTGCACTAGGGTGAGACACGTTCCCGGAGACCGTACCGCTACAGAGACTGACCGAGTTGGAGATGACGGCCCAGGGTTCCCGCTGTAGCCGGTTGAGACTAAAGTATTTCGCGGTGACCCAGGCACTTGCAGCGATGGGATCATCGACATCCACGATTCCCATGATGTATCCATCCAGGGCAACCACGTTGAAGTCGCGTGGAAAGTACTGCTGGGTGTTCGGAATCTGTATCGCCGTCCATGCGTCCCGGCCGCAGTCAGCGACGGTGGCAGGTTGCGCCGCATCGGCCTGCTCTACGCAAGCCAGATCCCATAATTTGCCAGAGGTGCAGCAGTATTTCCAGTTGGAATCCGAGCAGATCTGGGTGCGCGGACTATTGGTTGCGTCCAGGGTTGGGGCGGGACCTGTATCGCAGCCGGTTTGCTTGCCCGCCATCGACGTGGCCGGAAGCAAGAGTGGCGAGATTGCAACTGCAGCAATGAACAAACTACGTAATGGTCGCATGGCTCCTCCTATTTGCTAAGTTCAAGAAGACTGTTTCTAGAATCGAATACCTAGTCGCCTAGGGAAAGAATCTTGTCTGGTTAAAACGCAGCGCCAAGTCCGGACATGATGAGAATTCCTGTGCGAAAGTTCTTGCGCTCGCCGGGCTCGCCGACAAAGTCCGATGTCTGCAGCGCAGTGAAACCGGCCTCTCCAATCAGAACCAGCGGGCCCAGTCGCAAGTTGGCATTGGGAAGCAGGGCCATCTCCCAATCGACGCCGCTGCTGCCGATTCGCTTGGCGTCCGATGACAAGACAGAGCGAAATCGGCCATCTAGGCCAAGCTCGACAAGCCGACTGACACGAATGAGGGTACCCAGCCTGCCATCGACTTCTTGGTCATCACCCTCTGAATCGGATCCAAGCAAGGCGCTGCCCAGCACCGTTACGCTGTTGAATCTCCGCTGCAGCATCAAGGCGCCGACGAGGTTGCCCTCGCGGCGAAAGTCGTTTGGCTGATAGAAGAGGCCAACACCCAAATCCAGGCCGTGGGTCATCTGGCTCAGGACTTGGAGGCGCAGACCGAAGCTGACCCGGTCCGTGGTCGAGGTCGAGGGGCCGTGTTCGTAATCGACCCGGAAGGCAAGATAGCTGGTCAGCGCGGTTTCGGTGGAGGCGCGCGCACGGTACGACTGCGCTGCCGTGTCGTACCCACCTACGGTGCGGGCCCAGGACTGCCCTGGGACAACCTTCGCGGAAAGCGCGTAGGGTGAAGCGATGCCGGCTTCTGCATCCACGGACTTTGGGGATTCTTCCGGCAGCCTGGCCGAATCCACGTGGTCCGAAGGTTGTGCCGAAGAAGATGGAACGGTTGGGAGATCCCGCTCCGCGGAAGAATCGACGTCTTCAGGTTGGCCCTGCTCGGTCTGCGCAAGGGCGCTTGGGGTGAAGGTGATGGACAGGATCCCGAGCACTGCAAGAGCGGTGAGCTGCTTGACCATGTTGTCTCCTCGGCTGAGCTGCGGCTCTGTAGACCTCAAGTGCTTGGGCTCGCAGCATCTGGATGCACCGGCAGCGCTGCTGATCAGCTCCGCCAAACATTTGACACTGCGTAACTTGCGCAGACGCTTCGTCCCAACGCAATGGTAATGTTGCGCTACGCCCCATCGATTGCGACATCGTGCAGCTTCGGCCCAGCACCACCGGCTACGTTCGCCGAGGCTTGGACTACAGCGCGGCTTCGGCTTGCCAGAAACCGTGCAGGTTGCAATAGGAAACCGCCCGTACCTTGGCAGCGGTCCCCTTCACAAAGAGCACGACTGCGGGCTGCATGTGCGGCGAGGCAAAGAACCTGGTGAAGAACCCACCATCCAAATAGAAATCGATGAAGTGAATGTGATTGGCCTTGTCCACTTCGTGCATGATTTCACCCACGCGGACATAGACTTCCTTGCAAGGAACGTCCGACAATAGGGCTGACTTCGCCTGCACGCGGATGACTGGCGTGTGCTTCGCGCCCCCATCCTTGAGCTTGGCCATGGCGTCGGTGAAGATGGTGTCCTTGCCTGCGAACCTCTCTTCGGCGTGGCAGACCGGGCAGAATTCCGGGGCGCTGCCGAACTCGACATGTCCGCACATGTCGCAGACGTAGATCTTCGACGAGGCGGAGCGCGAAGCTGAGGCAGATGGAGTGGACGGCTTGCCCTTGCCTTTGGCCGCCGCTGCAAGCGCCGGCGCGGAGGCAAGCAGCACGGCACCAGCCGCTGCCGCGTTCAGAAACTCCCTGCGCTTCATCGTATTCTTCACGTCGTTCATGCTGTGCTCCTCGTATTTGCGGATCCAATAGCCATCCTGCTCCTGCAACCTCCCTACAGCAACCGCTGTGCCTTGATACGCAAGTAGCGATTGATGAGGTTCGGGGTCAGCTTGCCTGGGGATACGTGCAGCACCAGGGCGCCGGCTTCTTGTAGATCGCGCACCAAACGATCGCGCCACAGAATCGCCTCCGCGGCGGCAGCGCGCTGGTAAAGATCCGCGGGCTTCGCTTCCCCTTCGGTGCGTCGCGGTTCTGCCATGGCATCCAGAGTCTCGTCGCGGAAGAGCACGCACAGTGCAAGGTGGCGCGGGCCCAGGCTGCGCACGGTGCGCACCACAGATTTGGCCGATACCTCGTCGATGACCTCGGTGAAAAGCACGACCAGGGATCTCTTGCGCAGGCGCTGTGACAGGTAGCCGTAGGCGGCCTCGAAATCGGTCTCGACGATCTGGGCGTGGATGTCGTAGGACGCGGCCACCACCCGTTGCGCCGCCCGGCGGCCGCCCTGGGGTGGTAAAAAGGCGCGCACGCGGGCGTCGAAAGCGAGCAGGCCGACTTGATCGCCTGCCCGGGTCGCCACGTGCGACAACATCAGCACGGCGTTGAGCGCGTGGTCGAGCTGGGACAAACCTTGCGTTTCCGCCGTCATCAGTCGGCCGCAATCGAGCATGCACAACACCGACTGGTTGCGCTCTTGCTGGTATTCGCGCGCAATCAGCTTCTGCCGGCGCGCGGTCGCCTTCCAGTCGATGGCGCGGTAGTCGTCGTCGCGCTGGTAGTCGCGCAGGGCTTCGAATTCGTTCTCGCCGCCGCGCAAGCGCACGGTGCGCACCATGCGGTTTTCCAGACTTTGGCGCGCCAGCATTTCGTAGGTGCGCACGGCCTGCACGTCGGGGTACACACGCACCGGCTGGCGCGAGACGATGCGGAGCTGGCGTTGCCACAGGCCCAGCGGCGTGGCCCAGCGCAAGTGGTGATCGCCAAGCTCGTACAGGCCGCGGCGGCTCGGCTTGATGTGATAGGTGACCAGCGCATGCCCGGTGGCCGGCACTTGCACGGTCTTGGGCAAGCCGTCAATGCTCAGCCCGTCGGCGCAATCGTCGTTCACTTGCACGGCCAGTGCCCGGCGCGCCGAGGAATAGACGTGCATGCGCACCAGGTTCAGCCGTCCCACCGAAAAGATGCGCGGAGGCTCGCGCTCGACCCGCGCCAGCACGCGCCGGCCCAGCCACGCATCCACCGCCGCGATAAACACGACGGCCACATCGGCGAGCAGCATGGGCCAGACAAAACTCGGCTCGAGAGCACTCACCGCTCCGAGGAGCAGCGGCAGCACCGCCAGCAGCACGAGCCTGTGCGAAGGAACGAACGGCATGAAGGTATTAGGCCGCGATGGTCTCGGGCACGCGCACGTCGCGCAGGATCTCCGCCACGCAGTCGTCCGTGGACATGCCTTCGATTTCGGCGTCGGGCTGCAAGCCCACGCGGTGGCGAATCACCGACGGGGCCAGCGCCTTCACGTCGTCGGGGATGACGAAATCGCGCCCCCGGCTGGCCGCCCGAGCCTGCGCCCCGTGCAACAGCGCGATGGAGGCGCGCGGCGAGGCCCCGTAGTAAAGCGAGCGATGGGCGCGCGTCCGGCACACGATGTCCGCGATGTACGAAACGATCCCCTCATCAACACGCAAGCGGCGCGCGTGGTTTTGCATATCGAGCAACCCGGCGGGTGTAATCACGCGGGCTAGATTCAAGCGGTCGAGCGCCTGGGCGTCGAAGCCGGCCAGGTGGTTGCGCAAGATCGCGGTCTCGACGTCGTGCGAGGGCGACAGCACGCTGAGCTTGAACATGAAACGGTCGAGCTGCGCCTCGGGCAAGGGATAGGTGCCCTGCGACTCGATGGGATTCTGCGTGGCCATGACCAGAAAGGGCTCGGGCAGCGGGCGCGTGACACCGTCCACGGTAACCTGCCGCTCTTGCATGGCTTCAAGCAGCGCCGACTGGGTCTTGGCCGGCGCGCGGTTGATCTCGTCGGCCAGCAACAACTGCGTGAACACGGGCCCCTTAAGGAAATCGAAGGCGCCCCGCTGTTGGTTGAAGACGTTGCCGCCAATCACGTCGGAGGGCATGAGGTCGGGCGTGAATTGAATGCGGCGGTAATCGCACGCCAGCACCTGCCCGAGCACGCGAACAAGCAAGGTTTTGCCCAAGCCGGGCGCGCCTTCCAGCAGCACGTGGCCGCGGGCCAGCAAGGCGATGAGGGCGTGTTCCACCAGCTCGGTCTGCCCGACCAGCGCGCGCTCGATCTCGCGCCGGATGGTCTCAAAGGTTGCCTGGAATTGGTTTGTGTCCACCGGTTCCTCCTGTTTCTTCGAGCAGCTTGCAAAGCTCGCCCACGGTTTCCAAATCATGCGCGCCCTTGTCCGCGGGCACGCCCTTGCTTGCATCGCGCGCTTCAAGCAGCATGCGCATCACCGTGCCGACGGGGCGGCCCGTGCGCGTGGCCACTGCATCGGCCAGGCCTGACAGGCTGCGATCCACGCGCAGGCCGCAACGCTCGCGCAGGCGTTCGCTGGCATAGGTGCCGACAAAGCCCAGGGCCAAGCGCTCGCCGCGCGCCCGCGCATAATGCAGGCCCAGGGCGCGCACGTGTTCGGCGAATTCCCGCCGCTGGAGACGCTGGCTGTGCGTGGGACGGCCAAAGCGTGCCCCCTTGCACACGAAGAACACCAGCAAGAAGGCCGCCAGCTGAAGCAGCGCTGGCCCCAACCGTCCGCGCTGCACGGATTCCACTGGATTCGACGACACCAGCCCGGTCAAGTCGCCAGCCAGCTCGACGTTGGTGCCCCCCCCGCGCAGCAGCTTGTCGAGCACCGCCGCGTTGTCGGCGACCAGCAGGCTGGCGTTGCGCAACAGAAAATCATCGGCCAGCACCAGCACGCGATTGTAGTCGTCGTCCTCGTCGTCGCTTGCCACGCCATGCTCGAACCAGCGCTCGGCCGCATAGGGCGCCTGCTTTCGGGTCAGCAAGGTTCGGCTGTCCGGCTTGTTTTCCAGCAGGTTGGCTTCCGGCACCCGCACCCGCAGCGCACCCCACAACTTCGACTCGGCGTCGCCAAGGGTCACGGGCTCCGAGCGCACCGCTTGCTTTTCCACAATGCGCATGCCGATCCAATCCGGCAGCTCGCGCCGGCCGCCCGCGATGACCAGCGCGTGATCCCCGGTCAAGATCCACTTCTTGACGGCTTTCCACTCGTCGTCGCCAAGGTGCGCGCCGGGCAGCAGAATCAGCTGCTCGGCCGTGCTGTCGTTGATCTTGGCGACCGACAGCAACCGCTCGTGCACCTTGAAACCGCGTTTGCCCAGGTACTCAATGACCCCGGCCCGGCCCGAGGGCGAATGGTCCCAACCGTCGCGCGGCGGTCCGCAGGATGCACCAAACATCACCAGGCCGGCCAGCAGTAGCACACCGATGCGTTCGGCCAACAGCCCGGTCACGCGCTTCCACACGCCGTCGAAGCCTTCGCGGGTGACCGCCCCATCCCCGAACTGGGCGGTTTCGACGGCATCGACAACCGCCAACATCTGCCCCGCAATGGCCGGCTGGTCGTGCTTCACCTTGCGGACATAGTCGCCATTGGTCTGATCGGGTTCCACGTGCACCACGCCGGCACCTTCCAATCGGCGCAAGAGCGCGGCGTAGGCGCTGCCAATGGCGGCGCGAAAATCGCCAGCCGCGGCCTCGGCGCGCGCCCGTTCAAGCAGGCGCTGCACGTCGGTTTCCACCTGGCGGGCAAACGCCGCCGCGCGATCGTCCTCGGCCGAGTCCGGCGACTGCGTCTTGATCACACCGTCCTTGGACTTGTGATCGAGAAAATGGCGGACCAGCGCGAACCCCAGCATGGCCACCCCAAGCCCCAGCAAGATCCACAGCAGCAGTCGGAGGGGCAGCCCCAGTTCGGGCAAGCGAAAGGAAATGGGCTCGCGCAGTTCGATCTGCGACGCCTGCGCGTCGTTCTTGCACGCCTGGCGCAGCGCCGGACAAGCCTGCGTGTTGTCACCCGCGCCGAGATCGCACCAGGCTTTCTCGGCGGGCGTCAGGGGATACTTCGGCTCGTGACAGAACTCGAAAGGGCGGGCAGCAAAGATCTCGCGCACAGCTTGGGCACTCTCGACCACGGGCTGGGCAGGTACGCCACCGTCGATCTGCGCGACCGCCGCCTGGGGCAGGAGCAGCAAGGCCAGCCCCCCAACGAGCACGCGCCTTTTCACGAAGCGACTCTCCGGTTGTTGCCCTCGGCATCGGCCACCGCCATGAACCGCAGCTGGATGTCCCAGCCTTCCTTGCGCGTGCGCATGTCGATGTAGCCAAGAAAGCTGGCGCTGGCCACGAAGGGCGCCGACAACAAGGCCCCGGCCACCGCGTAGGCCGAACCGCCGTCCGCGGTCAGCGAACCGAACGGCCGGCCCATCTGAAACACCATTTCGACCACGGTATTACCAATCAGGTCGGCGGCCAGCGCGAACAGGAAGGGCGCGCACAGGCTGGCCAGCGCCAGGCCCAAACAGGACAGGCTGCGAAAGAGCACCAGTCGGCTGCTGCGCGCCAGACTGGCGAACGGCGAACCCGATTCCAGCAGCACGGCCTCGCTGACGAAGAACAGGCGCGAAGCAAAAATAGGCAAGGGCACAAAGAGCGCCGCGCACAAGCCCAGCACCAGTAAGTGCACGATGCGCGCAACCAGATAGGGAAAGAACCGGCGCGCGAACCGGCCAAGCACCTGGCGCACACGAACCTCGTCGGCGCGGCGGAAGAGCAGCTCGCCAGCGGCTTGGGTGTAAATCCCGATGGTCAGCAAATAGTATCCGGCGATCACCAGCCACACCGAACTCCAGTCCCAACCCAGCTTCATGCGGCAGACCCAGCCGAGCAGGCATCCGGCCGCCGTCACCAGCGTGGCTAGCGGCACCAGCAAGCGCCGATTGGCAAAACAGAACGGGGCGGCCAGGTCGAGCACGTCGGACATGGCCCGCGGCCGCAGCGCAACCCGGGATTCAAGCAGGTTCAAGGTGTGCCCCCGCGCGCCCGGCCCGCGAACAGCAGATAGGCCAGCACCAGCAGGTGAAGCAAGACCGCTACGCCCCACTTGACCGGCGCCAAGATGGACGATGGCGACCAGAAACCCTCGATGAACGCCGCGACCAGGAGCATGAGCGCCGCACCCATGATCATGCGAAAGAGATCCCCGGACTGCGCGCGCA
>Ga0302322_100000940_pt1 | contig 23112 bp, 18 predicted proteins | sample Fen_T0_2_FD_203757 | JGI IMG/M metagenome (GOLD analysis project Ga0302322, IMG submission 203757) | Peat permafrost microbial communities from Stordalen Mire near Abisko, Sweden - Fen_T0_2 | ecosystem: Environmental > Terrestrial > Soil > Wetlands > Permafrost | place: Sweden: Abisko...
TCTTCCTTTTGAATTAACCAATGCACAAAAAAAAGTGTTGAAGGAAATACGCAGGGATGCAGGCAGCGGCAAACAAATGAACCGGCTCTTACAGGGGGATGTAGGAAGCGGTAAAACCATTGTGGCGTTGATGATGATGTTGCTGGCGGCAGATAACGGTTTTCAGTCGGTGTTAATGGCGCCAACTGAAATTTTAGCACAGCAGCATTTTAACAGCGTTACAGAGCTGGTAAAAGATATGCCGGTTTGTGTAAAATTGCTTACCGGCTCATCTAAAGGGAAATACCGTAAGGAAGTGATTAGGCTTTGTGAAGACGGGACATTGAATATTTTAATAGGAACGCATGCGGTAATTGAGGACAATGTGGTTTTTAAGAACCTTGGTTTTGCGGTTATTGATGAACAACACAAGTTTGGTGTGGCGCAGCGGGCACAATTGTGGAAAAAGAATTTCATACCTCCACATGTACTGGTAATGACTGCAACGCCCATACCTCGTACACTTGCGCTGACTGCCTATGGAGATCTGGATTACAGTGTGATCGATGAATTACCGCCGGGCAGGCAACCCATCAACACCCTGCACCGTTCCGAAAGTGCAAGGCCCAATGTAATGGATTTTGTGAAGGAAGAAATTGCGAAGGGAAGGCAGGCTTATATAGTTTATCCGCTCATTGAAGAAAGCAGTAAAATGGATTATGAAAACCTGATGAAGGGTTTTGAAGAGGTAAAGTCCTTTTTTCCGGAACCAAAATACTGGATAAGTATGGTACACGGAAAACAACCGGCCGAGCAGAAAGAAACCAATATGCAGCGTTTTGTAAAAGCCGATACGCAGATCATGGTAAGCACAACCGTTATTGAGGTTGGGGTAAATGTACCCAATGCCAGTGTGATGGTGATTGAAAGTGCCGAAAAATTTGGTCTGTCACAACTGCATCAGCTTCGTGGAAGGGTTGGGAGGGGTGCCAAAAAAAGTTTTTGCATATTATTAACAGGGCCAAAAGTATCAAACGATGCCCGTGAACGATTAAAGATAATGGTGGCTACTAATGATGGTTTTAAGATAGCAGAGAAGGATCTGGAGATACGTGGGCCCGGTGACATAGAAGGTACTAAACAAAGCGGTTTATTAAACTTTAAGCTGGCAAACATAGTCCAAGACAGGGTTATTTTGGAAGCTGCCAGGGATGCTGCCGAAACTATTCTGGAATCTGACCCTGATTTGAATGCCGAAGAAAATTTGCCGGTTAAAAATTATCTGCAGCAACAAAAGGGCAAAACAGTGTGGAGTAAAATCTCGTAGCTTAATATAACAGATCCGTGATGATGTAAAACGGTTTTTTTCGCTTTATTTCTGTAAATTGTAAAAAAGAAAAGTACTTGAAGGTCTCAATTAAAATACTACGTTACTTAATAATATTATGCACTTCTTTATTGGTAACCACCGCTGTAAATGCACAGGTAGAATTTATACAAAATAAGGGCCAGTGGGATAGCCGGGTAGAGTACCGTGCTGATTTTGGCAGTGGTTCATTTTACTTAGAAAACCAGGGCTTCACTGTTGCTTTGCACAATCTTGCTGATTTGAAGACATTATCTGAACAGATGCATGGGCACAATGTAAATCCTGCAACCATGGGGCAGCCCATCGTAGTTAATTCGCATGCGTACAAGGTTAAATTTTTAGGAGGCAGTTCCTTCACTCAAAATACACCAGATAAAATTCAGTCATACCAGAATAATTATTATTTAGGAAATGACCAATCCAAATGGGCAGCAGGATGCAAAATTGCACAGGCCGTAAGTTATCAAAATATTTATCCCAATATAGATGTTCGTTATTACAGCGATGGTGGTAAAATGAAGTATGATATCATCGTTCATCCTGGCGGAGATATTGACAGGATTGCCATGCAGTATGCCGGCATTGATAAATTAGAAGTACAGAATAAAGAATTGCTGATCAATACTTCTGTTGGAGCCATTAAAGAGTTGTATCCATATAGCTACCAGGTTACTGAAGGATCCAGAAAGACCATCAACTGTAAGTATGAAGTTAAAAATAATATTGTTCGTTTTAAGGTAACCGGTTACGATCCCAAATCGACACTTGTAATTGACCCGACATTAATTTTTTCAACCTTTACCGGCAGTACTGCCGAAAATTGGGGATATACCGCAACACCCGGACCAGATGGTAGTCTTTATGCAGGAGGTATAGCTTTTAGTTCCGGCTACCCTGTTTCTCCGGGTGCTTATCAAACTACTTATGGCGGGGGAATCAATGAAGATGGAAATGGAGGTTACGATATTGCAATTATCAAATTTTCGCCCAATGGTGTAAACAGGGTATATGCAACATACCTGGGCGGTTCCAAAAACGAACAGCCCCACAGTATGATATGTGATGCGCAAGGCAATCTCTTTGTGGCGGGCCGCTCCAATTCTGCAAATTATCCCGGTACACTAAGTGGTGCCGGCGGTGGTTACGATATTGTGATTTCAAAATTAAATGCCTCGGGTACAGCGCTTTTAGGGTCAATTAAAATTGGTGGAACCGGTAATGATGGGGTAAACATCCGCGGTAAATATTTTCCGCCGGATGGTGCAGACGCAACCCGCAGAAATTATGGCGATGACGCCAGGAGTGAAATAATACTGGATGCTGCAGGAAATGTTTTACTGGCATCATGTACACAGTCAAATGATTTTCCGGTAACTCCCGGTACTCCCATACAGGCAACTTTTGGCGGTGGCCGGCAAGATGGAGTTATCCTTAAATTAACACCCAATCTTTCATCAGTATTATTCTGTACTTATTTTGGGGGCAGTGGCGATGATGCCTGTTTTGTGTTAGCGCAGAGTCCGGTCACCGGTAAAATTTATGTGGCTGGCGGTACAACCAGTTCCAATTTGCCTGGCACTAATCCATTAGTAATGCAGCCAAATTACCAAGGTGGCGTAACGGACGGCTTTATAACTGAAATCATGAACGATGGTTCGGCCATTTTAAGAACTACTTACCAGGGTACCGCAGGAAACGACCTGGTATATGGTATCCAGTTTGACAAACTGGGCTACCCCTACATCATGGGAACCACAACTGGTTTATGGCCTGTTCAAAACGCCATATTCTTCAACAATGGTGCAAAACAGTTTATCAGTAAACTTGATTCTAATCTTATTGCTTATCAATACTCAACGACTTTTGGTACCACCAATACAGCAGTTCCCAATCTTTCGCCGATTGCTTTTTTAGTTGATCGCTGCCAGAATGTATATGTTTCTGGCTGGGGAGGCGGAATTAATAATTTTAGATTGTATCCATCTGCCGGAACCAGTGGTATGCCGGAAGTAAGTCCTTTGCCAGGTATTCCAGCTGCCGATGGGCAGGATTTATACTTTTTTGTATTAGAGAAAGATGCGAAGAGCCAGCTTTTTGGAACGCACTTTGGGCAAAACGGTGGCTTTAGCGACCATGTGGATGGTGGCACCAGCCGCTTTGATGCAAACGGTATTATTTACCAGGCAGTTTGCAGTTGCGGGGATGGGGGTAGGCTATTTTTTACTACGCCGGGTGTATGGTCGGGTACTAATAATTCTCCTAACGACGGCTGTAATGAAGCTGCAGTAAAAATAGAAATGAATTTTGCGGGCATTGGGGCCAGTGTAAAAGCAACCATTGATGGTGTTGTTGATACTATTGGCTGTGTGCCATTGTCTGTAAGATTTACTGATACGTTGGCAAAAGGTAAAAAATATGTATGGGTTTACAATGACCCCTTTAGTGCCACTGCCAGGGATACTACTTTTGCTCCTAATAATACTGTTTTACATACCTATAATCAGGTTGGCAGTTTCCGCTTGATGTTGATCTCAATTGACTCTGCTACCTGTAATATTGCTGACACTGCTTACGTAACCGTAAAAGTTGGCAACAATAATATCAACGCCGATTTTTCATTTAATAAATTAGGAGCCTGTAACAGTCTACAATACCAGTTTGTAAATCAATCTGTAGCCACGGCGCCCAACTATACCAGTCAGTCTTTTTTATGGGATTTTGGAGATAACACGCCAAAAGTAAGATCGGGCTTTGCTCCCATTAATCATACTTATGCATCTATAGGTACTTACACAGTTACGCTTATTGTGGACGATACTACATTCTGTAATGCTCCCGATACAGCCATAAAAACCCTCCGGATAAGTCCGATTGTAAAAGCTGTCTTTTCAATACCGGCCAGGGGTTGTGTGCCATTTACAACTATATTTAAAAACCTTTCGCAGGGTGGTACCGACTGGATATGGGAATTTGGTGATACACAAACCTCAACAGATTTTGAACCAACACATACCTACAGTGCAACAGGTACCTACAATGTAAGGCTGATTGCTATTGATACCGGTAGTTGTAACAAACGGGATACTTCTGCTTATTTTACTATTACAGTGTTTCCAATACCTAAGGCAAATTTCAGCTGGACGCCAAACCCTCCGCAGGTAAATGCCATTACCCGGTTTAGCAATTTATCAGCCGGTGCAAACAGGTACCTATGGAATTTTGGAGATGGCGAAAGTTCTACCGAAGTAAACCCGGCTCATCAATACAACACTACGGGTACTTTCCAGGCTACGTTGTATGCTTACAATACCGCAGACTGTGTTGATAGTCTTACGCAGGATGTGCCCATACTTATTGTGCCCTTGCTTGATGTGCCTAATGCATTTACACCGGGCCGCTTTGGCGAAAACGGAATTGTAAAAGTGAAAGGATTTGGAATTGGAACCATGAACTGGAAAATATATAACCGTTGGGGACAGGTTGTATTTGCAACATCTGACAGAAACGAGGGATGGAACGGCATATTTAAAGACCGGTTACAGCCGATGGATGTTTATACCTATACTTTAGATGTGATTTTTACAGATGGACAGAAGCTTAGAAAAACTGGCGATATCAGTTTGTTGAGATAAAAACGGCCTCACCCGAACTCCTCTCCCAAGGAGAGGGAACTGGGAGATGAAAGCGAAGACGGGTTTAATAATAAATAATTGGTTATAATTTTTTGGGTTGAGGATAGAGTGATAATTGGAAAGATTTTTGCAGGCTTTTCATGTTGCACAATTCATGCTTCACGATTTAAAAGAATGGTAAAAAAAATAAAAATATTATTGTTATTGGTTTGCAGCTTGCAGTTTGGCGGTTCTTTGCATGCACAGGATCTGCACTTTTCGCAATTCTTTAATAATCCTTTGGTTACAAACCCTGCTAATACAGGTTTTATACCAGATGCTGATTACAGGATAGGTGCCAGTTACCGCAACCAGTGGAGTACGGTAATGTCGGTGCCATACAAAACCATCAGCGCTTTTGGTGATGCACAGGTATTCAGAGACAGGCTCGAAAACGGATGGCTCGGCCTGGGAGGCATGATATTAAACGACCAGGCTGGCTCTGGCAGTTTGGCCAGTACAAAAATTTATGGTTCACTGGCTTATCATCAAATGCTGGGGTTAAGCAGTTTGCTCTCGGCAGGTTTTAATATTGGCTGGGCTAACAAACATATCAATCAATCTAAATTAAAATTCCCCGACCAGTTTGACGGAAAATTTTTTGACAGTAACATACCCAGCAATGTTGCCTTTACCAATAACTACGTAAGTTATATGGATGTGCATGCAGGGCTGAATTATGCCTATTTCCCCGATGAGAATATTTATATCAATGCAGGCTACTCTATACAACATGTTAACAGGCCCAAAGAAACTTTCTTTGGAGATAATTCAGGTTATGGCCGTATTCCTATGCGGCACACAGGTTTTGTAAATGCTATTTTAAAAGTAAACGACCGGGTTATTATTAATCCCAATGCTTATTTCTCTGCCCAGGCAAATGCTACCGACCTGGTTATTGGTATCAATGCAAATTATAACCTCTCTCAATATGGCGAGCAGCAATTAATAGCTGGTGTTTATTATCGCTTGGGCGATGCTATAGTGCCGATGCTTGGCTTCGAAACCAATAAAATTCAGTTTACTTTCAGCTATGATGTAACCTTATCGGGCCTTAGTAAATACAACGGTTACCGTGGCGCCAGCGAATTAAGCATCATCAAAAAAGGATTTTATCCCGAGAATGTAGACCGGGCTTCTCTATGTCCGAAGTTTTAATTTCGTTCCATTTCAAATTTTATCAACTCGCTATTTTATACGATTTTTGCACAAATAAAATTACATGCAAACACAAGCTGCGTCAATAAGTAACGCATTGTATCATATCAATTCGTTTAAAAAAATCACTGGCGATCCCTGGGTATTTTTTGATGAAGAAAGTTTAAATAATTATGCCCATGATGAAACTGAAAACCTTCATTTTCTTCCAGATATTGTAATAAAACCCAGGACTGCAGATGAGATTAGCCAGATCATGATCACCTGTAATGAAAATAAGATACCGGTTACACCACGTGGTGCCGGAACAGGTTTAAGTGGAGGTGCATTACCCCATCTGGGCGGTGTTCTGCTTTCTATGGAAAGAATGAACTCTATTATTGAAATTGATGAGCGCAACCTGCAGGTAATTACCGAGCCCGGTGTTATTACCGAGGTTCTGCAAAATGCAGTTAAGGAAAAAGGATTGTTTTATCCGCCGGACCCAAGCAGCCGTGGCAGCTGTTTTATTGGCGGCAATATTGCCGAGAACAGTGGGGGCCCCAAGGCTGTAAAATATGGGGTAGTGAAAGATTATGTGCTTAACCTGGAAATAGTTTTGCCCACCGGTGAAATTATGTGGACCGGCGCCAATGTGTTAAAAAATTCCACCGGATATAATTTAACACAATTGATTGTGGGAAGTGAAGGAACTTTAGCAATCGTTACAAAAATTGTTTTAAAGCTGCTGCCGCATCCAAAATATGATTTGCTGATGCTGGTTCCTTTTAATTCTTTGAATAAGGCAGGAGAAGCAGTGAGCGCCATTTTCAGGGCAGGTTTTACGCCTAGTGCTATGGAACTGGTTGAAATAAATGCGTTGAAGATTGTAAGCAAATTTGTTGATAGTACAGTAGTGCCTGTTACGGATGATATGGAAGCACATCTGATCATTGAAGTGGATGGAAACCATATGGATACTTTGATGAGCGAAATGGAAGCCATTGCAGAACTGCTGCAGCAGTTTGATTGCGGTGATGCTTTTTTTGCAGATGATGCGCAACAAAAAGCTGAATTGTGGAAGTTGAGAAGACGTGTTGCAGAAGCTGTTAAAATTGATGGATACACTATTGAAGAAGATACAGTTGTTCCCAGGGCCGAATTACCAGCCCTGATCAGTGGTGTTAAGGCTTTAGGAAAAGACTATGATTTTGAAGTGGTTTGCTATGGCCATGCCGGCGATGGTAACCTGCATATACGTATTAAAAAACCGGGCAGTATTTACAGTTTAAATAATCCCGATGTGATACCGGCATTGCAGGCTTTGTTTAAACTGGTGAAATCATTGGGTGGCACCATCAGCGGCGAACATGGTATTGGATTGATACAAAAGCCATACATGGATATTGTTTTTGACAAAGCAGGGTTTGAATTGATGAAAGGAATAAAAAAAGTATTTGACCCAAATAATATTTTAAACAGTGGTAAAATTTTTGATAGTAATTAAACCCGCTGATAATTAATCATTCAAAGAATATTAAACAGATAATAAAACACCCATGAAAAAAGTTGTAATTGTTTTAGCATTGATCAGCAGTTTTTGTGCAGTTAATGCACAGGATGATGAAAAAAAATCCGGCGATGAAAAGAAAGGCGGATTTAAAAAGGAAAACCTTTTTACCGGCGGCGGGGCAATCGTTTCTATAGGTAGTTATTCTACACTTTTGGGTGCAAGCCCAGTTTTTGGATATAGTATGAACAAATGGCTTGATGCTGGTATTGTGTTTAATTATAATTACGCATCTTCACGGGCGGTATATTACGATTATAACACAAATGGGTATTACGTAAGCGATGCAAAAAACCGTGAAAATGTATTGGGTGGCGGAATTTTCGCAAGATTTTATCCGGTAAAATTTTTATTTATAAATGTGCAGGCTGAACATAATTACACTACAGATAAAATCATAACACCCAATCAGCCTACAACAAAAGGTAAATACGATGCTAACAGTTTATTACTGGGTGTTGGCTACGCAAACGGAAGGCAGGGTACCGGAGATTTCTATTATTATATTTCTGTAATGGCAGATGTTGCCGGAAATATTAATTCACCTTATGTAGGTATTTCTGAAAGTGGTAAAGCTGTTATTACGCCCATCTTTAAGGCAGGCATACAAGTACCTTTATTTCAGGGAAAGAGAAACAGATTCTAAAATTACAGGTATTGTAAAATTTCATCGGCCTGGTTAAGTACAACCAGTTTGTCTTCTATTTTATCATACAAAAAACTTTCACTTTGCATAGTTTGTGCAAAGGCAAGTAAATTGTCGTAAAAACCGGCAGTGTTCAGTATAAATATTTTTTTATCATGAATGCTCAGCTGGTTCCAGGTAAGCATTTCAAAGAATTCATCCATAGTGCCAAAGCCACCCGGTAATATGATGGCAGCATCACATTTTTCGTACAGCATTTTTTTGCGGGTGTGCATATTATCTACAACGATCAGTTCTGTAATGCCCTGGTGATGGTGCTCCCGGTCTTTTAAAATTTCCGGAATAATACCTGTCACTTTTCCGCCTTTTTCCAAAACAGCATTTGATACCGCACCCATAATGCCTTTATTGCCACCGCCATAAATTAGTGTAATTTTTTTTGAAGCCAGCAGATAGCCCAATGCCTTTGCGTGTTCTTCAAACAAAGGGTTGTTACCGCTTTTACTGCCACAAAAAACTGCCAGTGAATTTATCTGCATAAAACTTTATAGTTTATTATTGGCAAAGACACGATATTTTCTCTATTTTCAAGATTATTTTTACTTAAACGATTGATATGTCTCCAATTATTTTGTTTTCGTTTGTTATCGGGTATTTTGTTTTATTGCTTACAGTTGCTTATTTCACTTCCCGTGGCAGTAATAACGAATCTTTTTTTATTGGTAACCGAAACAGTAACTGGATGCTGGTGGCATTTGGTATGATTGGCACAAGCTTGAGCGGCGTTACGTTTGTGAGTGTGCCGGGTGGTGTAGGTACAGGCAATTTTTATTATTTCCAGATAGTATTGGGTTATCTGATCGGTTACATGGTCATTGCATTTGTGCTGATACCGTTGTACTATAAAATGAACCTTACTTCTATTTACACTTACCTCGAAAAACGTTTCGGTATCAATGCACATAAGGCCGGGGCATTCTTTTTTATACTCAGTCGTGTAGTGGGTGCTACTGCAAGACTCTATCTTGTGATCAGCATTTTAGATACATTTATTTTTAAACAACTGCATATCCCATTTGTAGTTGCCACGTTGATCATTTTACTGCTGATATTGTTATACACTTTTGAAGGTGGCGTAAAAACGATCATTTATACCGATACGCTGCAAACAACCGGTATGTTGCTTGGCCTGGTCGTTTGTACCATAGTTATTGTAAAAGCCATGGGTACAGATTTTGGCGGTGCACTTTCAATGATGCAGGCAAAAGGCTACTCCAAAATATTCAACACCGATGTTAAGGCAGGCTCTTTCTTCTTAAAACACATTATCGGTGGTATGTTCATTGCCATTGCTATGACGGGGCTTGACCAGGAGATGATGCAGAAAAATATCAGCGTAAAGAATATTAAAGATTCGCAAAAAAATATCATGACTTTTACTGCGGTTTTGATGGTCGTGAATTTTTTGTTTCTGTTTTTGGGCGGCATACTTTATTTGTATGCCAGCACAAACAATATTGTAGTTCCGCCGGATGACCTTTTCCCAACCATTGCATTGAGTGATGCTTTCAGTGGAACCATTGGTATCCTTTTCATTATTGCATTGATATCTGCATTATTTCCCAGCGTTGATGGTGCCATTACCTCACTAACATCCTGTTTTTGTATTGATATTTTGGGCATGAACAAAAAAGCAGGAACCGAGCAGGAAAAGAAAAGAACCAGGCTGAAAGTACATTTTACATTTGCTGCCGTATTTTTTCTGATGGTCCTTGTTTTTAAAGCTATCAACGATAAACTGATCATTGATTTTATTTTAAAATTTGCCGGCATTACCTATGGTCCCTTGCTTGGTTTATTTTCGTTTGGTATTTTAACAAAGCGCAATCTCAACGATAAACTAATATGGACCGTGTGTATCATTGCCCCATTGATGGCATTGGGGCTGGATATACTTAGCAGTCCGGAGTGGTACGAAAAGAAACTGCATGTATCACTTGGCCTGAAATCGGTTTCAGAAAATATTTTCAGCGGATACAAAATCGGTAATGAATTAATACTGATCAACGGCATATTCACCTTCCTGGGCTTATTGTTAATTTCCCGCAAATGCGATAAAAAAGCAAATATTTCAATGTAACTTTACAACTGTTAGTAAGTGCCATTCTTCATAAACACGAAAGTGAAGAATGGCATTTTATCTACATGCATGAATGACAATTTTAACCAATCGAAAGCGTTGTAAATGGAGTTGGTAAATCTTAAAGCAGAACAATACGCAAAGCAATACACATCTGCGCTGGACGAAGTGCTGCAGGAAATAGAAGACTATACCCTGGCCAATCATCCACATGCACAAATGCTTAGCGGACATGTGCAGGGTAAAGTGCTGGAATTGTTTAGTAAAATGATCGCTCCAAAAAGGATACTGGAGATTGGAACGTTTACTGGTTTCAGCGCTTTGTGCCTGGCTAAGGGCTTACAACCCAATGGGAAATTGAAAACGCTGGAATTAAGAGAAGAAGACGCAGCAACGGCAAAAAAATATTTTATAAAAGCAGGGATGGAATCGAAGATAGATCTGCTTATTGGAGATGCCTTACAGATCATTCCAACCTTGCAGGAAAACTGGGACCTGGTTTTTATTGACGCCGATAAAATTAATTATATTAACTATTACGAATTAACTTTACCAGCAGTTAAAAGTGGTGGCTGGATACTGGCAGATAATGTCTTTTTTCACGGTGAAGTATTGGAAGATAATGTAAAGGGTAAAAATGCTAAAGCCATACAGGCTTTTAACGAACATCTTAAAAAAGACGACAGGGTAGAAAGGGTTATGCTAACGATACGGGACGGGCTCTTCCTGGTTCAAAAAAAATAAAATATGCTTAAAATATCGATAGCCATATTGTTTTCGTTTTGTTCTGTCGCTGCTTTGGCGCAAAGGCTAACAATAGAAGAATATGTTGAGCAGTTTAAAGATATTGCCATGAACGAAATGCGGCGTTCGGGTGTTCCGGCATCCATCACCCTGGCGCAGGGCATACTGGAATCGGAAAACGGCAACAGCGAACTGGTAAAAAAATCCAACAATCATTTTGGAATAAAATGCAAAAGCAACTGGACCGGAGAAAGCGTAACTCATGACGATGATGCAAATGGCGAATGTTTCAGAGCATATACCAATGCAGGCGACAGCTACCGTGATCACAGTGATTTTTTAAAAGCCAATCAGCGTTACGCATCACTTTTTAAGCTGGATCCAACCGATTATGCAGGTTGGGCAAGAGGTTTAAAAAAAGCCGGTTATGCCACAAACCCAAAGTATCCCGAACTGTTGATAAAATATATTGAACAAAATAATCTTCAGCAATACAGCCTGCTGGTGTTGAATAAATTACCTGAATCGGATATTGCTACGGCTAACGAAAATAAAACTGTTACACAAGTTTCCGCAATTGAAAACAAGCCTTTGCCAGTCATACAAAACGCTGTTATATCGGCCGACCCCGGAAAAATAATCAGCATTAATAACACCAAATGTGTTTATGCTAAAAAAGGTACATCTTTATTGGCAATTGCAGATAAAAATAATATAAGTTTAAGCAAACTGATGGACTTTAACGATATGACTGAAGAAGGCCTGTTGGGCAAAGACCAATATATTTACCTGGCTAAAAAATCAAAAACCGGAGACCAGGAATTTTATATAGCTCAATCCGCAGAAACGATGTATGATGTGGCACAGTTAACAGGTGTACAGCTGAAATACCTGCTTGAATACAATAATTTAAATGCAGATGTAAAACTAAATGCAGATACAAAACTGTTTTTACAGCCTGGTTTACAAAATGCCATTAAAAAAGTGGAGGTGCTAAAAAGTAAAGTGCACCTGGTTGGTCCGAAGGAAGGTTTGTATTCTATTGCGAGAATTTATAACGTAACAGTACAGCAACTTAAGGAATGGAATAAACTGGAAACGGATAACTTAAAAATCGGGCAGGAAATAATTGTTTCAAAATAAATAATATAAAGCATGATCATTCAGGTATTGGATAAAAAATTTCAGCCCTATATTAAAGCTCCGCAAATACAGGAGCAGATCGAAAAACTGGCTAAACAGATCAATGAAGATTATGCAGGCAAAAAGCCACTGTTTATTGCTATTTTAAATGGCTCGTTCATGTTTGCATCAGACTTGTTTAAAGAGCTTACTATTGATGCAGAGATATGTTTCATAAAACTGGCATCTTATAAAGGGACAAAATCAACCGGAAATGTAATAACATCCATCGGGCTTGACTTACCATTAACTGACAGGCATGTAGTTATTATTGAAGATATAGTGGACACAGGAAAAACATTACACGAATTTTTGCCGCAGCTGGAAAACCAGCAACCCGCAAGTTTAAAGATAGCAGCATTGCTGCATAAGCCGGAAGCATTAGTGCATCCGCTAAAAATTGATTATATTGGGTTTAATGTACCTAATAAGTTTCTGTTGGGGTTTGGGCTGGATTATGACGGGCTGGGAAGAAACTTAAAGGAAATTTATCAGTTAGTGGAGGATTAGAAGGGCAGCGCAAAGCTTTAAAAGAACATCTTGGTATCAGTATTATACTTTTGTTTCAACCGGCTTGCAATTGAAAACATGTTTTTTCTATATTCCATTCATTTTATTGGCGTTTACAGCCAGGTCGCAGTATTATCTGCGAGGCGAAATTAAGGATGAGAAAAACCAATCTTTGCAAAATGCGAAAATTCTCCTTCATTCAAACAATCACCTTTATTTTTCGGGCAGTACAGGTGGTTTTGGCATTACTACCAATATCCTGATGGACTCATTAACCATCAGCCTGGATGGATATGAACCTAAATCTGTAAAAGTTAATTCGGAACAATGGCAGAACATCATTTTAAAGATCCTACCATCCAATGTAAACAGTAACCGGCCAAGGCTTATTTCAGTTACAAAAAATTTAGACCATACTTGCAAAGTAAAATGGTTCATCGATAATGAAACCTATTTTCAGCTGGTAGAAAACGAGTATGTAAAGGCGGATAAATTTCCGAACACCGGATTTTCATTAAATGTAAATAAGGCATCATACAGCAATGTAAGGCGTTTTATCAATATGAAAAGTGCTGTGCCTCCCGATGCAGTGCGTACAGAAGAAATGGTTAATTACTTTAACCTGCATTACCGGGAGCCTGCAAAAGGCGATATTTTTCGTTTTGAATCGCAGCTGACTTCCTGTCCATGGGATATGGAAAAGCAATTACTTTTCTTAAACGTGAATGCAAAAAAATTGGACCTCGATAAAATACCTCCCGGCAATTTTGTTTTTTTAATAGACGTATCGGGCAGTATGGACCAGCCCAACCGCCTACCGTTATTGAAAGCAGCTTTTCAAATGTTTGTAAAAAACCTGCGGCCGATAGATACTATGTCGATTGTCAGCTACGGGTCTTCCGTTAGTATATCTCTGCAGCCCACCGGCGGTGCCGAAAAAGAAAAGATTTTAAAAGTGATTGAAGAACTGGAAGCCAGTGGCGATACACCCGGCGAAGCGGCAATTATGACTGCATATGCTTTGGCAAGAAATACATACAAAGAAGGTAGTAGCAACCGGGTAATACTGGCTACCGATGCCGATTTTAACAGGGGCGAAACCTCTGAAAAAGCCATGGAAGATCTGATAACCAAGGAAAGACAGGGGGGGATTTATCTTACCTGTTTGGGTGTTGGTATGGGAAATTTTAAAGAATCAAAACTGGCAACGCTGGCTAAAAAAGGTAATGGCAATTTTGCTTACCTGGATAATATAAATGAGGCTGAAAAGGTATTGATAAAAGAACTGACCCAAACCTTTTACGCGGTTGCCGATGATGTATTTATGAACCTGAAATTTAATGGAAACCTGGTTAGGGAATACCGGTTGATTGGTTTTGACAACAGAAGAGATGCTGTTGCAGACAGCACGATTGACCTGGAAGGTGGTGAGTTGGGAAGTGGCAACAGTGTATTGGCAATTTTTGAAATTGTACCTGCAAGCGATAAACTTTTTAAGCCCGATACTTTTCCAAAAGATGTTGTTGCCGACATTGAAATGCGGTACAGCCTTTGTAATGATACAACAGTCTTGACTTTGACAAATTCATGTCCTGCCAATTATGTAGATTTTAAAAATATTGATAAGGATCTGCAGTTTGCTACGGCAGTAGCCATGTTTGGGCTTAAAATAAAACAATCAAAATACATTAAGCCGGTTGACTGGGAGGATATTGAAAGAATAGCCACTGATTCTTACGATGCATCCAGCTACCTGCAAAATGAATTTATAGGTCTTATAAGCAAGGCTCAAGACATATATTCCACAAAAAAACGTAAGAAAAATAAAAACGATTAAGAGAACATCTCCCTTACTTTATCAAAAAATGATTTGTCGTTTTTATCAGGCTTAGGTTTAAAGTTTTCTGAATTTTGCAGCCTTTCCAGCATTTCTTTTTCGGCTGAAGAAACATGCTGTGGTGTCCACACATTTATTTGTATCAACTGGTCGCCTTTTTCGTAGCTGTTTACGTTCGGAAAGCCCTTACCCTTAAGTCTGAATATCTTACCACTTTGGGTTCCCGGCGGTATTTTAATTTTTGCCCTGCCGTCTATCGTCGGTACCTCTACCTGCGTTCCAAAAACAGCATCTGGTATTGAAATGTGCAGGTCAAATGCAACATTCAATCCATCCCTGTGCAACTGTGGATGTGCCTCTTCTTCAATCAGTACGATCAAATCTCCTGCAGCGCCGCCACGTTCTCCGGCATTACCTTTACCGCTCAGGCTTAATTGCATGCCTTCCCTTACGCCTGCCGGTATATCAATGGCTAGTGTTTCTTCGCCATAAACCCTTCCATCGCCTTTGCAGGCTGAACATTTATGGGTAACTGTGCTTCCTTCTCCATTACAGGTTGGGCAGGTTGTTACAGTTTGCATTTGGCCTAAAAAGGTATTTTGCACCCTGCGTACCTGCCCGCTACCGCCACAGGTACCACAATTCTGAACACTGTTCTTATCTTTTGCACCACTGCCGCTGCAGGTATTGCAAACAACATATTTTTTAACCTTGATGGTCTTTTGTGCACCTTTGGCGATCTCCTCAAAATTCAATTTTATTTTTACACGCAGGTTGCTGCCACGGGTACCCCTGCTTCGGCCACCTCCCGAACTTCTTCTGCCGCCGCCGCCAAAGAAACTACCAAACGGGCTTTCGTCTCCAAAAATATCTCCAAACTGGCTGAAGATATCGTCCATATTCATACCAGCACCGCCACCATAGCCACCACCGCCCCGGCCGGCACTGAATGCCTGGTGACCAAAACGATCGTACTGTGCACGCTTGTCTGCATCACTTAAAATTTCGTACGCCTCTGCCGCTTCCTTAAATTTTTCTTCTGCTGCTTTATCGCCCGGGTTTCTATCCGGGTGAAATTGCATGGCTACCTTGCGGTACGCCTTTTTTATTTCATCCTGAGATGAAGATTTGGAGACACCTAAAATTTCGTAAAAATCTCTTTTTGACATAATGTGATAATGTGCTGATATGCTAATGTGCTAATGAAAACTGCTTTCATCATTAGCATATCAGCACATTGGCTAATTAGCTAATTGTTTTATTTCCCCACCACCACTTTTGCAAAACGTATTATTTTCCCGTTGAGAAAGTATCCTTTTTCAACTTCATCCACCACTTTTCCTTTCATCTTTTCAGGCACTTCTATTTCAGTAATGGCTTCATGTTTCTCCACATCAAATTCGGTATTGATGCTTTCCATGGCTGTTAATCCTCTTGCCTGTAATGTACTTCTCAATTTATTAAATACAAGCTGAATACCTTCTCTCTGGGTTGTTATATCATTGCTTTCTGCCAGTTGTTTTTCTGCCCGGTCGCAGTCATCCATTACTTCCAGCATGGAAATAATCACATCTTTGCCGGCCGTTTGTATAAGTTCAATCCTTTCTTTTGCGCTACGGCGCTTAAAATTGTCGAACTCGGCAAACAGGCGCAGGTATTTGTCTTTTTGTTCTTCCAGTTCCGCCTGAATTTTTTCTATGGCATCTTCGGCATCCGGGTTACTTAAATGTGTGTTTCCGGGTATATCTGCATCCGCATTTATATTCATTTGTTCGTTTTCGGGGCTAAAAGTCTCTTTCTCTTTCATATTCGTATTTAAAAATTGGTTGCGAAGGTACAACAGTCAAACATTTTGCCAATGGCTGTTTTGCCGTCAAATTGGCAATAATTTGCAAATAAAAGGGCCATATCCACACTAAGTATGACATGGATGTTACCTTTGCGCCATGAAGAGTATTTTTTTGAATAAAAAGATCAGCCGCAGGGTGGAAACAGGCCACCCCTGGATATTTGGAAATGAGGTGAATACCGGAAAAGCGCTGGATGCGGCCGCCAGGGCAGGCGAAATTGTAAATGTGTTTACACACGATAAGAAATTTATGGGCAGGGGGTATATCAACCCCCAATCGCAAATAATGGTAAGATTGCTTACCCGTGATAAAGACGAAGTAATTGACGAACAGTTTTTTGTGAACCGCCTGGAGAAGGCCTGGGCATACCGCCAAAAGCTTGGATATGTGGAAAATTGCCGGCTTATTTTTGGTGAAGCAGATGATATTCCGCAGTTGATCATCGATAAGTTCAACGATTATTTTGTGGTTCAAACGCTGGCTTTAGGCATTGATGTGTGGAAACCTGCCATTGTAAAAGCTATAGAAAAGATATTCAGTCCCAAAGGTATTTATGAAAGAAACGATGTGCCGGTACGTGAACTGGAAGGTATGGAGCAGCACAAAGGCTTTTTATCGGCTGCGTTTGATACCAATATTGTAATTACAGAAAATGGGGTAAAATTCAATGTTGACATTGCAAACGGACAAAAAACAGGCTTCTTTTTAGATCAGCAGGATAACCGCCGCGACATACAGCATATTGTAAAAGATGCTGATGTACTGGGTGCATTTTGCTATACCGGATCTTTTGAAATAACCGCCGCTCATTATGGAGCCAAATCGGTTCTGGGATTGGATATTTCGCAAAGTGCTATTGATATGTGTAATAAGAATGCCGCTTTAAACGGGCTTGATAATATTTGCAAATTTGAATGTGTGAATGCCTTTGATGTTTTAAAAGAATGGAGCAAAGAAGGGAAGCAGTGGGACGTTGTAATGCTTGACCCGCCTTCATTTACAAAAAGCAGGGCAACAATTAATAAAGCGGTGGCGGGGTATAAAGAAATCAATTTACGTGGAATGAAACTGGTAAAACCCGGAGGATTCCTGGTTACTTCAAGCTGCACAAACCTGGTGCAACCCGAATTGTTTTTAGATATTATACAAATGGCAGCTACGGATGCCAAAAGAAAAATTAGACAGGTTGTTTTTAATTCACAATCGGCCGATCATCCGGTTATACGTGGACAGGAAAATACACACTATCTTAAATTCTTAATAGTGCAGGTGATGTAATATTTAAGGGAATTATTTAACTACCTGGAACTTTCCGGAGTCAATGATCTTACCATCTTTATCTCTTAACTGGTAAACATAAATACCGCGGTAAAAATCATCTAAAGGCATTGTAAGCTTAAGGGGCATTTTGTTGAACTCGTTTATTTTTTTGCCCATGAAATTGTATATCTGCAGGGAAAAGGATTTATCATACCCATACTGAAATTCAAAATTGATTGCAGTAGTTGCAGGAATTGGATAGGGCTTTATCAGCTTTGCAATAGGTTCACCCTGGGCAGGGTTTTTAGCTTGAGCAAAAGAAGTAAAGTTTATTCCAATTAAAAGGATTAGTATATAAACAATATGTTTCAACTAAGTAAAAGTAGTGAAAATGTTTTGATTCAACAATAGAATAAATGCCACTTTTTATGAAAATAATTAGTTTTCCACAAATAATTTAAAATAAATTTAAATACGACTTGATGGCACCAGGGATTCTATTACGCACTTAATTCATCCAAAACCTTGTTGATGGCTTTAAAGTTGGGTACATCACCGGCACTTTCAAGCACTTCGGCATAGCGGATGTTGCCGGTTTTATCAATTACAAAAGCTGATCTTTTGCTCACACCCTTCATATCCAGAATCCAGTCTGTGTATAAACTATCATATAAAGCGGAGACTTCCTTATTAAAATCGCTCAACAAAGGGAAGTTGTATTGCTGCTCTTCTTTAAATTTCGCCAAAGTAAAAACAGAATCAACAGAAATGCCAAGTACCTGTGCATTGATATTGCTGTAGCGGCTTATATCATCTCTTACTGCACATAATTCTTTAGTACAAACGCCTGTAAATGCCTGTGGGAAAAATAAAAGCAACACATTTTTTCCTTTAAAATCTGAAAGGCTTACTTTATTTTTTTCACTATCGTGTAAGGTAAATGCCGGTGCTGATTGTCCAATTTCGATGCTCATGATTCTTTTTTTGTAAAGATAAGGTTTGTATGAAACCAGATAACAGATAATGTAGTCTTTTGGTTCAATCAGCGCATTCATTTTTTATTAAGCCAAACATCAGGAAGTTTAATAAAATACAAAAACCCCTCTAGAAAGAGGGGTCTTATTGTTATCCAAACAATCCATAAAAACAAAAATCTTTAGTTTGTTAGCACACGACTTTTGTTACAGAAGATTATTTTCCGATAAATATTTTATTGACAAAACAGGTTAGGGGATTGTTTTGCGTAAGCTTTTTGTATTAATGTAAAACAGGTAAGATGTAGTGTAAGTGTTTTGTTTTTGCAGGATATACCTGGTAAAAACACGAAGTAAAATATACTGAGCCGGAGTGTAAATCATTCCCTTTCATCATAGAGTTGGATTTTAGTTTTCTGTGGTTTTCGATACGGTTACACTATAAACGGATAGTTTTGATTTTTAGTATAAAAAAAGGAAAAGATTAAGTGCTGTTATTCTTAAAAACAGGTAATTGTTGTAAAACAAAAGCCCTCCGGAACTCCGGAGGGCTTTATGCATCTGAAATGTTTTCAGGTATTAATTATTTTTTGTGCCTGTTTTGTTTTTTGAAGTTGCGGCTGGTTTTACAACCACAGAAGCTGGCTTGGCAATAGCAGCTTCAGCTTTTTTCTTTGCTTCGTTTTCAGCAGCCCATTTGTCAAATTCTTCAGCGGCTAAAACATCTCCGGTAATGGTAATGCTTTTTAATTCATCAACACCGGCAAATTTTACTGTAAGGTGCTTGTCGAAATGATTGGCAGCTGCAGCATTGTAAGTTGCAGTAATGGTACCGGTTTTACCTGGTGCAATTGGAGCTTTTGTATAATCTCCCATGGTACATCCGCAGGTAGGATTAGCTTGCTCAATGATCAATGGCTCTGTACCAACGTTTTTTACAACAAAAGTAGCTGTGGCAGGTACACCCTGTTTAACTTTACCCAGGTCAATGGTTTCCGATTCAAATTTTGCAACATCAGCAACTGTTTTTTGAGCAAACAACATTGCTGAGAAAGTTAAAGCGGCAAATGATAAGAATAATTTTTTCATGATTTGATTGTTTTGTGTTTTTTAGTTTTTTAAATCGTTTAAGCCTTTGTTTTCCGGAGCAGAACTGCCCGGAGTTTTCCAAACCTCACCCTTAATGGTTATTTGTTTGGATTGAGTATCGTTATAAGTTATTGTAATAAATTTTGTAAACGGGCCTTCTGCAGCTGCATTGTAACCCACGGTGATATTTGTTTTTTCTCCGGGGGCAACTGTTTTATCTTTTTCCCAACTTGGTGTGGTACATCCGCAACTGGCATTTACCTGCGAAATTTTTAAAGGAATATTGCTTTTGTTGGTAACTTCAAAGATATGTGTAACCGGTTTGCCCTGTGGTATTTTACCAAAATTAAATTCAGTTTCTTTTAAAGTAAGCATTTCATCTGCCTGTGCAATTGAAATTGCATTGCTGGTAACATTTGTAGTTACAGTGCTTGTTTTTACTTCAGCAGGAGCAGCTGCAGATGATCCTGTTTGTGCCTTAGCAGCTATCATCAGGCAAAGCGCAAATGTGCAGGTAAATAATTGTTTCATGTTAATTTTATTTAAGTTAACTGTAGTAAAGATAATAAAACGACCGTATCTGTTTTAAATTGTTATCCTGTTAGGAGATTTTTAACAAAGGCTGCCCTATAATTTATATTTTTGCCCAACATTCTCAAGTTATGGATACAAATAACAATAACGATGCTGCTTTACAGGAAAAACTAAGTTTTGATAATTTCAGAAATGCTGTGCTTAAAGATTACCAGGTTGCCTGCGAAAGCAGGGAAACCAGCCTGCTCGGCCGCCGGGAAGTACTTACCGGAAAAGCCAAGTTTGGCATTTTTGGAGATGGTAAGGAAATAGCACAGGTGGCAGCTGCCAAATTTTTTAAACCAGGTGATTTCAGATCGGGTTACTACCGTGATCAGACTTTTATGTTTGCAAACGGCCTGGCAAATGTGGAGCAATTTTTCTCTCAGTTATATGCAGATCCAAATGTTGAGCATGATCCATTTAGTGCAGGCAGGCAAATGAATGCTCACTTCGCTACTAAATTTGTAAATGAAAACGGAGATTGGCTGAATCTTGCACATCTTAAAAACATAAGCAGCGATATTGCACCCACAGCCGGGCAAATGCCCCGTGCCCTCGGGCTTGCATACGCATCTAAGGCTTTCAGAAAAATAAAAGAACTTAATGACTTAACCAATCTCAGCAATAATGGCAACGAGATTTGTTTTTGCACCATTGGCGATGCATCAACCAGCGAAGGGCATTTTTGGGAAACCATTAATGCAGCTGGTGTATTACAGGTACCATTGGCCGTTTTTGTTTGGGATGATGGTTACGGAATTTCTGTTCCTAAAAAATATCAAACCACCAAGGCTTCTATTTCAGATGCTTTAAGTGGATTTCAGAAAAAAGAAAATACCAATGGTATTGATATTTATAAACTAAAAGGCTGGGATTATGCCGGCATGTGTGAAATACTGGAGCCTGCTATTCAAAAAATAAGAGACACCCATACGCCTGCCATTTTTCATGTAGAGGAAATAACGCAACCCCAGGGGCACTCTACATCCGGTAGCCATGAGCGATACAAAACACCCGAACGTTTGGAATGGGAGAAAGAATGGGATGGCCTGAAACAAATGCGGGAATGGCTTATTGCCAATGCATTGGCAGATGAAGAAGAACTTCTAAAGATTGAAACAGGCGCCACGCAATTTGTGAAAGAAAGTAAACAAAGGGCTTGGGTCAAATATATTGAGCCGGTAAAAACGCTGGTTGCAGAAACAGTTGAAAAACTGACAGCGTTACAATCAAACGCAGGTATAAAAAAACTGGCTGATGACCTGGTGACTTTGCGGGAACCTATGCGTAGAGATGTTATGAAAACAGTGGCTGCTGCCCTGGATATTGCCGGCAATGATACTGCTGCAAATGAGGTTCGGGAATATTATGCAAAACTTAAAAAAAACAACGCAGCAGTTTACAACAGTTATTTGTACAACGAGGGGCCAAAGTCTGCATTAAAAGTTACGCCCGTAAATCCTGTGTATGCCGATGATGCAGCAACTATAAATGGCTACGAAGTATTGAATAAATATTTTGATGAATTATTTACAATCAATAATAAAGTAATTGCTTTTGGCGAAGACCTTGGCCATATCGGCGATGTGAACCAGGGCTTTAGCGGCCTGCAGGAAAAATTTGGCGTTGACAGAATATTTGATACCGGCATCAGGGAAATTACCATCATGGGACAAGGTATTGGCCTGGCTTTAAGAGGACTTCGCCCTATTGCCGAAATTCAATACCTCGATTATTTATTATATGGTTTGCAACCTTTAAGCGATGATGTGTGTACCACACATTTCCGTACTGCGGGGCAACAAAGTTGTCCTTTGATCGTAAGAACAAGAGGCCATAGACTTGAAGGTATCTGGCACAGCGGTTCACCCATGGGTATGATCATCAATGCGCTCAGGGGCATGTATGTATGTGTGCCACGTAATATGGTGCAGGCTGCTGGCATGTATAATACCTTATTGCAGGCCAACGATCCTGCGTTGGTAATTGAATGTTTAAACGGCTATCGTTTAAAAGAAAAATTACCGGCTAACTTGACGGCCTATACAGTGCCGCTGGGTGTACCGGAAATTGTGAAGGAGGGAACAGATGTAACTATCGTTACTTATGGCTCTACCTTACGCATTGTTTTAGAAGCAACAGAGACCCTGGATAAAATGGGAATCAGTTGCGAGGTAGTTGATGTACAGACTTTGTTGCCTTTTGATATCAATCATATTATTGTTGAATGTCTTAAAAAAACAAACCGCATTGTTTTTGTGGATGAAGATGTACCGGGCGGCGCAGCGGCTTACATGTTTAATAAAGTGATGGAGGAACAAGGAGGTTATAAATACCTGGATGTATCGCCCAGAACCATCACCGGCAAAGCCCATCGTCCATCTTATGGAAGCGATGGCGATTATTTCAGCAAACCAAATACGGAGGATGTGGTTGATGTGATAAAGGAAATGATGAGTGAGTAATGAAAACGCAGGGGGCTGGATACTTGATTCTTGATACTGGTCACTGGATAGGTGCCTGAGATTTTAAAAGCTTTTTAAAAGGCATACTGCTTATCCAGCATCCAGCATCCGCC
>Ga0302322_100000943_pt1 | contig 23084 bp, 21 predicted proteins | sample Fen_T0_2_FD_203757 | JGI IMG/M metagenome (GOLD analysis project Ga0302322, IMG submission 203757) | Peat permafrost microbial communities from Stordalen Mire near Abisko, Sweden - Fen_T0_2 | ecosystem: Environmental > Terrestrial > Soil > Wetlands > Permafrost | place: Sweden: Abisko...
CGGAAGCCATCTGGAAGCTGGAGCAGTCTCTGGGCGTCGCGACGGCGAGAGCAGCCGTGATCGTTGCCGGCGAAGCAGACGAGTCGGGCTGGCTGACGTTGACCCTGACCCTCGAGGACATGTGGCATGCCGAGGTCCGGATTCTGCCTCTGGGGGCCGATGCCGAGGTCGTGTCCCCGGCCGAACTGCGCGACAGGATCGCGGCGACGGCCGGGGAGATGGCGGTCAGATACGGGTGAGGGCATCCGGCCGATGCGTTCCCCCCGATGGAGGCATCGGCCCGATGACCCGTCAGCGGCCGGCGGCGATCTCCACGAGAATGATTCCGCCGTCGCCGACGCTCCGTTCGACATAGGCTACGTAGCCGAGCGGCCACAACTCGCGATTGATGACGCGGTCCAAGGCAGCGAGCCGTTCGCAACCCGCGGCTCCTCGGACGAGAGCGCTGTGGATCATCAAGTCGTCGAAGGCCGGCACGTCGGCTTGGGCCCGCACCGCGAGTCCCGTGCACCCGTCGTGAAGCCAGGGCACCGGACGGAGCTTGCGAATCGCGCGCATGGTGGCCATCTGCGATGGAATGGTGCGGCCCCTTCTCAGAGGTAGTCAATACACACTATACCATCGCCCGTCTCGAGCGCGCCCGAAACGGCGCCTGGCAATGCAGGAACCCAAGTGAGCGGGGATCCGAGTCGGCCAAGTGGTGCAGCCTGGCACCACCGCGGGCGGTGCATTGGCACCGACCTCCGTCGAGATCAGGAAGCTGCGAGCGCCTCGCGCATCAGGGCAAAGGCGCGCTCGTGATCGCCCGCCGCCGCCAGTGCATCTGCAAGCTCGCGCATCGCCTTGCGGACCAGCGACGGGCTGCCCGACGTTCGAGCCAGCTGGGCGGCCTCTTCGTTGGCCGCCAGGCTGCCGGGGGCATCGCCGAGGACGGTTCTAGCACGGGCCAGAGTCAGCAGCGCGTCGACCGAGGCCTTGGCGTTACCCGCCTCTCGCGCCAGCCCAAGCGCCTCGTCCGCGTAGCGAGCGGCCTCGCCGGCTTCGTCGCGCGCAAGGGCGATGCGGGCCTGACTGTCGAGCACGAAGGCGAGCCACCATTTGTCGCCGAGCCGCTCGAACCGGGCCCGCGCCGATGCCGCCATCTCGGCCGCTCGCGAGGAGTTTCCAAGGGACAGGTACGACATAGAAAGGTCGTTCTCGAGCGATCCGATTTCGTGCTCGGCCTCCGCCCGCCGGAACAGCTCCAGGCTGGCGATACCAGTCCGAACCGCGGCCTCGTAGTCGCCCGTCTCGCGGTAGCTGTAGGCCAAATCGAACAGGTACGAAGCGCGCCGGCGGTCATCCAGATCGGCGTCCAGTCCGCGGACCTCCTGGAGGTAGGCCAGGGCGGCTGCATGGTTGCCTTCGAGCGACTCGTTGGACGAGAGCGCCATGAGGACGCGGACCTTGAAATCCGGCTCGACGCTGAGGCCGGCCCTCAAGCGGGCCAGGATCGCATGCAAAATGGCCTTCGCCTCGGCCGTGTTCTCGCGGAGGTAGTGAGCCGCGGATACCCAGTACTCGGCCAATGCCGCGTCGGCTTCGCGATTGGCGCCACGGAAGAGCTCGGCGGATTCGGTCGCGTAGGTGATCGTGTCTCCCGCATCACCCTTGCGGATCATCGCCTCAGACAAACCACGCAGCAGTTCCGCTCGAGTGCCGGATGACTGGGAAGTAGCGAGAAGGTCGCGATATGCCGCGATGGCCTCATCCCAGCGGCCGCAGGCGAGGAGCAGGTCCGCTTCCAGGCGGGCCCAGGTCGCCGGCTCGTCGTTGATCAGCTGACTCGCGGGAATCCCAAGCCGCCCGGAGAAGTGATTGAGGGCCGCCATCGACGGTCGGCTGAGGCCATTCTCGAGGGCGCTCACGTAGGCCTTCGTGTAGCGCGGTTCTGCCAGCTGGGTCTGGGTCAACCCGGCCGCGAGCCGTGCTCTTCGCAGGCGCTCGCCGATCTGCCTGGCAAGGGGTGAATCGTCGACGCGCGGACGGGTGGCGCTGACTCTAGGCATGCCCGGAGTTTACCCCATGTAGAAGCGAGTTTGAACAGGGGTTCGTTGCGTCCATCCCGACAGGTTCAGTAACACTTGACCGCCCAACGTTCTGTTCATAGGATTCAGCCGCCGACCGAGCCGCGCCGGCCGGGATTTCGGGCAGGCGACCACCTGTTGATAGGAGTCGCCAAATGTCCCTTCGTTCAAGCGTCCGCGCTTTTGTTCTGGCCTGGATCCTGGCACTTGCTCTCGCATTGCTTCCGCTGGCGACCGTACTGGCGGGTGGAGGATCGACGAGCTATCCCCACTAAAGCAATGCTTTCCAATCGCTAGTACGAGTTCCAACTGCCTCGTACCTCCCGCCCTTGCCTGCTCAGAACCCGAGACCGGCGCGGCAGTCGGCCGATCACACGCCGCTACCTCCAATCGTTGACAGCCCGACGATGGGCCGCTCTCGCCCGGGTTCCGTCCCGAAGGAGGCGCGGCCGGCGGTCCAGCCCTATCGGGCGGTACAGAAACCACCCTCTTTGTGCCGGCCTGTGCGCCATTCGGGTGGATGTGTTGTCTCTCCAGTGTGGCTATGGCAGCCTCTTTGGTGACTGGTCGGGTAGGACCAGCAAGACCGATCTCGGCCGTCATTGGTGGTAGCCCGGGGCGGTGCCGTAACCCCGTCGGGCTGTCGTCCCAACGCCACCGTAGGAGTAGAACGTGTTTTGGAATCGAGCTGCGCGAGAGGCGCGGCGCCAGAAGGTCCTGGAAGATTTGATCGATCTCACGCCGGAGGAACGGCTTCTTCGAATGGATCGGGCGGTAGCGGACGGCGACGTCCGAGCCGAGGAAGTGGATCAGGCAATCCGACTCGTCGGCAGGCTCGATGCGTTGCGGGTGATGACGATCCCCGGACCGCGCGGTGCGGCGACGGCGACGGATGCGGCTAACCCCGACCAGCTGCCCGAGCCGAGCGAGCTTGCCCCTATAGCGACAACTCGAAAGCTGTCGAGGCGAGCCCGCCGTCGCGCCGCGATCGCCGTGACACCGGAGTTGATCGAGGCCTCCCGACGAGCGGCCGTCGCGCCGATGCGGCATTCGAGCGCTCGGGACGTGGCCGTCCGCAAGGCCACCCGCGCGATCGGCTCGCCCCGCCGGCGGAGGCTCCGTTTTGCCGCGGCGCTGGCGGCGGTGAATCCGGCAGTAAGTGTGCTCCCGGCTCCTGTAACCGTGCCGGCCGCAGCGTCCGAAGCGTCCGACGTGGCCTTCGCGATGGCAGCCGTGGCCGACACCAAGCAAGAAGAGCAGTGGCCGAACATCGCCTGGCTGCGGCCGTAGCAACGTGTCGGACCCCTACAACGCCGACGCGGCCCTGGCGGTGAATCGATCGCCGGCTCGCTGCACGTCCAACTGCAGGCCGAATGCCTCCGACAGCACTGGGCCGGTCACGGTTGAGCCGGCATCGCCCGAGGCGATGACCCGGCCGCCTCGCAAGACCAAGGCGTGAGTAGTTCCCGGCGCGATTTCCTCGACGTGGTGCGTGACGACGACGATCCCGGCCAGGCGCGCGTCCCGGTTCAGTCGCGCGAGCAGCATGGCGAGTTGCTCGCGAGCGCCGAGATCCAGTCCGGCCGCCGGCTCATCGAGCAGCAGGAGCGAAGGGTCGGGCATGAGCGCGCGGGCGATTTGGACCCGTTGCCTCTCGCCCGACGAAAGCAGCTCGAACCTTCGGTCGATCAGGGCCGTGCAGCCGACCAGCTCCAGGGTCTCGCGCGCCTTCTCGTGGGCGCGCTCGCTGTGGCGGTCCCACCACGGCGCAATCGCTCCCGTTGCCCCCGCGAGGACCACGTCGAGGGCGCTTATCTGGCCCGGGATGCGGGCCTCCAGCGCGGCGCTGACGATGCCGATGCTCTTGCGCAGCTCGCGGACGTCCGACGCTCCGACCGCCCGGCCTAGAACCGCCACTTCGCCACGCGACGGCCACAGATAGGTCGAAGCCACGGCGATGAGCGTGGTCTTGCCGCTGCCGTTGGGCCCCAACAGCACCCATCGCTCGCCCCTTCCCACCTGCCAGTCGACGTCGTCGAGCAGCCGGGTACCGGACCGAATGACCGATACGCCGCTCAGATCGACGACCGTGTCTCGGGCGGGAGTCATCACGGCGCGCGGTTCCCCAGTGCGACGTCCAGACGGTCGAGAAACGGCGCCTGGGCCGCCTTGATTCGACGGCGGGCCTCCTCGGGCGCGAACCATTCGACTCGATCGATCTCGGGGTAAGTCTTCATCCGTCCGGAGAACGGCGGCCATTCGAACGAGAAGGTGTTGCTCGTCGCTTTGGCCGGGTCCAGATCGCCTTCGGCCGCCCACGCATACACGACCTTGCCGCCCTTCTGCGTGACCGTCCCGAGATCGATCAGCGAGCCGGCCGGGACCGGATGGCCGGTCTCCTCCTCGAACTCCCGCCTGGCCGTGAGCTCGAGGTCGACTTCCTCGGGGCTCGGCTCACCCTTGGGAATCGACCAGTTGCCGGCATCGGCGCGGCCGAAGAAAGGGCCGCCCGGGTGGCCCAACAGGACCTCGACGCTCCCTCCACGGAGGCGATAGAGCAGGACACCGGCGCTTCTGCGTGTGGTCATCGCCAGAGGGTACGCGAGGTGGGCGGATGGCGTCCGTGAGTGCTCGCACCCGATCGGGAGGTTCGCGGCGGCTGCGCCGGCCAGTCGAGACACCGCGGCAGGCTTCTCGCCGGGAAGGGGCACAATTGGACAAACACCCGGCCCGTCATCGAAGGAGACCAGATGGACATGAACGTCCGCAAGCTCGGAAAGAGCGGCCTTGAGATCACGTCGGTCGGCTTTGGCTCCTGGGCGGTTGGGGGCGATTGGGCCTTCGGCTGGGGCGATCAGAACGATGACGACTCGGTAGCGGCGATCGTTCACGCGGTCGGGGCAGGCGTGAACTGGATCGACACGGCCGCCGTGTATGGACTGGGCCATTCGGAGGAAGTTGTCGGCAAGGCGCTGGCTCGCCTGCCGGCCGGGGATCGGCCTCTCGTCTTCACCAAGTGCGGTCTGACATGGGACCCTGCCGACCGGCATGCCCCGGCACGCCGCGTCTCGTCGCCCGAATCAGTCCGGCTCGGGTGCGAGGCCTCGCTCAAGAGACTCGCCGTGGGGCGGATCGACCTCTATCAGATTCACTGGCCCGACGAATCGGGCGTGCCGGCCGAGGACTCGTGGGGCGAGATGAGCCGCCTCAAGGACGAGGGCAAAGTCCGGGCGATCGGCGTCAGCAACTACGACGTTGACCTTCTCGAGCGGTGTGAGCACATCGCTCACGTTGACTCATTGCAGCCGCCTCTGTCGCTACTCAATCGTGAGTCTGCCGCGACCGTGATCCCGTGGTGTGCCGCCCACGGCACCGGCGTCATCGTCTACAGCCCGATGGCTTCGGGAATCCTGACCGACTCGTTCTCTCGGGATCGCATCGAGGCAATGTCGCCGACCGACTGGCGCCGCCGCGCGAGCCACTACAAGGAGCCGGCCCTGACGGCGAACCTGGCCCTCCGTGACGCCCTTCGGCCGATCGCGGCGCGCCACGGAACCACCGTCTCGGCGGTGGCCGTCGCCTGGGCGCTTGCCTGGCCCGGCGTGAGCGGCGCGATAGTCGGCGCCCGCCGGCCGGAGCAGGTGGACGCCTGGCTGCCGGCGGGGACGTTGACTCTCACCGCCGACGACCTGGCCGAGATCGCGGCCGCGGTCGCGACCACCGGCGCCGGTTCCGGCCCCGTTACGCCCGCGACGCCTCTCCGGTAGCCGCGAGTGTCAAGGGATGCTCTTGGGCATCACCTTGAGAAGTTCGTCTCGCAAGGCTCTCGGCGACGGCGGCCCAATCAGGTGTCGCAGCGCGTTGTACTCGGTGTAGGGGTGGTCGTCGGTGATGAGCGTTCCGCTCGCGCCGAACTCTTCCACGGCGGAGTCGTTGATCCAGAGGTTGTCGAGGACCAGTTGCTGCCACTGTGCCGCCGTCTTGATTCCGGCGGGGGAGTCGGGAGCCCCGGAGAGGTCCTCGACCACGCCGGGCCTGGACAGGACCGATTGCATTCCCTGCGTCGTCAGCTCTATCGGATCGTCGGAGCCCAGCATCATGATTCCTGACGACGGCGTCGCCGCCCCGAAGGACAGGGTGACGTGCTTGAAGACACTCTTGAACGTTCTGACGTGGCTGCGGAACTCGTCGACCGTCTGGCCGTTGAACTCCCACTCCATCATCACGCCGCCGGGGTTCAACTTAGCCCTGACCGCTTTGTAGAACTCCTGCGAGAAGAGCACGCCCGCGCCGGCGCTGTCCATAGGTGGGGGCGGATCCACGATCAGCAGGTCGTAGGTGCTCGCCGTCAGCTGGATGTAGTTGCGGCCGTCGGCCACGATGATGCGGCCGTTCGGGTTGGCCTTGACCTGGCCCGCGTCTGAGTAGAAGTTGCCGAACATGTCGGGCACCGACGGCACCAGTTCGACCGCGTCGACCTTCAGGCCGTCGATCAGCCCGCTGCGGTAGCTCGACCCCATTCCGAACGCGATGGCGCACAGCGATTTCGCCCCCGGGCGGATCATGAGCGGCAGGTGGGCCATCATCCGCGTGTCCGCCGTCAGCGCCGTCATCGAGGTGCCGGCCACGAACAGATGCAGCGTGCCTCCGGCATCGCTCAGCCGGACCGCCTGCACCGAGGCGACTTCGTCCTCGGACTGGGCGAGGACCGAGGCATCCAGCCTTTGGACGCGATTGACGAGTGGATCTGCGACGAGCTGGTTGGGCACGATCAGGATGACAACGGCAGCAACAGTCGCCGCCACTCCGACGGCCCGGCCGAGGCGCTGCAGTCGCACGCCGAAGGATCGCGCCTGCCACAGCAGCACGAGGCCGGTCACGGCGTTGATCGCTGCCAGCAAGACGACCGCCCGAGGTGAGGTCAGGATCGGCATCAGGAAGAACGGAACGATGAAGGTTCCGCAGATCGCGCCGAACGTATTCCATCCCAGCAGCAGCCCGGCGCTCGTGCCGACCCGTTCGTCGGAATCGGCGACAAGCATCGAACTCATCGGGAAGACGATGCCCATCAGGAGGGTGGCCGGGGCCACGACGACGATCAGACCCAAAGTCAGGCTCGAGTCGCCGAAGAAGGACGTCTCGACGCCGAGGGTGGCGAGAACCAGAACCGCCAGGCTGAGTTCGGCGATCCCCAACAGCGCGACGGGATGGCGGGTCTTGTACAGGTAGCGGGCGAAGATGTAGGCGCCGATCGTGATCCCGGCAAGAAAGAAGATCAGGATCGAAGTGAAGACGTAACTGGTGCTGCCGGTACCCGACGATAGCAATCTATTCCACAGGTTCTGGTAGCCCAGCGAAGTCAGACCCGAGACGAAGGCGACGCCGAGGGCGAGCTTTGTCCGCGAAATCGAACCCGACGCGAGTTTGGACTCGTCCGCCCGGGGCTTGGCTGCGAGTTCGGCGTGTTGGACGAGGGCAGGCGCAGGCGCTGGTTCGGGCGACGATTGGGGCCTGGGCGCCGCGTCCGACGTGGCCTCGGTTGTGGTCGCTTCCTCGGCCGCCGCAGGCATTCGCAGCCCGAGTCGCCGGCTGAGCACGAGCGCGGCGAGACCGGCCGTGGCCGAACAGGCGACTCCAACGAAGAGAGTCTCGTTGAGGCCGATCAGCTCGATTAGGAACACGCCCGAGATGAAGGCGCCGTAGATCGCGCCTGCGGTATTGGCCATGTACAGCTCGCCGAACTCATGCCCCAGCATCGTGTGGTCGCGGACCAGCTGACGCGATAGGGTCGGCAGGGTCGCTCCCATCAGGACGGTCGCCGGACCCAGGGCGAGTATCGAGAGGCCGAATCGGACGAGCGCCAGCATGGCCGGGTTCTGCTGCAGTGTGCCGAAGGCGCCGCGGTATACCTCATGCAGGCCGCTGAACGTGAAGGGCGTCATCAGCACGGCCACTACCACGAGGAGTTCCAGGATGGCGTACATCCGCAGCGGAGAGCGAACGCGGTCCGCGATTCGGCCGCCGATCACGCTGCCGAGGGCCATGCCGCCGAAGAAGCCGGTCAGGATGGCCGAGACCGCCTGAGTGGTGTTGCCAAAGACGAGGACCAGCTGTCGGGCCCAGACCACTTCGTAAACGAGACCCGCGAACCCCGACAGCAGGAAGATCAGCAGGATCGCCTGTTTGCCCGCCGGGGAACTGCCGTCCGCGCGCTTCTTTGCCACCCTGAGCAACCCTCCCGAAGTACCGACCCGTCGTATCGCAAGACTGCCGGCAAGGATACCGGCCCGACCCTGCGCGAATCCGAACGCCGTGAATCGACCGCCGTGAATCAGACCGCCGTGAATCAGACCGCCACGATCCCGCGACCGAGAGCGTGCGGCTAGACCGCCAGCTTGACGCCGGCCGCCCGACAGTCCGCCGCGAACGCCGCCTGTGTCTCCCTGGTGGGCGACACCACCGTCGGGAAAGCCACCAGTCGATCCAGTCCGAGCGCGGCGCACCTGCCGATGAAGTCCACTCGCGTCTGACCGGGGGTCTTGGAGTCTCCGTCGGCGCAATACAGCGAAAGGCGGAGCGTTGCCGGGTCGCGTCCGATCTCCTCGCAGCGCAGGCGTGCGACCTTGATCAGCTCGGCGGCCTTCTCGGTTCCGATGTAGACGAGATTCAGCTCATCGGCGAAACGGGCGGCCAGCCTCATCGTGACGTCGGGGCCGTTGCCTCCGACGATGATCGGAGGCCGCGGCTTCTGGATCCCCTTGGGGACGTTGATCGCATCTTTGACGCTGGCGTACTTGCCCTCGTATGTCGCGTGGCCGGGGGCGAGCATCCGCGTGATCACCTCGAGCCCGTCGCGCAGGGACCCGAGCCGGTCGCCGATCGGCGGGAAGCCGTAGCCGTACGCCAGCCACTCGTCTTGCTTCCAGCCGCCGCCTATACCGATCTCGAAGCGGCCGTTGCTGACGACATCGAGCGTGGACGCAAGCTTGGCCACGACGGCCGGGTTGCGGAAGCCGGTGCAGATGACCATGTGGCCGAGGCGCACGCGGGAAGTCACCATCGCCATCGCCGTGAGCGTCGTGAACGACTCGAACGTGATCTCGTCCAGCGGATCCGGAACGGTGTGGAAGTGATCGAAGACCCACTCCGACTCGAACCCCAACTCTTCGGCGTCGCGCGCCAGCTCGAGTGTGCGAGCCCAGGCGACCGCAGGGTCCCAGCCGTTGTATTCGTATTTCCAGCCCTGCGGAATCAACAGGCCGACCTGCATGTGTGACCTCCAGAGATAGTCGCGGCGACTGCCTTGCGAACCCGGTCCAATGATGAGCCTCGGCGAGACGGTTCGCCGAGCTAGACCGGGACGGACGCCCTCAGCAGAGTGGCCGATCCTTCGGCGGCGCGGACCCGGTAGGCGCCGCTTGCTCCGGCCACGAGCGCGGTCTCGAAGCGCTGGAGCCGCACGGTTTCGGCTCCGACGTCGATCTCGGCAACGCCCTCGATCGCGGTCAGGATGTGGAAACTGAGACCGCCCGTGTCCAGCGGCAGGGGAGTGGCTCCGACCCGGGCCAGGTTCAGGTCGAAGTACGGGCAGACCAGGGCGTCGGCTATGCCTGTGGCAGCGGCGATGACGGGGGCGGACGGCTGGCGCGGTCCTTCGGTCGTGGTCACCGCGACGGATTCCTCGATGTGCAGCTTGCGTCCCGTCGACTGCGGGCGGTCCCAATCGTAGGCGCGGTAGGTCGTATCACTGGCCTGCTGGATCTCGTACAGGAGCAGGCCGGGACCCAGCGCATGGAGCATGCCGGCGGGAATCAGCACCGCCTCTCCGCTGTGGACCGGCGTCGTCGCGGCGACGTCTACGGCTCTTCCGGCCCGGATCGCGGACGCGATTTCGTCGGCGGTCGTGCCCGGCCGGACTCCGAGCAGGATCCGGGCATCGGGTGTCGCTTGTATGAAGAACCAGGCCTCAGTTTTGCCGAACTCCTCGGGACCTACCATCCGCCTCGCCTGCTCGTCGTTGGGGTGGACCTGGACCGACAGCCAATCGGCGCAGTCGAGCAGCTTGGCCAGAAGCGGGAAGCGCGATCCGTAACGGCTATGGACCGCCGACCCGAGCAGCGCGGCCCCGTGCGACACGGACAGATCCGCGATCTTGCGCCCGGCCCTCCGGCCACTTGTGACGACGCTTTCCCCGTAAGCGATCCAGGCTTCTCCGATCGGTGGATCCGCGGCGCGCAGCCGCTGCCCGCCCCAGACACGCTCCCGGAATTGGGGTTCGAGGGGCAGCAGATACTGGCCCAGCTCAGATTCGGAGTCCGAGACCGCTCGGACCGCCGTTCGCTTCTCCACGATCGGAGAGGTTACAGCGCGATCGGCGGAAGCGATGCCATTGGACCGCTGAATGGATAAGTGGCGTAAGGCCGCGAGGAGCGCGTCAGGCCCGAGCCGCGACAGCTTGGGTATCCTCGGCGGCCTCCTCGCGGCGCGCTTCCTTGACGGGCAGCAGCAGCAGCGCCCCCACGATGTAGCAGACGACGCCCAGAAGCAGCGCAGCCCGCGGTCCCGTTCCGTAGCCGAGCCAGTGATTGACGTTGTCCATCACCAAGGCCCCGCCGATGGCGAGAGTGAAGGTCCCGGCCGATGCGGTTGCCACGTTGGAAATGCCCATGTACCGCCCCGTCGACGCCTTGGGCACCAGATCGCTCATCAGCGCCCAGTCGACGGCAAGGAACGATCCGGCGGAGATCGCGAACAGAGCCGCTCCCAGGAGGGCGACGGGCAGGACCGGTGCGACTGCGCCGATAGTCAACCCGGTGGCGCCGAGGGCGCAGGACGCGTAGATCACGGGTTTTCGGCCGATCCGGTCCGACAGGCGGCTGGCCGGCAAGACCGAGATCGTCAGACAGGCCGCGACTATGCCCAGAAGGATGATCTTGGTTCCGCCGGTCTGGCCGGAGTCCATCCCGAAGACTTGGGCCAGGTAGAAAGTGCTGAACGCGGGGAAAAAGGCGGCGCCGGCAAGCACGAAGAAGCGTGACCCGACTAACCACAGGAAGCTGCGCTCGCGGAGGATATCGGTGCCCCATGCCTCGCCGGCGATCTTCAGCCACGAACGTCCGTGGCGCGACTTTGTTCGATGGCCCTCGTGGACGGTCATGACCACGCTCAGCATCGAGGCAAACTCGATCAGGCCGATGGCCATCGTGCCGTACAGGAATGCGTTGGAGTCCTGCTTGCTGAACGCGAGCGCACCAGCCGCCACGAGGTACCCGCTGATGTTCCCGAGCGCCTGGAAAAGCCCGATCAATCCCGACGCCAGCCCCACCTGTTTCGCGGGAACCAGGTCCGGCACGTAGCCCTGGAACGGGCCCTGGGAGAAGTTGGAGCTGAACTGCAGCATGGCGACGAAGGCCGCGATCGCCGGCACGGTGTTGGACGTGGCGACGCCCCACAGGAAGACCACGTCCAGCGCCGAGCCGATGAAGATGTACGGCTTGCGGCGACCCCACCGAGTGACTGTGTAATCGCTGATCGTGCCGATGGTCGGCTGGACGACGATCGCAATGCCCATGCCGAGCAGCGCGATCTCGAATGCGCCGATGCCCTCGCCGCCCTTTGGAACGAGGCCTGTGTACTGGAGACGGCCGTTGACGATGTCGAGGATTCCGCTCCAGACCGTCGATATGCCGAGCCAGTAGAGCGAGATCCGGATCAGATGGCCGATCGGAAGCAACTGCGTCGGGCGGCCATGTACGTCGTGTTTGGGGCTGCTCGTCTCCACTCCGGCAGTATCGCGCCTGGAGAGCGCAGGCGTGACCGGGGTTCGGCCCCCGCTTCCTGGACAGATGGCTCGCCGCGACTTCGTTAGGTTGTCTGCAAGCCGACACTTGTCGTCGCCGCCGGCTGCTAGGCTCGGACCGACGAACCTGGAGAATCTGCCATGGGCAGCTCACATTTGCCTCCAACCTCAGGGGAATCAGAGACGCACTACTACCTCTCGCTGGGCGATTCGCTGTCGACCGGGGTTCAACCGATCGGCCCCGAGTCCTTCCAGTTCCGCACGGACTTCGGTTATGCGGATCAGCTCTGCTCCATCGCCAGCTCGAGGCTGCCGGGGCTGTGCGCCGTCAAACTCGGCTACCCCGGCGAGTCGACCACGACGATGCTCGACGGGAGCCTTGGCTCGTACCCGCACGGGAATCAGCTGGCCGAAGCCGTCGCCTTCTTGCTGGCGCATCGGGGGGAGGTTGCGTTCGTCACGATCGATATCGGGTCCAACGATTTCCCCACCCGAGACATCGAGGGAATCGCGCCCGGCCTGGAGTCGATCGCCAGGAACCTGCCGGGCATTCTTGCCGACCTGGTAGACGCTGCCGGCCCGGGGACGCCGATCGTGGGCATGACCATGTACGACCCGTTCTTGGCGAGCTGGTTCTCCGGCCCGGATGGCATGGAATTGGCCCGCGCCTCCGTCCGCGAGGGAATCGTGCCCATCAATGCCGGGATGACCGCGATTTACCGCGCCGCCGGCCTGGACGTGGCCGACGTCGAAGCCGCCTTCTCCACAACCGATTTCGAGACGATGGTGTCGCTCGAGGGCATTGGCCGTGTGCCCATCAACGTCGCGAGGATCCACGAGTGGACGTGGGCCGCATCGCCCCCGCCGCTCGGTCCCGATCCCCACGCCAACGCGAAGGGGTATCGCGTAATCGCCGAAGCGTTCGCGAGGATTCTCGTTCCCTAGTCGGCCGGTTCGACCGAGCCGTTGCTCGCCACTCCAGCGACAAAGAAGAACCCGCCGGCCCGATCGGACCGGCGGGTTTCATTTGGCGTGGTCGGGCAAGCGGCCTGCGGCTAGTACCCGACGGTGGCCTTCGGCGTGCGCACGGCCCTGGGGGTTGGGGCGGCCGTCGGCGTGGCTGCGGGAGCACCCGTTAGAGGAGCGACGAACCATCTGCCGTTGATTCCCTGGCCTTTGGTGTCGCCTGCAACCGAGTCGCCCGCGAAGTAATAGAGAGGCTGGTGGTTGTAGGCGACCTGCGTCGCGCCGTCGGGCCGAGTGATCAGCGAGAAGTCGCCCATCGCGCCGGTTGGAGGAGTGATAGACGTGCCGGCTGCGGCGGTCAGCGCAGGCCAGTTCGTGGCGCAGCTGCCGGAGCATGAGCTCACATCGGGCTTGTCGCCCATGAAGATGTACAGCGTCATGCCGTTCGCGCCCGTGAAGTACGCGCCAAGTTTGGGATCGTTCGTTACGCCGACCGTGACTGCGGCTGCGGCCGGAGTGGCCGCCGGTGCCATGGTGGGGACGTCGGTCGCGCTCAGGACCGTCGCGGTTGGAGTGGTCGCGGCTGAGGTGCAGGCCGCGGCAAAGAGCAGGGCTGCGGTCGCAACCCCCGCGAACGAGAGGAGTCGATTGGTGGGACGCATGGGCTTCCTTCCTGAGGGTGGGCTCCCTCCGTTGAGGGTCACCGCTAGTACGCGGCTCGCCTACCGACGGCTCTTGACGGAAGGTTCGTCTCAGCCAGCGCGTCTCACTCGGTCGGTTTGGCCTCGTCCTTCGGGATCTCCCGGAGCGATCGAACGGGCGAGAGTAGGACCCACAGGAATGCAGTCGTGGCCACGGCCGCGCCGATCCCGATCGTCGTCCGCAGCGGCAGAAAAGAGGCGAGCAGGCCTCCTATGAGAGACCCCACCGGAAGCGTTCCCCAGACCACGAACCGCATCGTGGCGTTCATCCGGCCCTGCATCTCAAGCGGCGTGATGGCCTGCCGAAAACTGACCTGGTTGACGTTGTAGACCACAGCGCTCAATCCGGTCAGGAAGACCGATGCGAAGAACAAGCCCGCCGCGACCGGGACCTCCGAGGGCATCAAGAAGATGAGCACCGTTGCCGGTCCGTTGATGGCCATCGAGATCACGATCGCAGGTCCGACGCCGAGCTTCTTCGACAGAGGAGCCGAGATCACCGCTCCGAGAAGGACACCGAGACCGCCCAGCCCGAAGAGTGCACCCACCAGCGCCACGCTCAATCCCAATTCCCGGTAGGCGAAGATGGGGAAGATCGAAAAGGCAATGCTCGTGCCCAGGTTCGATGTGGCTGTCGAACCCGCGATCATGCGCAGGTAGTTGTTGCCGAGCACGTGCCTGAGGCCTTCGGCGATTTCCTGTCGCAGGCTTGTGTGTGTCCCGTCGGTGGCGATTAGTCTCTGCGGCTTTGGTTCCGGCTTTCGGATCAGAGCGATCAATGCGCCCGAGGCAAAGAAGCTGACGGCATCGACGATGACGGCGAACGGTGCCCCCAACAGACCTATCAATCCGCCGCCGAAGCCGGGTCCCACGATTTGGGCGCTCGACTGGGGCAGCGACAGCTTCGCGTTGCCTTCGACGAGATCGGCTCGCTCCAGAATGACCGGCAGGTACGACTGGTCTGCGACGTCGAACAGCACCGTCAGGGATCCAGTCACGAAGCCGACCGCGTACAGCTGCCAGATGGTCAGGCTGCCTAACGCATAAGCGATCGGAATCGAGAGCAGCGCCAGGCCGCGGCCGAGGTCGCCGGCGATCAGCACCGGGCGGCGGCGGACGCGATCGAGCCAGGCTCCGGCCGGCAACGCGAACAGAATGAACGGCGCCATCTCGACTGCGCCGAGCAATGCGACCTCGAGCGCAGTCGAGTTCAGGACCACGGCGGCGATGAACGGGATCGCCAGCTGGCTGACCTGGCTGCCCATCAGACTGACGGTCGCCGCCAGCCAGAGCTTGAGGTAGTCGGCGTGGTGCCACAACGACCGGCGGGGGGAGGCGTCGCCGGGAATCTCGCCCGGCGAGGCGGCCGGAGGCATGGACTGCTCGGCGGCGGAGATCAGAGGGTCGGACATTGCGCCATCGTAGCGGTGCCGGCCAACACGGCCGCGGCGGTTCAGCCTGCCGGTTCGACCTCGTGCATCGGCTCGTCGATATCACTCGGCGAGTCGGTCTCGATCGGCTCCACGGACTCAGTGACCGGGAAGTCGCGGGCACGCAGCTCCGCCACCATCTCGGCGTTGTCGGTTGCCAGCTCCACCGGGGCCGCACCGACGGCGATCCGTCCTTTGGCCATGAGGTGGGCGACGATCGCGGCGTGCCAGCCCGTGGTCTCTTCCATGGCCGAGAAGCCGAGCTTGCGGTCGCGGACGACCCGCATGTCGACGATCGCGCGAGTCGGCCGCCCGGCATTGCGTCCGGTCACGATCACGTGGGCGATCACGATGTCGTCGACGGTCTCGTCGGCGCGGATCTGCGGCTCGATCAGGGCGTGGAAGAGCTGTCTCGGCACCACTTCCTGGTTACCGACCCGGATCGGCACCTCGGAGAAGAGGCCGGCCTCCATGAAGCCCTTCCAGACGACGACGTGGCCCGGATAGCGGATCACTTTGTTGCGCATCGATCGGAGCCGTTTGCCCAGCGTCCACGGAGTGGTCGAGGCACCGCCGGTCGAGAAGGCCTCCAGCAGCCCCACTGGCTCACCCAGGTCCACCAGCTCGTACTCGGTGGGGTCGAATGAGGCGACTTCGACCGGTTTGCCGTCGCGGATGTAAGTGCTGCCGCCCGCGTACTCGTTGGTCAGCCCGTCCATCGAGAAGGTCAGGCGATAGTTCCACGGCGGCGTCGGGTGGAGCGGCAGGCCGCCGTCGAGCAGCACCAGATCTTCGGGTTCATCGAGCAGGGACATGGCGTAAGCCATCAAATTGCTCGCGAGGCCGGGCGCCTCGCCGCAGTCCGGCACGATCCGCACGCCGGCCTTCTTCGCTCGCTTGTCGAGCGCCAGCTGGCCGAGGACGACGGACGTGTTGCCGCCGAGGTCGCACCAGTCGGTCTTGGCCTCGATCGCGGCCTCCGCAAACCCGAGATTGAGCTTGTAGCTGATTGCCCCGATCGCGGCATCGAGAGGCCGCAGGAATTCGAGCACGGCACTGGAGTCGCCGGCATCGAGCGCAACGCCGGTCGCCACGGCGCGTCCGGCCAGCAGATTGACGCGCGCCGCGGCGGCCTCGGCCCGAGGCCCGTCGATGTCCGCCAGAACGATCGAGGCAGCCTCGCCTCGGACGGCGAGGTCGTAGGCTGCCGCGGTTCCCTGACGTCCTGCGCCGAGAATGCCGTACTTGTACTCGCCGGTGCCGTCGCTCACGTCGCGCCTCTCGCTTCGCGGCTCACATCGCCGGGCCCGAGTGTACCGCGACCTGATCGAGGCCGATCCGGAAAGGAAGTCGGGGTCGTTGAGATCCCAGGCCCCGACCCGCTTGCTTACGACCCGGTGCCGTCAGGCCGGCGTCGCCCCTTCGTCGCCGGAGGGGAGCGCTCGGCCTGTTTCGAGCAGCGTCTTGAGACCGGTCAGGATCTCCGTCCAACCGTCCTCGACCTCGTGGTAAGTCCTGGTCTCGCCGTCGAAATCGTCGTGGACCAGCGTCAGGCGGCAGACGTCGCCCTGCTTCTCGATCGACCAGGTGACCCGGGACGGCCGCTCGGCTGCCATCTCAGGGGCGTAGACCATCGTGAAGCTGTGGACCAGCCGGTGCGGCGGTTCGATCTCGACGATCGCGCAGTCCAGCGACACCTCGTCGCCGTCGAGGTAGACGAGTCGGGAACCGGGCTTCCAATCGGATTGGACCCTGGTGCCGTAGTAGTAGAGCTGCGTGTCGGCCGGGTCGGTGATCGCCCGCCAGAGCCGCTCCGGCGTGGTTCGAATGAGGATCTCGTAGACGTGGCGGGTTGGGACGCCCATCGGTTGCTCCTCCAGCTGGGCCTTGATTGCGCCGATTTGCGAGTCGCGGCGGGCGGTCCGGGCGGGAATCTGGGCGCTAGTTGACCGGGACGACGAAGACGTACTGGTTCTGCTTGCCGGCGTAGTAAACCGCCTGGTCCCATTTCTTGAAGTCCGCCGCCAGGTCGGCGTATGGCACCAGCGAGTCGGGCGGGCGTGAGTATCCACCGCGCGTCTTGTTCCAGAGCGTGGAGTGGCGGTTGTACCAGACGTCCTCGATGTTGACCGACAGAACGGTGTAGTTGTCCGTCACCAAAGGATCCGCCGTGGCTACGAACCCCGAGACGACCCAGGAGTGCCAGCCGAACCAGACCAGAAGCCCGGCCGGCCGGTTCGTTGTCCGGATCTGCTTGACGACCACGTTGATCGCCGCCGCCATCGTCGGCGTGGATTGGACCTTGTAGTTGCCGTACCCGAGTTGCTGCAATCCGCCCGACCAACCCTCCGGATCGGGGCTGCCGTTCCGGCTCTCGGCGATCGAGTTACCCAGGTCGAAAAGCTTGGCCTGGGTGTCCTGGGTCGTGTCCGCTCCGGCGTCCATGATGTTCATGGCCGTCTGCATCGCCGCCGGAATGCACCAGGTGTTCTTGAACTCGCCCACGAAGTCGCCCGGTTGGTAGAGATCCATTGCGAATTGGCCCGCGGGGGCCGGGGTCAGGGTTGGCGGGACCGGGGTCGCAGTTCCGCCCGCGGTTGCCGTCGCGCTGGCGGCGTCGGTTGCCGAGGCGGTTGGTGTCGGTGCGGCGACAGGGTTTGCCAGGGCCAACTCAGCCGTGGGCCGCACGCGCGCCCACGGCGTCACCTGCGGCGCGTATCCGAAGCTCGCTCCCTGAAGCGCCTGCGCCGCGGTGTAGGCACCGGCTACCAACAGCACGACTGCGGCCGCCACCCCCAACACCACCTTCGGCATGCGCCCGCTACTCCGACCCGCATAGGCGCGCCTGGGGCCCTCCGCCAGTGGTACCAGCGCGCCCCTCGGCGTCCATTCCGGGGTCGCAAGAAGCCCCGTAGGCGACTCGTCTTGCGCCGGCTTAGGCCGGCCGATGCTGTCCATCCGAGGAGCCAGCGCGACGGCGAGGATGACGAGCTTGACGCCCTGCCCCACGGCGTAGGCGGCGGGGATTGCCAGCAGGCCGGCGGCCGGGGCCATGCGTTGAGCGGTGATGAACAAGGCGACGAAACTGACCGCGGAGGCGGCCGTCGGGATGAGAGTGTTCTTGGTGGCGTAGATGGCGCGGGCCAGCAGCTCGACGACGCTCTCGAGCGGGATCGAGACGGCGAAGACCGCCACCAGCAGCGTCGTGGTGCTGACGTCGCCGGCGTCGAAGGCGCCGCCTCCCAGCAAGATCCGGACCGCCAGCCAGCCCAGCGCCAGCACGCCCAGGGCGGCGCCCGTGGATAGAACCGCGATGGTCGCCAGATTCGTGCTGAAGATCTTCCGGAAAGCCCGCCGGTCGCCCAGGTCTGCGGCCGCGGCGAGTGCGGGGAAGGCCGCGATGGCGAACTGCGCGCCGATCACGAGCTCGGGCATCGTCTGGAACTTGCGGGCATAGGTCAGGTCGGTCAGCGAGCCGGCCTGGAGCGTCGACGCCAGAGCGGTGAAGTAGAGCAGGATCACCGACGATTCGAGCGGCTGGCTGAACATCTTGGGGAGCATCAGCCACAGGTACTCTCGCAGGCCCTTGGTTCGCAGGTTCAAGCTCGGCCAGGGGACAAAGCCGGTCCGCAATGCTCCAACGAGCCGGACGGCGAAGAAGGCGAGCGCCCCCGCGACCGCGCCGACTGCCGCACCGTAGATGCCCATGCTGTCGCCCAGAAGCAGCGTGCCCGCGATGATCCCGCTGGAATACATGAGGGGCGCGACGGCGTAGGACAGCCATCGTTTCTCGGCGATCAGGATCTCGCCAAGGACCCACGTTGCGGCGAAGACGATTTGGGTCACGCTCAGGATGCGGAACAAGCTGATGGCCGTGTCACGTTGCTCGCCGGTGAACCCGGGCGCGACGAACGAGATGCATTGCGGGGCGAACACGACCATGATCCCGATCGCCACGGTCATAGCCAGGATGGCCAGGGTCATGATCGTCCGGCCGAATGCCATGGCGTCGGCCCGGTCCTCGTCCCGGAGCCCCACGAAGAGGGGCACGAACGAGGAGATCATCCCGCCCACGACCAGGATCTCGAGCATCAGGCTGGGCAGGACGAAGGCCGCGTTGAACGCATCGGTCTCGGTCCCGGCGCCGAACGTATGGGCCAGCACTCTGGTTTCGAGCAGGCCCATGGCGAAGCCGACCAGCGTGACCGAAGACAGAATCAGGGCGCCCCTGGGAAGCGCCGTCCGGACGATCGCCCCGGCCCGATCCTGGAGGCTGCGCGTTCGAGGCTCGTCCGGGCGCCCGACGCGGCGCGGGCCGGAGTGCATGGGCGGCTTCGCGCCCGAGCGCACGCCGGGTCGACGCGTCATATCGTCCAAACGATCGTTCCTCCGTCTCCTGGAGCGAGAAGTGTGAGCCGGGAATCGGCCTGCGCGCAAGGGCGGCAGCCGGACGCACGAGGGCGCCGGACGCAGAAGGACGTTCGGCGGAGGGAGGGTGGGGCGTGGCCACGACGCGGCTACGCGCGCTGTCGCGCCGCATTGTTCGGGCGGAATGGAACGCCGGCCCGGGTGTCGGGCGCGGCAAACGAGCCGTGAGAAGATTCGGTCCGCTCTTCGCAAGTCACTCGGGAGGCGAACAGATGGCCGCGGCCGCACCCTTCACCGGCTTCTCGCGCGACGCCGTCCAGTTCCTCGTTGAACTGGCGTTGCACAACGAGCGATCCTGGTTCCAACCTCGGAAGGCCGAGTACGAGCGGCTGCTCAAGGAGCCGATGGAAGCCTTGTGCCGCGCTCTGGCAGGGCGGTTCGAGACCCACGGCCTGCCGCTTCGAGCCGATCCCGCGCGCTCGCCATTCCGCATCTATCGCGACGTCCGCTTCTCGGCCGACAAGTCGCCGTACAAGACGCACGTTTCCGCGAGCTTCCCGTGGGCAGGCGAAGGCGGCGGTGTGGGTGCTTACTTCCATCTCCAGCCGGGCGAGATGTTCGCGGGTGGCGGAATGTGGCATCCGGAACCCGCCCAGCTGGCAGGGTGGCGGCAGATGGTCGCCGGCGATCTCGACAAGGTGGAAGCGGTGGTCAAGAACCCGACGTTCGTCGCGACCTTCGGGTCGGTGAGCGGCGATAGCCTCAAGCGCGTCCCGACGGGCTTCGCCGCCGACCACCCCGGGGCGGAGCTGCTCAAGCTCAAGGACGTGACATTCGGCCGCCATCTGTCCGACGAGGAAGTCTTCTCACCGAACCTCCCGGACACGCTCGTGGAAGCCTTCACCGCAGCAGTTCCGCTGCTCGAACTTCTGGCCCGCCTGTCGCCCGGCGAAGTCCGGGCCGGCTGGCTGCGCGGCGGATAGGGGCGAAGACCGTCGCGTTCTACTAAGCGTCTCTGTTGGGTAGCCGCTATACCCGGGCCGAGACCGCGGCCGAACGAGCTTCGCCCGTGGCGCCGAGCCGCACGGTGATGCCCATCTGGTCGAGCATTTGCACCATCGGCGGACCCATGTGCCCGGCCACGACGCAAGCCACGTGATGGTCGGTCAGGAACCGGGCAATGCGGTCGTGATGTTCGCTGTGCTCGCCCACGTCGTGCGTCTTGTCCCAGCCGACCTCGAACTCCTCCCACGTGCCTATTCCCGAATCGCCCACCTCGGCGATCGCGACGCGGTCGGCACGACCCCAGCTTTGACCCATGTGGCCGTCGGCGGTTACGGGCAGGCAAACGATCATCGAGCTACTCCTCTGGCAAGGCGGCTATTCGACGCCGTAAATCGCCAGCTTGGCGACTCGCCGGAGGTTCTCACCTCGCGCTCAAGGGCGTGACCTGGACGCGGCGGCGGTGCGCGGTGCGACCACGTGGGGGTCGCCTCGCATACACTCGCGGGCATGATGCAGACCCTCCCTGCCGAGTGGCGATCCGCCCTCGGCTCCCGGCTGTCGGGCGCCGACATCGACAAGCTCGACGAATTCGTGTTCGTGGAGCGGGCCCAGGCCACGGTCTTTCCTCCGGACGAGGATGTGTTCGCCGCCCTGCGCCTGACGCCGCCCGACCAGGTCAGGTCGGTGATCCTGGGCCAGGACCCCTACTACCGACCGGGCCAGGCGAGTGGTCTGGCTTTCTCGGTCCGCGCTGGAGTCGATCGTCCGCGATCTCTGGTCAACATCATCAAGGAACTCGAGACCGACCTGGGCCATCCGGTTTCGGCCGACGCCACGCTCGAGCCGTGGGCGCGGAACGGGGTCCTGCTTCTCAACACCGCCCTGACCGTGCGCGAGGGGAAACCGAACAGCCACCGGCGCGAGTGGAAGGCGTTCACAGCGGCGATCGTGGCCGTGCTGGCCGAGCGGCCGACCCCGATCGTGTTTCTGCTGTGGGGTGAACCCGCCAAGGCCGCCGGCCAGAAGATCGACCGAACCAGGCACATCGTGGTCAAGTCGGCGCATCCGTCGCCGCTCTCGGCGAAGGGTTTCATCGGCAGCGCTCCGTTCCGCCGGGCCAACGCCGAACTCGCGACCCGCGGTCTGCCCCCGATCGACTGGGACCTGGCCTGAACAGATAAGCGAGGGCTCATGATTGCTCGGGATCGGATCGCCCCGCCTCCGTGCTAGGCTCCGAGCATGGAGTTGCTCAGCCGGACGGTTGGACCGATCGGGACCAATGTCTACGTGCTCGCCAACTCGGGCACCCACGAAGCGATTGCGATCGACACCGCGATTCCATCGGTTGCGTGGCTGAGCGGCACGCTCGAGGAGCGCGGCTGGAAGCTGAAGCTGATCGTTTCCACCCACGGCCACTGGGACCACGTGGGCGACAACGCGGCCGTGCAGGCGTGGACGCATGATCGCCAACCCGGCGACGAAGCTCGCATCGCAGTTCATCCGCTCGACCGCGAGATGCTCGTCCACCCGCGGCCGCTATTCGCGCCGTTTCCCATCCCGCCCAGCGTTCCGGCGGTGGAGCTGGCCGAGGGTGGCCGAGTCAAGTTCGGTGAGATCGACCTCGAGGTCCTGCACACGCCGGGCCACACGCAGGGCTCGGTCTGTCTGCTCGACCGCACGAACGGCCTGCTGCTCTCGGGCGACACGCTGTTTGCCGGGTCATGGGGCCGGACCGATCTCCCCGGCGGATCCGAGGCGCAGATGGCGGAGTCGCTGGGCCGCCTGGGCGGGCTGGACGAGCGGCTGAGAGTGCTACCGGGCCACGGTGCGGCAACCACCATCGGAGCCGAACGCCACTGGCTCGAATTGGTACGGGCGAACAGAGCGCTGCCAGGCTGAGTTCGCAACGTGCGTCCTCGGGGCGGAGCGCCGCTTCCTAGGCCGGATTCCGATGGATGATCTCAATGAGGCCGTAGAGCTATTCCGCTGCTCGCGCTTCTGGCTCGGCTATCACCGGGCGAAGTTCTCGCAGGTTGACTCAGGGGCGGCTAGGTCCGCTCCGTCGCGTCTCAGGCACCGAAGCCGGCATAGCAGATCCCTGGAGGGGACGGCGTGGATACGCGGCCGGCCTTGAGGGCTTTAGCCGGGAACCGGTCTACCCACTTCGCCAGCGCCGTCAGATCGGCCGTCTTGCCGACGATGCCGACGTAAGCTCCATTGCCGCAGAGCGCCACTACGTTCGCATGACCGGACGCGTCGGTGAAGCAGCCTTCGCGGTCCGGTTCGACGCCGCCCGGCCCCCAGGAACCGTCTCCGGGTGTCCAGGCGGTGTCGCCCGGCTTCCCAGTCGAACAGTCGCCACTCCTGAGCTGGACCCCATTGGCCGTGAGCCGCGCGCTATAGGCGCTCAGCGCGTCGTCGGGAGAGCCGAAGCCGTAAACCGCTGCGAAGGCGACGAGGGCAGTGTTGGGGCGACACTCGATCCCTGCGGCAGCGCCACTGGGAATGGCTTGTGTCGCTGCGCAGGCAACCCTGGCATCGTCGCGGAGGTTGGCGAGGAGTTGCGTTTCGACCGAGCCCTTGCCGCTCTTCCACGATGGCACCGGAGGCTCGTCGTTCGGGTACTGGGGGCTCGCGCTCGGGGCCGGGCTGGAGGCGGCGGTTTGGGTGGCCGGCGGGGTCGTGTCGAGGGCGGACGCTTGGGATTGGTTCGCCACCGAGGGCGCGTTGCTGGGACTCGTGGAGCCGG
>Ga0302322_100000945_pt1 | contig 23070 bp, 12 predicted proteins | sample Fen_T0_2_FD_203757 | JGI IMG/M metagenome (GOLD analysis project Ga0302322, IMG submission 203757) | Peat permafrost microbial communities from Stordalen Mire near Abisko, Sweden - Fen_T0_2 | ecosystem: Environmental > Terrestrial > Soil > Wetlands > Permafrost | place: Sweden: Abisko...
CCTTGTTTGGGTGTCTCCCGGCCCTTGCCCAGGTGGAATACGTTGACCCCATGATGGGCGGCCAGGGGTTCATGCTGGAGCCGATGCGGCCCACGGTCTCGTTGCCGAACAGCATGGTGCGGGTTTATCCGGTCCGCAAAGACCAGTTGGATGACCAGATCCGTTCGTTTCCGCTGACGATCATTTCGCATCGACTGGGAGAATTGTTCTGGCTGATGCCGGGCGACGGCTCGTCGGACACCTGGAACCGGCCGGCGACCTACGATCAGGAGGTGGAGACGCCGTATTATTATTCCACCCGGTTTGACGGCTCGCTGATCCAGACGGAATTCACGCCGACGGCGCGCTGCGGCTATTTCCGGTTTACTTTCCCCGCCGCCAAGCCTGTGGTTTTGCTGGCGAACCGGACGGATGGGGAGCTGTCCGATCTGGGCAACAACCGGGTGTCCGGCCGGGAGAAATTCAACGGCATGCAGGCGTTTTTTTACGGTGAATTCAATGCGCCGGTGCAAGTGCAGACGAATGGCAACCACCGGCGGTTGACTGTGTCGGCGGCCGCCGGGCAAAAGGTGTTGGAATTTCGCTATGGCATTTCGTTTATCAGCGTGGAGCAGGCGCGCAAGAATCTGCAAACAGAACTCGCCGACCGGTCGTTTGAGACCGTGAAGCGGTCGGCGCGGCAGAGCTGGAATGAAGTGCTGGGCCAGATCCAGGTGGAAGGCGGCACGCCGGAACAGAAGCGGGTTTTTTACACCTCCCTGTATCGCTGCTACGAGCGGATGGTCAACATCACCGAGGACGGCCAATATTACAGCGGCTTTGACCATCAAGTGCATCGGGATACGCGGCCGTTCTACGTGGACAACTGGCTGTGGGACACCTATCGCGCGCTGGAACCGTTGCAAACACTGCTCAACCCGGAGATGGAGGCCGACAAGCTCCAATCCTATGTGCGCATGTACGAGCAGCTGGGCTGGATGCCGTGTTTTGCCGTGCTGTGGGGCAACCATCAATGCATGACCGGTAATCACGCCGCCGCGTGGATGGCCGATGCGTGGGCCCGGGGCGTCACCAATTTCGATCTCGCCACGGCGTATGCCGGCTTGAAGAAAAACTCCCTCGAAGGCACCTGGCTGCCGTGGCGCAAGGGCCCCAAATGTTCCCTGGATGATTTTCTGACCGAACACGGCTACCTGCCGGCGCTGCGTGCCGGCGAAAAAGAGACCGTGGCCGAAGTGAATGGCGGCGAACGCCGGCAGGCGGTTTCCGTGACCGAGGCGCAGAGTTATGACGACTGGTGCACCGCTCAAATCGCCCGGGCACTGGGGAACGAGGCCGAGGCCCAGCTGTTCCTGAAGCGCGCCGCCAACTACAAAAACGTTTTCCGCGAGGACAAGGGGCATGTCTGGCCGAAGGATGCGCAAGGCAACTGGATCGAAAATTATACGCCCGGATTTTCCGGCGGCCAGGGCGGCCGCGATTTCACCACCGAAAACAACGGCTACACGTACGACTGGGATGTGCAACACGATTTAAGCGGGCTGTTTGCCTTGATGGGCGGTTATGCGAAAGCGGAGGCCAGGCTGGACCAGCTTTTCCGCGAATCGCTGGGCATGAGCAAGTTTGAGTTCTGGGCCAAGTTTCCCGACGCCAGCGGGTTGGTGGGCCAGTTTTCCATGGGCAACGAGCCGAGTCTGCACATTCCGTATCTCTACAATTATCTGGGTGCGCCCTGGAAAACGCAGAAGCGCGTGCGGATGCTGCTCGAAACGTGGTTCACGGACACCACCCTCGGCATGCCCGGCGACGAGGACGGCGGCGGCATGAGCGCCTTCGTGGTGTTCTCCATGATGGGACTGTATCCGGTGACCCCGGGCGTGCCAATCTACACTCTTGCGAGCCCGGTTTTTGATCAAATCACGATCCGCCTGCACAATGGTAAAAAGTTGCAAATCATCTGCCGGGACAATTCGCGCGACAACAAATACATTCAAAGCATCAAGCTTAACGGGCAGCCGCTGAACCAGGTCTGGTTCAACCATGCGGACATCGTCAATGGGGGTACGCTGGAGCTGCAAATGGGCAATACGCCGAACCAAAAGCTCGGCGTCGATCCCGCGACTTTTCCGCCCTCCGCCTTGTTGTTCAATCCGGCGATTGGGCGATAAATCGCGGCGTTCAATGGTCTTTGTCGGTGCGGTTGCGGGCGCGTTCGCGGGCCTGGCGCAGGGCGTCGAGGGTTGACCCGGCGGCGGGCGTCTGGGTGGGCGCCGGCTGGGGCGTGGGGCCACCGGCGGCCGGAGCGGCGGGAGCAAGGGGCGCTTTGCTGATGGCGGGCGCGGTAGCTTTGCGCACCGTCTGGCGGACCAGCCAGGGGAAAGCGGGTGGTTTGGTTGGCACGGGCGTCGCGGTTTCGGGTGCCTCGATTTCGGTGACAGCCACAGCCGGTTTGCGGCCCAGGGCGCGCGAAAGCCAGCCGGTGCGACGCTCCAAAATCTCCAACAAAAATAAAACCGCAGCGGCCACGAGCAACCAGGGGGCGAGTTCAACATAGCGGGACTTCACCGGCAGGTCATGCCAGAGCTTGGGGATCTCCACCCGCTCCTGGCCGCCGGTCGTGGTGGCGATCTGCGCCAGCGCCGCCGCTCCCCGCCCCGCCTGGTCGGGCGCGAATTCCGGTGAATAGGGCAGGCACGTGGGCGGCAGCGTGACGGCTGACTGTCCGGCAATTTCCACGGTGTTCAGCATGGTCTCGCGGCCGGCGATGGGAATGGCCGCCTCGAGCAGATCGGCGTTTTTCCACGCGAGGGTCACGGTTTCCTTGGTGGGCGTGGCGCCGGGGAGTCCGTGCAAAACCCGCACGCGGGGGAGCGTGGCAAACCGTTCCGCCGGCCGCGCCGGGTCGAGGTGCAACTGCACGAAGCACACGCCGTCGCGGATTTCCTGCGTGAGGAGCAGGTCGTCCGGCAGCGGTTGGTGCTTCCCGGCGAGCCAGCGGACGAGCGTGGCGTAAAATTCCCCGGTCTGGTTCCATTTGGCAAAATCGCCGCTGAACTTGCCGTCCGCCTCGCCGAGATAGCACAGCACGCGGCCGTTGCCGGCGTTCCACGAGGCGACGACGGGCGCCTGGTATTCATCGCCGGTGACCGCGGCGAGATTCGCCTGCGGCCGGAGGTAGCAGAGATTGTAGCCGCCGAGCGGAGGCGGGCTGGCGGTCGGCGGCGCGCCGAGCAGCGAATAGCCGGCGGTGAAGGAGAACGGCGTGGGCTGATCCACAAACGTGCTGCGGGCGATCGTGAACGTGTCCTGCGCGAAGATGCGCGGGATTTCGTCCGGGTCGTTGCTGAAATAGCATTCGCCGCCGCCGCGGCGCGCGATGTCCTTGAGCAGGTTGGCATCCACGTCGTGGTCGGTGCCGAGGCCGATCACGCTGACCGTGACGTCGGCCTGGCGGAGCTTGTCGACAATTTCCTCGTAGTGCATGGACTGCTCGGAATCTGCGGCGTCGGCGAAGAGGATGATGTGCCGGGTCTGGGCCTTGGCGGTGGTGATCATGCGCGCGGAGGCGACGAGCGCCTCGTAGATGTAGATGCCGCCGCCGAGGGAGCCAATTTCCAGAATTTTGCCGCGGTAGCTGCGGTTTTTTTCGACGGTGTCCAGCGGGACAATTTCATGCGGGGTGGTGTCCACCGCGAACACGCCGATTTCATCCAGCGGCGACAGCAAATCCAGCACCTGCACGGTGCCGAGGTCGGCGAGGTCCATCTTGATGCGCCCGCCGCCGGCCGGCATCGACATGCTGCCGGAACGGTCCAGCGCGACGACGACAGCCACGCTCAGTTTGCGATGTTCCTGGCGCATTTCCATGGAGACCGGCAGGACGCGTTCCAGCGGGGATTTGTAATAGCCGCCGGGGCCGTAGGATTTCTGCCCGCCGGTCAGCGCCAACCCCGCGCCGGTTTCCTCCACCCACGAGGCCAGCGCCTCCATGCCGCTCATGCCGAGCTTGCCCGCCGGCACATTCTCCAGCAGCACGGCCGAATAGCGCGACAGTTCCTCCAGCGACCACTGGCATTGCTCCGGCGGGCGGCCGACGACGTCCACCTGGCCGCCGCGCAGCAGTTTCACGAGGCCAGAATTTTCTCCGCTGGACGAAACGATCAGCACCGGTCGCGCGCCCTCCACGCCGACGAGCGCGCGGGCGGTGTTGTTTTCGGGCAACGGATCATCCGGCGGACCCTGGATGGCGAGGGTGTATTCATTCACGCCGGCGGCGGTGGCGCGGTCGCGAAACATGAGGCGCGAAAGGCCGGCGGCCACTTTTTTGCTGCCGGCGGAAATCACCGTGTCGCCGCGCCGCAGTTGGTATTGTATTTCCTGGTCGGCCGGCGATTGCACCCAGGCGGTGAGGACGAAGGCCTGCCCGGGCAGAACGGAGGGGGGCGTCTGAAAACTTTGAATGGCCACGTCGCTTACCTGCGGGCGCGCGAGCCAGCGATAATCCACGGCGACGCCGCGACCGGCGGCGCGAGCGGCGGCCGAGGCGGGATCCTGGCCGGTCCATTTGCCATCGGACACGACCAGTACGCGGCCGCCGCCGTCCGGCGGGATCAGCGCGAGGGCGGATTCAACGGCGTGGTTCAGGCTGGAATGATCGGCGCCGACCTGGGCGGTGAAGCCGCCGAATTCGGCGCGTTGCGGCGATTGTTCGACGACGGCCTGCCGGCCGAAGGCGACGACGCCAAGCTGGTCGCGCGGGCCCATGGATTTGTGGAGCAGGCTGATGATTTCCTTTTCCACCGCCGGCGCGTTGGCGGGCATGGATTCGCTGCGGTCGGCGACGACGATGACCGTGCCCGCGCGGTCCGGCAGCCGGAGGGCGAGCTGCGCGAGCGCCAGCGCGACGAGGAGGAAAATCACGCCGCGCAGAATTTTCAGACTGCGCGCCGGCAGCGGCCACGCCAGCAGCGCCGCCGCGAGCGGAACCAGCAGCAGGAGCCAGACGGGCTGGAACAGGGTCAGCATGGGCCTATTTCGCTCCTTTCCCGCCGGCGATGAGCCAGAGATGCGTGGTGAGCAGCGCCAACGCGAGCAGGCCGAAAATCCAGATGGCCGAGGCTTCCGCCAGGCGGCGTTCGGTGGCTTCGCCCCACTTGCCCCACTGGCCGCTGGCGCAGGCGGACAGATCCGATTCATCCGCCGCCAGCGCGTTCACGGCCAGCAGATTGGTACTGGTGCCGGCCGCGACCGAATAAATGCCCGGTACCGGTGTGGCGATGGCGAGTTCGCCGCCGGTTTTGGGAAATGTTTTCACGACCCCGTCCGGCTGGGTGATGGTGACGGCTTCGCCGGTGGTTTTCAAAATGACTTCGGCGCCGAGCCGCGCGTTGTTTTCGTTGAGGCCGGGCATTTCGGCGATGCGCCATTGCAGGAGGTTCCAGAAAACAATGGGCCAGTCGGGCGTGTTTTGCAGCGTGGCGAGGCTGGGATTGAAATTCAGTGTCAGGTGTTGCCGGCCCAGCGCGTCTTCGCGGGCGGAAAGCAGCGGCACATTGCCGGCGAGGATCACGGGTACTTCGCCGGGCGTGTTGGTCGTGGTGCGGCCGGCCCAGATGACGCCTGCCAGCCCGAGGCCGGCGGCGAGGGGATGCGCGTTGTCGACCACGAACGGTCCGGTAAATGCATTCGTGCCGCCGCCGGCCCAGCACAGGCTCCAGGAATTACTGTTGGCCACGGTGTCCGTGGCGTGGATGACCAGCTCCGGGTTTTCGGAAATGGCGGCGCGCAAGCCGGTGGCGGCCAGCGTGCGATTGGCCAGCGCACTTAAATTTTCATCCGCCAGCGCCACCTGCACCCGGACGCGTTTGCGGAGGGGTGGGAGCAGTTGCACACCGTTATCCTCGGCCAGTGCATCGGCTTCCAGCCACGCGTGCAGGGCGGGCGTCGCGGCGGGCAGGTTGAAAACAATGCGCTTCGTCTCGCCCGCGCTGAGCAGCAGGGCCGAGCTCTGTGGGGCGTTGGCTTCGGTCTGCACGAACAGCGTCGTGGGCCGGGCGCCATTGGCAAAATTGGCGACTTCCAGCAGACAGCGATCTTGTTCGCCGAATGTGGTGCGCGAGGCGTTGACGATGGCAAAGTTCTCCGTTGTCGCACCAAAGGCATGCCATTCCAGCCGCGGGTTGGTGATTTTTTCATCCGCAGGCCGGTGATCGGTCAGGACGAGGATGTTCGCCTGCTGCCGGCCGGTTTCGCCGGCGAGCGTGATGGCGGCATCCAGGGTCGCGGTTGGCGCGGCGCATTGCCATTGCGGCAGGAGCGCGGCGGCTTCGCGCCAGGTTTTCACCGTCCCTCCGAGCGCGCGCGGTTCCGTGCCGGCGAGAATCAGCTGTGTGGTGGGCGGCGGCTGATGCCGGTACAGTTTTTCCAAAAACGCCTGTGCGCGTGCCTGGGCCGACACCTGGTCGCGGGTGGCGCGCAACGAAAAGGAATCATCCAGCACCACAATGAGCGGGCGGGCGGACTGGGGGAGTTTCCAATGCGGGCCGGCGGCGGCGATGACCAGCAGAGCCAGCGCGAGGAGTTCGAAGAAAAAGATCAGCGGGAGCTGAAGGCGATGGACTTTTGCCCCACCGGACTTCGACGGCACGTTGAAGTGCCACAGCAGGAGGCTCGACACCTGTCGCCGCTTGAAGCGGTTCCGCAACAGATAAATCGCCGTGAGCGTCGGCAGCGTGGCCAGCGCCAGCAGGGCGAGCGGATAGGTGAGGAAAGGTATCATCGGGGGGCAATGGCGAATGTCGCCTGACGCCGGACGAAACTTTTTTCGCTTCGGCCTGCTGCCTTCATTAATCGGCCTTCGAACTTCATGCGGGCGTCAGGAGTTGGATGGCTTCCAGTTCGCGCAGGCTGTCGTCGAGATCCTCGGCGATGAGCGTGGTCAGGTGTGCGCCGCACTGGCGGCAGGCGTCGGCCCAGCCTTGTTGCAGTTGCGCGAGGTTTTCGGCGTATTGCTTGGCGAGGCTGGCATCAATGTAGATTTCGCTTTCTGCACCGGTCTCGCTGTCCACCACGCGCAGATTGCCGTGCTCCGGCGGCGTGGCGTCGTCGCGGGCCAGGAGTTGGATGACGAACAGCGCCGCCGCACCATCACGGAGGCGGAGGAGGAGGGGGAGAGGGGGGGCGGGGAAGAGGAGGTCGCTGATGAGCACACGTAGGCCAAGGTGACGGAATTTGGGCGGGAAAATGGCCAGGGATTGATCGGGTGCGCGGAGGCTGTTGAATTCCAAGCGGTTCCAAGCAGATGGGGGGAGGGTGTCATTGGGGAGGCGGTGGAAGCCTTCGCCGGTGAGCCAGACGGCTTGGGAGCATTGGGCATTGGCGGCGGCGCTGGCCAGGATGGCGGCGAGGCGGGCGGTGGCCTGGGCCTTGGCTGTGCCAGCGAGACTCATGGAGCGCGAGCCGTCGAGGATGAGGTCGAGATGGGGGGTGACTTCCTCGCGGAAGAGTTTGACGGAGAGGCGGTCGGTGCGGGCGTAGATGCCCCAATCGATGAAACGCAGGTCGTCGCCGGGCTGGTATTCCCGATAGTCTTGGAAATCAATGGAGCTGCCGGTGCGCCGGCCCATGCGGGAGCCGATCCAGCCGCTGGCGGCGACGGTCGGGAGCTGCAGGGCATAGCGGGTGCCGAGCAGTTCGCCAGCGCGGAGGGCTTGTTGGAGGTCGGCATCCATGGGTCGTTATGGCACAGGCGTGGTTTCGGCCAGCGGCGGGGGGACGCGGGCGGGCAGCGGCTGGAAATTCCGCCATTGGCGCAGGAACCAAGGCGCATTGAGGGCCAGCACCAGCACGAGCCAGCCGGTGGCGAAATATAGGTGGTAAATCCGCTGGCCGTCTTCCTGGAGCGAAAAGATGTTGAACATGTTGCCCAACTGCAAGCTCTCCACGGATTTCCAGGAAAGTTTGTTCAGGAAAAACAGCACGATGCCGGGCACGATGGCCCACAAGCCGGCCAGCAGCACGATCAGGAGGCCGGCGATCTTGGGCTGGCGCCGGGGCATAAACTGCCGGTGGATGAACAGTGCGGTCAGGGCGTAGGCGAAGGCGTAAGCAATTAGGGTGGAATTATATAGCCAGATTTTTTCCTGGTCGGTGGAGCTGAGACTGAAGCTGGCGGAAAACCAGTCCCGGGCGTGGGTCAAGATCAGCTCCGACAGCAGGAAGGTGAGGCCGGTGAGGCCCGCCACCCAGACCAAGCCGCCGGCGGCACCGTTGAAAAAGGGGAACGCCAGCAGGCGCCTGAGGCCGCCGGCCGGAATATCGCGGCGGACGCGGGGGCTGAGTTCGTCGGCGTTGCTGATGGTGACGAGCAGGGCGAACACCATGAGGAAGAAGGTGGCGTAGGTCCAGACGAGGATGAGTTCCGGCTGGGCCACCTGAAAGATCCAGATTATGGTCAAGGCACCCCCGAGCAGCCAGACGAGGGTGAGGTAGCGGCGCGGTTGCCGGGCGCGGTTGGCGGAGGGGGGCGAAATCAACGCCACGGAGAGCACGTAAAACAGACCCACCAGCGCCACTCCGGCCCCCAGGGCGGTGCCGATGGCGATCCAGAAATTGCGGTCGGCCATCATGGCGCCGACGCCGGAACGCATCATTTGGAAGGTCATGGCGATCATGCCGCCGATGATCCAGAACGAGAAGAAAAACCCGGCCAGCGCCAGCAGGACTTTAAACGGCCGGCTGAGGGGCAGACAGGCGAGGAAAATGGCGATCTGATTGGCCGCGCAGACCACCAGAAACAGGAAGAACAGGATGAAGAAGACGCTGGGCAGGTCCACGCCGCGCAGCAGGTTGGTGAAGGCCATGAACGGCATGCACGCGCTGAAGAACAGCAGCGCCATGTAGGCTCCGCACAACAACTTGCCCCGGATGATGCGGCCCGGGCTCAGGGTGCTGACATAGAGCAGGTCGGTGTTTGATTCCACGCGCTCCGCGCCCACGCGGACGCCGATGTACAACGGGATGAACAGGATGCTCGCGCCCGCCAGAATCACGGCGAAGGCTTGGAACATGGTGCCGCCGAGTTCGGTGTTTTCATGCACGTTGAAGGACTGGCCCACCAGAAACACCAGCGAGGTGATGAACAGCACGGTCAGGAACAACAGCAGCATGCCGGTGACGGCCCAACTGCGAACGGCCTGGCGTAATTCCTTGATGACGATGGGGTTTAGCTCCCATTCGCGCCAGTTGGTGAAGTGGTTTTTAACGGCGGCAAACTTCGGGTTCATTGCACACCCCCTTTCGTGACGTTCATAAAGATGTCTTCCAGGTTCGCCTTGGTCTGGCGGAACTCGATGATTTTAAATTTTTTAGCGATCAATTCGCCGAGGATGTCGCAGGCGGCCGATTCATCGCCGGTCAGTTCGAAATGGATTTCGTTGGCGACGTCCCGGGCGTTTTCCACAAACGGCGTTTGCAACAGCTCCCGGAGCAATTGGGGATTCTGGTGGCGGTTGTCTTCCAGCAGGCGGATGGCGACGGTGCGGCGCGGCGCGCTTTTCTTGAGGACGTCCTCGATGGTGCCGGTCTCCAGGATCTTGCCGCGCTCAATGATGACCACGCCGTTGCAGATTTCGGTCAGTTCCGTGAGGATGTGGGAGCTGATGAGGATGGCTTTCTTGCGCTCGGCGAGCAGCACGAGCAGTTCGCGCAATTCCACACGGGCGCGCGGGTCGAGGCCGGCGGCGGGCTCATCCAGCACGAGGACGTCGGGGTCATAGACCAGGGCGCGGCCGAGGCTGACGCGCTGTTTCATGCCCTTGGAGAGGGCCTTGAGATGCTTCTCGCGGATGCCGGTGACGTTGGTGAATTCTTCGATGGCTTCAATCGCCTGGGTGCGCTTTTTGCCGCGCAGGCCGTAGGCGCGCGCGTAAAAATCCAGGTATTCGTGGACGGTGATGTCGGCATGGGCGGGGAGCGTATCCGGCACATAGCCGACCACGCGGCGGGCCAGTTCGGGCTCTTCCACGACGGAGATGCCGTTCAGCAGGACGTCGCCGCCGGTGGGGTCCTCGATGGTGGAGATGATCCGCATGGTGGTGGTCTTGCCGGCGCCGTTGGGGCCCACGAAGCCGAAGATGTGGCCGGAATCGAACGCGAACGAAATGTTGTCCACGGCCACGGTCTTGCCGAACGTCTTCCGCAGGTTTTTGACTTGGACTTTCATGGGGAGAGGGGGGAATGACGAAGGACGAATGGCAAATGACGAAAGAATGACAAATGACGAAAGAATCGGAACGCAGGCGTTGGTTTCAGGTTGGGATCAAAGGCGAAATATGAAAAGGGAGCACCTCTCCCCGGCCCTCTCCCCATTTTGCTATCGCAAAACGCGGAGAGGGAGGAGCGCTCGGAGCGTTTGGTGACAGTCATTGGCAGTTGAAAATGCGTGGGTCTCATTGCGGGCCGCCTTTGGTTTCGGCGGGTTCCAGGAGGCCGTAGACGACGGCGGAGGCTTTGGTGCGCTTGGGAGAGGCGGCCGAGCCGAGGGCGTTTTCGAGGAAGGGGTTGCCGTCGAGCACGGCCACGTAACTGTTCGGGGTGAGGTATTCGGCCGCGTGTTCCGCCAGCGCGTCGGTGCGGGCGACATACGATATTTCCTGGAGCAGGCCGTGGGCACCCGCTTTTTCCGGGGTCGGGAAGGCCACGGCCGGCACCAATCCGGTGACCTGGCCGGCGGCGACGTCGTGCGCGGCGTAACATTTCATTTTCGCATCGGCATACCACAGTGATTTGATGGGGGCGCCGAGGCTGTTCATGACTTTTACCTGGCCGTTTTCGCTGATGATTTGCAGCCGTTCGCGGCGGGCCTCCACTTTGCGCAGATGGAAATGGGCCGGGACGCGGGAGGAAACCCAGCCGCGCAGGAGGTTTTGCGACTGCGACCAGTCCACCTCCCGCGAGGTGCCGGCGCCGTAGCCGATGGCGACCAGCGGGGTGGCCTCGGTGCCATAGTCAAACCGCAGGCCGCCGCTGGGCGTGAGCGGACAGTAGAAGGCGGTGGCGCCAATGGTCGTCGCGTGATGGGTGGTTTGATCCAGCAGGGTGAGGCCGGTGAGGCGCGTATCCGGCGTGATGCCTTCGCGCAGCAGGCTGTAGCCGAACACGAACAGGGTGGTGGCGAAGGAGATCGCGGGGATGGTCCACAGCAGCCACGTGCGGCGCTGGCGGCGGTTGAGGAGGATGATGTTCACCGGGCCGATGGCGACGATGAAGAGCACCATGATGACGACGATGCCGCGCGTGGGGATTTTGAGGTTTTCCACGACCGGCAGCGCGGCGTTTGCAGTGCCGCCATCGGATGGCAGTGACTGCCAGTACAACGATCCGGCGCGGGCGGCTTCGCGCAGGAGCTGCAGCGTTTTGGGCGAGAGCGTGGCCAGATTCAACGTCGGGAGCAGCGCACAGCGGCCAAAGCCGAGGTTGTATTCCAGGCCATCCGGTAATGGTTTGCGCAGGGTGCCATGCCAGGCCGGGGGAAGATCCTTTTTACCGAACACCACCACCGTGCCGCCCGCCTGGACATAATCGCCGAGGGCGCCGAAGACCGCCGCCGGCATGGCGGACAAATCTGACTCGTGCAGCACGATGACGTCGAAGGGGGTGTAAGCCAGCCAGTTTTCGCTCCATTCCGAAACCGGTGCCTCGGCGCGGAGACTTTGAATGTTGTCGCTGGAGCGGGAAGCAGGCGGCGTGTACGCGGGGGCGGAAGCGGAGTTATCGCTGCTGGCCCGCGCATCCACCGCCCATTGGGTGCCCTCGGGGCCGGAGATTTCCACGGCATCAATCGCCAGGTTGTGCGGCGGAAATTTTTCGAAATTCAGCCACACGGATTTCACCGGTTCACGGTTGGTGGGAACGTCATATTCAAAGGTCCAGCCAGCGGGGGTGGGGGTGGAAGGAGGAACGCTTCGGCCCCCCACCATCGGCACGCTGGCAAGGTTGTTTCCAGCCGCGCTGAGCAGGGTGATCGTGCCCGTGGGGGCGATGGCTTGCGTGTTGTAGACCGTCACCTTGTCGACGGTTTGGGGCGTGGCGTAATCCAGCTCCAGCCAGTTGGTCTGGCTCCCGCGGCGCGTATCCGGCATCCAGCAGGTGGGTTGGTAGCCGCCGCTGGTAGTATCCGGCGCGCCGGTGGCCATGGCGGCGGTGAACCCGCCGCGGCCGGCATGGTACACCTGCTCCACCGCATCGTAGTCCAGGCTGCGGCTGATGAACACGGTGGCCGCTGCGCCGCTGCGGGAGTAGGTGTTACAGTGATTGTTGGCGTTTGGCGCGCGGATTTCGCCTTCGTGCTGGCCATCCACTTCCACGCGGAGTTGGTTGTCGCCATGGAGTTGCAGGGGCGGCTGCAGCAGTGAAACAATTTCGCGCGAATCCGGCGCGAGTTTCACGGTGCGGGAAATCCGGTTGATGCCGTTGCCGTGACTGCCGTATGCATAGTTGGGGATCGTCAGGGTGACGGCGTGGGTTTTGCCGGGCGAATGATTTTGCAGCACCACGCGGGTCTCGGCGTAGCCGTGGAAGGTCTGGCCGGAATACATCGCGTTTGCGGAGATGGTGATATCGCCAAAATCCTCGGCGCGGACAGGGGCGGTGAGGGCGAGCAGAAGGAGGACCGCAACCGAATGACGAATGACGAATGACAAATGACGAATAAATCGGAACTCAGGCGTTGGTTTCAGGTTGGGATCAAAGGCGAAATATGAAAAGGAGGCACCTCTCCCCGGCCCTCTCCCCATTTTGCTATCGCAAAACGCGGAGAGGGAGAAAGGCGCCGAGCGTCTGGCTGAATCATATGCCGCGGAAAGGAATGAATGACGAATGACAAATGACCAATGACGAAGGAATGACGAATGACGAATGATCGAAATCAGCGGCGACAGAAACGGGCTGAATAATGCAACAGCTCGAGACGATGGGGAGCTGGCGCGAGGGGTGGCGGATGATGCCGCGGGAGCGGGAGAGGCGGGTTGGGATTGGGATAGGGACTGGAGGGCGGATTTGATTTTCATGGTTCCCTTAGGCCTTGGCCACGGCGACGTCGGACGGCAGATTCAAACCGGCTTCATCCAGCTGACCGAGGAGTTCGGCCACGAGCTTGCTGGTGGTCATGTGGTCGAACCGCGCCTGGTAGTTCAAAATCAAACGGTGGTTCAGCACGGGCGGGGCGACGAGTTTGACGTCCTCGAAACCCACGCTGGGCCGGCCGTTGATGAGGGCGGTGGCCCGGGCGGCCTCGGCGATGGCGATGGCGGCGCGCGGCGACGCGCCGTAAGTGATGTGGCGGTTGACCAGGTCCGTCGCTTCCGGGCTGCCGGGATGCGTGGCGGAAACCAGCCGCGCAATGTAGCGCGACACGGGCCGCGGCAGATAAATCCGGCCCATGGTTTCAAAGAGGGATTCCAGCTCGCTGCGCTCCATCTGCCAGGTGGGCGCGGGCAGTTCGCCGCGCCGGCGCTCGGAGATGATCTGATCCAGCACGTCGGCATTCACACTGTCGAACAACAGGCGGAACAGGAAGCGGTCGAGCTGCGCTTCCGGCAGCGGATAGGTGCCTTCCAACTCAATCGGGTTCTGGCTGGCCAGCACGAAGAACGGCTGCGGCAGCGCCCGGGTGTGGCCGAGCAGGGTCACGCAATTTTCCTGCATCGTTTCGAGCATGGCCGACTGGGTCTTGGGCGAGGCGCGGTTGATTTCATCCGCGAGCAAGATATTCGTGAAGACGGGGCCGGGCTGGAACACGAGTTCGCGTTTGCCGGCGCTGGTTTCCTGCAAAATATGCGAGCCAAGGACATCGCCCGGCATGAGGTCGGGCGTGAACTGGATGCGCTTGAAATCCAGCTTCATGATGTGGCCGACGGTGCGGACGAGGGCGGTCTTGCCGAGGCCGGGCAAACCTTCCAGCAGCACATGGCCGCGCGCGAGGATGCCCGTCAGGACGAGGCGGTGCAGTTCCTTGCGACCCAGCAAAATGCGGTCGAGCTGCTCCAGGGTTTTGCGGGCGAGCTCGGCGGCGGGCAAAAGCTCTTCGGGTTTCAGAATGGCGTCAGACATAACAAATCAATGGATTGCTGGATAAATGGATTTTTGGATTGGTGGATTTTTGGATTGGTGGATTGGTGGATTGGGCGGGAAGCGCGGGGGCAGATTTTTCATTAATCCATTCATCCATCAATCCAGTAATCCAATTTTCCATGGCTCGGTTACTTCCCCTCCCGTTTAAAAAACTGCTGCACGGCCTGGCGGTGTTCCGGCAGGATGACTTGCGCATGGGCGGAGCCGCCGCTGGCGGCGGTGTTGTCCAAGGCACCCTGACCGGTGGCGAGGGTGGCGACGCTCAATTCCGGCGCGCCCTGGCTCACGCCCACGAGTTGCGCCTGGGAAAGATTCGAGGCCGACGGCAGGGCGTGTTCCTGAAATTTCGTGTCCTGCTCCGAGGTGCCGTCGGACCAGGTCATGGGCGCGGCGGGGCCGCCGCCGCCGGGACCGCCCGGCCGCAGGCATTGCAGGCAGGCCATCAGCGAGGCGTGGTCGCATTTGCCGTCTTTGCAATTCGCGAGATAGACCGCCAGCGCGTTGGTGTTGGAACAGTTCCCGGCCTTGTTGCATCTCGAGAGCGCGTTTCCATCCACCAGTTTCAAATGGGCGAGATTGGTAATTGTGGCGCCCAGCAGGCTTTTATTCAGCTCCAGCGCCTTCATGAGCTGTTCCATCTGCTCCTTGTTTAAGCCGTTGAGGCCGGCGAGCAGTTCGGGGGGGATTTTGCCGTTCAAAATGCCGGCTTCCAGCTTGGCGCTGTTCAGCATGGCGGCGAGGCTTTGGGCGGCCTCGGCGGCGGTGGCTTCGGTCATACCGGCTTCGGCGGCCTGCTCCATGGCGCGGGCCAGCGTTTCGGCCTGGGCGAGCGAGGCGGTTTTGGTGAGCGCCTCTTCCGCGGCCTGTTTGGCGGCGTTGGCGTTGGCTTCCTTGATGTGGTCGAGGGCTTCCCAGGTTTTGTTGGGGTCGTAGCTGGAAGAATCCTTTTGCAACTGCGCGAGTTGTTTCTGGACCTCATCGGCCTGCTGTTCCGGCACGATTTTTTCCTGCGCGAGCGTCTGCACTTCCGCCTGCAACTGCTCGACGATCTGGCCGATTTGCAGCGTTTTATGGCCGGCCAGATTCATGAGCCGCTCCGGCAGCAGGAGGGCGGCGGTGGCGAACAGGGCGGCGATGGCCAACAGCAGCAGCGGGCGGCCGCTGCGCCAGCGGAGTTCGGGCACGGCGGCGGCGGGCAATTGGGTGAGCCAGGCGGTCATATCGGCCGATTCCTGGGCCATGAGGACGCCGCCGCAGGCGTTGTGGCGGTCGTAGGTGGCGCGGATTTTGGCGAAGGCGGGCTGCTGGCGGCGTGCCTGCCAGATGGCGAGGAGTCCGAGCGGCAGGAGGCCCAGCCAGCCGAGGGCGAGCCAGAAGGTGTTTTGCGCGCCGCCCATGCGGAGGGCGAGCACGACGACGCCCCAGACAAAGAGCCAGACGGTGGCGAATTGCACGGTGGCCCGCAGGATGAACAGGGTGTGAAGCCTTCGCGCGAAGGAGTGCAGGGCCTGGGGATGAGACGTCGTTATCACTGTTTCAAGGGGTTGGAACAGGGACTGGCCCAGCCAATGGTGTGTGGTGACACATGGCGCACCAGTAATTGACAACAACGCGGGGATTTCGTCACGAAAAAAATGGCGGGGGTTTTGGGGGCGGGGGTGGGACTGTGGGGAGGAGGGTCACGTTCGGATGGATCAGCCGCCAAGTCAATCCGCTATTCCGGAGCAGAGGAAAATGTTGTTACGCCGATGTTAGGCTTGTATTCATCCACGGCCTGACGCAGGCAATCCAACCAATAAATTACATTTTTCACTGGATAATGGATAGATACGTCGTCCTCCGGAACCACCTTGAGTTTTTCCTTCCATTCAGGTGGAATATCATCACCAAAACCCAATAGCAATTCTCTGACTTGATAAAGGCATTTGACAAATTGAGGATAGGTATCTTTCCCCCCGCAATAATACTCAAAGCCAAAACAACCAGATGATACTGCATACCAGCGTTTTTTCTCCACATCCGCGGCAAAATTCTTTAAACCCATGATCGGGGCATATTGGTGAGAATTTGTTAAAATCTCATATCGCAAAAACCGGACTATTAAAGCGTAATAGCACTCATCTAACGCATAAGTTTTTGGGAATTGGATATATGTGCAACTCATAATAATTACGGCCAATGATTCTTGCTTTTATATAAAAATGTAAGGCTTCTTTAAAGCGGTCCACAACTTTTGACACAAATGCGCCGACCGTCTGCCCTGCTGAGGATGATTTTCGTCAGGCTTGATTTATTCAGTTACGCCCGCATGCTTCACCCGCTGTTCATGCGGCTTGAGGCAACGCTATCCACCCCACCACCTTGTGTCAATCGCTCTGTCGGCCGCTTGAAAGCACCAAGGATTAGCGTGGCGCGGCCGCAAACCAAACAGCAGAGGAACATGGTTCGCGCCGCCGCAGGGATTAAGGCGCCGAGGCGTGAGAGCCAAATATCAATTCTGGCCAGGGATTCCACCGTCCCGCTGGGACGGGAAAACTCGGTTGGGGACGGTACCAGACACTGGCGTGTCTGGCTAAAATCCTAGGTCGCTTCGCGACTAAGTTCCGAGACCCCTTCGCGACTAAATACTTTTGCCCGTGGCAAATCTTTAGGAACCATAATGCCCTGAAGCAATCGATATCTGCCAAGGCGATTCCGTCGTCCCGCTGGGACGGAAAACTCGGTTGGGGACGGTACCAGACACTGGCGTGTCTGGCTAATTTCCGTGGTCGCTCCGCGACTTTCGACTCCAGCATTCGGGCCATTGCCGTAGTTGGCACCAGCCAGAGGTCTTGTCGTTATGGTGTTCCAGATGCCGGAGTGGGGGGCGACCAGGGAACAATTTGAAACGGTGCGTTCACGGAACTGTAGCCGCCACCAACTGGAGTTATAATAAGTTGCCAACCAGAATAACTCCCGAAACCTCCGCTGCCAACAGGGGTGTAGATTACGGAACCATAACCTCCGCCGCCAACAGTGATGATGGTTATGACGGAACCATAACCTCCACCGCCGGAACTTCCGGAAGCGGAATGGGAGGCAATGAAAGCGTTCATGTCGCGGTTATATTCCGCGCCATAGGTGCCGAGGCTGTCCAGGATCTGGGGCATGAGGCTGCGCGGGTCGTCCTGCCGCTGGCGGTCGCGCAAGGTTTTCTTGCCGCCAAAATAATAGCGCAGTCCGACGAGCCAGTGGTCGTACCCATGATCGCCCACGGCCACTTCGCCGGTCAGCGCCAGTCCGCGGAGGGGGGTCTGGTATTCGATTTCGCCCTTGCCCATGTTATTGCAGAACGCGCTGGTGAAGGACGCGCCGACGCGGAGGTTTTCGAGCGGGTAATAGTCGGCGGAAACGCGTCCGACAAAACGCGTGGGATTGGTGTCAATGAAGGGCGCGGCGTACTGGTAGTTGAGGGAGCCGAGGCCGCCGAAAAAACCAAAGGTAAATTGCCGCCAGTAAAATTCGCCTTCGGCCCCGACGTGAAAGGTGTCCACGCGGTCGAAGCCGTCACGGTACAGGTAGCCGCCGGCGAGGCCCAACAGCCCGGTGTTCGGATTGCGCCAGAACAGGTGGCCGGCGCCGCCGTAGAAATTCAAATCGGAAATGCGGCTGTAGAGGGCGTCCGCCTGAAAGCCGAAGTGGTGCGTGACGGGGAGCGAAATGCTGCCGCTGAAATTATTGCCCTCGGCGGAATTCATGTTGCCGCCGGCGTAATCCAGCTTGCCGTTCACTCCGGAGACGGCGGGCATTTGCTCGAGCACGGGTGCGACGGAATTGGTCTGGTCGTGGCTGGGGCCGGGTTCCAAGCGGGCGGGCGGCGTCTGGGCGGCGGCGGTTCCCAAGGTGGCGAAGCCCAGTATAATAAATCCCCAGCAGGCGGCGGATGAGTTGTTCCCTCTCATATAAATTTTGCGAATGCTGCGGCCGGGCAGGTTAACTGTCAAGCGCCGCGGCTGACTTTTTGCCGGACGGTTTTTTGACAGAATGGACTGAATGAGGGAAACCTGCGCCGACAAAAACTGCTGAGTAAAGAAATATCCCACAACGAAGCGGAGTTGGCGCGAGGGGTGGCGGATGACTTCGCGCGAGCGGGAGAGGCGGGTTGAGATGGAGCGGGGCGTGCGGATTGGCGGGGCGCTGTGAGTTGGGACAACTCGCGGTCCGGGGAGGGCGGTAATTGACGAATGACGAATGACCAATGACGAAAGAATCGGAACGCAGGCGTTGGTTTCAGGCTGGGATTAAAGGCGAAATATGAAAAGGGAGCACCTCTCCCCGGCCCTCTCCCCATTTTGCTATCGCAAAACGCGGAGAGGGGGAAAGGCACCCTGCGTCTTGCCGAATCATATCGCTGGACGTTCGTTGCCGAACGGGTTTGACACGGTGCCGGAAGCCGTTAAAACGGCTGTGGTCGCCATCGCCGCCCCGTCACCGGGCTGAAAGCCCGGTGCTAATGAAAGGCAAACAAGCAGCTATGAAATATCCGGGTTAGTTACCCGGGGAAGGACAGTCGAAAGAGGCGTCCGTCAGTTTCGCGGTGCGTGGTGGCCGGAGTGGCGGGGTTGCGGTGGGCGTGCGGCGGGGTTCGGGTTACACCCCATGGTTTAATTCCGGCGGTTGGGTATGCTGAACAACAGGCCAGAGGCATGTTTACGTGCCGGGAGGGCCGCACAATTGAAAATGAAATTATCCTTAAAGCCGCATCACCTGAAACGTTACAAGGATATCGCCCTGCTGTTTTGGAAGTATGGCCATACGGATCTGGCGAAGGAATTCGCCCATGAGGCGGAGGGAACGGAAAATGTTTTGCAGCCGGTCAAGCCGGGGCAGCCGGCGCCGGAGGAACTGGCGGACGATTTGGAGAAGATGGGGCCGACCTTCATCAAGTTCGGGCAGTTGCTTTCCAGCCGGCCGGATCTTTTGCCGGAACCTTATTTGAAGGCGCTCGCGCGGTTGCAGGATAAAATAAAACCGTTTCCGTTCGCGCAGGTGGAAGAAATTATCGTCAGCGAGCTGGGGGTGCGTCTCTCGAAGGCCTTTTCGTATTTTGAGGAGAAGCATCTGGCGGCCGCGTCGCTGGGCCAGGTGCATCGCGCGGCCATGCGCGACGGGCGTCCGGTGGTGGTGAAGGTGCAGCGGCCGGACATCCGCAAACAAATCGCGGAGGATTTTGAGGTGCTGGAGGAAATCGCGGGCTTTTTTGACGCGCACACCGAGATTGGCCGCAGGTATCGGTTTGGGAAAATTCTGGCGGAATTCAAAACGTCCATTATGCAGGAGCTGGATTATTTGCGGGAGGCGTCGAATCTGACGACGTTGGCGGGGAATTTGAAGGAGTTTCCGCATCTGCTGGTGCCGTTGCCGGTCATGGATTTCAGTTCGCGCAGCGTGTTGACGATGGAGTATGTCAGCGGGACGAAAATCACGGCGCTGAGCCCCCTCGTGCAACTGGAGATTCCGGGCGGGCTGCTGGCGGAGGAATTTTTCCAGGCTTATATGAAGCAGGTGCTGGTGGATGGTTTTTTCCATGCCGATCCGCATCCGGGCAATATTTTTCTCACGGACGACGGGCGGCTGGCGTTGCTGGATCTGGGGATGACGGGCCGGGTGAGCGTGGGCATGCAGGAGAATTTGCTGCGGCTGCTGCTGGCGATCAGCGAAGGCAACGGCGACGAGACGGTGAAGATTATTTTGCGCATCAGCGAAACGGCGGCGGATTTCGACGCGGCGGAGTTTGCCAAAAAGGCGTCCGCTTTGGTCGCGGAACAGCAGGACCAGACGTTGAACCATCAGGACGTGGGCAAGGCGTTGATGGCGGTTTCCCGCACGGCGGCCCAAACGGGCCTGTATGTGCCGACGGAACTGACGTTGCTGGGCAAGACGCTGCTGCAACTGGAGCAGGTGGGGAAGATTTTATGCCCGACCTTCAACCCCAACGCCTCGGTGCGCCGGCACGTGGGCGAAATCATGAAGGCGCGGCTGGGGAAGGCGGCGTCACCGGGAAACATGCTGGGGGCGCTGCTGGAGATGAAGGATTTTGTGGGCGGCCTGCCGGGGCGGGTGAACAAAATTTTGGACGCGGTCGGCGAATCGAAATTGGAAATCCAGGTCAAAACGCCGGATGCGCGGGTGCTGCTCAACGGTTTTGAGAAGATTGCGAACCGGGTGACGACGGGGATTATTCTGGCGGCGCTGATCATCGGGGCGGCGCTGATGATGCGCATCAATTCGTCGTTCCAAATCTTCGGCTATCCGGGGATTGCCATGCTGTGTTTTTTGGTGGCGGTGGGCGGCAGCGCGTGGCTGGTGCTGGACATTCTGTGGAAGGATTACCGCGACAAGCGCAAGCGGAAGGTGTGAAGGGCCAAGCATGACACGCGCGCGAAAGCGGTTGACCGACCGGCTCGGGCAGGGAAGGTTGCGGCGGCGGTTTCTCAATTAAAACTATGAGGGGGTGGAATTATTTCAAAGAGCGGCTGGCGTTGCTGCGGGGGCGCCCGGCGCTGGATGCGTTGCTGGCGCATGCGCAGCCGGGTCAGCCGCTGGCGGCGCGCGTGGCGTGGGCGGAGGATTTGCTGGCGTGGGTGCGGCGCGATGCGCCGGCCACGCGGGTGCGGCTGCTGCTCCAACTGCTGGAACGCCAGCCCGAAGCGCGCGAGCGCGTGGCGCAGACGTTGCGGTCGATCGTGCGGGACACGGAGGCGCTGGATTTGTTCGCCGACACGGGGCTGCCGCAAGGGGCGGGCTTCACGAGCGAACTGCTGGCGAGGCTGGTTTCGGGCGTGTTGCCGAATCCGCCGGAGACGCGGGATCTCGCGGATATCTTTGACCGGCTGTTTCCCCGCGACTCGACCGCCGGCTGGCTGGAACAGTTGGACGGGGGGCTGGCGGGCCGGATCATCGAACTGTTTCACCACGCCGAGACCCCGGCGGAAGGCGGGTGGGTTGCGCTGCGCACCGATCTCGAAGATGCGATGATCCAACTGGCGGACCGCGTGTGCGTGGTGGGTTCGAACCGGGAGGTGCGGGCGCGGCTGGGGCGGCTGGCGTTCCGCGAGCTGCCGTTCCAAAAGCTCACGCCGGCGGTGGAGGCGTTGCTCGCACGCCGGGCGGCCGGGGCGCCGGCCACGGAGCTGGCGGCGGAATTGAACGTGGTTCGCGGGGTGGCGGATGCCTGCGACCGCGCGGTGGATGAAGTGTTCGGGCAGTTGGAAAAAACCGGGGTCAGCACCGCGCTGGTCTATGATCTCGAACGTCTGCGCGCCCAGGTGCGGCGGCTGGAACTGCTGCTGGAGGCGTGGGCGGAGCCGGCGCTGACGGCGGCGCGCAAGCTGGCCATCCTGGCGGAGCTGGTGCGGCAGAATCACGCGCGCCGGAGCGTGCGGGAATTGTGCCGGCAAAATTTGCACCTGCTCACGCGCCGGATCGTGGAGCGCAACGCGGAGACCGGGGAGCATTATGTGGCGCGCAACGGTCGTGAATATGCGGGGATGTTGTGGAGCGCCGCCGGGGGCGGGGTCGTGCTGGGGGTGACCACGGTGGTGAAGCTGCTGCTGGCCCGGCTGGTGCTGCCGGGTTTTTTCCAGGGGGCGTTCTTTGGTTTGAATTACGCGGTGAGTTTCGTGGTGGTGCAGTTGTGCGGTTTTTCCGTGGCCACGAAACAGCCGGCCACCACGGCGCCGGCGCTGGCGCGGCAGATGACGGAACTGCATTCACCGGCGCAGCTTGAAGCGCTGGTGGATGAGGTGGTGTTTCTCATCCGTTCGCAGATTGCGTCGGTGTTCGGCAATCTGGCGCTGGTGATTCCGGCGACGTGGCTGCTGGACGTGCTGTGGAATGTCATCACCGGCGTCCACCTGGTGAACCTGCACAAGGCGGAGCTGATCCTGGGCACGGTGGCGCCGTGGAGCGGGTGCTGGTTTTTTGCGATGTTCACGGGCGTGCTGTTGTGGCTCTCGAGCCTGTTCGCCGCGTGGCTGGACAACTGGTTTGTGCTGCATCAGTTGAATGCGGCGCTGGCGCAGCATCGCGGGTTGCAACGGTGTTTTGGTCCGACGCGGGCGCGGCGGCTGGCGGTGTGGCTGGAGCACAACGTCGCGGGCCTGGGGGGCAACATCTCGCTGGGTTTGATGCTCGGCATCATTCCCTCGGTGGCGGTGTTTTTGGGGCTCCCGCTGGATGTGCGCCACGTGACGCTTTCCACCGGGCAGGTGACGGCGGCCTTTGCCACCCTGGGCGGCGAACACTTCTGGGCGCTCTCGACCGTGTGGGTGGCGATCGGCATTCTGGGCATCGGGCTGCTGAACATTATGGTCAGCTTCAGCCTGGCGCTGTTCGTCGCGATTCGCGCGCGGAACCTGCGCGGGCCGGAACGGCAGCAGTTTTACCGGGCGATCCTGGGCCGGTTCGTGAGGTCGCCCTTCAGCTTCGTGCTGCCCCTGGGGGTGACGCGGGCCAACCCGGCCATTTGAAGGTCACGACTTTCTCGGGCGGAAGCCGCCCATGGCATAGACGATCAGACAGATGATAAGGATCAAGCCCAGCCCGCTGCCGCCAATGACGGGCCCGCCGAGATAAAACCCGCCGCCACCGAACAACAGCAACAACACCAAGATGAGAAGGATTAGATTCATGCCGATAAGTTAACCCTCCATAGCGAGACTTGCTATGGGGTGTTCTCCGCATGCCCGGACCCGGAACTGGCGGGGCGGTTGGGACTCACGTGGGATTGTGATTCAGTACATAAGTACATAAGTAAAACACCCCATGGTTTCGGGCCGGCCTCAAAGGTATCCTTGCTTCATGTTAGAGCATTTCCATCAATGCTGTAGCGATGAGGCCAGGGGACTGAAAGCCGCGGTCTTTTTGACTTTTGGCGAGGCTTTGGACCGGTCACAGGCC
>Ga0302322_100000946_pt1 | contig 23056 bp, 22 predicted proteins | sample Fen_T0_2_FD_203757 | JGI IMG/M metagenome (GOLD analysis project Ga0302322, IMG submission 203757) | Peat permafrost microbial communities from Stordalen Mire near Abisko, Sweden - Fen_T0_2 | ecosystem: Environmental > Terrestrial > Soil > Wetlands > Permafrost | place: Sweden: Abisko...
CGAGGGGTTGCAGTTCACGATCGAGGACATCCTCGTCAACGGTCCGCCGTGGCGGACGCGAGTGGCGGTGCGCGCGCACGACTTCCTCCCCGGACCCGAGGGCGATCGCTACACCAACCGCGTCGTCGCGTTCCTCGAGCTCCGGTGGGGACGGCTCGTGCGGTGGGAGGACTACGAGGACACCGAGCGGGTGGCCGAGTTCGACCGGCAGCGGGGGCTCACCGTCGGGGCGTGACCGTGCCAGACTCGCCCCGCCGGGAGGGCTGGCGATGAGCGGTCGGGGAGTCGGGGAGCGCGCGGGTCGCGGGGGATCGTTCGCGATCGTCGCGATCGCCTACGTCACCGCGGTGGGGGCGGCGTGGGTCGTAGCCGGTCTCGTCGGCGCCGATCGTCCCGTGCTCGCGCTCGGGCTCGGCTACCTCGCGTCCGCGCTGGTGATCTTCGGGTGGTCCACCGCGCTCGACAACGGGTCGATGTTCGACGCCTGGTGGAGCGTGCTCCCCCCGTTCGCCGCGGTGTGGCTCGCGTTCGGGCACACCGCGGGCGTCCCGGGGCTGCGCATCGCGCTCGTCCTCGTGGTGGTGTGGGTGTGGGCCCTGCGTCTCACGTCGAACTGGGCGCGCGACTGGCCCGGGCTCGACCACGAGGACTGGCGCTACCTCGACCTCTACACGAAGGGGCCGAAGCTCCTCGTCTCCTTGACCAGCGTCCACCTGTTCCCGTGCCTGGTGGTGTTCCTCGGCTCGATCGCGATGGTGCCCGCGCTCGTGTGGGGCACGAACGCCGTGGGCGTGCTCGACGGGGTCGCCCTCGGGGTGGGGCTCGCGGCCTCGGTGATCGAGTTCGTGGCCGACGAGCAGATGCGCCGGTTCCGCCGCACCCGGACCCCGAGCGCGGTGATGGACCGGGGGCTGTGGGCGTGGTCGCGCCACCCGAACTACTTCGGCGAGATCCTGTTCTGGTGGTCGCTGTGGGGCTTCGCGCTCGCGGCCGACGCCGCGTGGTGGTGGACCGTGATCGGTCCCCTCGCGATCACCGCGATGTTCTGTGCGGCGTCGATCCCCATGCTCGACGCCCGCAGCCGTGAGCGCCGCCCCGAGTTCGCGGCGTACGCGGACCGCACGCCGATGCTCGTCCCCCGGCCGCCCCGGCGCGGCTGAGCCGCCGGGCTAGAGGCCCACCGGGAAGCGGAAGGACTTCGGGACGCGGGGGCGCGTGCCCGTGGGGCCGTACCAGAGGGCGATCTCCTGGTGGCGCGCGAGCGAGAGGGTTGCCGGATCGCCGGTGAATCGCTTGCCGTTCACGTACGTCGCCACCGTGTGGGTCGCGTCCGCGTGGAGACCGCCGATCCGGGTCGCATCGAGCGCGACCCCCCACTCGGTGAACACCTGGCCGAGCGTGAACGGCTGCGGTTCGGCCGACTCGATGTGGATGACCCCGGATGTGTCGTGGGTGTGCAGCACCGTGATGCCGGTCTCCCGGCCGTTCACGACCACGAAGCCGATCCCGGCGGGGACGGTGACCTTGGCGCCGTTGGCGATGATGTCGAGGTGCGCGTGGTAGTGCACCGCGAGCTCCTCGGCGGTGAGGACGGACAGTCCGGCCGCGGCGATGTAGGGGCGGGCGTCCGGGGGGATCGGCCAGGGCGGGGGGGTGTCGGCGAGCGCCACGCCGGTGGGGGTCGTGAACGGGGCCGTCGCGATGGTGGGGGTGGTCGCCGCGCCCGACGGGCCCGCCGGGACCGTCACGGCCCCGGCGACCGTGAGGCCGGCGAGCACCGTAGCGACCAGGATCCGGCGGCATCGACCCGCGGGGTCGGTCCGGCGCGCGCGGCGGTCCGGATCGGCTCGGGGTTGTGGCTCACAGAGCCTCCTGGCGCTCATCGGATCGCCAGTCTCGCGGCCCGAACCCGCCCCGCGGGGTCGGCGGCGCGCGGTCGGACCGGGCTCCGGGGCCACACGGTAGGTTCGGCCCATGGCCGACACGAAACCGCAGATCACCATCCCGCACGCCGATCCTCCCGCCGAGCTGGTGGTCGAGGACCTCGAGGTCGGCACCGGCGACGAGCCGGCCCCCGGCGTCGGGATCACCGTCCACTACGTGGGCGTCGCGTGGAGCACCAGCGAGCAGTTCGACGCCTCCTGGGACCGCGGCGAGCCGTTCCGGTTCGACTTCGGCGTGGGCCAGGTCATCCGGGGCTGGGACGAGGGCGTCAAGGGCATGCGGATCGGCGGCCGGCGCCAGATCACGATCCCGCCCCACCTCGGCTACGGCGCCCACGGCGCCGGTGACGTGATCAAGGGCGGCGAGACCCTCGTCTTCGTCGTCGACCTGCTCGACGTCGGCTGAGCCCGCCCGGACGCGGCGCGACCCGCCGCACGGGGCAGCGGGCCGGCTGATGGGGTGGAGGTGCCGGGAGTCGAACCCGGGTCTTCCGCGTCTTTGTCGGGGCTTCTCCGAGCGCAGCCGTTGATTGGGTCTCGGGTCACCGCCACTCAACGGCGGCAGGCGGCAACCCCAGCCTCACTGTGTTGTCCCGATGAGCCGCGAGGCAAATCCCACCGGTGAGCCGTTCGAGATGACGCCCGGTTCCGACCCGAACGGCAGGGGCCGGATGGACGCAGGCTGTGTTTAGGCAGCCAGACCCATCTCTGCTTCAGAGTTGGCAGTTGTTGGTTGTGCCGACTTTTTCACGACGATTCGACAACGTCGGCTCGCTTCCCCCGATCCCGCTCACGGAATCGAATCCACGCACCCCCATGTCAAGGTCCGCCTCGTACGTGGTGAGGCAGGATCCCCAGGCTACCGGGCGCCGGGGACACCGTCTGGGCGGCCGACCGTTGCGTCGGCGATCGCCATGCGGGATGGGTTTGTCAGGTTTGGCCTAAGATCCCGCCCGGTCGAGGGGCAGTGGGGATGAGTACACCGATCACGGGCACGTTCATGTTCACGGATCTGGTGGGGTCGACCGCGCTCGCCTCGCGCCTGGGCCCGAAAGCGACCGAGGAGGTCCGCCAGGCGCACTATGCGGTCCTACGGGGGGCGGCGGCGGCGACGGGCGGCATCGAGGTCAAGAGCACCGGCGACGGTGTGATGCTGCTGTTCACCGGGCCGAGCCGGGCGTTGTCGTGCGCGGCGGCGATCCAGCAGGGCATCGACCGGCACAACCGCCGCGCCGCGGAGCCGCTCGCGGTGCGCATCGGCCTGTCGATGGGCGAGGCGGTCGAGGAGGACGGCGACTACTACGGCGACTGCGTGGTGGAGGCGGCGCGGTTGTGCGACAAGGCCTCCGGTGGCCAGATCCTGACCACCGAGGTGCTGCTGGCGGTGGTGGGACGCCACAGCACGCAGGGGTTCGCGCCGGTCGGGCCGCTGGAGCTCAAGGGGATCCCGGAGCCGGTCGCGGCGGTGGAGGTCCTCTGGGAGCCCGAAGCAGTCGCGGGGGAGATCGCACTGCCGTCCCGGCTCGTCGGTGCGGCCACGGAGGGGCTGTTCGGCTTCTTCGGCCGGGTCGAGGAGCTCGACACGCTGCTCGGCGCGGGCGCCCGCGCGCGCGACGAGGCGCGCACCGAGGTGGTGCTGCTCGCGGGGGAGCCGGGCATCGGCAAGACCACCCTCGCGGCCCAGGCCGCGCGCGCCCTGCACGCCGACGGCGCGACGGTGCTGTTCGGCCATTGCGCCGAGGGTCTCGCGATCCCCTACCAGCCGTGGATCGAGGCGCTCGCCCACTTCGTGGAGCTCGCACCCGACGACGTGCTGCGTGCGCATGTGGACGCCCACGGGGCAGTGCTCGCACGGCTCCTGCCCGGGCTGTCCCGACGGATCCCCGAAGCCCACGTCCCCGACACCGGGATGATGGCGGACGGCGAGCGGTACGCGCTGCTCGAGGCGATCCGGGGGCTGCTCGCGACGGCGGCCGGCGAGGGCCTCGTTGTCGTCCTCGACGACATCCAGTGGGCCGACACCGCGTCGCTCCAGGTGCTCCGGCACCTGCTCACGGGTGGAACCCCTCCGCCCATGCTCGTCGTCGCGACCTACCGCGACAGCGACCTGTCCCGTGACCACCCGCTGACCCCGTTCCTCGCCGACCTGCACCGCGAGCCGTGCGTCACCCGGTTGCCGCTGCGGGGGTTGAGCGACAAGGAGCTCCTCGACCTGATGGAGGGAGCGGCCGGCTACGAGATGGATGCCGAGGGCCTCGCGCTCGCGCAAGCGCTGTATCGCGAGACCGACGGGAACCCGTTCTTCACCGGCGAGATGCTGCGTCACCTGTTCGAGACCGGGGCGATCGCGTTCGACGAGTCGGGTCGGTACGTCCTCACGGTCGACCTCGCCGATGCCCCGCTGCCCGGCAGCGTCCGCGACGTGGTGATGCGCCGCGTCGACCGCCTCGGCGACGACGTCAATCGGGTGCTCACGCTGGCGTCGGTGATCGGGCGGAACTTCGACATCAGCGTGCTGGCCGCGATCGACGACGACGACGACGAGGACACGGTCCTCGACCTGTTGGAGGCGTGCACCAATGCGGCGCTGATCACGGAGGTCGGCGAGCTGCCGGGGCGCTTCCGGTTCGAGCACGCGCTGATCCAGCACAGCCTCTACCAGGACCTGGGCGCGACCCGCCGCCAGCGGCTCCACCAGCGCATCGCCGAATCCCTCGAGCAGCTTGCCGGCGACCACGCCCCGCCCATCGCGGAGCTCGCGCACCACTGGCTCGCCGCCACCCGGCCGAGCGACGCCCGCAAGGCGATCGAGTACGCACGCCTCGCCGGAGAGGCCGCCATCGCCGCCCTGGCGTTTGACGACGCGATCCGGTGGTACACGCAAGCCCTCGAGCTCCAGGAACGCGTCAATCCCCACGACGATCACCTGCACATCGACCTCCTCACCGGCCTCGGCATCGCGCAGCGCCACGCCGGGATCCCCGCCCACCGCGAGACGCTCCTCGAGGCCGGCCACCTCGCATCCGGAATCGACGACGCCGACCGCCTCGCTGCCGCCGCGCTCGCGGTTGCGTCCGAGACCATCGACTACGCGTTTGCGCCGGAACGGTTTCAGCTCATTGCGGACGCGCTCGCTCGGGCCGAACCCGACACCGCGATGGCGGCTCGCCTGTGCTCCGCGCTGGCGTGCGAGACCGACCCTGCCGACTGGCGGGCCATGCAGGAACGGGCGCGCCGGGCTGTCGACATCGCCCGCGCGACGGGGGACGACGAGGCGCTCCTCCACGCGCTCCTCTCCTGGGCCTCGGTCTTCGCCAACCCCGCCGAAGTCGAGGAGCGCATCCGGTCCATGGAGCACGCGGCGGCGGTGGCCGAGCGGCTCGGCGACGAGCCCGCCCGGTTCCTCGCCCAGTACCAGCTCGCGGTGGCGCGCATCGAGTTCGGCGAGGTCCGCGGCGGCGACGACGCGTTCGACGTGGCCCAGGAGATCGCGGCCACGCTCCATCTCCCGTACCTCGACTGGCAGATCCTGATCGATCGCTGTGCCCGGGCGATCACCACGGGCGACTTCAGCGAGGCCGAGGCGCTCGCCGACGAGGCGCTCGCGCTCGCGACGCGAGCGGGCTTCGAGGTGGGTCTCGGTGTGTACGGCGGTCAGCTCCTCGAGATCCGCGACGCTCAGGGGCGCACCGCCGAGATCGTCGAGTTCTTCGTCGCGGCCGCCGAGACGATGCCGGCGATCGATGCCCTCCGGACGGCGGTGATCAGGCTCCTCGTGCTCAACGGTGACGAGGCCGCCGCGCGTGAGCGGTTCGCTCAGGAACGGGCCACGAGCTTCGTCTACGGTGCGCCGCAGGGCTGGCTCAACGCGATGGAGAACGTCGCCGACGCGAGTGCCGACCTCGCCGACCGCGAGGCGGCCGAAGTCCTTGCCGACCTCATGCGCCCGTACGCACGGCGGATGCTCGCCTCGCACGCGATCGCGTGCCGGCCTCTGGCCCGGGCGACGGCCCGCCTCGCCGCGCTTCTCGGCCGCGACGACGAAGCCGAGGAGCTGTTCACCGCGGCGATCGAGCTCTGCGACCGCCTCGGCGCGCCCTACTGGAAGGCCCGCACCCTGCTGGACCGTGCGGAGATGTGCCTCCGACGCGGCGGGCCTGGCGACGCCCAACGCGCCGACGCCGACATCGACGCTGCGCTCGCCCTCGCCACCCCCATCGGCGCCGACGCCATCCCCCAACGCGTCGAGCACCTCCGCGCCGGCTGAGGCGTCCTCGGGCGACGCGGCGCCTACCGGTGCTCCTCGGGGGCCGGGTCGGGGCCCGTGCCGGCGAGGCGGCGCAACGCGGCGATGCGGTCGGCGAGGGTGGCGTTGGCGCCCTCGATGCGGGCGGGCACCTCGAGCCACAGCGGAGCCGTCGCTGCGCTCACGCGCTGCACCTCCCGCGGGTCGGCCTCGATCGCTTCCAACGCCCGGAGCAGGCCGACCGGGTTGCGGGTGAACCGGACGGCGGCACGGTCGCGGTCGAGCGCGGTGTCGCGCAGGGCCCACCGGCGCAGCCGTGCCGACGCCCGGAAGGGGAGCCGGCCCACGAACTGGGACAGGTCGTCGTCGAGCGCGCCGATCGCCGCGCCCGTGAGCGCCACGGTCCAGCTCGACAGCGCGACGTCCCAGCTCCCGATGCGGCTCACCTCGTACGCGAGCACGGCTTCGAGCTCGTCACGGGCGAGGCCGTCGATCGCGCCCTGGGTCACTGCCACGATCGCGGCCGCTGGGCGCGTTCCCACCGCGAACGAGTTGGGCGCGGGATCGTCGACCACCGCGAAGCGCGGTGGGGGAATCGCCGCAGCGATGGCGAGCGCGTCGAGGATGTTGCGGACCCGGCGGTGATCCTCGTCGGTGGTGACGACCGTCGCGCCGGTCTCGGCGAGCACCTGTTCCTCGAGCCGGCGGCGCTGGCGGGGCAGTCGCACGAGCGCGACAACCGACCCGATCACCGCGGACACCACGATCACCCCACCGAGGCCGATCCCGAGGAGCTTGACATCGTTGCCGCTGGTGGGGATGTCGCCGCCGTCGAAGATCACGCGCAGCGCGAGGACCAGCCCGATGGTGACGGCCGCCATGCACACCGCAGCCCAGTAGAGGACGGTCGCGACCAGGAGCGTCGCCACGAGCCGGAGACGGTTCTGGCGACGGTGGACCGCGAGGGTCGAGGCGTCGGGCGCCGCCGCCGGGACGGCGGTCACCGGATCCTTCCGGCGGTCAACCCATCTCCTCGAGCCCGCAGATCTGCGAGAACCGACCCACGAGGCACATCGCGGCGAGCAGGCCCATCTCGACGATCTGGGTCGGCGCGAAGTGCGCGCGCATCGCGTCGCGTTCGGCCTGGGTGACGGCGAGGTGATCGGTGGCGAGCAGGCGGGTGAACCGGATCGCGGCGGCCTCGGCGTCGGTGAAGCCGGTGAGGTCGTCGGAGCCGAGCCGGGCGATGAGGTCCTCGCTCAGCCCGGCCTCGGTGGCCGCCGGAACGCGGCCGGCCACGCAGACCTGGCAGCGGGTCGTCTGCGCGACGTTGAGCCGCACGATCTCGGTGAGCCGCGGTCCGAGGTGGTTGTCGAACCGGAGCGGCAGGTACGCCTCGTTGTAGCGACGGAAGTGATCGGGCGCGTGGCCCATCACCCGGATGAAGTCGCGCAGCCCTGGACGCGTGGTGGCGTCCCACTGCTCGCGCAGGTCGGGCGGGAGGTCGTCGGGGTCGACGAGGGGGACGAAGTCGTGCACGGCCGGTCCTCTCGGCTCAGGCCGACGGCGTCCGGAGTGCGGCGGCGTCGGCGAGCGCGGCGGGGTCGAGGGGGTCCTTGTAGAGGCGGATGCGACACGGGGCGGCGTCGAGGCCGCGCGGGCAGGCGACGACCGGCCACGGTACGCCGATCCGGGCCTCGGGCACGAGGAAGTGCATCACCGCGACGTGGGTGCGGTACACGGGCACGTTGCCGCGCTCGAAGGTGACCGGGTGGGCCTCGAGCACGGTCGCGTGGTCGAACGGACCAGGGTGACGACCCGCCGCGAGCTGACGGCCGCACGAGCCGCACGGGTCCTGCGTGATGGTGAACGCCGCGTCGTCCTCGGCGACGCGGATCGTCGCGAAGTTGCCCTGGAGCATCGCGGCCCAGGTCCGCACCCGCGCCGCGGGGTCGCGGCCGATGTCGTCGGGCAACCAGGCGAGCAGGGTCTGGTCGCCGGCGTACTCGATCGCCTCGCGGAGCACGTCTGCGCCGTGCGTTCGGTACACGTACGTGAGCACCGCGCAGACGAGGTCGAGGCCCCGGTCGTGCTCGTCGCGCGCGACGCGCTCGTCGGTGCGAATCGTGTCGAGGAGCGCGATGCCGGTGGTTGTCGGCGGCGGCTCGGATGCCGCCCACGGCGTCCACGCCGCAGCCACGCGCGTCACCACGTCGAGCGCGATGCCGGCATCCGTCGCGCCGAATCGGTCGCTCAGGAAGGCCAGGGTGTGCACGACCCACGCCCGGAACCCGTCGATGCCGCGAGCCCAGCCCCGGCGGGCACGCGTCGCCAGGTCGCCCGCCGCGCCCTCGTCTCCCCGTTCGATCGCGGCGGCGACGCGCTCGACCGGATCGCGGCCCAGCTCCGCGAGCGCGTCGTCGTCGAGGAGTCTCACGATGGGAGCCGCGGTCAGGCCGCGTGGACCGGCACCTTCGTGAGCGTGGCGTACCCGGCGTTGAACGCCTCGACGTCGTTCGCGAACGTGGTCGCGGTGGACGCGCACTCGGCCACCGTGCGAATCGCCGCCTCGGTGCCCGGGCCGGGTGCCGCGGTCGTCTCGTAGACGCCGCGGATCCTGCCCGCCGGGCAGTTCGGGGCGTTGATGCTGTCGATCTCGGTCAGCGCGGCTCCGGCCTTGGTCCGGGCCAGAGCCCTGCGCCGGGCCTGCACCCAGTCGACGGCCAGCCGGGCGCTGGTCGGGTAGTCGGGCGCGTCGCCGAGCTGCTGGGACACGGCCAGCGCGGGCACACCGCGCCGGGCGCCTTCGCGGGCCGCCCCGACCGTCCCGGAGACGTCCACGAACGGGCCGAGGTTCTGACCGAAGTTCGCGCCCGAGACCACCACGTTCGGTGTGAGGTGCATCACGTCGAATGCGTAGTCGACGGCGTCGGCCGGGTAGCCCTGGACCGCGGTGGCGGCGTAGCCGCTCGCGGTGGTGGCCGGACCGCCGGGCGCACCGCCGGGGGTGGACTTCCCGCCCGCGCCGCTGTTGTTGGTCGCCGGGGCCACGACCACGACCTTGTTCCGCTTGTCGGTCCGGAGCGCCTCGACCACCGCGTCGATGCCCGGTGCGGCCACGCCGTCGTCGTTGGTGACCAGGATCGTCAACGGTGCCGGCTTCTTCGCCGCCGCGTGCGCCGCGCCCGCCGGGGCGACGCCGACGAGCGCCGTCGCGGCGATCAGCGTGGAGATCAGCGCCGTCGCGCGCGCCGATCGGGGCGCGCGCCCGTTCACCAGGTGACGTCCTCGCATCCTTCGTGATCCTCCGGCTCGACCTGCAATGTGGCGTGCTCGATCCCGTACTGCGACCGCAGGAGCGTACGCGCGTCGTCGAGCACTCGGTGGTGGTCGGTCGTCGTCGTCACCATCAGGTGGGCCGTGGCAACGTCCATCGCCGAGGTGAGCGTCCAGACATGGACGTCGTGCACGTCGACCACCCCGGGAATGACGCGGAGCTCGGCAGTGAGGGCGTCGACGTCGACGTGGGCGGGCGCGATCTGGCTCAGCACCCGGAGCGCGTCCCACGCGAGGCGCAGCGCCCGCGGGACCATGAAGAGACCGATCGCCACACCGACGATCGCGTCGATCGGTTCCCACGCGAAGATGATGAGGACCAGCGCGGCCAGGATCACGCCGAGCGACCCGAGGGCGTCGCCGAACACCTCGAGGTACGCGCCCCGCACGTTCATGCTCTCCTGCGATCCTTCGCGCAGTAGCAGCAGGACCCCGAGGTTCACCGCGAGTCCGACGACGCCCATCACCAGCACGGGCGCGCCGGGGACATCGGGATGGTCGCCGATGCGCAGGATCGCCTCGACGAGCACGTACACCGCCACGGCGACGAGCAGGAACGCGTTCGCCAATGCCGCGAGCACCTCGAGCCGGTAGAGGCCGTAGGTGCGGCCACCGTCGCGGCTCGCCCGTGCAGCGACGACGATCGCGGCCAGGGCCAGCCCGAGCCCGACGGTGTCGGTGAGCATGTGGCCGGCGTCGGAGAGCAGCGCGAGTGAGCCGGTGGTGACCGCGACCACCAACTGGGCCACGAAGAAGAGCGCGATGGCCACGAACGCGATCTGGAGTCTGCCCCGGTAGCGCGCCCCGGCGCCGTGCGCGGTCGGGCCGCCGTGGGTGTGCGCGTGCCCGTGGTCGTGGCTCATGCCGCTGCGCTCACCGGCGGCTCTCCTTGAGCGCCCGGTCGGTCTCACGCTTCGCGTCCCGCTCGGCGATGGCCTGGCGCTTGTCGTACGACTTCTTGCCCCGCCCGACCCCGAGCTCCACCTTCACCCGGCGGTCCTTGAAGTAGAGCTTCAGGGGGATCAGCGACACGCCCTGCTGCTGGGTGGCCTGGGTGAGCTCGACGATCTCGCGCCGGTTGAGCAGGAGCTTGCGCCGGCGTTCGGGATCGAGCTCGTGGCGGGCGAACGCGTAGGGGGACACGTGCATCGCGTAGAGCCACACCTCGCCGTCCTCGACCCGGGCGTAGGCGTCACGCAGGACGACCTTGCCGTCGCGGATCGACTTCACTTCGCCGCCGGCCAGGACGATTCCGCACTCGAACGTCTCGCCGATGGCGTAGTCGTGCCGGGCCCGGCGGTTCGCGATCGTGGGGGTGGGCGCGGCCATGGGCCCACCGTAATGCCGCCCGATGGACGGATCGCTGCCGCATCCGTACTGTGCGAAGCGACTCGTCGAGCGTGGGAGCAGGCAATGGGTGGACTGATCGTTGGCCTGGTGCTCGTTGCACTGATCCTGCTGGTGGCGCTGAGGTCGTTCCACTCGATCGGGTCGTTGGAGGTGGGACTCGTCTCGAAGCGGTTCGGGTTCCGCAAGCTCGCCGACGACAACCCGGTCGCGTTCCGGGGTGAGGCCGGCTTCCAGGCCAAGCTGCTCATGCCCGGGCTGCGGTTCAAGCTCTGGCCGATGTTCGGGGTGCGCAAGTACCCCTGGGTGCAGGTGCCCGCCGGCGAGATCGGCGTGGTGATCGCCCAGGTCGGTGCGCCCCTGCCCATCGGAGCCAAGAGCGCCCTCTACAAGCCCGAGTTCGGCAACTTCTCCTCGCTCGAAGGCTTTGTCACCCAGGGCGGCCAGAAGGGCGTTCAGCGCCCGGTGCTCCCGCCGGGGACGCTGCTGCCGATCCATCCCGTCGGCTTCTTGGTGCTGACGCCCCAGACCGTCTACGGGCTGCCGGTGTCGCCCGATCTCGGAGACCAAGCCGGCGCCAACACCCTCTCGCCCGAGTCGTTCGGTCTCAATCCGGACATGCTCCGGGTGGTGGTGATCGCCCCCGACGGCGCGATCGACCTCGTCGGCGTGGTCACCACCCTGGAAGGTGAGCCGCTCCCGTCGGGTGACATCGCCGCGCGGCTCGGCGGATTCGAGGACATCGCCGCACTCGAGGCGAGCGAGGCCGAGGGCACGGCCCGCGTGACCGATGCCGACCGCATCGAGCAGCTGCTCGGCAGCAAGAACGACCTGCACAACAACTATCAGGACTATCAGGGGTTCCTGAACGCCGGTGGTCGCATCGGGCTCCAGCACGACCCGCTGCTGTACGGCGCCTACCTGCTGAACCCGTTCTTGGTCCGGGTCGACCTCGTGCCGATGCTCGTGGTGAACCAGGGCGAGGTGGCGGTCATCAAGGCTTACGTGGGTCTGCCCACGCTCGACACGTCCGGCGCCGAGTTCAAGTTCGGCTCGATCGTGCGGCCGGGGCACCGCGGCATCTGGCAGGAGCCGTTGCGTACCGGCAAGTACCCGCTCAACCCGCGGATCTACGCGGCGGAGATCGTGCCCACGTTCATCCTCACGCTGAACTGGGCCGAGGCGTCGTCGGAGGCCCACGACCTCGACGCACAGCTGTCGTCGATCATCGGCAAGAGCCGTGAGGGCTTCGTGTTCCAGATCGACCTGCAGGTGCAGATCCACGTACCTGACACGCGCGCCCCGAAGGTCATCTCGATGGTCGGCACCATGCGCAACCTGGTGAGCGAGGTGCTCCAGGCCGCGGTCGGCAACCACTTCCGCAACACCCTGCAGGCCCTCGAGGCGGTCCGGTTCATCGAGACCCGTCAGGAGGTGCAGGTCGCGGCGTTCGAGGCGATCACCGGCTACCTCGGCCAGTACGAGGTCGAGACCAAGGGTGTGTACATCCAGGACGTGGTGTTCCCCCAGGAGCTCGTGCTCGTGCTCACCCAGCGCGAGATCGCGAACCAGGAGAAGGCCACCTACGAGGAGATGCAGCGCGCCCAGACGTCGCGCATCGAGATGGAGAAGGCCAAGGGAACGGCCGACATGCAGGGCGAGCTGGCCAGCGCGCAGGTCGGCGTGCAGATCAAGCAGAACCAAGCCGAGGCGCGGCGGGCCGAAGGTGAGGGCGAGGCGGCCTACGTCGAGCTCACCGGTCGAGCCGAGGCCACCAAGGTGCAGGCCATCGGTCTCGCCGAGGCCAAGGCCGTCGAGGCGCTCGGCGTGGCCCGGGCCACCGGCTTCGAGGAGCAGCGCCGCGCGATCGGCGAAGGGGCGACCGCGGTCGTGGCCGTCGCGAACGCGGTGGCCGAGGGGCACATCACCGTGGTGCCGGAGGTGCTGGTCACCGGCGGCGGCGGCTCGTTGGACGGCCTCGCGGCGACCCTGATGCGCCAGCTGACGCGGGGTTCGGGAAGCCTGTTCGCGGGGAGCGGCGGTGGTGCTGCGACCGACGCCGCCCCCGACGACGGTGGCGCGGCCGGTGGCGTGGAGGCCCCGTCCCGCCCCGACCGGATGGACGCGGCCGTACCGGCCGACGTCGTCCCCATGTCGGCCGAGGCGGTCACGCCCGGGCCCGCGGACCTGCCGGATCTCCCCGACATGCCCGAGCCGCCCGCGCTCCCGGGGGCGCGGCCTAGATGAGGTCCGGGCCCCACATCTGGTCGTCGGTGGGGAATCCCGCGAAGACGTCGTCCTCGATCACGGCCTGCTCGCGCCGCAGGTGCATGCGCCATCCCTCGCGAGTGCGCCGGTAGGTCACGGCGTACACGCCGACGACCTGGCGGCGCGCGCCCGTCTTGCGGTCGCGGTCGAAGTACTGGAAGTGCACCCAGCCGCGTGCGGTGTCGCCCTCGAGGGTCAGACTCGGCGGCGAGAGCAGGTGGATGCCGTCGTAGCGGCCGGTCGCGCGACGGCAGAACTCGGCGAGCCCGGCGGTCCCCTCGAAGCGCAGCGCCGGCTTCGGTCCTATCGACCCGAGCTCGAACGTTCCGTCGGCGGTGAAGCACGCGGCCCACCCGGGCGCGTCGCGGAGGTCCCAGGTCCGGGCGTACTCGGCCTCGAGCTGGAGGATTGCGAGGCGGTCGGCGAGATCGCCGGAACCGCCGGCGGTCGACGGGGCGGGAAGCGGTTCTCCGGCCATGAATACGGACCTTACGTGGGGATAGGCTGCGCCCGCTCGAAGGCCCCCGGCTCCGTCCGGGAGGCCGGCCCCGCCCGCCGGGGTGATCCGTTGACCCAGGGAGCCCCATGGCCACGTCCGGTTCGATCCTCGGCAATCCGGTCATCCGACTCGAGGACCCGCGCATCCTGAGGGGGGAGGCCCGTTACCTCGACGACCTCCCGATCCCCGGTGCCGCGCACGTGGTGTTCGTGCGCTCCACCATCGCCCACGCCCGCATCGAGTCGGTGGACACGAGCGAGGCCAAGGCGATGCCCGGCGTGGTCGACGTGTTCACCAGCGCCGATCTCGAAGTGCCCGACGTGCAGGGCTTCATCATGCTGCCGCCGGCGTTCAACCGCCCGTCGCTGGCGAAGGGTCGCGTGCGCTTCGTGGGCGACATCGTCGCCGCGGTCGTGGCCGAGACCCGCACGCAGGCCGTCGACGCCGCCGAGGCCGTGATCGTCGACTACGACCCGCTCCCGGTGGTGGTCGACCCCGAGGCCGCGATGGACGAGGACGCGCCGCTGCTCTTCGAGGAGCACGGCTCCAACGTCGCGTTCGCGATGGACTTCGGCGACGACCCGACGGTCTTCGAGGGCGCCGACCACGTCGTGGCGGTGCGTTCGGTCAGCCAGCGGCTCGCCCCGGTGCCCATGGAGGGCAACGCGATCGTGGCCGAGCCCACGGCCGCCGGCATGACCGTGCACGTGCCCACCCAGGGTCCCAACAGCCTGCGCGACTCGCTCGCCCCGCTCCTCGGGTACGAGCAGCACCAGCTCCGGGTCGTCGCCCCGGCGGTGGGCGGCGGGTTCGGCGCGAAGCAGGGCGTGTACCCGGAGTTCGTGATCGTGGGCCACGCCGCGAAGCGGCTCGGCCGCCCGGTGAAATGGGTGGAGACCCGCTCCGAGAACATGGTCTCGATGGTCCAGGGCCGCGGCCAGCTCGAGTACATCGAGCTCGGGCTGACCAAGGAAGGCCGCATCGTCGGGATGAAGGGCCGGGTCATCGGTGACGCCGGGGCCTACCCCTCGATCGGGGCGTTCCTGGTGTTCTTCACCCGCCAGATGGCGCCGGGCGTCTACGACATCCCCAAGGTCGACGTGAAGTGCTTCGGTGTGGCCACCAACACCACGCCCATGGCCGCGTACCGCGGCGCGGGGCGGCCGGAGGCCGCGCAGTTCCTCGAGCGTGCGCTCGACATCGCGGCCGACGAATTGGGCATCGACCCGGTCGAGATCCGTCGCCGCAACTTCATCGCGCCCGACGCGTTCCCCGTCGCCACCGTGACCGGATCCAACTACGACTCGGGCAACTACGCGCTCCCGCTCGACGAGGCGTGCCGGATCGCCGGGTACGACGACCTGCGGGCCGAGCAGAAGGCGCGTCGCGAGCGCGGGGACACCAAGCTCATGGGCATCGGTGTCTCCACCTACGTGGAGATCACCGCGCCGGGCATCTTCTCCGAGTACGGGAAGGTCGAGATCGCGGCCGACGGCGGGGTCGACGTCACCGTCGGCACGTCGTCGCACGGCCAGGGCCACCGCACCGCGTTCGCGATGATCGTGCAGGACCTGCTCGGCATCCCGATGGAGAAGGTCCGCCTCATCCAGAACGACACCGATGTCGTGCCTCGGGGCAGCGGCACGATGGGCTCGCGCTCGATCCAGATCGCCGGCAGCGCCGTGCACGAGGCGAGCACCCAGGTGCTCGAGAAGGCGAAGCAGCTCGCGGCGCACCTGCTGGAGGCCAACGTCGACGACATCACGGTCTACGAGGGCGTGGGGCTCGGCGTCGCCGGCGTGCCTGCCAACGCACTCACGTGGCAGGAGCTCTCGCTCGCGTCCACCGAAGCCGACCGGCGCCCGCCCGGATGGGACGGCCATCTCGACGTCGAGCTCGACTTCAACCAGGGCGAGTCCACCTACCCGTTCGGTGCGCACATCGCCGTGGTGGAGATCGACACCGAGACGGGTCGGGTGGAGCTGCAACGCATCGTCGCCGTCGACGACTGCGGCCGCATCATCAACCCGATCCTCGTGCGCGGTCAGCAACACGGCGGCATCGCGCAGGGCGTGGCCCAGGCTCTCTACGAGCAGGTCGTCTACGACGACGATGGCAACCCGCTCACCGCGAACCTCATGGACTACGCGATGCCCAGCGCGGCGGAGTTCCCGAGCTTCGAGGCGTCGAACACCGAGACGCCCACGCCGCGCAACCCGCTCGGCGCGAAGGGCATCGGCGAGTCGGCGACGATCGGCTCCACGCCCGCGGTGCAGAACGCGGTGATCGACGCGCTCAGCCACCTCGGGGTCACCCACCTCGACATGCCGTTCACCGCCGAGAAGGTGTGGCAGGCGATCCAAGGGGCGCAGGGCACTGCCTGACACGCCTCTCGCCTCACCGACGCTGCGGCTCACCCGCGACGAGTATCGGGTGATCGTGGCACACTGCCTCGACGGGCTCCCCGACGAGGCGTGCGGGATGCTCGCCGGGCCGATGGACGCGGGCGAGCCGACGGGCGCGATCTCCGCGGCCTACCCGTGCCGCAACGCAGACGCGTCGGCCCGCACCTACACCGTCGAGCCGCGCGACCTCCTGCGCGCGATGCGCGACGCCGAAGGGCGGGGAGACGAGATCGTGGGGGTGTGGCACTCCCACACCCACACCGACGCGTATCCGTCGCAGACCGACGTGCGCCAGGCCGTCGATCCTGCGTGGATCTACGTGCTGGTCAGCCTCCGCCACGGCGAGCCGGCACTGCGGGCCTACCGGATCCGCGACGGCGTGATCGGCGAGGTCGACGTCACCGTCGCCTGACCCGCTGACCCGCTCCGGCTCACAGGGGCTCCGCGGCCAGTGGGTACCATGCCGGGCATGCCGGTGACCGTTCTCCTGCCCACGTTGTTGCGCTCCCACGCGGACGGCGCGTCCTCGGTTCCGGCCGATGGCGCGACCGTGGGCGAGGTCTTCGCATCGCTCGTCGAGCGCTACCCGGGGCTGTCAGCCAGCCTCCTGGGCGACGACGGCGCGCTGCACAAGTTCGTGAACGTGTACCGCAACGACGACGACATCCGGTACCTCGAGCAGCTCGACACCCCGGTCTCCGACGGCGACGAGATCTCGATCCTGCCGGCGGTGGCGGGCGGAGCCGGGTGAAGCACGAGTCCATTCTCGGGCTCATCGGCGACACGCCGCTCGTCGGCATCCACGCGCTGTCGCCCAATCCGGACGTCAAGATCTACGCCAAGCTCGAGGGGCAGAACCCCGGCGGGTCGGCGAAGGACCGCATCGCGCTGAAGATGGTCGAGCTGGCCGAGCGCGACGGCGTGCTGCACCCCGGTGACACCATCCTCGAGCCGTCGTCGGGCAACACCGGCATCGGGCTCGCGCTCGTGGCCAAGCTGCGGGGGTACCGCCTCCGGGTCGTCATGCCCGACAACGTCTCGATCGAGCGTCGGCAGCTGCTCGAGATCTTCGGGGCCGAGATCGTGCTCTCTCCCGGCGAGGAGGGGAGCAACGGCGGGATCCGGCTCGCCGAGAAGCTCGCGGCCGAGGACCCATCCCTCAGGTTGCTCTTCCAGTACGGCAACCCGGCCAACCCACTCGCGCACTACGAGGGCACCGGCCCGGAGATCTGGCGCGACTGCCCGGAGGTCGACGTGTTCGTCGCCGGGCTCGGCACGAGCGGGACGCTGATGGGTGTGGGCCGGTACCTGAAGGAGCAGAACCCGGCGATCCAGGTGGTCGCCGTGGAGCCGCCGGCCGGCGAGCTGGTCCAGGGGCTGCGCTCGCTCGACGACGGCTTCGTCCCCCCGATCTTCCGGGCCGACGTCCTCGACCGGAAGCTGATCGTCCGCCCCCGTCAGTCGATCGAGTGGGTGCGTCGCCTCCTCGAGGACGCCGGGGTGTTCGCGGGGATCTCGTCGGGTGCGGCGGTCGCGGGAGCGGTGAAGACGGCGGCGACGATGGCGTCGGGCACGATCGTCACATTGCTCCCCGACGGTGGGTGGAAGTACCTCTCGTCGGGGGCATGGACCGACGACCTCGACGTCGTCGAGGAACGTGCCACCCGCATCAACTACTGGTGAGGCCATGAGAGCCACGGGCGACGAGATCGCCGCGGCCGCATCGGTGCTGCGGCGCGGCGGGCTGGTCGCGTTCCCGACCGAGACGGTGTACGGCCTCGGCGCCGACGCCACCAACGTCGCCGCGCTCCGGCGGCTCTACGCGGTGAAGGGCCGGCCCGCCGACCATCCCGTGATCGTCCACCTCGCCGACGCCCGCGCCCTCGACGACTGGGCCGCCGAGGTGCCCGGCCCGGCCCGTGCGCTCGCCGACGCGTTCTGGCCGGGCCCGCTCACCGTGATCCTGCGCCGGTCGGCGCGGGTTCCCGACGAGGTCACGGGCGGCCGCGACACCGTGGGGCTGCGCGTCCCCGACCAGCCCGTCGCGCGGGCGCTCCTGCGGGCCTTCGGCGGTGGCGTCGCGGCGCCGTCGGCGAACCGGTTCGGCCGGGTGAGCCCCACGACGGCCGCCGACGTCATCGCCGACCTCGGCGCCGACGTCGACGTGGTGCTCGACGGCGGCCCGTGCCGGGTCGGGGTCGAGTCCACGATCGTCGACTGCACGGCCGACCCGCCGGTGATCGCCCGCGTGGGTGGGGTGCCCCGGGAGGCCGTCGAGGCGGTGCTCGACCGACCCGTCGCGGTCGCCGACGGGGGCGCGGTGGCCGCGCCGGGCACGCTCGCGGCGCACTACGCGCCCCGCGCTCGCGTCCATGTGGTCGATTCCGCGGAGGCCGGAGCCCGGGCTGCTGCGCTCCTCGCGGCCGGGCACGCGGTGGGGGTCCTCGCGCTCGAGCCGCCCGCCGGCCTCCCGCCCGAGGTCGAGGTCCTCGACGCGCCCGCCGACGTGGACGAATATGCCCGGGTGCTGTACGCGCGCCTGCGGGAGGCCGACACCCGCGCGCTCGACGACCTGCTCGTCGTCCCGCCGTCGGGCCGCGGGCTCGGCGCAGCAGTCGTCGACCGGGTCCGGCGGGCCGCCGCAGCGGAGCCCCGTTCGTGAGCGCGGCAGGACGGGCGCGTCCGATCGGCGTGTTCGACTCCGGGCTCGGTGGCCTCACCGTGTTGCGGTCGCTCATCGACCTGCTGCCGGGCGAGCCCATGGTCTACTTCGGCGACACCGGTCGGTTCCCGTACGGGCCCAAGCCCCACGACGAGGTGCTGAAGTACGCACTCGAGATCGCCGACCTGCTGGTGGCCCGCGACGCCAAGCTGCTGGTGGTCGCCTGCAACAGCGCCACCTCGGTGGCGCTGGACGTGCTGCAGGAGCGGCTCGACATCCCGGTGGTGGGGGTCATCCAGCCGGGGATGCGGGCGGCCGCCCGGGCCACGCGCACGGGGCGGGTGGGCGTGATCGGCACGGTCGGCACGATCGCGTCGGGCGCGTACCAGCGGGCGGCCCTGGACCAGCCCGGGGTGGTCGACCTCGCGTGTGCCGCCTGCCCCGGGTTCGTCGAGTTCGTGGAGACCGGCGACGTCCACAGTGACCAGGTTCACGTTCTGGCCGAGCGGCTCCTGGCCCCGGTGAAGGCGGCGCGGGTCGACACGCTCGTCCTGGGTTGTACGCACTATCCGCTCCTCGCTCGTACGATTGGCGATGTCATGGGGCAGGACGTCGTGCTGATCTCGAGCGCCGACGAGACGGCATTCACCGTCCGGGCGCTGGTCGACGAGCATCGTCTCGGCGCGCGGGCGGGTTCGGCGGCGGGGCACACGTTCGTCACGAGCGGGGATATCGGGACGTTCCGCCATCTGGGCGTACGCTTCCTCGGCCCGGAGGTCGAGACGGTGGAGGCGTGGTCGTGGAGCTGACGGTGCTCGGGTGTTCGGGGTCGTTCAGCGCGCCTCCGGCCGGCGCGTGCAGTGGGTACCTGGTGCGGCACGGTTCCACCGCGATCTGGATGGACTGCGGCAACGGCACGTTCTCGCACCTCCAGGAGCACATCGCGATGGAGGACCTCGATGCGGTGGTGATCACCCACGAGCACCCCGATCATTGCGTGGACGTGTACGGCCTCCACATCCTGCTGCGCTACGGCCTCGACCGAGTGGGCTTCCCCATCTACGGGCCCGAAGGGCTCGAGGGTCACCTCGGCCAGCTCGTCGACGGCGAGTGGGGCGGCACGTTCGACTGGAACACCATCGACGACAGCTCGCACACGTCTGTCGGCGACATCTCGCTGCGGTTCTCGCGTACCGACCATCCGCCGCCCACCTACGCCGTCGAGGCGACGGCAGGGGGCAAGCGGCTGGTGTACACATCCGACACCGGTCCCGGGTGGGCCGTCGACGCGTTCGGGAAGGGCGCCGACCTCGTGCTCTCCGAAGCGACCTACCTCTCCGATGGCTCCAAGCCCGACTACCCGCACCTCACTGCGGCCGAGGCCGGCGCCGCCGCGGGCGAAGCCGGTGCGCACCGGCTGGTGCTCACCCACCTCTGGCCGGGGGTCGATCGCCGGATGGCGGTGGCCGAGGGGTCCGAGGCGTTCGGCGAAGCCGTGATCCTCGCCGCCCCGCACCTGACGTGCCGGGTCTGAGGCGACGATGACGGGCCTTCGCCGCGACGGACGGGAACCGGGCGACCTCCGCGAGATCGCGTTCACACGCGACTACACGGAGTTCGCGGCCGGATCGGTGCTGGTGGAGTTCGGGCGCACCCGTGTGCTGTGCACCGCGTCGGTCGAGACGCGCGTCCCGCCGTGGCTGCGCGGCTCGGGGAAGGGCTGGGTCACCGCGGAGTACTCGATGCTGCCGGGGTCGACGCCGGAGCGGGTCGACCGCGAGGCACAGAAGGGCCGCCCGTCGGGGCGCACCCAGGAGATCCAGCGGCTGATCGGGCGTTCCCTGCGGGCGGTCACCGCGCTCGACACGATGGGCGAGGTGCAGATCACCGTCGACTGCGACGTGCTGCAGGCCGATGGCGGCACCCGCACGGCGTCGATCTGCGGTGGCTACGTCGCGCTGCACGACGCATGCTCCCGTCTGGTGGCAGCGCGGCTCCTGTCGTCGCACCCGCTCACCGACCAGTGCGGCGCGATCTCCGTGGGGGTCGTCGACGCCCTCCCGTACCTCGACCTCGAGTACTCCGAGGACGTTCGCGCCGAGGTCGACATGAACGTCGTGATGACCGGGTCCGGCCGCTTCGTCGAGGTCCAGGGCACCGCCGAGGGGATGCCGTTCTCTCGTGCGGAGCTCGACGCGCTGCTCGAGCTGGCCGAGGCGGGGATCGCCGACATCTTCGCGCTCCAGCGCGAGGTGCTGGCCGAGCCGCCGAGCGCGCGACCTCTGGGCAAGCCCTGAGCACGTGACGACCCGCTTCGTCCTCGCCACTGCGAATCCCGACAAGGCCGACGAGATCGCACGCGTCCTGGCCGACGCGGGCGCGCCGGTCGAGCTCGCGCCCCGCCCCGCCGACGTGCCCGACGTCGACGAGACGGGTGCCACCCTCGAGGAGAACGCGCGGCTCAAGGCGGTCGCGCTCGTCGAGGCGACCGGTCTCCCGGCGATCGCCGACGACACGGGGTTGGAGGTCGACGCGCTCGGTGGTGCACCGGGTGTGTTCTCGGCCCGATTCGCCGGGCCCGACGCCACCTACGCCGACAACTGCGCGTTCCTCCTCGGCCGCCTGGCGGGGGAGCCGCCCGAGCGGCGCACGGCCCGTTTCGTGACGGTCGCGATCGCCCGCTGGCCCGACGGCCGCGAGGTCGCCGCCTTCGGTTCGGTGGAGGGCGCGATCACCGAGGCGCCCCGGGGCGAGGGCGGCTTCGGCTACGACCCGGTGTTCGTGCCGCTGGAGTCCGAAGGGCCGAGGGGCGGCGCCGCTCCGTCGAGCACGACGGAGGCCGCTCGGACGACCATGTGGGCAGATGCGGACGGGCGTACGTTCGCGGAGATGAGCGCGGGGGAGAAGCACGCGATCTCGCATCGGGGCCGCGCGTTCCGTACGCTCGCCGAAGGGTTGTGCGTACTCGCCGAGGTGGGGGACTGCTGAGTGGCCGTCATCGACATCGCCGGCTTCGTTGCTGACCTGAAGGACCATGCCGTCGAGCACGGGTTCCACGTCCACGACGAGCGGCATTTCGTGGAGAGCTACTCCTTGCGCCAGACCTGGGAGGTGGACGCGCATCCCGAGGAGGGCTGCGAGGGCCCGGTCGATCTCTACCTCTCGCTCGAGATCGACCCCCGGGTGCTCCTCGGGTTCGAGGACGCGGTGATCGAGCTCGCCGACGACGAGGACCCGCCCGACCGGTTCTTCTTCCCGTTGAACTTCACCTGGGGACTCCCGCCGCTCACTCGCCCGCCCGACCTCCTGGTGCTCGCCACCGACCTCGCCGGTGTCGGGGGTCCCGACCTGCCGCTCGAGGTGTCGGCGATCGACTCGATCCCCGAGGCCACCGAGGCGCCCGAGCGCGCCCTGCGGGTGGTGGCCCGCCAGCAGCTGTCCCTCCTGCGCATCCGCGACGGCGACGCCGTCACGTGCGAGCTGCTCGACCGGTGCCTTGCGGTGAGCCGCTACCTGCTCGAGCAGTCGGACGCCTGGCTCGACGACTTCGGTCGCTGAGCTTCCGGGCTGGCTCGGGTCGGCTCAGGCGGGCTCGCCGAAGAGGACGGCGAGGCCGCGACCCTGTTCCTTGGCCCGATAGAGCGCGGCGTCCGCGTCACGGATCAGGGTGTCGACCGTGACCCGGCCGCCGCCGCCGATCGCGATCCCGATGCTGGCGCCGACCGTGGCGGCGGAGCCGAGGACGGGCACGGGCTCCGACAGCGCCTCGATGAGGCGTCGGGCGAGCTCCTGCATCTCGGTCTGCCCGGCGGGGTGCTCGCACAGGATGACGAACTCGTCGCCGCCGAAGCGCGCGACGATGTCGCCGCGGCGCACCGACGCGCGGAGCCGTGACGCCACCTGCACGAGCAGCTCGTCGCCGGCGGTGTGGCCGAGCGAGTCGTTGACCGGCTTGAACCGGTCGAGGTCGAGGAACAGGACCGCCACGGTGGTGCCGTACCGGTTGGATCGTGCGAGCGCCTGGTCGCCGAGCTCCTGGAAGAGCGCGCGGTTGGGGAGCCCGGTCAGCGCGTCGTGGGTTGCCTGGTGCTCGAGCCGGGCCTGGGTGAGCTTGAGCTCGCTGATGTCGTGCGCGATCACCGAGATGAACTCGTTGCCGCCGGCTTCGTCGCGGTGCAGCTGGATCGTGACCGCGACCGGCACCGCCTTCCCGGCCGCGGTCTTCAGGGTGAGCTCGCCGGTCCACGCGTTGTCGCGGGTGATGGCGGGCGTGATCTCGTCGGCGATCAGAGGCGTCGACTCGGGAGCGAGGAGCCGCTCGAGCTCGGCAACGGGGTTGTCACCCTCGGC
>Ga0302322_100000948_pt1 | contig 23030 bp, 18 predicted proteins | sample Fen_T0_2_FD_203757 | JGI IMG/M metagenome (GOLD analysis project Ga0302322, IMG submission 203757) | Peat permafrost microbial communities from Stordalen Mire near Abisko, Sweden - Fen_T0_2 | ecosystem: Environmental > Terrestrial > Soil > Wetlands > Permafrost | place: Sweden: Abisko...
AGACGACAAGAATGTTGACAACATTCAAGTTAATCCGGATGGGAAGTACATAACTTATCGCGTAAGCAAATCGGCTAGTTCAAAAAACACTATCGTCCCGAACTATGTGACAGAAACTGGGTTTACGGAAGACATTTCTAGTCGCACTAAAGTTGGCGCCACTCAAAATGCGCAAGAACTTTTTGTTTACGACATCGCTAAAGACACAGTGCTTCAAGTAAAGGCAGATCAGATTCCAAACATCTTTGATTCACCTGAATTCAAAAATGACTACCCGAAAAAGGACACAAAATCAAAGAAAGATAACCCAGAACCAAAGCCTGTGCCTCGAGCTGTCATTTTTCAAAACTTGATTTGGAGCGACGACGGAAAAAATAATCTTCTTGCAGTTCGTTCACAAGACAACAAGGACCGGTGGATTATGTCATTGGATATAAGCACTCAAACATTAAAATTGATCGATCGTCAGCATGATGATGCGTGGATTGGCGGGCCGGGCACAGGCGGATTTTTTGCCAATACCAATATGGGTTGGATTAATAACTCGGTCGTTTGGTTTCATTCAGAAGAAAGCGGGTACTCACACCTTTATTCAGTTGATATTGTTAACGGAAAGAAAACCGCACTTACTTCAGGCAAATACGAAGTACAACAAGCCCAACTTTCTAAAGACAAAAAATATTTTTACATCGTCACCAATGAATCACATCCAGGCGAAAAGCAGTTTTACAAATTGCCAGCAACAGGTGGTCAACCGGATCGACTCTCGCTACTCACAGGTGCACACGAAGTGCAACTCTCGCCCGATGAAAAATGGATCGCGTATCGTTACTCGTATAGCAACAAACCTTGGGAGTTGTATATTCAAGAGAATAAAAAAGGAGCGAAGGAAATTCAAGTTACTCACTCACTCACCAATGAATTTAAAAGCTACAACTGGCGCGATCCTGATGTCACCACATTCAAAGCGCGCGATGGTGCTGATGTTTATGCCCGATTATATAAGCCTGCTAAATCAAATGGTGCCGCAGTAATTTTTGTACACGGTGCCGGCTATTTACAAAATGCACACAAATGGTGGAGCAGTTATTCCCGTGAATACATGTTTCACAATCTGTTAGCCGATAAGGGTTACACTGTACTTGATATTGATTATCGCGCCAGCGCTGGCTATGGCCGTGATTGGCGCACAAGCATCTATCGATTTATGGGAGGGAAAGATTTAAGCGACCAAGTGGATGGGGTTAAATGGTTGGTGGAAAAATACAATGTAGATCCAAACCGCATAGGAATTTACGGAGGCTCCTATGGTGGCTTCATCACGCTTATGGCCATGTTCACTACCCCTGACGTGTTTGCTGCTGGTGCTGCCTTACGCCCCGTTACCGATTGGGCCCACTATAATCACATGTACACCTCCAATATTTTGAATGAGCCCTTTACCGACAGTATTGCCTACGTGAAAAGTTCTCCGCTCTATCATGCCGAAGGATTGAAAGGTCATTTGTTGATTTGTCATGGAATGGTGGATACTAACGTTCACTTTCAAGATGCGGTGCGCTTGTCACAACGGTTGATTGAATTAGGCAAAGACAATTGGGAACTCGCAGCTTATCCCATGGAAGACCACGGTTTTGTAGAGCCGAGTAGCTGGACGGATGAGTACAAGAGGATATTGAAATTGTTTGAAGTGAATTTGAAGTAACTTCTTAATTTCCAAATCAGGCACCTCCGAAGTTATTGCAAGAAATCTCTTGTGATTATTTCACGCATTCAATTGTTTCCTCATAATGGTGTTATAATCCCTATTTTTGCGGCATGATCAACATGCAAGACGATATTGACGAACCTGATGATGACCTCTTTGAACATCATCGCATTGTTGCTGATGCGGGTCAGACGTTGTTGCGAATCGATAAATTTTTGATGGATCGATTGCCGAATGTCACGCGAACAAAAATTCAAAGCGGCATTCACGAAGGTTTTGTAAAAGTCAATGACAAACCCATCAAACCAAATTATAAGATTCACCCGAACGATATCATTACGGTTTCATTCCCAGAACCCCCGCGAGACACGGATGTGAAGCCTGAAAATATTCCGATCAATATTGTTTTTGAGGACGAACATATCTTGGTTGTAAATAAAGCTGCAGGTATGGTGGTTCATCCTGCCTATCAAAACTGGTCGGGTACATTAGTAAATGCATTAACGTATCATTTTCAAAATCTTCCGCAGATGCAAGGCAACGAAGGTAGACCTGGCTTAGTGCATCGCATTGATAAAGATACTTCGGGCTTATTGGTAATTGCTAAATCTGAAATGGCCATGACCTCGTTGGCAAAACAATTTTTTGATCACTCTATCGAGCGAACCTATCAAGCTATTGTATGGGGCATACCTGAACCAACCGAAGGAACTATTAATGTAAACGTTGGTCGCAGTTTGAAAGACCGAAGAGTGACCACTGCTTTTCCTGATGGTGATTTTGGAAGAACGGCTATCACACATTTTAAATTACTGCAAGATCTTCGCTACGTCTCATTGATAGAATGTAGACTAGAGACTGGCCGCACTCATCAGATTCGTGCACACATGAAATTTCTTGGCCACCCGATTTTCAATGATGAAATGTATGGAGGTAATAAAGTGGTGAAGGGCACGGTATTTTCAAAGTACAAACAGTTTGTGGATAATTGTTTTAAGATCATTCCACGTCAGGCACTTCATGCCAAGACGTTAGGATTCATTCACCCGGCAACCAAAAAATTTATTCAGTTCGATTCAGAATTGCCGGAAGATTTTAAAGAAGTGATAGAGAAGTGGGAGCACTACGTGAAGTATAATTGATAGACCAATACCTCAGTTGATAGCTTCCCACAGTTCATCCTATCTCTCAGTTACACTATTAATATATTCTAACAAATCTCCTGGCTGACATTCAAGAACTTTGCAAATAGATTCTAGCGTGCTGAATCGGATTGCTTTTGCTTTTCCGGTTTTGAGTATGGAAAGATTAGCGAGTGTTAAATCTACTTTCTCTGAAAGTTCATTCAGCGACATTTTTCGCTTCGCCATCATTACATCCAGATTTACATTGATAGGCATGGCTTATACGGTTAATTCATTTTCAGATTGAATTTCCACACCACGCTTGAATACTTGGGCAATGATAAACACGAGGCCGGCCATAAAAATGAATTCACCATTCACCCATTCTCCATGAAGTTCTCCTGTCTTTTTCAACAACCAACTGGTGTGTGCATTAGTTAGCATAGAGACAATCCAGATTTCTAATAATACATGACTAATTTTTTCCAGTTTCTTTGCTACTTCCATGGTGAAGGGGTTCATCAGGTTTACCTTCGACAGCGTTTTGATTACAAGAAAAGACACATAGGCTTTCATGAGCGATAAGGCAACCATGAAAGATACAGACCCGGTGTAAGACCAGAAGTTGAACTGCCTCAGATTGTACAAATTCATTCCCTTATAAAGGTCCTTGGCAGCCTCGTGATTAACTAAACTCACTCCGTAAGAAACAAGGATGGCACCTGCTTCTATCATGAAACCAATGAATGCCACCCAAGCCAGGATGTGCATTACCGTGAGAATTTGTTCGGTTCTCGTTTTTGTTTTGATTTCCATATTCATATTGTTTTTATTGTTTTTTGATAATTAACGATCAAATATCAATAATGTTTTATTGATAAACAATAAATATAGAGTGAATTTCGATAATTCATTAAAGAAGTGCATTTAAAGCCTGCAAATCAAATCTTATAGGGTTAAATAAATTATAGGATGATTTGACCCAAATAAAAAACCTCTGGCTTGCCAGAGGTTTTTAAACGACTTTCAAAAAATCTATTTCTTTTTGATCGTGTATTCCGATTCTACATTTACTTCCATTTGCATCTTCATGTCCTCTGGTATTTGCCCACCCGCTAACAAGATCATGGAGCCTTTTTGTTCAGCATAAGCCTTACATGTCTCTGGCCAGCCTGTTGCGAGGTTAACATGACTTTTAACAACACGTCTTCCTTTAAAATTGGTGGTCGCTTTAAATCCTTGTGGTAGAGTGATTACTTTAGTTGTATCTGTTGTGGCAATCTGGCCATCACCGACAACTACAGCAGCAGGATCTTCAGCAGATTCCAATGTCCAGACGTTTTCAGTCTTCAATGGAATGGGTGCTCCGGTTTCGTTTTTGCTATTCCAAGTAAGGCCGACTTTTATTTTTTGCTCCGGGTATTTGACCATCGCAGCTTCAAGACTTGACTTGATTGAATTTTTTCCGAATGAATTTTCCAACGCTTGCTTCAAGGGAGCAACTTGCGCTTCTTTGAAACCATTGGCAGCGGTTAACCCAGCCCACAGATTCTCTGAATTTTCGATTGATTCTATTGTACCATCTTTTGTCAAAGTGAAATTAAATTTCTTCCCTTTCATTGCTTGCATTATTTTGTTAGGCAAATTCTTTGTGGTGTCACCCTCTGAGTCCATTTGTATATTTGCCGGGGGCCCATTAGTATACAATAATTTTGTGTATTCCATTTCGAACTTGGCTCCTTTAGAGTTTACCTCCACTATTTTAATTAAAGCGTTGGCCGTAACGGTAGTTTCAATATTCTGGTCAAAGCCAGGGCCAGCAATATGTTGTTTTACTGATGCCGATTGTGACCACTGGTAGGTGTCACCTTTCTTAAACGAATATTGAAGCTTGTACTCCTTTTGCGCCAAAGCGAGGACGGAAATACCGGCAACTAAAACAGACACTAAAAATAGTTTTTTCATTGGGATTGGATTTGTGTTGAATCAAAGGTAGAGGAAGTACTCAAAATTAAAAATGGTTCTTATCGGGGTGCAAAGGCAACTCATGAATAGAGGGTAACTAAAGCGAAAGCCTAAAATGCCTCAATCTTTCTGATGATTTTTTTATCAATCCAATTCAATAGCAGGATAAAAGCAGTTCCAAAAGAGACAAGTCCCGGATAACCGGAAAAAAATTGGAAGATGCCAACCGATAATTTAAATTCAGTTAGAGCGAAGGCAACAATTAGGGTAATCACCATCGAGAATAACCCCAGTCCTAACCAAAAATTATCGCGCGAAATTTCTCTGACTCTTTCCTTCTCTTCAACAAGAGTTACTAAACGGTCTGCAAAATCAACAGGCAAAGTGAATTCGGGCTCGCGTTTCAGCGCATCGAAAACTTTTTGATATACTTGCGCTTCAATTCCTTCGGCGTGGAAATCTCCACGATCAAATTGCTGTTGCAAATCTTCGTCCTTATCGTTCATAATAATTGTTCTTTACCAAGATACTTCTTTACTTTTTCTTTCAATAAATTCCGTGCGCGAAAAAGATAGTTTTTAACTGTCCCCTCCGGCATTCCAGTCACTTCGCCAATTTCTGCGTAATTCATCTGGTCAATGTGATACAACGTGAGAATTGTTTTGTAGTGAGGAGGAAGCTGGTCAATTAGTTTTAAGGTCATTGTTTCGATTTCATTGTTCTCCATACTTTCCTGCGGATCGCTGTCGGAAACAAAATGAGAAGTAAAACTTTCTTCTTCCGGAATATCGCTCAGTTCAATTTTCTTTTTTCTTAGGTGATTGATCCCCATTCGGTAAGCGATGGTGGCTATCCAGGTACTGAGTTTGGATTGAAAACTAAACAGTGAAATTTTTTCGTACACTTTCAAAAATACATCCTGACAAAGCTCTTCCCGATCTTCATTTCGATCGACAAGCCTGCTTACCATGTGCGCAACAAGTCTTTCATGCTGCTTTATCAACAGCCTGAAAGCCTGCTTATCACCACTCATAATGCGTGAGACCAGCGCTCGATCGTCTATCATTTCGGGGTTAGACACAACGCTTATACGGGATGTTGCAGGAAGTTAGGTAAAAGATGCTCGATATTAGATACTGGTAGCTGGATTGCTAAAATCCAGAATCGAGCATCGTTGATAAAAATCTTTTATGCGGATTGCAACATTATTCATTCAGCCACTGTCTCACGCTCCAAATCAATTAAAAAAACGAAAATAAAATTTTATAACTATGGACCATAACCTTCATGATGTATTAATGCCAATCGCCATTTTCAGTGGGTTGGGTGGCTCGGTTTATTTCTTTGCTAAAGTAATGACCGATTATATTCTCAAAAAGAAAATGATTGAAAAAGGATTTGTCAATGACGACACCCAAGCCATTTTCAAACAGCACACTGAGAACAATAAATATCCTTCGTTGAAATGGGGACTGATCACTTTATTTGCGGGCATTTCTCTGATCATCATGGAATTTATTCCGGTGCGCCCTGAGTCTCCACTGCCTTATGGGTTGTTTGCGGTTTCCGTTTCACTCGGGTTTCTAATCTACTATTTCCTGGTAAAGAGGGAATCGAAATAATATTTTCTGAATAAAGCTGTATAGAACGCAAACCAAACTGAAACATGTTTGGCGCCAAGGCGTCTCTGCATAAAGTAAACACGACGGTCTCCAACGTAATCAAAATTTTATGTTCCGTAATTACATTAAAACTGCCATCAGAAGTTTACTTCGCCACCGCTTCTTTTCTGCAATCAATGTGTTTGGTCTCGCTGTATCCATGGCGCTCTCCATGGTCATCATCATGCTGGTGGCCGACCAGATGATGTACGACCGCTACAACACCAAGCGTGATCGGATTTACCGGATTAACTCTATTACCTTGGGGCAGCAAGGGCAGACCATGAATGAAACGGCAACCACTACCTTGCCCCTAAAACAAGAACTTTTAGAGAATTATACGGGGATTGAAAAGGCAGTTCGCATTGTCAGGGGCTTTGGCAATTTGTGGGTTGAGTTGGAGCAGAATGTAAATATTCCAGTGGCAGGGTATTATGCTGATCCTGAAATCCTCGACGTTTTTGAATATGAATTGGAATACGGAAACCCAAAGACCGCCTTGGTAGAACCTTTTTCTGTCGTGCTTACCAAGAAGGCAGCAAAAAAATTATTCAAGCAAGAGAATCCGTTGGGAGAAACTTTTAAAGTGGGCGAAGAAGGGCTTTATAAAGTTACAGGCATCTTAAAAGAAACAAAAGACAAAACGCACATTGCCTTCGATGCGCTGGCTAGCTTATCATCGGTTAAAAGTTTACATGCTATGGGTAAGAAGGACATAGACATTGAGAATTGGTATAACCACTATACAGGTTGGGTTTATATTTTGCTGGAGAAAGGAAAAACCATTGACGACATTGGGACCAACTTGAAAAAAATTGAGCGAGAGCATTTTACTGTTTTACCAAAACCTGATACACAGCAAAAAATAAAATATAGTCTTCAACCATTGATGAGCATTACGCCTGGCAGTTTTATTGGTAATCCAATTGGACCATTTCTTCCCTGGGTATTCGTTTATTTTTTCATTGGATTGGCAGGGGTGGTCATGCTTACTTCCTGTTTTAATTTCACTAACCTGTCGATTGCACGTTCACTCACACGTGCCCGTGAAATTGGAGTGCGGAAAGTAACGGGCGCAATGCGTTGGCAAATCTTCGCTCAATTTCTTTCCGAGTCGGTGATCGTTTCTTTGTTTGCTTTGGTGGCTGCTATGGTTTTGCTGATTGTGTTGCGACCCCTAATGATGCAATTGAGTTTTGTGCACCTTATGCGGTGGGATTTGGAAACAAACTACTTTGTGTATGCCACCTTTTTTGTTTTTGCCCTCATTGTTGGCGTGCTGGCTGGAATTTTCCCGGCTGCGGTGCTCAGTGGTTTTCAGCCTGTCAAAGTCTTGAAAAGTTTGAATACGATGAAGTTGTTTTCCGGCCAGCGTTTGCGCAAAACGCTTTTAGTAACACAGTTCGCGTTCTCTTTGGTTTTTATTGTCTCCCTAATTGTAATGTTTAATCAACTGCAACTGTTTCTCCATGCCGACCACGGATTTGATATGGAAAAGAAAATAGTTGTGAACCTCGGCAATACCTCTGCGCAAGCACTCAAAAATGAATTACTGAAACAGAGTAATATTGAAAATGTTTCGGCCGTTTCGCATTTGCTTGCGGCGGGGTCGAGCTACAGCGAAAAATACAAACGCACGCTCGAAGAGAAGGAGTGTCCGGAGTTGAATTATTATTCAACGGATGAGGACTATTTGAAAAATTTAGAAATACCATTAGTGGCTGGAAAATATTTTCCCTCTACTAATGGAGAGTCAAACAAAAATTTTATTGTACTAAATGAAAAAGCATTAGAAACTTTTCATTTCAAATCTCCTGCTGATGCCATCGGACAAGAGCTAATTCTTCAAAAAGATTCTTCCCGAAAACAAATCATTGGTATTGTAAAAAACTACAATCATCAGTTGCTCGTCGAAAAAATGGAACCTCTGGCATTGATCTATCATCCTGAAGAATACCGAATTCTGCAAGTAAAATATTCTGGTACCTACGAAGAGGCAAGTAAGAGTGTAGCCAAAGCGTGGGCGAAAGTGAATCCAACCCTTCAGGTTGATTACAAGGATTTTTACGAAGAAGTGCACCGCATATATGATATATTCTTCGGTGATCTTGTCAGCATCCTTAGTGTGATTGCCTTCCTTGCCATTACCATCTCATGTTTAGGATTGTTAGGAATGGCTACGTATGCCACAGAAACGCGCATCAAAGAAATTTCGATTCGTAAGGTGCTGGGTTGTAGCGATGGTGCGCTGGTTTACCTGTTGTCAAAAGGGTTTGTGGCAATTTTATTGATCGCGATCGTAATTGCAGTTCCGGCCGCTTATTTTATCAACAACTTGTGGCTAGAGCTATTGGCCTACCACGTTTCGGTGGATATTTTAACAATCGGCTTAGGAATTATTTCACTTTTAGTCTTCAGTGGCCTTACAATTGGTTCGCAAACATGGCGAGCAGTATTTGTGAGCCCGGTAGAAAATTTGAAAGGTGAATAGAATTATCCATTGATAGAATTCAATAGACTTCCCTTGAAAAATTGCGCTATACTTGTAGCGCAATTTTATTTTATACGATGGGTGAATTTTCCCTCTACTTCGGCCTCGGTAAAGATCACATTTTGGATTATGTCAATGGCTACGATCATATTTTATTTGTATTGGCATTATGTGCAGTTTACCTAGTTCGCGATTGGAAAAAAATATTGATTCTGGTTACAGCATTTACTATTGGTCATTCCATCACTTTAGCGCTAGCCACATTGAATATTATTTCAGTGAAAACTGAGTTGATTGAGTTTCTAATTCCCCTTACCATTTTCATAACAGCAGTTTCCAATCTTTTTAAAAATGAAGCTGCTACATACAAAAAAAATATTCAGGTCAATTATTTTTTTGCCCTCTTCTTTGGGCTTATTCACGGTATGGGCTTCTCCAATTACTTGCGTGCGATTTTGGGAAAGAGTCACGAAATACTAACCCCTTTATTGGCCTTTAATCTTGGCCTTGAGTTCGGACAAATAATAGTTGTAACCTTTTTTCTGGCAATCAGTTATATTTTGGTCGATTGGCTGAAAGTGTCGCGCAGAGATTGGAAGATGGTACTCTCATCTGCTATTGCCGGGATCGCTTTAATCTTAATGAAAGACAGACTTTTTTAAACCCTCAAATTTTATTGAACCTAAATTTTGCAATTAAACTTAATCGTATGAAACAATTTGTACTTCTTCTTTTTGTAGTTGGTTCATTTGCCGCCATTGGACAAGATAAGCCGAAGGAAAATGCCCCACAGTGGAAAGGAAAATTTGAACAATTAGATCAAGTCCTTCCAACACCCAATGAATATCGCACCGGTTCTGGCTCACCAGGCCCTAAATATTGGCAGCAACAAGCCGACTACGACATCGTGGCGGAACTCAATGATGAAAATCAAAGTATTACAGGAAGTGAGACAATCACCTACACCAACAACTCACCTGATGTGTTGAAATATCTTTGGCTCCAGTTGGATCAGAACCTTTTTGCAAAAGATAGCAATACCGGAAAGACATCAACCAATTCAGTAAGAGACTCTACTGCAGCAAAACAAGTTGCCGGCCAATTGGGCTTGTATGATTACGATGGAGGCGACAAAATTAAATCCATAAAGGATGCGGTCGGAAAGGATTTGCCTTATACTATCAACAAGACCATGATGCGCATTGATTTACCTCAGCCCTTGAAACCAGGAGGAAAATTTTCGTTTAAAGTAGAGTGGTCTTATAATGTTCTTGATCGTAACGTAGCAGGAGGCCGCAGTGGCTATGAATATTTTCCTGACGACAACAATTATGAGTACACCATTGCACAGTGGTTTCCACGCATGTGTGTATATGATGATGTAGTAGGCTGGCAGAATAAACAATTCTTAGGCCGTGGGGAATTTACGCTCCCTTTCGGGAATTATAAAGTGAGCATAACAGTTCCATCCGATCATATCATTGCTGCCACGGGTAGTTTGAAAAATGCTCAACAAGTTTTGACAGCACAGCAAATTGCACGTTTTGAAAAAGCAAAAACTACATATGACAAACCAGTTATTATCGTAACGCAAGCTGAAGCGACGGAAAAAGAAAAAACAAAATCGAAAGACAAGAAAACCTGGCAATTTGAAGCTACGAATGTTCGCGACTTTGCTTTTGCTTCATCTCGTAAATTTATTTGGGATGCTATGGCCGTGAAGATCGCAAACAGTTCTCCGTTAGCGATGTCGTTTTATCCAAAAGAAGGAAATCCTTTGTGGGAAAAGGAATCGACATTGGCCGTAAAGAACACAATCGAAGTGTATTCGAAGTACACGGTTGATTATCCTTACCCACAAGCCACCTCTGTTCACTCAGCCAGTATTGGAATGGAGTATCCGATGATCTGTTTCAATTTTGGTCGTCCTAAAAAGGACGGAACCTATGACGATCAACTTCTAACAAGAATGTTGGGTGTTGTAATTCACGAGGTAGGTCATAACTTCTTTCCGATGATCATCAACAACGATGAACGCCAAACAACCTGGATGGATGAAGGGATAAATTCTTTCTGTGAATATCTCACTGAAACGGAGCGTTATCCTCGATTGGATTGGAAGAGGGCGAAACCTTCAAACTTAGTTCCCTATATGAAAGGCGACAAAAATGCTATGCGGCCACTGATGACCAACTCTGAACAAATCATTCAATTTGGTTCTGAGCAATACCAAAAGGCAGCTACTGCGCTGAATATTTTAAGAGAAACCGTGATGGGTCATGAGTTGTTTGATAAATCATTCAAAGAATACGCGCAGCGTTGGGCATTCAAACATCCCAAGCCTGCGGATTTCTTCCGCACAATGGAAGATGCTTCTGCCGTTGATCTCGATTGGTTCTGGCGTGGATGGTTTTATTCGACCGACAATGTGGATATGTCTCTTGATCAAGTGAAGTGGTACAAGTTAAGAACGGCTCAAACTAATCTTGAAGGCAAAGAAAAAACTGTCGCCAAAGGAGATCTTGCATCAAGCAAGGATGAAAAAAACGCGCCTGAAGATTTTAGTAATGGTCCGAACTACATCAGTGTGATCCCAACCGATCCACGGTTTAATGGGGAATTCCAAAATAAGATTGACGATAAAGCTGTCATCTCGAAACTGGAAAACAAAAACCTATATGAAGTTACACTTTCAAATAAAGGTGGATTGGTTATGCCAGTAATTATCGAATGGACATATAAAGATGGAACGAAAGAGACGGATCGCATTCCGGCAGAAATCTGGCGCGTGAATGAAACTAAGGTGACGAAAGTTTTTGCAAAAGAGAAGGAAGTGGCGAGCGTGGCGGTTGATCCGCAAAAGGAGACTTCTGACATTAGCGCAGATGACAACATGTTTCCGCGTGTGGCGCAGTCTTCCAAATTTGATGAATTTAAAAAGAAAACAAACTAGGAGCCTTACTAAGTGCCGCATCTAATAAGGTGCGGCTTTTTTATTTTAGATTTTTATACTTTTACCGCTCAATTTAATCACCCATGAAAAACTATTTAGTCGTTCTTCTTCAAATACTAACCATCTCGGTGATGGCACAAGACAAGAAATGGTCTGGCAAGTTTGAACAGCTTGATCAAACTCTTCCTACACCAAATACTTATCGCACAGCATCCGGAGCGCCAGGAGCTAACTATTGGCAACAGCGGGCTGACTATGATATCGATGTTGAATTAAATGATGAGACGCAACTCATCACAGGAAAGGAGACAGTAACCTATTTCAACAACGCGCCGGAGACGATGAAATATGTCTGGTTGCAATTGGATCAGAATAATCTTTCTAATGGCAACATGACGGATAAAACAGAAACGAATCGCTTGCGTGGCGACTCCATTCCCGCAAAGTTTTTTCCCTTAGCAGGTGATACGTATGACTACCAAGGTGGATTTAAAATTATATCAGTGAAAGATGCAGCAACGGGCAAGGATCTTTCTTTCCTTGTTAACTACACCATGATGCGCATCGATGTGCCAACTCCATTGAAGAATGGTGACAAATACAGTTTCAAAATTGAGTGGAGTTATACAGAAAAAGACAGGCTAAAATTCAGTGAGCGTGGTGGATACGAATATTTTCCTGAAGATGGTAACTATTTATATACCGTCGCACAGTGGTTCCCGCGCATGTGCGTGTTTGATGATTATGAAGGCTGGCAGAATAAACAATTCCTTGGCCAGGGAGAGTTTGCATTGACATTTGGTAATTATCGCGTGCGAATTACCGTTCCTTCTGATCACATTGTAGGTGCGAGTGGTGTTCTTCAAAACCCAAAAGTTGTTTTGACACCAACTCAGATTGAGCGTTTTGAAACGGCCAAAAAGACTTTTGATAAACCTGTTTTGATTGTTACTCAAGATGAAGTAATCGCAAAAGAGAAAGGTGAGCATTCGAAGAAGAAAAGCACCTGGGAGTTTTATGCGGAGAATGTTCGCGATTTCGCCTTTGCGACTTCGCGTAAATTTATTTGGGATGCCATGGCCGTAAAATTGAACGACAAAACTCCGCTCGCTCAATCATTGTATCCAAAAGAAGGGAATCCATTGTGGGGCAAGGAATCTACGATGGCGATTAAGAATACACTTGAAATTTATTCTTCCCGCACCTTTGATTTTCCTTACCCAACTGCATTTTCGGTGCACACCGCAAATCAAGGGATGGAGTATCCAATGATTTGTTTCAATGGAGGCCGCCCCAAAAGTGATGGTACTTATACGCAACGCACCTATGAAGGAATGGTAGGCGTGATCATTCATGAAGTAGGCCATAACTTTTTCCCAATGATTGTGAACTCAGACGAACGTCAGTGGAGCTGGATGGACGAAGGACTAAATTCATTTCTGGAAAGGGAAACAAAACGTGAACGCTATCCAACTGTAAATATTAGTTGGGGATCACCTAAAGGTTTATCGGGTTACATGCGTGGCGACAAAGATAAAATGCGCCCCATCATGTGGGATTCGGATAATATTCCTCAAAATGATTTCGGCCCCAATGCTTATGGCAAACCCTCTGCAGCACTTACACTTCTACGCGAGACGGTGATGGGCCCTGAATTATTCGACAAGTCATTTAAAGAATATGCCAATCGCTGGGCGTTCAAGCAACCTAAGCCTGCCGATTTTTTCCGCACAATGGAAGATGCATCGGCCGTTGATTTGGATTGGTTCTGGCGCGGATGGTTTTATACGGTGGATAATGTTGATGTGGAACTTGATGAAGTGAAGTGGTTCAAAGTAAAATCCGATCAAAAGGATTTGGAAAACAAGAATGTGAAGACTACAGCCGGTGACTTGGCAGCAAACAAATCCAAATCAAAAGAAAAGGCTACTGATTTTAGTCAAGGGGCACAGGAAATCACCATGATTAATACTCCCGATAATTTTTACGGTGAATTCAAAAACAAAATCAATGATGCTAATGTTCGTCAAAAAATAGCTGGAAAAAATCTGTATGAATTGACCCTAAAAAATAAAGGCGGTCTGGTTACTCCGGTAATCATCGAATGGACTTATGCAGATGGAAGTAAGGAAACAGAAAAAATACCGGCTGAAATCTGGCGTGTCAATGAAAATGAAGTAAAGAAAGTATTTATGAAAGATAAGGAAGTGACTCACGTGGTGATCGATCCCAGTAATGATACCGCAGACACTAATTTTTCAGACAACTCCTTCCCTAAAAAACCAACTGAAAACAAGTTTGATTTGTTAAAAAAGAACTGATTTAATGTATTAATCATTGCAGAGGCTGCCCATCGGGCAGCCTCTTATTTTTTTAGGATGTCACCAAAATCATAAACAATGATTAATTTTAAGGTGGACAGTAGTACTCAACCCCCAGCGTTATCATACGAATTTCTCTTTTCACGGCAATTTCCTTTTTGATCTCATTCCTTACTTTTCCGATGCTGATCAAATTGCTCATGCAGTTGAATCTCTTTGATTCGCCGGGTCGTCACAAAATACACTCGAATTACAAACCTTCCCTCGGTGGAGTAGCGATACTTCTTGGCCCCATTATTTCATTGATGTTGGGTATGGCTTTTCATGATTGGGTGAGCCTTAAATATTTTTTTATCTCTTTGCTTCTCATGTTCTTTATAGGGCTAAGAGATGACATCCTCGCACTCACACCGAAGCAGAAATTGTACAGCCAGTTTTTGCCGGTGATTGTGTTGGTTGTGCTCAATCAAACAACGCTCAATTCCACCTATGGGTTGATTGATTTCCCAGAAATTCCGGATATAGTGATTTGGGTGCTAAGTATTTTTACTTTGATTATACTGACTAACGCCTACAATTTGATTGACGGGCTTGATGGTCTCGCCGGCACGGTTGGTGCGATCACCATTGCCACTTTGGGAATTTGGTTTTATCTGACAGGCGATTACCCAATTAGTCTAGTGGCCTTGTGTTTTGCTGGTTCTCTTGTGGCGTTTTTATTTTTTAATTGGCAGCCCTCTAAAATTTTCATGGGTGACACAGGTGCGTTGATGGTCGGATTCTTGCTGTCTTATCTCACCATTCTTTTTATCAATTCGAATTATCGATTACCTGTTGAAAGTGAGTTTAAATTTCAAGCTTCTATCGCCACGGCAATTTGTGTAGTCATCATCCCAGTGTTTGACACGTTGCGAGTAATAATCTTGAGGCTGCGCCAGGGAGAATCTCCCTTTCATGCGGATCGCAATCATCTTCACCATCAGTTCCTGAACTTAGGTTACACTCATGCCCAATCCGTTCTCATTATTGCAGGGATAAATATTGTTATGATTGTTTTAGCTTGGATCTTACGAAAACAAAATGATCTGTTAATTTTGGGGGTTGTGTTTGCCATTTGCCTCGCCATAAACTTTGTATTGAAATGGGCACAACAACGTAAGCTAAATCCCGATGGAACAAAGAATAAAGTCAATTGATGAAGAGGTAAAATCCTTTTCGGTAACTTCAAAAGAAGAGTTAGAGAATTTTCGTTTAAAATTTATCAGCAAGAAAGGATTAATTCCAGCATTGTTTGATGACTTGAAGCAAGCGCCTGCTGAAGAAAAAAAGAAAGTGGGCAAGTTGCTTAATGACTTGAAGCAGTTGGCCGAGAGCAAATTCAAAACTTCGCAGGAAGAATTGGAAAATTCCTCTCAAGAAACACTGCAGGATATTGATCTTTCATTGCCGGTGGTGCCTAATAAGTTAGGCAACCAACATCCACTTAGTCTTACGAGATATCGCATTATCGAAGTTTTTGAGAAGCTTGGTTTTAATTTGGTCGATGGCCCGGAGATTGAAGACGACTGGCATAATTTCACAGCTCTTAATTTTCCGCCTAATCATCCTGCCCGTGAAATGCAGGATACTTTTTTCATCGAGAAAAATCCGGATATCCTTTTGCGCACGCACACATCGAATGTGCAGATTCGGTTGATGAAGGAACAAAAGCCACCCATTCGTTCGATCATGCCTGGCCGTGTTTACCGCAACGAAGCGATTTCTGCACGGGCACATTGTTTCTTTCATCAGGTAGAAGGTTTGTATGTTGATAAAAATGTTGGCTTCGCTGACTTGAAGCAAACCCTTTATCGTTTTGCACAAGAGATGTACGGTAAGGATATCAAAATAAGATACCGGCCTTCGTTTTTCCCTTTTACAGAACCTAGTGCAGAAATTGATATCTCCTGCTTGATCTGCAAAGGCAAGGGCTGCAATATTTGTAAGCACAGTGGCTGGGTTGAAATTGCCGGCTCAGGAATGGTTCATCCTAATGTTTTAAGAAACTGCGGAATTGATCCGGAGGAATATACAGGTTTCGCGTTTGGTATGGGTATAGAACGTGTTACGCAATTACTGTTTCAAGTAAATGATTTAAGACTCTATTCTGAAAACGACATTCGTTTTCTCAAGCAATTCAAAACGGTAATTTGATTTCATGAGGCCAATCAAAAAAATTGGTGTGATTGGTGCAGGCTCCATGGGTCAGGGGATTGCACAAGTTTGTGCGGTTTCAGGATATGAAGTTTTGCTTTACGATACAGACACGAAGACCATTGAGAGAGGAATTCAAAACATTGGTAAGAATCTGGATCAGGCGATAGCAAAAGGAAAAACGTCCGATAAAAAGAGACAAGAAACCTTGGAAAGGATAACCTCATCCTCTTTTGAAATGCTGAAAGTGGATTTGGTAATTGAAGCTGCGGTTGAAAACCTCGAGGTAAAACAAAAAATATTTTCCGAGTTAGAAAAACAAAATGATCGGGATACAGTTTTTGCAACGAACACATCTTCGCTTTCAGTCTCAAAAATTGGTTCAATCTTACTTCACCCTGAACGATTTTTGGGTTTACATTTCTTCAACCCGGCTCATCTGATGAAGTTGGTTGAAATGATTTCTGGTGAAAAAACAAGCACTGATTTGATTCTTCCAATAGTTGATTTTGTTAAAACCATTGAAAAGATACCCGTTGTCGTAAAAGATTCTCCAGGCTTTATCGTTAACCGGGTGGCGCGACATTACTATTTGGAGTCGCTTCACATGCTTGAAGAAGGTGCAGCTGATATTGGCATGATTGATGCCCTTTTGCGGTCAGCAGGATTTAAATTGGGGCCATTTGAATTAATGGATTTGATCGGCAATGATGTGAACCTTGAGGTTAGTAAGTTGATGTATGAATCATTTGATAAGGTTCCGCGCTTTAAACCTAACCGGATTCAAGAAGAGAAAGTAAGTTCTGGCCAATTAGGCAGAAAGACAGGAATAGGATATTACGAATATGAAAAAAAATAGATTTTATTTGATCACCTCCATTGTATTATTGATGGCGTCCTATGATGCTTATTCACAAGCATCATTTCCATCAGTAACTGTTAATTTGAGTTACCCGCAGTATCAACGATTGAAGTTAGATGGTGGCTATGTTTATATAGAGGGAGCCGGGTTGCGAGGAATTATTCTCTATAGAGTCGGGGAGAATTCCTTCATCGCTTATGAGCGAGCCTGTCCACATCATCCTGAAGAAAGTTGTGCGGTAGTACAGGTCGATGGATCATCTTTATTTATGGTGGACCATTGCTGCAAGTCAACTTTCAATCTTTCTGATGGACAGCCATCCGGTGGCCCAGCTCAACGTGCCTTACTTCAATATCGAATCGAGATAACTGGAACCGTATTAAAAATCTCTGACGAGATAATTAATTAACCTTATTGGTTACGTAAAGCACTGTTCTTTTTACTGTACGTGAAATAAATCACAAGACCGATCAGCAACCAAACGAAGGCTACCACTTGAGTCATTGTGTCCAATGACACAATCAGTGCAGTACATACTAGTACGCCGAGAATTGGAACGAGAGGCACCCAAGGGGTGCGGAAAGGTCTTTCTGTTGTAGGATCAGTTCTGCGCATTACCCAAATGCCTACACAAACCAATACAAATGCGAATAGTGTACCGATGCTGGTCAAGTTGCCTGTTAGGCTTTCTGGAACAAATCCCGCTATAGCTCCTGTAAACACCAACAAAATAAGATTCGATTTATAAGGAGTACGGAACGAAGAATGAAGATCGGAAAATATTCTTGGCAACAATCTATCATTCGACATAGAGAAAAATACTCGTGACTGTCCATACAACATTGCAAGGATTACTGTTGAAAATCCTGCGAGGATAGCGGCACTAACAAGTGTAGCAAGCCATCCGTAACCCGGCATATAAGTAGTGATCGCATAAGCAACCGAAGCCTCCTTACCTTCTTTAATGAAATCTGTGTAAGGAGCTACACCAGTAAGTACATGAGAAAATAAAACATAAAGTATAGTGCAGATCGCAAGAGAACCAAGAATACCAATTGGCATATCGCGTTTCGGATTTTTGGTTTCTTGAGCAGCGGTAGAAACAGCATCGAAGCCAATGAAGGCAAAGAATACAATGGCTGCGCCATGCATCACACCAGTCCAACCGTGATTAAACAAAGGTGCGTAAGAATGAACCTCACCATTTGGAGCTACTACATTGGGTGCATCGGGGGGGATGATGAACGGAACGTAGTTTGTAGGATTAATAAATTTCCAACCAAGAGCTATGAAGATTAGAACGATGGAGACTTTAATGACAACGATAATAGCATTGACGATTGCGGATTCTTGTGTACCCTTTATCAATATTAGCGTGATGATTGTAAGGATAAATAATGCTGGTGTGTTGATAATTCCATGTACACCAGTAGCCGACATTTCCATCGGTGAATGGCACCACTCGTAAGGTATCGATCCGCCCATCAGATTATTTAGATATTGACTCCAAGAGATTGCAACAGTTGCTGCACCCAACGCGTACTCTAACACTAATGACCAACCGATAGCCCAAGCCACAATTTCACCTAAAGTGGCGTAAGCATATGTATAAGCACTACCGGCTACTGGAATCATTGATGCAAATTCGGCATAACATAATCCTGCAAAAGCACAACCCACCGCAGCGATTATAAAAGAAACCACAACCGCAGGGCCAGCAGCTCCTCCAGCAGCAGCAGCAGTACGTACAAAGAGGCCTGCGCCGATAATCGCACCAACGCCTAATGCAACCAGATTGCCTGCACCCAGTGTTCTTTTTAATGCTTTTCCGGAATCAGCCGCCTGTGCTAAGAGTTGGGCGAGCGGCTTCTTAATAAATAAACTCATGCGGATGGTATTAGTCCAATGTTGCCCAAAAGTATAAATAATATTGAAATGCCAATGCACTGCTTTCACCAAAGCAATGATAATCGGCTTCGGCATTCCAAGTGATCATTAAAAAATTGCCCTTAACACATGAAAGGTGAAAGGAACTTTTTATCCGGCTGGTTTACCTCCCCGATTTTGAGGGATCAAATCGCAACCGAACCCTAACAGTGCTTTCGAATGGCTTGTTATCTTCGGTAGAGGGAATCCACTTTGGTCCTTCTTTCACTAAGCGAATGATTTCCTCTTCGCAACCATAACCAAGCTTTTTAATCACCTGAAAGTCGTTGAGGCTTCCATCGATGCTAACTGTAAATTCAATTCCTGCTTTCCCTCTTACTTTGCTTTTCAATGCTTCTTCCGGATACTTTAAGTTCGATTTCAAATAATTTTCGTAAGCCTTTTTCCCTCCAATGGGCTCGGCCAATCGAATTACCGGTTCACGGTTTTCATCCTTTGCCAAACCAGCTCTTGTGACAACGACTTCACTAAGTTGTGTTGCATCGTCTTTCATTTGCACATTGATTTTGTCTTTGCCAGAAGCATCTACTTCTTGTTGCTGAAGACCAATGAATGAGAACACTAGATTACTGCTATCTGCCGAGGGAGAGATCGTGTAGTTGCCATTCGAATCAGTCACCGTGCCGATCGATGTTCCCTTAACGATTACATTTACTCCCGGCAGGGGTGAATTGTCTTCCGCCGCGACAACTTGGCCTGAAATGTTTTGGACGGCTAGTCTTCTTACTGATGGAACAGCACTCCGTTGCACATCACTTTCAGCAAATGAATCTTTTTTCTTGTTGTGCGAAATCGCTTTTACACCTGCTGCTTTCGGTTCGGCAGTGACAATCTCTTTTGATATCTTATCATCCTCAGTTTCAATTTTTTCAGGTTGTACTTCCACGGCAGCTAAATCCTGAATAGGTGCTTGCTGTAGGGGCTCTTTAATTTCAGCTTCTGAATTTTGGTTAATGGGTTCTTCGTGTTGAGTCTTAGTTAACGGCTGCAATTCACCTTTTGCTGGCGGTTTGGGTTTATCCGATTCTTGAACCGTACTCTCAACTTTTAACTTTTGACTTTCTACTTTTTTGATCCCCTTTCCGCTTGCAGCACCAGACTTTTCAGCCTCTTCTTTTTTATTTTCTTCCTTTTTGTTTTCTGGTTTTGATTTTTCTGTTTTCAGGGCAATGGTTTCAGGCTTTGGTGTGAATCGGTAGATCAGGAAAACAGAAGCAGTAATAAGTATGATTCCGGCCGCAATGCGAAGCGGAAAAAACAGGATCGTTTTCTTATTGTGAATTATCTTTTTTTCAATTGATGAAATGTCAGCAGCTAATTCTTCGGCAGAAATATTTTCAACACCCTCTAAAGCATCGGCTAAAAATGGATCACTGAGAGCCTTCTTTTCCAGAGCGTGCATTTGTTCTGCGCTCAATTCGCCTTTTTTATATTTGACAATATCGTCTGAGTGACTATTCATTTTCTTCCATGCAAATTTTTAGATTCCGTTTTCCGTTTTGAATAAAGCTTTTCACCTGTTTTAAATCAAATCCAGTGATCACAGTAATTTCTTTGTAACATCTTTCATCAAGGAAAAACAGACGGACACACTTTTGCTGCTCCGCTATCAATCGTCTAATACAATCTTCCAGCCTGCCAAAATTCTCCTCTACCTCATTTTCTTCTTGAGGATGCAAAATGAACTGGTTTTCCATATCCAAGGCATCAATATCTTCTTTGAATTTACCTTTTTTGCTTCTGATCTGCATCAGACAGTGGTTTCGGGCCAAAACATATAGCCAGCTTTTAAAATTCTCAACCTCATGGCTTTTCAACGTATCTATCAGTTTCTCAAAAAGCTGCATCGTAGCATCCTTAGCTTCGTCGTGGTCCTTCAAATACTTCAAGCAAACCCCATAAATCAACGAGGTATAACGAGTATACAATTCCCCAATCACAGAAAGATCGTTTGTCTTTTTATATAAGAAAATTAGATCGTTATCAGATTTTGGAGCAAACATTGGCAACCAAGTTAAAATTTTTTCTCAGGCTTTTATGGAAAATGCTTTTAGCCGGCATCCTACCATTAAAATTCTAAAACATGAAAACAAAAATCTCATTACTGGTCGGGATAATGATTATCCTATCCAGCTTTCGCGTAATGCCCACTCGAACTCTTATGGGCAAAGTGACTTCCAAAGAAGATGGTAGTGCCTTACCTGGTGTGAATGTAGTATTGAAAGGTACAGCAACGGGCACAGTTACTGATGGTCAGGGGAATTACTTGATCACAGCGCCTGATCAAGGTGGCGTTTTGATTTTTTCTTTCATTGGACTTCAAACCAAAGAAGTGAAAATAGAAAGTAAGAATCGGATTGATGTTTCTCTTGAAATTGATGTTCAGCAATTGAGTGAAATAGTAGTTACAGGAAAAGCGGCAGAAAAAAGGAAATTATCAAATTCAGTCGCTGTAACTGCTCCCTTACAAGGTCAGGTTGCGGGGGTCCGAATCAGAGGAAATAGATCATACACACCCAAGTCGGAACCGAAAGACATGGCTTATCAACCCTCCCCGGCCCAAGTATATGAGACAGAAGAACAATTCAATACGGAAGAATATGATGGTATTACAGAAAATATTTTTCATGATGCTGTGCACAATCCACTTTCTACTTTTTCTATTGATGTAGATGCAGCTTCTTACAGCAATATCAGGAGATTCATACAAGATGGTCAGCGCCCACCACAAGATGCAGTGCGTATTGAAGAGATGGTAAATTATTTTCATTATGATTATCCGCAACCAAAGGGAGAGGATCCATTCTCTATTAACACAGAGATTTCCTCCGCTCCTTGGAATGAAAAACACAAACTGGTATTGATTGGCCTGCAGGGCAAAAGAATCCCAACCGAAAAATTACCTCCCTCCAATCTTGTTTTTTTGATTGATGTGTCGGGCTCCATGAGCGATGCAAACAAATTGCCATTGCTAAAGTCTTCATTCAAATTATTGGTGCAGCAATTAAGAGAACAAGATCATGTAGCTATTGTGGTATATGCAGGTGCTGCAGGGTTGGTCTTGCCTTCAACATCGGGCGCAGAGAAAAAGAAAATTATTGAGGCGCTAGATCATCTGGAAGCCGGTGGTTCAACGGCGGGAGGTGCCGGTATTCGCTTAGCTTATCAAACTGCCAAGGAGAATTTCAATAAAGAAGGAAACAACAGAGTGATTCTTGCTACCGATGGTGATTTCAATATCGGGGAGTCAAGCAATGGAGCCATGGAGCGATTGATTGAAGAGAAAAGACAGGATGGTGTGTTCCTTACCGTGATGGGTTTTGGGATGGGCAATTACAAAGACTCCAAAATGGAAACGCTGGCTGATAAAGGCAATGGAAATTATTTATACATCGATTCAATTCTGGAAGCGCAAAAAGCACTGGTCAATGAGTTTGGCGGAACGTTATTCACTATTGCCAAAGATGTGAAGCTTCAAATCGAATTCAATCCCACAAAAGTGCAAGCCTATCGTTTGATCGGTTATGAAAACCGCATGTTGAAAAGCGAAGATTTTAATAACGATAAAAAAGATGCGGGTGAGCTCGGTTCAGGCCACACCGTAACTGCACTTTATGAAATTATTCCTGTAGGGGTGGAGAGCAAATTTTTTAAGGTAGATGAATTGAAGTATCAAACTTCGAAGGTTGATGCGAATGCTTCGAAAACAAATGAATTGATGACGGTGAAGTTCCGCTACAAAAAACCGGATGGTAATGTGAGCAAACTGATTGTGCATCCAATGATTGACAACAATATTTCGATG
>Ga0302322_100000949_pt1 | contig 23023 bp, 20 predicted proteins | sample Fen_T0_2_FD_203757 | JGI IMG/M metagenome (GOLD analysis project Ga0302322, IMG submission 203757) | Peat permafrost microbial communities from Stordalen Mire near Abisko, Sweden - Fen_T0_2 | ecosystem: Environmental > Terrestrial > Soil > Wetlands > Permafrost | place: Sweden: Abisko...
CCATCGTGGCAGCTATCTCGGCGTCGTCTGGCTCGTACTCAATCCGCTGCTCATGCTGGCGCTGTATGTGACGGTTTTCGGCTTCATCTTCGGCAGCCGTTTTCGAGGCCACGAAAACGAAAGCCCGATCGATTTCGCCCTCGCTGTGTTTCTCGGACTATCCCTCTTCCATGTCCTTTCAGAAACCATTGCCGCCGCGCCTCATCTCATCGTCGGCAACCCCAATCTCGTCAAAAAAGTCGTTTTCCCCCTCGAGGTGCTCCCGCTGGCCAATGTCTCTGCTTACTGGTTTCACTTTTTGATCAACATGGCGTTGCTCTTTGTGGGCGGCTTGGTGGTTGGGCACCCTATATCGCTCGCCGGCATGCTTTGGATGCCGCTCATCCTTTCGCCACTCATATTACTAACCCTAGGGGTGGGATGGTTCGTGTCGGCACTGGGCGTTTTTTTTCGTGACGTGAATCAGATTACCCAAGTCGCAGTTCAAATCGTCCTCTATGCCAGTGCCATTTTTTATTCGACCAGTTTGCTCCACGACCTCGCTTGGCAGATTTTGAAATGGAATCCCCTGCTCCACACTGTCGAGCTAAGCCGCCAAGCTCTTCTCTGGAACCAGCCACTTAATTTCAAACACCTCGCTTATACCTGGATCGTCGGCGCTGCCGTTTGCCTCGCTGGCCGCTTGTTCTTCGAAAAAACCAAGCACGCCTTCGCTGACGTGATTTAACGATCACACCACCATGTCCACTCCTGTGATCATCCAAGCTGAAGGACTTTCCAAAGCGTACCGCATTTGGGTCAACCCAGCCGCTCGTCTGAAAAGCCCGCTCGTCGAAGCCGCCGCCAGTATTTTCCCCCGCAATTCCGCGCCTGGTCGTACGCTCGCCGCTCGCGCTGCTCGCGGCTACCGTGATTTCTATGCGCTGCGCGACCTAAGCCTTAACATCAAACGCGGCGAGGCCATCGGCATTATTGGCCGCAACGGTTCCGGCAAAAGCACCCTCCTCCAACTCATCGCAGGCACGCTCACTCCCACCGCCGGCACGCTCTCGGTCAAAGGTCGGGTTTCAGCCCTCCTCGAACTCGGCTCCGGTTTCAATCCTGAGTTCACCGGCCGCGAAAACGTCTTCATCAACGGTGCGATCCTCGGCCTCAGCCGCGAACAAATGACCGAGCGTTTCGAGGCCATCGCCGACTTTGCTGAGATCGGTGACTTCATCGATCAGCCCGTCAAAATCTACTCGTCTGGCATGATGATGCGCCTGGCTTTCGCCGTCGCCGCACACGTTGATCCTGATATTCTCATCGTCGATGAAGCTCTCTCGGTTGGCGATGCCCGCTTTCAGCTTAAATGCGCACGCGCGATTGACCGCTTCATCACCCAAGGAGTCACGCTCCTCTTCGTTTCGCACGACGCCTCGCTCGTCAAGCGCCTCTGCCATCACGCGATCCTGCTAGAACGCGGCCACGTCGTCTACGCCGGCAAACCCAACGATGTCGTTAACCTCTACTCGAAACTCCTGATCGACGGCACAACAATCGAGTCCCTCCAAACAGACATAGGTGCCCTCAAAATAAAACAAAACGTCGGACCATCGCTTATCGGCGCGCCGCAGAACGCAACAGATTCGGTACGCACACCCGGTGCGCCCATACAAATCACCGAACTCCAAACCGTCAGCACCTCACCGATCGTCCGCCCTTCCTTCCCCACCGCAAACGAGAACAACGAACAACGTGCTGCCGCTCTGCTCAGCGACGAACGCGAACACGTCCAAGTCAGCGGCCAGGAATTCGCCTACGGCGGCGAGCTCGGCCGCATCCACTCAGTCGCTTCATTTGATGAAGCGGGCGAACCGCGGACTTGGTTTTCTTCTGGAGAACGCATCACCGTACGCATGGTTGTCGAAGCGTTCGAAGACCTTCATGAACCCATTTTTGCCCTAACGATTAAAAACACCGCCGGCGTAGAAATCTACGGCACCAACACGCTCTTCAGCAAGCAACCTGCGCCCGCGATGAAAATGGGGGAAAAGCGGGAGGTAGATTTTATTTTTCCTCTCGATCTTATACCCGGACATTACTTCCTCTCGTTCGGCTTCACCCACTTCGTCGGTGACAATCTGGCCGTTCTCCAGCGCCGTTACGATGCGATCAAAATCGATATCCACGCCGTCGACCGAACCTTCGGCATCGCCAACCTCCGCGCCGCGATCGTCTCCCGCCCCGTCACAACCAAGTAGGCTCGTCGCTTGCTGAACATTAGCGTCAATTAAAGTTCTCCAGCGGTTAAAAACATTCTGTTTTTCCATGCTCACCTTCCAACACCGCGGCAAGCCATTCACACTCCAGTCCGGCGAAGCATGGGTCCTTCCCTCCACCGCAGACACCTACCGCGACGTTCCTGCCGGCGAACTTCTGGAAATCATAAAAGCGGTCCGCGCCGGCCAACCATGGCGCGACGTAGTCGCCTCCCGCTACGCAAAATCTCATCCTTGGTTGCATCAAATCGTAACCAGCCCCAAGCGTGACTATTTCTTCCGCCAGCATCCACCGAAAATCGGCGCCAAAGTTCTAGATATTGGTTCCGGTTGGGGGCAAATCGCTCTCCCTCTGGCCCGCGAAGCCAAAGCTGAGGTCGTCGCCATCGAGCCCACGCCTGAACGCCTCGCCTTCATCCAAGCCGCCGCACAACAAGAAGGCGTCGCTAAGCGGATGTATTTTCTGCAGGCCGATTTTTTCGACGTCGAATTCTCAACCCACTTCGATCTCGTCACCTGCATCGGCGTCCTCGAATGGGTGCCCAAATTCCGCAAAGGTAATCCGCGCGACGTGCAGATCGAGTTCCTTCGCCGCGCTCGCAACCTACTCGCACCCACCGGACAACTCGTCGTCGGCATCGAAAACCGCTTCGGTCTGAAATACCTCCTCGGCACACCCGACGATCATATCGGCACCGCTAATATCGCCGTTTACGAACCCGCGCTTGCGACCGAGAAATGGCTAAAACAAACCGGACAACCGCTGCGTAGTTTCACCTTCACCCGCGCCGAACTCGCGAACCTCCTCAAAGAAGCTGGCTTTAGCCAGACCACATTCTTTTCTGCTCTACCTGATTATAAGCTCCCCGAGTTGATCCTTCCGATTGGCCAGGCGACCGACCAGCATTTCGCCAGCGGCAAGTTCATCGCTGAACACGACGGCTGCAACGGGCAACCGCTGGCTATTCAAGCCGAGCTAGACTCGCACTACCGTTCCCTCGCCGCCCTCGGCATCGCCTCCGACTTTGCGCCGAGCTTTTTTGTTGTAGCTTCGTAGGGCCGCCGCTTGTCGGCGTGCCTCCACCATCACAACCTCAAGCCGAGTGCGCACGCGAGGTGCGACCCTACGTTAACCAGCACCTTCATCTAAATAGGGCGTATACTCTGGCACGACCTGCTTGATCATATCTTTTAGCTGGTTGTTCGTGACTTTATAGAGAGCCGTCTCGACTTCAGCTATCGCTCGTGCACTCGCCTCACGGGCATCGTAACCAGGCAGGAACCGCATGATATGCGGGTGGTCGGTCGATACGTGGCTTTCGTCGCGATGCTGTAGCTCTTCGTAAAGTTTCTCACCTGGCTTGAGACCGGTAAACTTCACTTCAATATCGTCCCCAACTTTCAAGCCACTGAGTTCAATCAGCTGTTTAGCCAGGTCCACGATCTTAACCGGCTTGCCCATGTCCAAAACGAAAATTTCGCCGCCGTTTCCCAAAACACTCGCTTGCAGCACCAGTCCAGCTGCTTCCGGGATGGTCATGAAATAACGGGTAACATCCGGGTGGGTCACAGTCACAGGACCACCCGCAGCAATTTGTTTCTTGAAGATGGGTATGACACTGCCAGAAGAACCAAGCACGTTGCCGAACCGAACCATGATGAACTTGGTGGCAGTATGATTGTTGGACTGGATCGCCTGGAGATGAATCTCCGCCAGCCGCTTGCTCGCTCCCATAACATTGGTCGGATTGATCGCCTTGTCCGTCGAGATCATGACGAAGTTCGAGACGCCATGCAGAGAGGCGCACTTGGCTAAGACGCGCGTGCCAATGCTGTTGTTGCGAATCGCCTCCGCTGGCTGTCGTTCCATCATGTAGACGTGCTTGTGTGCAGCGGCATGAAACACGACTTCGGGTTTAAAACGATCGAACAGATAGCACATCCGCGGTTCGTCAAGAATATCTGCAACCAACGGTTGTATGATCGTGCCCATGCCGCTCTCGATCAATTCTTGCTCGATAAGGAAAAGGTTCGGTTCCGACTGGTCGAGTATCAGCAAACGACTTGGATTATGGTGAGCGATCTGACGGCAAAGCTCACCGCCGATGCTCCCGCCAGCACCCGTCACCATCACCACACGACCTTCGATCAGCTTGTTGATTGCCGCACAATCGAGGCCAATCTCTTCACGCCCCAATAAATCTTCGATGTCGACCGGCCGGATCCGTGAAACGCGTGCACGTCCAGAAGCAAGTTCCTCAAGCGCTGGCAAGGTCTCAACTTTGTAGCCTTTCTGAGCCAGAAAAAGTATGATTTCGCGCACCCGTTTTGCCGGAGCAGAAGGCATGGCAATGATGACGCTCTTCACATCGGCCGCTTCAGCCAATTTAGGCAGTGCCTCAGCAAAGCCCGCCACGCGCACTCCGTGGATCAATTTGCCATGTTTATCTACGTCGTCGTCGAGGAAAACCACTGGCCTGAAACCACGTCCTGGCGTGTTGAGAAGATCATTGGCGAGTGAAGCACCGGCATCACCAGCGCCGACAATCGCGATTTTTTCCACCCTGCGGTCGCCCAGTTTTCTGCCCATCGTAATACGCTCTCGATAAAGACGGAGCGCCATGCGAAACGCACAAAAGCACGCCACCGACAGTAACAGGTCTACCAAAAGAACACCTCGCGGAGGCGTATATTGAGAATAACCGATCGTGCGGGGCACAATCATCAAGACGCTGGAGAAAAGAAGCGCCGCTCCCAGCCGCACAAAATCGGGAATGCTGAAGTAAGTTAACATGCTTCCCGTTTGCCCAAAAACGATCAGTGCAGCGATTTTGACCGCGAGTATGATCCCGAGCACTCGCAACCGCTCGGCTTGCATATCTGGAGCAACCGCAAAATCAAAACGCACTTCGTAGGCGATAAAAAAGCACGCCGCGATAATTACGGCGTAAATACCGATGGTGATAAGAAATCGATAGCTCAGAAAATCCCGAGCCGCCTGGGTCAGATTATTTTTCACGAACGTTGAAGTGAACTAAATGACTTACCCAGAGTTAGGGCCAACTTCACGCAAAATCGCACAACTTTTACAATTACTACTGACCGGCTTTGTTTCTCTTCCCTTTTTAGACAAGCTTACGCCTATTAAATCACGTATGCCCCACCAAAGCCATACCGCTCCCGCTGGTTACGGCCCAGTGCAGCAGACGCAAGGTCTGACCGACGACGATCCGCGCCATTCTGTCTCCGTTCCGGCTATAATCTTATCGAAGCTGTTTTACTCTTTCGGTTTGCCCGTCGGCCCACCTACCGCTGTAGCGTAGTTATTTTTCAGGTACTCCTCGGCCAGACTTGTGATGCGGACCAGCATCATGTTATCGGAGGCGCCTCTTGTCCAGCGACCGGCTGAAGCCTTGGCATGTTGGTAAAATTCCGGTGTCGCGATGAGTTTACCTGACTCCCGTTCCTTGAGTTCCAAGGTCATCACTACGACCGAATCGCCGGTCATTTCGTTGCTCCAGGTAAATTGATCAACAAAGCTCCCCCAGAAACGACCTGAGCCACTGACAAACTTGAGTTGTTTGATTCGAGGCTGAATGTCCAACGTTCGAACAGTGGCCGTCGTCGCGGTCCGTTTCCATTCTGCGGCAAGCGGAATCAGGCGCAGGTCTAGGTTTTCTTGAATCTTTTTGATGGCCCTTGGGTTCGCACCGCGCGCGGCGTATTCTGGATCTAGTTCGATCGGATGCACCACGTAATCCGAAAAATTGTTGAGAGCTTCGAGGGGCGGAGGATTTCGATTTTCAGGCGGTTTAATTGGGCCACTCGAGCAACCAATCAGGAAAGCACAGCCAATCATCGCGAAAGATATTATTCTCATGGAATAAATGACTCCAATATTCCGCCTGATATGGCGCAATCCAATCCTGCTAAGGCCACGATCACTCGTTTCTCAATCAAATCGTAGCGCTGTTTGCTAGGGCTCTTCTTTCGGCCCAAGTTTGAACGCATCAGGTCTGAAACCACGCGCCTTCAACGCCGCCGCGAGCGCCTTAAGGTCGAGCTGGGCGCCGGGCTTCACGTCGTTGGTCTTGTACCAGCCTTGGTTCATTTCGAGCGCAAATTGAATCGCTTCGCTTCGTGAGCTAATGGTTTTCTCATCGAAGGGGTACATCGGGTACACTTCATGCAGTCGTCCGTCGCCCGTAAAATACCCGATATCAAGTGGTGTAGGCGTGTTCCGCATGTAGAAATTCATGCGTTCCGGCTGTTGGTAGATAAAGATCATGCCCTGGTCCGGCCCGAGATCGCGGCGGCCCATCAGCCCGTGCTGCATTTCCATCGGCAACACTGCGAGCTGCATCTGCACAGTACGGTCGCCCACCTTGATTGAAAAATAGTCTGAGACCGATTTGTACGTCGTCTCCTGAGCAGATGCTGACTGTTTTTTGCCGCAGCCAGCCAGCGGATCGACTAACACGATGGCGAAAGCGACGAGAACTGATCTCCAAAGCAGATTTGCGTTTTTCACGAGGTCTGTGGCTAATGGGCAGTAGTCTGTAATTCAACTCTTCCCTGTGCCCTCGCCTACGTTACTTCTCTACGCCGACTCCGCTCACAACGCCGATCAGCTCTACTTCGGCCGCGTGAATGTACCGGACCCCTTTATCTCGTTTCTCCATAACCGCAAAAAGTACGCCTTGGTCAGCGCGCTCGAGTTCGGTCGGGTAAAACGAGACTCCGACTTCGATGTCGTACTTCCGCTAGAAATCTACGCGAAGGAAGCGAAAAGTCGCTTCCGCGCAAAACGCACCACCGCCGCCGAAATCGTCGCCGTTGTCGCAAAACAGTTTCGCCTCACTAGCTTCGTCATCGCAGAGGATTTTCCCGCCGGCATCGCCAACCGCCTCACCCGCCTCGGCCTAAAAATACAGATCGCCGACGGCCCGATTTTCCCTCAACGCGAAATCAAAACCGCCGCCGAAGCCGCCGCTATCCGCGAAGGCAACCGATGCAGCGCGCTCGGAATTCTCGCTGCAGAAACCATGCTCCGCGCGAGCAAAATAAAAAACGGCCAACTCTTCCATCGCGGAACCCCGCTCACCTCCGAACGCCTCAAAATCGCCATCGAAATCGCCTGCCTCGAAGCAGGATCGGTTTCGCTTGATACCATCGCCGCTGGCGGCGACCAAGCCTGCGATCCGCATGAACGCGGCCACGGGCCACTCCGCGCCAACGAACTCATCATTGTCGACGTTTTTCCTCGGGTGAACGCTTCTGGCTATCACGGCGATATGACCCGGACCTTTCTCAAGGGACGCGCCAGTGACGCTCAACGTGCCCTCGTCGCCGCCGTGCGCGACGCTCAACTCGCCGCACTCAAAAAAATCCGAGCCGGCGCCAACGGTCACGATGCCCATCAAGCCGTATGCGACGTCTTCGCTCGCCGCGGCTACGAAACAAAACACACCGCCAAAGGCTCCGTCGGATTTTTCCACGGTACAGGCCATGGACTTGGTCTCGCCGTACACGAGGCACCCCGTGTCAGCACGGTCGATTACCAACTAAAAAAAGGCTCGGTCGTCACGGTCGAGCCTGGCCTTTATTATCCCGGCCTTGGCGGATGCCGTATCGAAGATGTTGTTCAAGTCACCGAAGGACGTCCGAAAATGCTTTCCGACTGCCACTACAATTGGGAAATTAAATAACCGATGATCACCGTCACCGCCGCCAAAGATCTCCTGCAGAAAATTTCCCGCCTCCGCATACTCGTGATTGGCGATGTCATGCTCGACCACTACATTTGGGGTGACGCCACGCGCATTTCGCCCGAAGCGCCCGTGCCTGTCGTCGATATTGCTCGCGACAGTTTCACCGCTGGCGGCGCCGCCAACGTCGCTCTCAACATCGCCTCGCTCGGCGCAAAATGCACCGTCGCAGGCTTCTTTGCTAAGGACGAAGCTGGAGCCAAGTTATCAAAAATTCTCGGCGAAAAGAAAATCTCAACGATCGCCACGCCTGGCACCGGAGCGACCATCGTTAAAACCCGCGTGCTCGTGCAGCACCAACAACTTTGCCGCCTCGATCGCGAGGCAGGCCCTTCTGCCTACCGCATCGCTCCCGACAAAATCGAAGCACTCTTCAGCAAAGCGATTCAGGAATGTGACGCCGTAGTTTTTTCCGATTACGCCAAAGGTATTCTAACCGACGAGCTGGTCGAACGTGTCAGCAAGCTTGCCCGCGAGGCCGGTAAACTGATCGCTCTCGACCCAAAGCCCAAGCGCAAGCTCCACTTCCACGACCTCGACCTTATCACGCCCAATCGTCGCGAAGCTCTCCAGCTTGCCGGGATCGAGCCCGAGCCGCACACACCGTTCCCCGCCGAAGAAGTTTGTGCCCAGCTCTACAAGCTTTACGGCACACACAATCTCGTCATCACGCTAAGCGAAGACGGCATGCTCCTCTCGACCGAAGGCAAAATCAGTCAAACGATTCCCACCGCCGCTCGCGAAGTTTTCGATGTTTCAGGCGCTGGCGATACCGCACTCGCGTCTCTAGTATTGGCTCTTACCGCAGGTTCGGATCTAGAAACTGCTGCGCTTTTTGCTAACGCCGCCTCCGGTGTTGTCGTCGGCAAACTCGGCACTGCGACGGTTACGCCCGCCGAACTCCTCGCGTACATCGAATAATCCTCACGCAAAGAGGCGAAACATGTCTAAGGCCCTTTTCATCGATCGCGATGACACGCTCATCGTCGACAAAGTTTATCTTTCAGATCCCGCCGGCGTTGAAATCATCCCCGGCGTGCCCGAGGGCCTGCGCCGCGCACGCGATCTCGGCTATAAACTTTTTCTTTTCACCAACCAATCTGGCATCGGCCGCGGTTATTATACAGTCGAAGACGCGCACCGCGTGAATGCCCGCATGGAGGAACTCATCGGCCTACCGCGCCCGCTTTTCATCGAAATCGGCATCGCCCCTGAAGCTCCCGACCAGCCTTCGCTTTATCGCAAACCTTCGCCGCGCTTCATTCTCGAAATGATTGCCAAGCATCAGCTCGATCCCGCGCAGTGTATTATGGTTGGTGATCGCGAGTCCGACATCGAATCCGGCCTCAACGCAAAAATCCGCTGCGCCGCGCTTTGTACTGCCAAAGTAACCGCAGAAAAATGGCGCGCCCTCGCCTACCCGGGCGTACCGGTTTACCCGACGTTTGCCGAATTCGCAAAAACCCTGACGTAAGTCGGAATTGAGAAACTCAGGAAGGCCGAAAAAACGCGGCTCCCTAGCGGCCGATACGTAAGGAAGTTCATCTCTCGCAAAAATTGCGTTCCTGACCTAATCTTTCCGCGAAAACCAAAACGCAGGAAGAGCACCGAATCACAAATCGTAAGGCTTAACTTCCGATTCCGTTCCAGCTTTCCTGAGTTCCCTAAAATCTCCATCGCCACACACCCATGCCTGAACTCGCCGAAGTTGAGTTTTTTCGGAAACGCTGGGATCCAGGGCTGAAAAAGAAAATCGACGACGTCCTCCTCCACCCGAGCGCTGCTGTCTTCCGCGGGTGCGATATCGCGTTGCTGAAACGGGAACTCATCGGAGCAACACTTCTCTCCTCAGAAGCTGCCGCCAAACAGATGCTGTTTCGTTTCAGCGGCGAGGCCTGGCTCGGTATTCACTTGGGCATGACTGGAGAACTCACCTTGCAGTCGGCAAACTATGAGCCCCGCAAGCCCGATCACCTCGTCCTTCGCCAGCGCGAGCACTCTCTCATATTTAGCGATCATCGTATGTTCGGTCGCGTTCAATTTTCAAACGGTTCGGATGCACCGGAGTGGTGGACGTCTATAGCTCCAGCCATTCTTTCCGACAAATTCACCGTCACGGCGATCGCTGAGTTTCTTCGGCGCCGCACCCGCGCACCGATCAAAGCCGTGCTGCTCATGCAGGAACGTTTTCCGGGTATCGGCAACTGGATGGCCGACGAAATCCTCTGGCGCGCCGCAATCCACCCTAAACAACTCGCCGGCTCGCTCACGCCGACACAGATCAAGGCATTACACAAAGAATGCCGCTGGGTCTGCCGTCAGGCGCTCAAGACGATCGGAGAAACCTTCGCCCACCCGCCCAAGAGTTGGTTATTTCCACACCGCTGGGAAAACGGCGGCCGTTGTCCCAAAACCGGCGCTGCTCTCATTCGCGAAGAAGTCGGCGGACGAACGACCTGCTGGTCACCCGCTAGACAAAAGCTAAATAGCTAAGTTTGCTAGAGTGCGGCGGCTGTTCTGCGCGCGACCGCTCAACGCCACCAAAAATCCTTAAGAAATTCCCATTGACGCCCGAAACGGCACCCCCTTTAACTTCGCCCCTTCGCAAATGGCACGGTAGCTCAGTTGGTAGAGCAGAGGACTGAAAATCCTTGTGTCACTGGTTCGATTCCGGTCCGTGCCACCATTTTAAGCCCCTTTTTAGCAGGGGCTTGTGCGCCAATAAAAAGGGAGCAGCTGTAAACCTGCTACGCCTTTGAGTATCGAGAGTGACAGATCTCAGTTGGGTTTCTTATCAGTAGCTACGATTCACAAGAGTAAGCGCCGACTAAAGACCGGTTTTCGATTCTGAATCCCAATTCGATCTTTCTATGCTCAGTATTTAACCGAGCAGCCGTAGGGTTCAGTGGATGCTTTTTCGACAGGCTTGCCGGCTTTTACTGATGCCAGTGCTAGGCTAACATAATTTGTTGCCTTGGCGATGTCAGCTGGGTCGGCTGAGCGAATGCTGTCAATCGCGCCATTGTATGCAAGTTTGCCGTCTGCGGTGATTATATACATGTGCGGCGTGGTCTTGGCGCCATAGAGGTGGCCCACTTTGCCTTCGTGATCTGTTAAATATGCAGTAGGGACGGCGTTGTGTTTCGCCAGGTAGGCCTTGAGCTGTGCATCGGAGTAGCCACCGCCTTCTTTGCCCGGAGCGCCTGAGTTGATCATGAGCCAGATCACGCCGTCAGCAGTGGCAGATTTTTGGAGTTTTGGAATATTGCCACTTTTGTCGTAATGCTTTTTCACGATCGGGCAGTCAGGATTATTCCATTCCAGAACGACGATCTTGCCCTTGTAGTCAGAGAGTTTCTGCGGTTTGCCGTCGAGGTCGGTCAAAGTGAAATCCGGAGCAGGCGCGCCGATTTCTACCGCGGCAAGGAGTCGTTGTGAAGTAAAGGCCGTCAGCGCAGCCACGAGAGTAAGTGCAAAGCGAAGGTAGTTTTTCATGGTGGTAAAGAAGACGACACTGCTAGCCAAATGTTGCCTTTTCGCCAGTGGCTGAGGCGTTTTGACCGGGTCAGGCGCAGCTTTCACATTGCTGGCAAAAGTCTTGAGCTCATATGCTGAGCGCGTGATCGGCTTGATCGCAGACTTCTTCCGCTTCAACTGGGCGTTGTTTTACTGGAACGTTCGCAAGACGTTTTTCCGCGCGCGCAGAAGAAGTGGCGTCTCTTGCCCCTGTCAGAATCCCAGCGATTCCGGTCGCGCGATGGAAACGGGCTGTGACGCCGCGATCTCATGGAAAAAGCCAACGCGTTTCCGGCATGTCTGCCCGCTGTTGAAATGCGACGCGACAGGACGGTTGGTCTGTGCTTCGCCAGCTCAAGAAGTGCGTCCTTTTTGGGGACGCGCAGCGCTTTATTATACATGCGGCTTACTCGCGTTTTTCCTTTGCGGCGCTGTTTCTTTTTTTGTCGTGCAACGTGCTCTCGGAAAACCGTTGAGTCTGCGTCAAGTCGTCTGGCCACCCGCATGGAAGGAGTATCCGCAGGTCCAGAGTCGATATTTTTTTGAAAAAGCGCGGGCCGCCATCGCCAATAAGGCGATAAATGACGCGGTCGCCGATCTATCGGTCGCGTATCAACTGGATCCGAAAAACTACGTCGCCGGCTTCACCCTCGCGCAGATTTGTCAGATTGGCCAACCGGAGCTGGCTGAGCGTATCTACGGGCAATTGGTTCGGGATCATCTTGCGCAACGATCGGCAACGCTGGTCGCCTGGTATCAGGCTCTGCTCACCAGAGGGGATTTTAAGGCCATTCGTTTACTCGCAGCAGAAGCCTTGAAATCCGACGATCCGGCCCGCGCGAGTTCGTGGCTTCATACGCTGGTTTTTGCGCAACGCCGCGATCCCAGTGCAGAGACGTTAAAACGCCTCATAGCCGATCCACTGTTGCCACCACAAGCGCGCACAATATTGGAACTAGAGCTACGCGCCCAAGATTCGCCCTCGGATGAAGTCCGAACCACTTTGCTACGACAGGAACTAGCCGATACGTATCCGTATTTCGATTACTATCGAGTGCAACGTCTGATCGAACTGGGTTACCCCGAAGACGCTCTTGGTTTAATGGGCAATTCTGGGGCGCGTCTCGGTAGCACCGATCGCCGTGCGCTCTGGTTAGATGCCCATGCCACGATGGGCTGGACCGATGCTGCTCGGCGCGAAGTAGCGGCAATGCTGGGAAGTTCACCAGATCAGCAGATGCTCGTGTCGCTTTGCGCGCATCTCATCAGACATCCCGATCACACTTTGAGCGAAAACCTTTTCGCCCGCTTGCGGCAAATTCCCCTGCCCTCGGTCGAAGCCAACTACGGCACGTTCATCGCACTGATGTGTGCAGCCGGCGTGAACGACGATCAAACAGCACTGCGCGAAATGGCTGCCACGGTTCGTCTGATTGCCGGCAACCGCTTCCGTTCTCTCGATGACGTGGTGATGTTTTTCCGCGCGCAGGACGAAAAAGCGCGCATCGAAACCCATCTGCCCGCGCTGCAACCCCAACCGATTGAAATTACCTACGCATTGCTGCAACATTTCCATCGCACCACTTTTGTTCGTCCCAAATAATAACTCACTTTGAGCATCGAACCCGCAAAGCCTCAGCTTGCCGACCGTCAAACGTCCTCCGCGGCGTTTGCGAGCCTTGGAACATTGAACTGGTTTAATGCGGTGCTTTCACTCGTGCTGGTGGCGGGGCTTACGCTTTATTTGTGGCCGCAATGGCAGCACAATCCCGATTTATCGCATGGTTGGTTCACACCGTTGGTTTTTGTTTTGCTCATTCACGAAGCCAGAACGCGTGCCACGCAACGATTTCTGCCCAAGACAAAGCTTGGCTTAAGTGCGATCGTGATTTGTTTGCTCAGCGGATTGCTTCTGCTGGCCGCAGGCGGACTCTATATGGCAGCGCTCGAATGGACGCATGCACTAGTCGCGGTGATGTTGACCGCCGGGCTCTGCGCTTTGTTGATGGCCGCATGGATCGCGGTTGCGGCAAAAGACGTGCGTCTGGTCCCCTTCAACTGGGCGGCTGGTGTGGCGATTTTTCTCTGGCTGCTCAGCACGCCATTGCCGCCTGGTACGTATGCCACGCTCACTCAGACGTTACAGACCGGAGTCACACGCGTGGTATTGGGGCTTTTGCATTTTCTAGGCATCGCCGCGGTGCGGCACGGAAACATTATTCAACTCACCACGGTTTCAGTCGGTGTGGAGGAAGCCTGTAGCGGCGTGCGCAGCTTACTCTCGTGCGTGTACGCAGGATTTTTCTTCTCGGCCGCACTGGTTAAACGTCCTTGGTCGCGCGTGCTGATCGTCACACTAGCCGCGCCCCTTGCAATCGTGATGAATATCGTGCGTTCGTTCACGTTGACACTGCTCGCGCACAAAGGTGTCGATATCAGCGGTGCGTGGCACGACATAACAGGATTCGCCATTCTCGGCGTCACCGCAGCGCTTCTTGCCGGAATTGCCGTAGCACTGGAACATCGTTCGGCCGGTGTATTGGGAAAACCGCGACAAGCAATCGCGCCTTCGCTCTCGAGTGCCGCTGAGACGAGCCACCGGCCTCAATGGCTCGTGGCAGGCGGTCTGACGCTAGCAGTAATCGTAGTCACACTTTTCATTCTCAACACGCGCCCGGCCGATAATCTGGGACGCACACCGCCTAGTCTGGCCGCGATCTTGCCGGCAAAATTCGAAAACTGGGAAGCGATACCGAGCAACGAGCTTTTTCAATTTTCCGCCCAACTACAAACTACCTACTTGGCCCAAACCACTTATAACCGGAAAACTCCCCATGCAGCAGACCCACTGGAGATCACGGTTTATCTCGCATACTGGCCGGTTGGCCAAGCGCCGGTCAGCCTGGTAGCGTCGCACACACCCGACGCTTGTTGGCCCGGTTCGGGCTGGGCGGTAAAGCCCCAGAACCAACCGCGCAGCCCGTTGACTCTCCCTGGCCGCGTACTCGACGACGCGGAATTCCGGATTTTTGCGCAGCAAGGTTTTACCCAATACGTTTGGTACTGGCATATTTATGACGGTCGGGTAATTCACCTGGAGGGCGTGCGTTCACCGCGTCAACTTTTGTTGCTGGCGTTGCGCTACGGATTCCGCCGTAATGGCGACCAGTTGTTTGTGCGCGTTTCCAGCAACCAGCCGTGGGAGAAGATCTCGTCGGAGCCCTTGTTGCAGGAAATCTTTGCACGGTTGGCTCCTTTTGGTCTTTAATCCGTCATGCTTTTCCGTCTCACCGCTCAGGAAAAACGTTCCCTCGCCTGGCTGGCTTTGCTGCTCGCGCTTGGCCTGATCGGTTGGTGCGTCCTTTAACCGCCAGCTCTCACCTTTAACATGGCATCCGATCCATCTTACCCCAACCGTCTGCCTGCGCCTTCTCCGTGCAAATCATGTCTCGTGAGTAAGGCTGGCTGGATAACCGCGCTGGTCGCCACGTTGCTCGCCGCCTTTTTCTTCTTTCAATCGCTCACCCATCAAACCGAAGCAAAGCTCCAACGTAACAACGCCGAGCTCTCGCGTATCGAAACCCAGTCGTTGAAACAGCAACTCTTCGCCGAACGTATCCTCGCTGAACGCCAGATTACCGATCTCACCAACAACGCCAAATCCGACCAGTTCGTTTTTGTGCATCTATCCGCGTCCGCCGCCAATACCGCGAGCCCAACCGGCATCATCGCCTGGCAACCCTCTCGACAGAGCGGCGTGTTTTTTGCCGACCAGCTCCCGATTCCGGCGGCTGAGGAAGAACTCCGGCTCTGGATAGAAGACGGTAACGGTAGCGGAGTCATTAATGCCGGAGTGGTCAGCGTAGACAGCGCACGCACGACGAAAGTTGAGTTCAAAGGCGAGAAAGCGATGGGCTCAGCATCACGTTTTACGGTCACCCGCGAACGCAAAGGCAGTACGACAGCACCGGCAGGGCCGATCGTACTCAGCGGTACCCCGTAAAACCAGGTACGTCCGCGGGGTTTAGTATTTTCCTGCCGACTTGTTAGTTGCGCTACTTTCGCGCCGGAGGCCTATAAGTTTTCAAGCGAAGCTCATGCAAGAAACTTATCGCCAGACCGAAAACTTTTCTCGACGTTATCGGATTCCTTCCAACCCTTATCGCCCATGGTTATTAAACCCAGAGTCCGCGGCTTCGTTTGTGTCACTGCTCATCCAGCCGGATGTGCGGCACATGTGCAGGAGCAGATCGATTATGTGAAGAGCAAAGGCCCAATCAAAAACGGGCCCAAGAAGGTCCTCGTGATCGGTGCTTCTACCGGCTACGGCCTTTCTTCGCGCATCGGTGCGGCCTTCGGATCGGGAGCGGCGACATTTGGCGTTTTCTACGAACGCCCCTCCGACATCGAACGCCCCGCTACTCCGGGTTGGTATAACAGCTACGCTTTCACCAAAAAAGCCCGCGCTGCCGGACTTTACGCCGGCAATATTAATGGCGATGCCTTTTCGACCAACATCAAAAAGCAGACACTTGAGCAGATCAAACGCGAGCTTGGCCCAGTCGACTTGATCGTTTATTCGCTCGCCTCGCCTCGCCGCACGCATCCGATAACTGGCGCCGTTCACAAATCGGCGCTCAAGCCCATCGGTAAACCTTACACCAACAAAACTGTCGACACCGACACAGGCGTCGTAACTAACATTACGATCGAACCAGCGACACCAGAGGAAATTCCGGACACCATCGCGGTCATGGGCGGAGAAGACTGGGAAATGTGGATACAGGCTCTCGCTGACGCCAAACTCCTCGCACCCGGCGCCACCTCGGTCGCCTACTCTTACATCGGGCCTGAAGTTACCTGGGATATCTATAAAAACGGAACCATCGGCCAGGCGAAAATCGATCTTGAACGCGCAGCGAAACGCATCGACGCACTTCTGAAAGTGGAAGGTTACGGTCGCGCCTTCGTCTCGATTAACAAAGCACTCGTGACGCAAGCGAGCTCCGCAATACCAGTTGTGCCGCTCTACATTGCCGTACTCTTCAAGATCATGAAGGCCAAAGGCACGCACGAAGGCTGCATCGAACAAATCCAACGCCTCTTCGCAACGCAGATGTATAACGGCTCCGCACTCAAATACGACGACGGCGGCCGCGTGCGTGTCGACGATTGGGAGATGCGGCCGGAGGTTCAGGACGAAGTAAAACGCCTTTGGCCGCAAGTGACCACAGAAACGCTCAATGCGCTAACCGATATCGAAGGCTATCGCTCCGATTTTCTGAAGCTCTTTGGCTTCGGCCTCGCAGGTATCGACTACGATGCGGAGATCGAGCCGCACTTCCAATTCGACTGAGCCCTAACCATTTGGCTGTAAAAAAACCCGCGGAACAAGCCGCGGGTTTTTTTATATTTATCCGAGCCGTTCGCATGCGCCTAACAAACCCCTCGAGCTCGACGATTTCGATGGGCAGACGCCATGCACGCTCATGCAGGGACCCTTTACACGACAGAAGCGAACTTCGCGGAATAGACCCATGGGAAATTCAAAATGCCGTTGTTTGGTCCAACATTTAACCCGAAAAGAAGAACCATCGCAGCGATCGTCCAAAAGCTGGGGCGCATGTGAATAATTCCTGCAGTTTTGAACTGCGTGAAAATTTTCCGTGCCATTCCGCCCTATTCTCGGGTAGATAGGTTGCACCGTCGTGCTTCCCAAACGATTTGATCAGGCCCAACCCTTCATCACCCTCGGCATCATCGTCCTGGCGTGGTTAATCGTGCCGACTGTGTTCAAGCGGTACATGCGGTTGAGCTTTTTCGAGTTTCAAGCGCCGCTCGATACCGCAGCTTCAGGCGTTCGCGACGTACAAGAATTCTGGTCGCTGCGCACACGTTCGCGAAATGAACTCATCGAAGCCGGCATCGATCTCGCACATCTCAACGCGAAATACGAAAACAGCATTCAGCAAAACGCTGCGCTCGCCGGTGAAGTCTCACGACTTGAAGAGTTGCTGAAGTTGCCCTCGCGGACCGAATATCGGGCAGAAGCCGCTCGCGTGGTGCGCCGAGATTTCAACGGCTGGTGGCAAACGATGACCATCCGCAAGGGCAGTAATTACGACATCCCGGTCGGAGCACCGGTAATTTTTGTCGGCGGCGTCGTCGGCCGCGTACGTGAAGTCCATTCTTATACCTGCGAGGTAGCGATGATCAGTAATCCCGGGATGCGGCTCGCCGCTACGCTCGAGGGCGATACACGCCCGCTCAGTTATCAAGGCGGTAATAACCCGACTTTCGGTCCCGCCAGCGGTCGCGTCGAATTCGTGCCACTCGACGTAACAGCCACGCCCTCTTCCCCACGCCGTCTCACGACTTCTGGACTCGGTGGCATCTTTCCACCCGGGCTCACGATCGGATTGATCGTCCGTCTCGATCCGAGCACCGACGGTTTGTTCAAATCCGGTGACGTCAAACTCGACCCACGACTCGATTCCATTGAGGAGGTCACCGTGCTCGTGCCGCTCCAGACCGATAAAGACGTACCCGCTGCACCATGACGCGCGCGACCTTCATTCTTTTCGCGTGCTGTGTGTTACTGTGGACCTGCGTCGGTCAGATCAACCACTATCTCACGCCGGTGCACATGAGTGTATTTGTCGGTGGACTATTGGTTGCGTTCTCCGCTCTGCGTGTCGGGTTTCGCGAAGGCTGGTGGTGCTCAATCCTGATTGGGCTTTTCGTGGATTCGTCGGCCGCCGTTTATTTCGGTTTTCATGCCCTCATTTTTGCAATCGTGCATGTGATCATTTATAATTTCCGCGGCCGTTTCCCCCGAGAAGAAACATTTTTCGGTGTGATCGTCGCCATCTTCACTAATCTCGCGCTATTCATCGTGATTTCCGCAGGATTGATCCACCGCTCGCCAACGCCTTTGGACACGCTGCCGCGCTTGTTGGTCGATCTACTGGCCTCTGAGATACTGGTGTTTGTCGCTGGCCCGTGGTTTTTTTCCCTACAAGAACGCTCACTTGAGCTCTGTGGCGTTTCCCTCCGACGCGAGCAACGCGGTTTACTCTAGTTCGCCATGGTAGAGAAATCCACCGAGCGTTCAGGCGGTCTCGTCGAAAGCCATAAAGGCTATGATCCACGCACGTTTTTCTTCTACTTTGTCATTTTAGGTCTGCTGCTAGCTCTCGCGTCGGGCCTTGCCTATCAGCAACTGATAAAAGCCGACACCTATCACGAACGCGAACGTCAGCAAAACCAGCGTCGGATCCTTATCCCCGGCCCCCGCGGAAACATCTACGACCGCGAAGGTCGTCTGCTCGTCGGCAATCGCCCTCGCTTCGCCGTTATCATCCACCTCGACGAACTCCGTCGCGAATTCCTCGACACCACACGCAAGATTCGCAAGAAGTACCGCGAGCTCGAAGACAAGGACATCCCGTCCTCTGCGCAGATCGCCCAGATCGCTCGTTACAATGTCGTCCAAAGCTATCTCGACCAGATCAACGCCATCCTCGGTCGCAGCGAAAAAATAAGCGCCAACGACCTCAATCGTCATTTCCACGGCGAACTCCTGCTTCCCTTCACGCTGCTCAACGATCTAAAACCAGAGGAATACGCCAAACTTGTCGAGCAGCTTCCGGTTAAATCTCCCCTTCAGATCTACGCTTCGAGCACACGATATTACCCCTATGGCTCAGCAGCCTCGCACGTGCTTGGATACGTCGCGATCAATGAGGACATCGATTCCGAGGAAGATTACACCGCCGAAAATCTCGCTACCTTTAACGAAAAAAATACCTTCAAAATGCGCGGATCTATCGGCAAATTAGGTGTTGAGGCCGAATACGACAACCTTCTCCAAGGGGAAACCGGTGGCGTGGTCTATCGTGTCGATCCTGCGGGCTATCGCGTTGACCCTCCGATTCTCCGGCGGATTCCAGCCCAAGGCAAAAGCATCACCACGAGTATCGATATCGACCTGCAACAATTAGCCGAAGAAAAACTCGCCGCTGAAGAAACTATTGCCACTGCCGTCGCTCTCGACGTGAACACAGGCGAAGTGCTCGTCCTTGCCGGCAAACCAGACTACGATCTCAACCAAACATCGCCAAAAATTCCCACCGAGGCCTATAACGCTTGGCAAGAGAACAAGGCTCAGTTCAACAATGCCACCAAGGGTCTCTGGCCGCCAGGTTCCACCTTTAAAGTCCTCGTTTCAATCGCTGGTCTGCGCAGCGGTATACTCACACCCGACTCCCCCACGGTTGACTGCGTCGGTACGATGAATATCGGCACGAGCACCAAAACTTGTGATAACGGTAATGGCCATCACGGTGTCGTCGCCCTACGCGAAGCTATCGCACATAGTTGCGACATTTTTTTCTATACTGAAGGAATGAAAATATCCGCTGACGTCATCGCGGCCGAAGCCCGTCGTTTCCACCTCGATCGGCCCACCCAAATCGAACTTCCGTTTGAAACTCGAGGAATGATTGTTCCCGATCCTGCCTGGAAAAAAGCAAACCGCGGTGAACCCTGGGTTCAAGGTGATACTGCCAACATGGCCATCGGCCAAGGCTTCGTTCTCGTTACGCCCCTGCAAATGGCCTGTTTTGTCGCCTCCGTGGCGCGCGGAGAAACGTTCACACAACCAACACTCGAACACCGTACCGAGCCGCGTACTCAGCACACTGAATCCATAGGCCTTACCAAGGCCCAATACACCGCTCTGATTGACGGCATGGAAGGTTGCGTGACCCACGGCACCGCTGGTGCAACGTTCAAGTTACCTGAATATCAGATTCCCGGTGTTCGCATCGTCGGGAAAACCGGCACCGCTCAGCTTCCAAAAAAGTTAAACATGGCTTGGTTCATGTGCTTCGCTCCACGAGAGAAACCCGAGATCGCTGTGGTCGTTGCCATCCAAAGCGACACACCTGGAGAGGAGTTCGGTGGTGGCCGCCACTCTGCGCCTATCGCCGCCCTAATCATGAAAAAATATTTCGAGAAAAAAGCAGCAGCAAAATCCGCGGCTGTTCTTACGCCGACTAAATCTACAACAGCGTCCGGTCCCGTAGTCGTTCCTGTTGCTACCGCCAAACCCTCAACCGCTCCTGTGCGCTGATCACTTCCGCTTACGACGGCAAGCGCGCTTCGCTTCGCGGAAAATCGGGTGAGGTTCCGGCCAAGTTTCCTTTCGGCCGTAACGCAACTGTTCCAACTGTCCTCGAACGGCCAATACGTCGCCGGCTATTCCCGTTCCATCGATCCGCCGTAGCCAGCTCCCTGCTTCATGTCGGACCGGGTCCATGCTCTTGCCCCGTACACAGCGCCAGTTTACCCAGGTACGCTTTCCTTGACGCCAAAGAACTAACAAGACCATGCATCCAAGCAGCGTCGCACCCGCTACGCGGGCCCAGCGTCCTAAGCCCCACGGTTGAGACATCCACTTTCGAAGCGTTTCAGCAGCCCGCGCAGTCCAGTCGCGAATTTGCCGACCAGTTCCTTCGGCAGAATTCTTGAGCGTTCGAATGAGTTGCTGTTGGTCAGCATGATCGAAGTTTACGATGCGCCGATACCAGAGGAATCGCAGCCGATCGAAACGCGCTGCCCAACCGTGCTGGGCCGTGCGTAAATTTGCTGAAGCCGTGGCGGATGCTTGATCACCCGCCAGCAAACGCGGGCCATCATTCGTCGGGTCCACCCGCAACCACTGACCATGTCCAACATCGATTTCACACCAGGCATGAGCATCGGAATTGCGAACGATCAGATAGTCGTCATTCCATGTGCCCCCCATGAAGCCTGCCACCACTCGCGCTGGGCAACCTGCCGTTCGAGCCAATAACGCAAAAGCCGCAGCGAAAAGCTCACAATGCCCCGGCTCGTTTGAAGTGAGCCAGCGCACGAGCGGATCACCCAAGCCGGGTGGTACGGATGACTTGAGCGAGTACGTATGCTGTTTCGCGAGCCAGATCATGGTCGCACGAGAAAATTCCTCCGGTCGCAATGCCACGCCGTGCGTGATCTCAGTAACGACTTTTCTCAACACGGCACGGTCGTCCTCGCCAACACCTGTATTCAACATCGCAGCACGCAGCTCCGTCTCTGCATGCGACAAGCCCATGCGCGGAACATCTGTCGCACGCTCATCGGTATTCATGCCTTCCACCCGATAAGCCTTCATCGCAACAGGTTCTCGGCTAAACATGACCAGTCGCAACGTCATGCTTATTCGGAAGGATTGCGGTTCCGTGAAAACCAGCCGGCGGAAACCACCCGCCAACGGTAAATATTTTCCTACGACCGGCTCCAGGTAAAATGTCCAATATAAGGGCCGACCACGCGCAGGTGGCTCGAAGCCCTCGAGCCGCGCAGCAGTCGTCTCTCGTTGGAAAGCCGCCGCTTTCATCGCCGACGACATTTGAAACGTTCCGTTTTTGTACTCATCGAGCACGACCGTTCTCCAGTACAAAACCGCGGGCACCTGATTCCGGTCCGATGCCTCTACACGCAGAGCTACGCTGTCGTCCTGCTGAATGTCGGTCACGTCCCCAAACTTGAGCACATCAGAAAAGCCGGTGGTGTTTTTTTTTGAAATCAACCGTTCAAAAGCAAAACCACTGTCCAGTTGGAAGCGCGGTATTGCCATAAAGAGCAGCCCAGACAACACGACGAATCCAGCGAACAGCACTCCACCAAGAGCAAATACGCGCCAATCACACGTCTCGCGCATTCGCCGAAACAAACTGATCCAGCTTCGCTTTGCCCAAGCTGGCGCCACTCCTGGTACGACCAGCCCGTCCATTTTCCCATTCTCCTGCGCGTCCACCAGCGTGACAACAAACAATAAAAGCAACGCACAAGCTACGAATGCGATGATCTGAACTGCAAACGCGAGCGAGGCCGTGATTACGCCGGCCATCACAATCAAGAACAGCCCGAGCACAATAAGTTGCAGATCTTCGCGTCGTCGCCGGTAGTGGCACGCTCGATACAGCAACAGCAAAACATCTAGCCGTACCATGGACGCCAGCGGCTCAGTATGAGTATAAAAATCGTATGCGGCGTAGGCCACAACGCCTGGTACGATCGACTTATGTACCAGAACAGGAATACGAGCCGCCCAGTCAGGCCTGATTAACACTGCCGGTACCAACACTGTAGCCAGAGTCACGAACAACCAGGCATCTATCTCTAAATAAAACAGCGACGAGATCGCGATTAACCCAAGCACACCGCCGAGCAGCCACGCGAGCTGCCGGAGTTCGTCGAGTTCAAGTTGTGGCCGCTTTTTCACCATCGACATAGGCCACGATTCCCCGACTGCCCTCTGGCGCAAAGGTCAGTATATTTCTTTTCGCTGGCCGTGCGACCGCCAACGCCTGTTCATCTTTTTCCGGCTGTAACAACGACAATCGATCGAGAAACACCTCTAAATCACGCACCGTACGCACTGGCGCCGCT
>Ga0302322_100000950_pt1 | contig 23018 bp, 22 predicted proteins | sample Fen_T0_2_FD_203757 | JGI IMG/M metagenome (GOLD analysis project Ga0302322, IMG submission 203757) | Peat permafrost microbial communities from Stordalen Mire near Abisko, Sweden - Fen_T0_2 | ecosystem: Environmental > Terrestrial > Soil > Wetlands > Permafrost | place: Sweden: Abisko...
AAAAGTGATAACCGCGGAACGAATAGTGCGTGCCCTTCAGTGAAGATAGGATCGAAGGATGGTTGAGAAAGTTCGTAGCCTTCGAGGTCGAGCGTGCCGCTCGCCTTTAAGCTAAAGGGCGGGGTTGTTGTGTTGAACGTCAGCGTGTCTCCCCAGCGATCGAGTGCTTCGTCTACGTTCGCAAATACGCGCATCGTCAGAAAAGCCCAAACTCCCATCACGCCAATGTGCTTCATGAGACTTTGTTCAAACACGGTCGGGCTGAAGGGCAAAACTTAACTTCAAATTCTGTCCAATCGTCGCGTGAGCGAACAAGGCGAAGTTCGCCGCGATGGAGACGCGAGAGCTCGCGCGCGAGATTGAGACCTAGGCCGTAGCCAGGGATATTTTCGCCGGCCGTGCCACGGTGAAAACGTTCGAAGATATGCTCTTGCGCTTCGGGTTCGATCGGGCGACCGGTGTTACCGATCGTCAGTACGACCTGAGTCTCATCTGAACGAAGAGCGATGTGAATACGTCCGTTCTGCCGGTTATATTTCCGGGCGTTTTCGAGAAGATTCTGCAGGATAAGCGTCACGTAGCGCTGTTCGCCTGCGATGTAAATATTGGGAGGGACGTCTGTTTCGGCTTTCAGTGCCAGCGGGTCGGGCAAAGCACCAAGGTCGTCCAGCCAGCCGTCAATTAAATGCGAGAGATTGACGGGAGAGAAGTCGATCGCGAGGCGGCCCGCTTCCATACGCGAGAGGAGAAGTAGGTCTTCGATTACCCCCGAAAGCCGGTAGGTTTGATGGACTAGGGCGGCTAACTCGTCGCATTGTCTGGGCGAAAGGTGTGGTTCGGCGAGTAGTTCCTCAAGGCCGGCGCGCAGTACGGTGACAGGTGTTTTGAGTTGGTGAGATGCGTCGGCGGAGAAACGCATCGAACGCTGCAATTCGCGGTTAGTCGTCTCGAGAGCGGCCTCGGCTTGTTGGCGAAGGGCAAAGTTGTTAGCTGAGTCGAAAGCGAGTTCTTCGACGGGTTTTGCCAGACGCGTGGCTAAAAAACGGCTTATCAGGAAACCACCAATCAGGACCAACCCGCCTATGCCACCGACCTGCCAACGCAGTTCGCGCTGGCGAAAAAGAAAGTCTGCAAGCGGGTAAATACTGATCTCGTACGCAGCGGGGAAGAGCGAGCCAGGATTTAGAATGGTGTGAAAAAATAAATAAGGCGTGCCGTCGATCTCGACGCGCTGACTGTTTCGGGTAGCGGGTCCAGATTGTGTATTTGAAATCTTGTTACTTAGCACTGCGCTAGCTGAGGGAGAGAGCGCTGTCAGATAAAGACGCCCATTGGTATCAATGCCGCTTCGAAGGGCTGGGTGATTGGCGAGTGCGTCGAGGTTCATCGGCGCAAAACCGAGTACGAGTGTGGCTATGGATTCTCCTGTTTCACTGGAGACGATGGGCATCGCGATCACTTCATAAAGTTCGTCGCCCTCAGTGGGATTATCTCGACCGAGGTAACCCAGTTGTGGCGTCGCGGGCGTGTGTGGCAGCGATAACTGAGACTCTTCTGTTTTGGATAATTGCCCGATATCGATATCTGTGGGCGGAGAGATGACGCGACCTTCTCGATCGAGGAAGCGGTAGAACTTTGCGCTGAGGCCGTGTAACCCAGCGTTGCTGCTGGAATCTTGTGGATTCTCCATCACGTCTCGCAGCTCTTCCCGCGCGCTCGGATAAAGCAGGTCGATAGCGTTGTCTTCGAGCGCGGCGTGGATGCGTGATTTTTTGACCAAGGCGCGACAACGTTCCAAAATGGCTGCGTGCCGGATCTGCTGCGATTGGTGCAAAGCCGCGAGGCCGTATTGAAATTCCTGTTTTAGTTCGCGTTCAAAATTTACGGTGGCGCGGTTCTCCACTATATAAAGCGTAAGTGCTGAGATCGCCGAGACGACGATCATGATCGTCACGAATAATTTCGTGCGGAAAGACAAAATACTATTTTGGGGCCGCAGTGCAGTCACGGAAAGTCCGACCGCAGAGTACTGTCAGCTTGGATCTCAACGGCGTGTTCAAGAGTGGTCTTGCTGTTGAGCCAGGCCTTCAGCGTGTAACGGCCGGGAGGCAGATCGGTCAGACGGAAATTACCAGCGGTGTCACTCAGGACAAAATGAGGCGTATCGAGCACGAGAATGATCGCACGCATGTGTTCATGGATATCGCAGCGCAGGGTCACGAGCCCGGGCTTGTCGAACACTTCGGAAGGGACAGGGCGCTCGTCAGTGCGATACCGGCCCAGGTCAAATCGCTTGGGAGGCGAATAGGAAAAAATATTGTGGTAAGCATTATCCTCGTTGGGGAATTCGACCCGCGTGCCGGTTCGGATAGCCAGCACTGCCGGAAGAAAAGTAAAGTTGCGCTGGGCCATCTGCTCAGTTTTTGGCGTGTCCGTCGCCGGAAAATTTCCTTCGAGATAGACGACAGCTAAAGGCGGATTGATGCTCACGACGCCACCGTTGGTAATCACCTCGTAGCGCTGATTCATAACCGCAGCAGTTGGCGCCTTAGGAAGATCGACGTGGCCTTCAATCGTCGCTCCGGCTTGCCCAATTAACGGAATTAGCAGGAACGAAATGGATACGAAGAGACTGGAACGAAGCATAGGTGAGTGTGTGACGTTGATAGCCGAAGCTGGAAATTAGGTGGCTGGTTCTAGCGTTGACCGAATCGTGTAACCAACGGAGCGGATGGTCGCGATGAGGGGTGAAGTATAACCAATATCTATCTTTTTTCGCAAGCGAGCGATGAACATTTCGACGGTACGGGTATCGTATTCGTGATCACGCTGCCAGACGCGTTCGCAGAGTTCTGTGCGAGAAAAAACGCGGCCTGGCTCCTGTAGTAAAACTTGCAATACATCGAATTCTCGTGGCGACAGGGTGACTAGATGTCCCGCGCGGGTGACGCGACGATGCTGCACGTCCATTGCGAGATCTGCCACACGAAGCATGTCGGCTGACTCGGTTGGTGTGCCGCGCCGACCAAGGGCCTCGATACGTGCCACGAGTTCATCCATGGAAAAAGGCTTGGTCAGATAATCGTCCGCGCCGGCTTTCAAACCTTTGATACGATGCTCTACTTCCCCGCGCGCGGTGAGAATTAAAACACGCGAACTGCGGTTCGTCAGGCGTAAGCGCCCCAACAGAGTCAACCCGTCGATTCCTGGAAGATTGAGATCAAGCACAACCAGGTCGGGCGCTTCAGTGAGGGCTGCTTGTAAACCTTGGTCGCCGTCAAAACGTGCCGTTGGGTTGTGACCATGGCGGGTGAGAGCGCTCGTGATATGTCGGGCGAGTTGAGCTTCATCTTCTATAACGAGAATACGCATGCTCAATCAGAGTTTAAAATTAGCCTCCATGGGAGGTGCGGACATTTCAGAACTTGCGAAGACAAGAAGCTTGATAGTGCGAAAAAGGCAAATTGCTGGGCCAAAACCGCATGAAGCCAAACGTTCGTAAAAATAGAGGAGGGGATTAGTTATCTGGTCTGGCTAAGTGGTTTGGCCGGTCGATCCAGATGCACCATCAGCACTGCAGCAACTGACGCGCGTTGGTCTAGTGTGCGCAGAGATTTTAATGCAAACCACGCGAAAAAGGTAACGAAGCTGTTACGCTGCATTCGTGATCTGAGCTGGGGCTGTTTTGTATGCGATATGCTTTTCTAACCGAACTGTTACTTTTGAGATATTGTATCAGATCGATTGGCGGGGTTTTTCGAGCGTGAGATGGGGTTTACATATTCTGTGACGTCACAACACAAACATCACGATGAAAACGAAATTAATGGCGGTATATATTAGTTTGGCTCTGTGCGGCATTATGCACGCTCAGATTGTTAATTACGTGGAAAGCACCTCGGGCGATCTCTCAGGAGTGGCAACAGCACCTACAGTCTTGGACTTTGCGCCTGGGCTCAACACCGTCGCAGGCACGATGGGGCGACCGGCTGGCGGAGCGATCGATCGCGATATCTTCACTTTTCACCTGGAAAATTGGGAGCAAGTCACAAGTTTGAACGTCCTGGATTACAGCCCGGCGGCGACGCCAGGAGCAATCGGTTCATTCCTGGCGATCTCGGGCTCAAATACGATTAATCTAACCAATCCAAGTACTCATCTGAGCAATATTCTTGTCAGTGGCACGGGTGAAATACTGTCGTTTTTGGCTGCGGGCTCTTATAGCGACTCGCTCGGTACACAGCCACACACTCTTGGCCTTACCGCCCCTCTTGGCGCTGGTGATTACACAATCTGGTTTCAAGAACTCTCCACGCCGGTAAATTACCGTTTAGGAATATCGGTAGTCGCTGTACCTGAGCCTTCGACCTGGGGGCTTATTGGAGCGGGTTTTATTCTTCTTATTTGTTTTTATCACCGAAATAGAAGGTCGGTGGTTTTAGTACAGTGAAGCCAAGTGGCGGCAGCCGGTTATGCTGGTTGCCGCCACATTAAAAGACCGTTAGATAAAACTGTAGCCGCCAGAATGACAGAATGGCAGCGTGACTTGGTGTAGCCGGCCGCGCTGAGGCCGGGGATTGAGAGGGCCGGGTTCAGCGCCCCCGGCTACATCGGAATTTGAAATGCTCTAGCGTAAGAAGTTGAGCACGGTAGCGGAGGTGAGTAGTTCGGGTAGGGCGACGGGCTCGGCTGAGCCGGGCTTATAAATGAGGTTAAACGGCACCGCGCTACGGCCATATTTCGCGAGTTCGGCGGTGATCGCTGGATCGTGATTAGTCCAATCACCTTTAAGCGTCACGATGCCGCGTTCGTGGAAAACGCGTTTTACTTCGGCAGAGCCGAAGACGAGGCGCTTGTTTGCCTGACACGTGGCGCACCAGCGCGCGGTGAAATCGACGTAGACTGTTTTGCCGTTGGCCTGTGCGGCAGCGACGGCTTCCGGGCTCCATTTTGCCCAAGCGATGTCATTGGGCGCGGCGTCTCTCGGCCAGCCGAGCAGGGCGCCAAGGATGAGCAGCGTCGCGCCGCCAATGAAGCCGAACCGAACGCGAGCTGGCTTGGAGCCTGGCGCCGTGTTGCGTCCGTAAAGCCAAATAGCCATCGCAATGAACGTGAGGCCAAAGAGGGCGTTGAGGAAATTGGAATCACCAATCTGGCCGGCAAGCACCCACACCAAATACCCCACCGTTCCATACAGCGGGAACGCCATGAATTGCTTGAACGTTTCCATCCACGCGCCAGGCCGGGGAAGAATTTTAATGGCCGCCGGAAAAATCGAGAGCAGCAGATAGGGCGTAGAAAGTCCGAGCGCGATTGTGCTGAAAATAGCAAAAGCGGAAATGGTTGGAAGGGCGAGTGCGGCTCCCAACGCGGGCGCGAGGAAGGGCGCACTGCAGGGCGTGGCGACGACGGTCGCTAGAACACCGGTGAAAAACGAACCCGTGTAGCCGGACTTGGATTGGAGATCGGAGCCGACCGAAGTTGCACGCAGGCCGAACTCGAACACGCCGCTCATGTTCAGACCGAAGATGAGCATGACTGCCGCGAGCGCGAAAACGAAGGCCGGCGACTGCAATTGGAAGCCCCAGCCTAACTGGTCGCCACCGGCACGGAGCACTGTCAGCAAACCGGCGAGAGCCCAGAACGAAATGAGAACTCCACTGGTAAAAATGATCCCGTGGAGAGTAACTTTGCGGCGATCGGCACCGGCTTGATTGACGAAACCGAGAATTTTTAGGCCCAGCACAGGAAACACGCAGGGCATAAGATTGAGGATGAGCCCGCCGATAAAGGCGAGTAGGAGAGTGGGCAAAAGCCCACCAGTAGCGGCGGCAGAAGCAGCAGGAGCCACGGTGATTTCTGTGTCGATTGCGAGGCCGGCCGGATGATCGGGATCGCCGTACGCGAGCACACCGACGAGGCGAACGGGTTTATCGGTGAACGACGGCGAGACGGGTAATCGGAGGCGAAAAAGGCCAGACGCTTTTGTGACGGTTTGTGGTTCGTCATATTGAATCAAGCCGTCGCTGCTGAAAAAATGTGGATTGGCGAGCGACGCTTTGCTGTCACTCAGGGTGAGTTCGATCGTCTTTTCGCGACGGATGGCGCTGACGGTCCAACCGTTGGGTTTTTGCGGAAAATCAATTTTGGCAAAAGCGTCACTCCAACGACTGTCGGTGGCGGGCTGATCGTTGGAGACAGGAAGCGAGAGCGATACGTCAGCGCTGCCGGGGACGCATGTGGCTTCGCACATGAGCCATTCGGCTTTGGCTTGCAGGGAGATCGTTTCGCCGGGAGTAAGCGTGGCGGGAGGCGTGAGTGTGACGGGTAGGAGAAGTTCACCTTCGTAGCCATTACCCGTTACATTGCCGGTGTGGTCTTTGATGACCTTCGGGGTGGGCCACTGAATATCTCCCACGGTCCAGCCGGCGGAAAGCTGCCAAGTGAGTTTGGTCGGGTAGCCCGTGCCGGCGTTTAGCCAGTAGGTGTGCCAGTGCGGTTGATGAACAAGTCGCAGGGCCACAGTGAAAGGGTGTCCGGGTTGGATGGAGGTCTCGGCTGCGACCAAGGAAGCTGTCACTTGCGCATGCGCCGTCCCTATACAGAAAGCGAATACAGCGAAAAGCAAAACGGTGGCATAGCGCAGGGGTAAATTGGAGGAAATCATGACAAGTGGAAATTACGAGTTACTAACGATACCCATATTTCAGAAGTTTGTTCGAAAATATTTTGAAATACAAAATTTTGATCACGAATCACACTTCTGGGACGGTTTTATGAGAGGACATATGCGAGGCAGGCTCACGATGATCTAGCCGCTGTGCTTAGCTCTACGTTTATATAGCGGACTTACTGGTTTAGGTATTCGGATTTCTGTTTCAAATCTCGCCCAGTCAACCCTATTAGAAAACCGCCAAGCACGCGGCTGGCACTAAGGGTATTAGTGAATTCTATGTGTGCGTTTTTCTGTTCACTGAATTAGATTAAGTTAAAGGTTAGGCTAATTGTTGGTTCGGTGGTAAAGAAAATGTTATAACCTTAAGGAAATTCGCTAATGGGCTGAACTTCTCTCTTAATTAGTGTCCTAACGCCTTATGGAATCTCTGCAGTCGTGTTGTTTTTCGATCCAGGTTCGTACCTCATTTGTCGCTTTGTGTTTGTTGTTGTCCCAGCCACGTGGGGCACGAGCTGAAGATAGTCTCACGCTCAAAGCCCAATCGTGGCAGGAAGATAAAGACCGGATTCGGGTTGATTCTCAGTATGCCCAAATCGACAAAGATATTGGGACTGACACGCATTTTAAGGTGATGGGCTTGCTCGATTCTATTGCGGGCGCTACTCCGACGGGTGAGCGTCCGGCGGCTGGGAATATCGTTCCGAAGGCTAACATGGAGGACCGTCGTAAGGCCTGGACCTCTGATCTTTCGCATCAGTTTCCGCGGGTGAATGTGTCGATGGGCTATGGTGTGAGCCGTGAGAGTGATTATGTATCGGATGGCTGGTCGTTGAATACCGTGACAGATTTTAACGACAAGAACACCAATCTGACGCTCGGTTATGGCGGTACGGAAGACACCATTGCGGAATGGAAGCTGAATTGGACCAAGCTTCGGCACAAGAACGGTAGCGATTTCATCGCCGGCATTACGCAGTTGCTGAATCCCAATACGTCGGTCACTGCCAATGTAGTTTACGGCACTGCGACCGGCTATATGAGCGATCCTTACAAGATCGTTTCTACCACCCGCCTCGATCTTGATCCTGGCACGTATTATACGCCGCCAGAAAATCGCCCGGAGGAAAAGAAAAAGATAAGCATATTCCTGGGGCTGAATCACAACTTCGAACGGCTCAACGGAGCGATCGATCTCTCGTATCGGCATTACCACGATAGTTTTGGCGTTACCAGTCACACCACGACTTTAGAATGGATCCAGAAGTTCGGTCAGCACGTGATCGTACAGCCGTCGATCCGCTTCTATCGCCAGTCCGCGTCGGACTTTTATTACTATAATCTCGATCGCTCGCGGATCACGACCTCCTACGAACCGGTGCTGGCGGAAACGGGCACGGGCAAGGCTCCCTTCTATTCATCTGACTACCGCCTCTCCTATCTGCAGACAGTCGACTTGGGGCTGAAAGTCGTAGTGAAGGTCACCTCATGGTTATCGATCGATGCTAACTACGATCGCTATGTGATGAAGGGGCTCGATGGCATCACACCGCAGGACGCTTACTCGAAAGCCAATATGTTTATGGTTGGCGTGAAACTCACGCGCTAGACCGAACCAACGCCATGGCGCTAATAGCACAGTTTTCCACGAATTCTTTCGCTTCGATGGCATCGCGCTCCGATTCGAGTGAGGTCCTGCGTGTGCTTCGCTGGAACGCACTCGGGACACGTTGTGAAGTGCAGTACGTCTGTGCCGACGATAACCGTGCGTGTGCGTTCGAAAAAGAGGTGGTCAACTGGGTCGCTGCGTTTGAAACGAAGTATTCACGTTTTCGCCCGGATAGTCTCGTGAGCCGCATCAACGCCGCGGCGGGCCGCGATTGGGTGTCGGTTGACGCCGAGATGGAAATGTTTTTGGACTTAAGTGGTTCGTTATACCTGCTGACCCAAGGCGTATTGGACGTGACGGCGTTGCCGCTCATGCGACTCTGGGATTATCGGGCGGTGCAACCGCGGATTCCTAGCGAAGCGGAGATTGCTGCGGCCAAACGGCTGGTTGGTTTTCAAAAAATCCAGCGCAAGCCGGGATTGGTTCGTTTGCCTGAAGCGGGCATGGCGCTCGACTTCGGCGGATGGGGCAAAGAGTACGCGGTCGACATCGCGGCGCAGATTGCACGCAAGCACGGCATCATGAAAGCGCTGGTGGATTTCGGTCACGATCTGTTTGCCGTGGGCACGGCGCCCGGAAAGCCCGCCTGGCACATTGGCTTGGAAGATCCGACCCACGCGGGCGAAGCGTGTTGGAGTAGCTTGGCGGCTCGCGACGTAGGCGTGGCATCTTCGGGTGATTATATTCGTGGATTTACACTCAACGGAAAGCGCTACGGACACATTGTTGATCCGCGTACAGGATGGCCGGTGGCAAATGGTTGTAGACAAGTGAACGTGATCGCCAAGGCGTGCGTGCAAGCCGGTGCGCTTTCGACCGCGATTTTCATTCTCGGTCCAGAAGTCGGCCTAAAAATTGTGCAGGATCTCATGACGGCGGAAGCATGCGTCGTGACAGACTGGGAACGTCATCAAACCAAGGGATTTTATCGTTATGTCGTTACTAAATAAAAAAATCATAGCTTTGTCTCTTTCACTGCTGGCCTTGGCTTCGGTTGCCGTAGCCGATGTCGCGGTGGGCTCACCGTTCCCGAATCTGGGTGTTTTCGGCCTTGAAGGCACGTTGCCCGACACGACTGGTCGCGTGGTGCTTGTCGATTTTTGGGCGACGTGGTGCGCGCCGTGCAAGGCTTCCTTCCCGGCCTATTCTGCGATGCAAAAGGAACTGGGTGATCGTGGCTTCACCATCATCGGTGTGAGCATCGATAAAAAACCGGAGGAGTACGCGGCATTCCTGAAGAAGTTTGCTCCCGGCTTCGTCACAGTGCGCGATGGCACGCAGAAGCTTGTGTCTACGGTGAAAGTCCCGGGCATGCCGACGTGTTATCTCATCGATCGCAAAGGCGTGTTACGGGAAATCCACAGCGGTTTTCACGGAGACGCGACCGCCAAGGAGCTGCGCGAAAAAATTCAGAAACTTTTGGAGGAACAACCATGACCCGCGTGATTCGACTTTGGGGCTGTCTTTTATTTGGCTCTGTTGGCTTGTTTATGTCGGGCTGCACGACTGTGCATCCTTGGGAGCGGGCGGCGTTGGCCGACTATACCATGCGACCTGATCGCGATCCGCTGGCGACAGCGATGACGGAACATATTTATTTCGCTCGCGAAGCCTCCTCTGGCGGCCGCGGCGTGGGTGGCAGCGGCTGTGGTTGCAACTAAATCGATCAGCAAAATTCAAAGGAGCGCGGCCATGAATCTCTATTCGCTTTATTATCGTTTTCGCTGGGTGCAGCTGCCTGCTGCATTTTTATCCATCTTGCTACAACGCATGCCAGCTTTGCGGCTTTTGACTCAAGCTGAATGCTTACTTGAGCGTGGTGGCGGTCTGGTTTTGAAATCTACTTTTATGGTGGCTGCACTGGGTGCGTACAACTCCGTGGCGGGCGCCACGACGTTCAGCGTTAGCCCTGCCACACCTGCGACTGGCGTCGCTGGCACGCAGTTTGCCATCAGTGGTTCCGCGGGTACGGCGATGACGGAAACCTTTACTCTGTCTGGTGCGCCTGGGAATCCGCGTGCATGGAGCGTGACAGGGACGTTGCCCGCTGGGCTGAGCGTGACGGGAGGAAATCCGGTGAACGTGAGCGCGCCGTACAAGATGACGATCACGGGCACACCGACGGCACAAGGAACTTCGACCGTGACAGTGAAAGCTTGGGAAAAAAGCGGAGCTACGGGAAACGCCGCGAGCATCACTTGTGTATTTACGATTAGTGCGAGCACGTCGACGAGCCCGCCGAGTTTCACCACGCAACCGCAAAGCGCGTCTGCGAATGTAGGTGGTTCGGTCACGTTTACTATTGCAGCCTCCGGCAGCCCAGCGCCGACTTTTCAATGGTATCGGGGATCGACGCTTTTGACCGGACAAACAGGAACTTCGTTGTCGTTGTCAAACGTTCAAACCTCCGACGCCGGTTCGTACACCGTGGTGGCGACGAACAGTGTTGGCTCGGTGACTTCGAATGCGGCGACGCTTACGGTCAACCGTGCGCCGTCGATTACCACGCAACCGCAAAACTCGACGGTGACAGTGGGCAGTTCAGTGACGTTCTCCGTGGTGGCGACGGGGAGTACGCCGTTGAGCTATCAATGGCAAAAAGGCGGCACGTCGGTCAGTGGTGCGACATCTTCGAACTATACTATCTCCAGTGTGCAGACGACCGATGCCGGGAGTTACGCCGTGGTGGTGAGCAATAGTATTGGTTCGACTACAAGCGCGGCCGCTACACTTACGGTCAACAGTGCGCCGTCGATCACGAGCCAGCCGCAAAGTCTTTCGGTCATCTCTGGAAGCGGTGCCACGTTTTCCGTCACGGCGACGGGTGCGGCTCCTTTGACCTACCAATGGCAAAAAGGCGGTGCGGCGATCAGTGGCGCTACATCCGCGAGCTATACGATTTTAAGTGTTCAGTCGACCGATGCAGGGAGCTACGCTGTAGTTGTTACAAATGGTTCTGGTTCGGTCACAAGTTCAGCTGCCACGCTCACGGTGACGGCTAGTGCGGTAGCACCGACCATTAGCACGCAACCGCAAAACGCGATCATCACAGTGGGTAGTAACGCGACCTTCACGGTGGCTGCCTCGGGCACGACTCCGCTCGCTTATCAATGGCAGAAGAATAGTGCCGCGATCAGCGGAGCGACGTCGTCGAGCTACACGATTACGGGCGCACAGACTTCGGATGCCGGAAGTTTCCGCGTGATCGTAACGAATAGCGCTGGGTCGATAACCAGCTCGGCCGCGACGTTGACGGTCAATCAGGCGTCTGTTGCTCCGGTATTCACAACGCAGCCGACCAGTCATTCAGTAGCCACAGGGCATGACGTGAGCTTCACGGTAGTAGCCGGTGGGTACCCGATCCCTTCATACGGATGGTCCGTCTCCACCGATGGGGGGACCAACTGGTCCGCGACATCGGACGGAACCAACTACGGAGGCTCGGCCACGGCTACTTTGACTGTGAAAAACGCCAACGCGTCGATGAGCGGCTATCTCTATCGTTGCGCGGCAACCAACAGCAGCGGCTCGGTCTCAAGTCAGTCAGCCACGCTTACCGTCAGTTCAGCAATCTTTCCGGCCCCGTCTGGATTGGCCGTGGCGAGTTCTGGCGTCTTATCGGTCGCCGACTCATCGAGCAACATAATCCAGACCCTAGGAACAAGCTGGGTGGTAACGGCGTTGGCTGGCGCTTCCGGCCAACAGGGCTCTACTGATGGAACGGGTGCAAGTGCTCTCTTCCGTCAGCCCAACGGCGTGGCGTTCGACAGCGCAGGCAATGTCTATGTTGCTGACACGGGCAACTCGATCGTTCGCAAAATCACCGCGGCCGGTGTGGTGACGACGTTGGCTGGTTCCTCGTCAAACCAGGGTTATCGCGATGGGAACGGCGCAGCGGCCTGGTTTAATTCTCCGTCTGCACTCACCGTCGATGGGCTGGGCAATGTCTATGTGGCTGATTCCGGCAATGCGGTGATTCGCAAGATCGCACTCGATGGTACAGTGACGACTTTGGCGGGCACAGCAGGTTCGATTGGAAGCTCGGATGGTACGGGCGCCGCAGCTCGTTTCAATCAGCCGTCGGGCATCATTGTCGATAGCACGGGAAATCTTTACGTGAGCGACACGTTTAATCAGACGATTCGGAGAATTACTTCGGCTGGCGCTGTGACGACTTTGGCAGGACTTGTCGGTGTAAGTGGTTCGGCCGATGGCACAGGCACAGCGGCGTCGTTCAACCAACCGCGTGGGCTTTGCACCGATGGTGCGGGTAATCTTTACGTCGCTGACACCGCCAACTCTTCGATCCGCAAAGTGACCTCGGCTGGTGTAGTCACGACCTTCGCTGGGCTCTCAACTATTTCGGGTTTGCTGGACGGTACAGGAATCTCGGCTTGGTTCAATCAACCACGAGATGTGAAAATCGACTCGTCCGGCAATCTATATGTCGCCGATACGGGCAATGCGGTAATTCGCAAGATCACCTCGGCCGGAGATGTCTCCACACCAGCAATGAGCCTATCAAGTGGTTCATCCTCTGGGGGCGGAACTTCGTCCTCATCTTCATCGGGTTCTAGTTCTACCACAGCTGCAGATGGTCCGCCTCCTGGCAAAAGCGGCAGTGGCAGCTTTCCCGCGTGGTTTGGCGCAACTTGGGGTTTATTTGTTTTATGCCAATGGGTCAGCTCAAGACGTAGTCGGGGTGTGACACCCTGAATTGTTTGCTGGCGTATTAGTGACCAAAAACGGCCGCCTGTGAAGGCGGCCGTTTTTGGTAGGTGTAGGCCGGTGTGGTTTGGCTTGGTTGAATGGGAAGGTAAGGGATGGAGAGTCCATATATTCATAAGCCGCATAATGTATCTGTGATGTGTCACGCGGTATGTTCTGCGAAATATCGACGAGTGGTGATGAGCGAACATGTGGGTGAGATGTTACGGCGGGCCCGCATGGAGATTGAGAAGCGTTTTGAGGTTCGTTTTTTTGGAGATTGGCATGGATCGTGATCATGCACACTTTCTCTTTCAAAGTGTGTCGAGTTACAGTTGAGTCGGACGATACCGACTGCGAAGAATGTGATTGCTCGTGAGGTGTTTTCGAAGGTGCCGGAGGTGAAGAGATAACTTCTAGGCGGAGCATTCTTGGGAGCTGAACACAGTGGGGCAGTACGGCAGCGAGAAAATGATTGCTGCGTTTGTACAAGGGCAGGGCGGAAAGAGTGAGTACTGCCAATTGCACACGGGGCAGATGGATTTAGCCTTGATTCAAATGCCGGAGCTTGCTCCGGGCATTTTCCTCAATTTGCGTGCACTCGCGATTTAAAATCTGTTCGGTTTACTTTAATAAAGTCATGCGCATTGCGATCATCGCCGATATTCATGGGAACCTTCTCGCATTGAAGGCTGTGCTCGCGCACATCGAGTCGCTGCGCGTGGATCAGATCGTAGTTGCGGGTGATGTAGTTGTTGGCGCGCCGGATTCACTGGCTTGCTGGGAACTCGTCAAATCGCTGGGTTGTCCTATGCTGCGCGGAAATCACGAGCGTTACGTCTTCGATCTAGGCACGGAACGCGCAAAGCCCGATTGGAGTCTGCCACAATTTGGTCCGGTGCAATTCGCCGCTGCGCAACTCGGTGCTGCAGGCCGGCGCGAACTTGCCGCGTTGCCGTTGACGATTCGTCTTCCTGAGGCGCCCGACGTTCTCTTTGTGCATGGTTCGGCACGCAATGACAGCGATCTCATTTTCCCGTACACAAGCGACGCGGAAATAGAACCTATGTTTACTGGTTCGATGGAACGCTGGATCATTCGCGGGCATAATCACTACGCCGGCGTTAGACTTTGGGGACAGCGTCGCATCGTGACAGTGGGTTCTATAGGGCTGCCGCTTGACGGAACGCCCACCGCTCAATTCTCGGTGATAGAGAGTGGCTCTGAAGACTGGAGCGTGCAGCAGCATTCAATTTCCTACGACATCGAGGCGGCGGTGCGGCGCTTCAAAGATTCTGGTTATCTCGAAGAGGCCGGCCCGATTGCGCGGTTGTTTATGCGCGAGGTTGAGACGGCCTCATTTCACATCGTGCCGTTTCTGAAGTGGTGGAAGAGCCACGAAACGTTGTCGCTGGCCGACGCTGTGGAGCAGTTTCTGGTTCGGTGACCGGTGCCGCATGTTGCCGTAGCGATAAGCGCTATCATGCCGGCCTCGCCAATCAGACTGGGTTAAAGTCACGCCAGCACTTTTTCACGCCCACTCGGGTGGGTTCTGAAGGTGCGGTTTGAGAATTCCGATTGCCGGGAGATTGCGGTAGCGTTCGGCGAAATCGAGGCCGTAGCCGACGACGAAACGGTCGGGAATCTGGAAGCCTACGAAATCAGCTTCGAATTCGACCTCGCGGCGGCCTTTTTTGTCGAGGAGCACGCAGGTGCGTACGCTCGCGGGATCTTGTTTCTTAATCAGGTCGACGACAACTGAGAGAGTTTTGCCTGTGTCGAGGATGTCGTCGATCAGGAGAACGTGCCGGCCGGTGATATCGAGAGTGAGGCTGTGAATGAGATGCGGTTTACCGCGCGAGCGAGTGTCGTTGCGGTAGCTGGAAATGCGGATGCAATCGAGCCGGATAGGATTGTGGATTTGGCGAAGGAGGTCGGCAGTGAAAAGAATGGCGCCGTTGATGATCGCAACCACCGTGATCTCCTCTTTGCCGTAGGCGGTGGAAATGTCGGACCCAAGTTTTTTGAGACGGCGTTTGATCGCAGTTTCGCTAACAAGGATGGCCTCCAGGTCGTCGGCTTGGGTGGCGGGCTTCGCAGTGCGCATTGGGTAGGCGTTAAGGAATTGAGGCGTCGGTGGCAACTGCATCTGTGCGGCGAATGCGGTTAATTCTTTTGACTCGTAGGCTGCTTGGAATGTTTCTTCGCGACGGTCCACCTCTAAGCGATGATCTCGATTCGGATAGAAAAGCTCACTAAAAAATTCGGCACGACTGTCGCTTTACAGGATCTCGATCTCACGATTGAGCAAGGCGAGCTGTTTTTTCTGCTCGGGCCGAGTGGCTGCGGCAAGACGACGTTGCTGCGGAGTATCGCGGGTTTCTATATCCCGGAACAGGGTAAGATATTCTTTGGCAATGACGATGTGACGCGCCTGGCTCCGCATAAGCGCAACACGGGTATGATGTTTCAGAGTTATGCGCTCTGGCCGCACATGACCGTGGCGCAGAACGTGGCATTTGGTCTGGAGGAACGAAAAGTGCCGCGGGCTGAGATCAAGACTCGCGTCGCTGAAGCGCTTGCTTCGGTACGCATGGAATCTTACGCGGAACGCAAGCCGAACCAGCTCTCGGGCGGTCAGCAACAACGTGTGGCGTTGGCACGAGCGCTCGTGATTCGCCCGCGGTGTTTACTGCTCGATGAGCCGTTGTCGAACCTTGATGCGAAACTGCGCCTGGAGATGCGCACGGAAATTCGCCGAGTGTGCAAGGAGTTCAACCTCACAACCGTTTATGTGACGCATGATCAGAAGGAAGCACTCTCGATTTCGGATCGCATGGCGATTCTCGAGAACGGTAAGATTCTGCAAGTGGGCACGCCGCGCGAAGTGTATCGCCGGCCGGCGAAGAAGACGGTGGCGAATTTCATCGGCGAAACAGATTTTATCGAAGGCCGGATTGTTGGATTGATCGGCGACTGTGCGACCGTCGAGACGCCGATCGGACGTTTCGACGGCGTCTTGGGTGATCCAGCGGCCAAGGTCGCAGTGGGTAGTTCTGCGACGCTGTCGATTCGACCAGAGTGCTGGAAACTGGGCCGACAAACGGGTGGTCGCAATTCGATCGCGGGCCGAATCGGCGAAGCAGTTTACCTCGGTGAGGTAGCGCAATACGATTTCTTAGCGAGTGCAAATGGTTCGTCGTTAAAGATTCTGGAATTGAACCCGCGCCACTTAGGAACGTCGGCAGGCTTGGAATTGTACGCGATGGTTGAACCTGAGGACGTGGTGGTTCTGATCGATTAACCACGCGGCCTGAATTCTACGTAACTCATGTTCAAACGCCTGCCCATTTTGCTCGCTTTGGTGGTGACATTGGCGTTGCCGTTTCTCTTTAGGACGAAACAGACGAATCCGCTAAAAGCGGATGAAACATTGGTTGTTATCACACCGCATAACGAGGCTCTGCGCTACGAATTTGGGCATGGTTTTAGCGAGTGGTACAAAGCGCATACGGGCAAAACCGTGAATATCGATTGGCGTGTGATCGGTGGGACGAGCGAGATCAATCGCTTCCTCGAAGGCGAATATGATGCCGCTTTCAAGTTGTATTGGACGCATACACTTAATCGTGCGTGGAGCGCTGAAATACAGGCGGGTTACAAGAGCCAAAACCTTCCAATAGATACTCCAATTGAAGTCAAAGAAGCGCGAGAGGCTTTTTTGCGATCAAACGTTGGTTGTGGACTCGATGTTTTCTTTGGCGGAGGTACTCCGGATTTTATTAAACAAGCTCAGGCTGGCCGATTGGTCGACAGCGGTGTGATATCGCGTCATCCTGAATGGTTCGGCGACGATACAATCCCGCAGTTGTATTCGGGCGAGCGATACTGGGATGCGCATGGCTTGTGGATCGGTGTGGTCTTGAGCAACTTTGGTATTGTGTACAATTTCGATTCGCTCAAGAGGCTCGGGATCACTGGAGATTTAAAGCAATGGACGGATCTAGCTGATCCGAAATTGGTAGGCGAGGTGGCGTTGGCGGACCCGACCAAGAGCAGTTCGATCGCGAAAGCGTTCGAGAATCTCATTCAGCAACAGATGCAGAAACGATTGGAGGAATTGCGAGCGGCACGACCCGAAGCACCGATCGAGGAGTTAGAGCCGCGGGCTGTGAATGAAGGTTGGATCGCAGGGCTGCGGCTTATGCAATTAATCGGAGCAAATTCTCGTTACTTCACCGACACTTCGCAAAAACCACCGATCGATGTGGCACAGGGGAATTCGGCTGCGGGCATCTGCATCGATTTTTACGGACGGCAGCAAGACGAAGCCATTCAGCGGCGAGCTGAGAAAAATAGAATACGTTTTATCGCGCCGGTCGGTGGAACGGTCAACTCAGTTGATCCAATTGCTTTATTTCGCGGAGCCGAACATCGCGAATTAGCGATCTCGTTTATGGATTACGTGCTTTCGATGGATGGGCAAAAGATTTGGAATTTTCGGCCTGGGACACCTGGCGGTCCTCGTCATTTTGCTTTGCGACGGTTGCCGGTGCGGCGGGATTTTTATCAACACGCAGAATACAAACCATTGTGCAGTGATCCCGACGACAATCCGTACGACGCGGCCGGACAGTTGGTTTATAGGCCGGCATGGACAGGCAGTCTCTTCCGCGAAATGAGTTTCATTATTCGCGTAATGACGATGGACACTCATTCCGAACTGACGCGGGCGTGGCGTGCGATCATCGCCGCAGGTCAACCAGCGGATGCGTTGGCCGTGATGCAGGATTTGTCTACGGTCGATCTGGCCGCAACGAAGGGCCGAGTAAAACAGGCGCTGAACGCTAAGGACAAAACCGAGGAGCTGAGGCTTTCACGCGAACTGGGTGAAGCATTTCGCGAACAATATCGGCGAGCAGAAGAACTCGCGAAAGCAAAAAAACGGTAAGACTTGGTTCGTCAAAAGCTCGTTCGCGGGCGATTTCACCTGCGGTCTTCGCGAGCAAATGCGCTCGGGTCTCGTGCACTACAGTTTTGCCATCGCAGCGGCGAATGCGGCCCGGTCGTGGGAGGCGAAGAACGAAGTGCCGGCGACAAAAGTATCAGTGCCGACTTTGCGGCATTCAGCTGCGGTGTTGAGATCGATCCCGCCATCGACTTCGATGCGGAAGGTGAGATTTTGTTCACGGCGCCAGTTATCGATCTGGGTGATCTTCGGCAGCATATCGCGCCGGAAACTTTGGCCGCCAAATCCAGGTTGCACCGTCATCACAAGCACGAGATCGACCTTGCCGAGAAACGGTTTGATCGACTCAGCGGATGTGCCGGGGTTAAGCACGATGCCGGTTTGGCAACCTAAAGAGTGGATGCGGTCGAGCGTCTCGGCGTGATTGAAAATGGGCTCAACATGGATGCTAATGAGATTTGCGCCAGCTTTGGCAAAGGGCTCGATGTAGCGGTGCGGCTCGTCGAGCATGAGGTGGACGTCGAAAAAGAGCTTCGAGCTTTTGCGTAGTGCGGCGACCGTCTGTGGACCAAAAGAAAGGTTCGGGACGAAATGACCGTCCATGATATCGAGGTGCAGCCAAGGGATGCCGAGTTGTTCGACGACAGCTGCACTGGACGCGAGATTGGCATGATCGCCGGCAAGAATAGAGGGGGCGAGGATCGGCGTGTGCATGATTTTGGTTAAAGCATTTTTTCGGCCCGCATCAACCCGAGTAATTTCTCTGGGATTGGTCGGCAGGCGCAGTGTTTTGCGTGTGCCTTATGCCAGCTGATGCGTTGTGGGGTTGTCGCATTTTTTGGCATGCGGTGAGCCTTGTGCCAGGCAGCGTTAAGTCGTGGCACCGGTTTCATCTACGGCCTGGCTTACCACACGTCGAGCGCGGCGTGGGAGACTTTGTCGGCAAGCTTGGTCGCAAGCTGGGGAAGGGCTTGGTACTCGGCTTGAAGTTGGTTGCTGTCCATTTGTTGCGGCGTGGCAGTGGCGAAAATCTGTTGCTCGACCGTAATGATGCGTTTCTCAAAGAGGGCCGTACTGGTGCGGTTATCACGCAGCGTGCAGAGGGCCGTGAGGTTGAGGTTGAATTTGCGGGCGAGTCCGGTGTCGTCGGGGCGAGCAGTGGCGACGTCGCGGCTGTAGTTGGAAATTGTTACAACGAGTGTCGCATCGGCTTCTGCGGCGGTGCCGACAAGGGTCACGCGCCCGTCGTGGAGAAAGGCTTCCCGTATCTGAGTGGTGAAAATGGCGACGGACTGGGGAATATGGGCTTTGTTGTCAACCGGTGGTACGTAGAGCGTATGAAAACTGAGCTTCCCCTCGGTCCCGAGTTGATAGTGTGCACAACCACTGACTAGGCCTAGGGCGAGCAGTGCGCAGAGCGGAATGATAAAACGCATCGCGACTGTAGGTGGGATGCGCATGGGTTCTTAGAAAAAGAAGAACCGTTTTTTCTTCGGCTGAGTGACTTCGGCGGCGGCTTTGGCAGAGGCTGTGTCCACCTCGGTGAGGCGTTCGCGGGCTTTGGCGGCGACGTCAGAGTCCGGATAGACCGTGATGGCTTCGTTGTAGAAGACGCGGGCGGCTTTGTAGTTATCGCGGCGTTTGAAATAAAAATCGGCGATCTTGATTTTGCTCTCGGCTAAAACCCGCTTCATGTCGGTGAGACCTTTTTCTGCCACTCCGACATTATTGTCGCTGGGATAGAGGATCATGAAGTCTTCGTAGTACGTGATGGCATCGCGAGTGGAGCCTTGGTCGTAGTAGGGACCATCGACGAGAGAGGCATGAGTCTTGCCGAGATCGAGATAAGCGTCGGTAGCCAGTACGCTTTGTGGGTAGTTGTTGACCATCCGGTCAAGGGCGTCGAGGGCCTCCTCGGTATTCTTAAAAAATTGATGGCCGCGAGCGATGCTCATCAACGCGAGCGGAGCATAGTCGCTGAACGGTGCTTCGATCAGGAGGATCTCAAGTTCCTCGATGGCTTTTTCGCGGTTGGCGAATCCAGGGAAGATGCCCCAAATGCGGCCGCGCGCACCATCGAGAAGTGAACTGGCGATGTGGTACTGTTTGCCGATGATCTCGTCGAAGCGTACAGTATTAGGATAACGAATTACAACGATCTGATAAGCTTCAAAGGCTTTTAGGTACTGCTTGCGAAGCAGACGCATGTTGCCGAGGCGATATTGGGCCTCGCCCGCGTAGAGAGAATTTGGATACTTCTTCCCGACTTTGCTGTAGTATTTCACCGCGGTGCCAGTTTTGCCTTTTTCCTCGGCGGCACGGGCCTTGTTCATCATCGCAAGTGCGCTTTTGGCGTCAGATCCACTAACGCCAGCCAGAGCGCCGCCTTCGACTTTCCAGCCCGTTTGCGGATTCCACACGAGATCGGCTGCTGCACGGCTGGCCAGCATGAACGACAACGCAATGAGCAATGACGAAATAAGAAGCTGGCGGAGCACGAGATGGGGCATGGTCAAGATTTTTACCAGCGAACCAGTGCGGCTCCGTAGGTCAAGCCCGCCCCGAAGGCAACGAGAAGAGCGGTGTCGCCGCGTTTGACGCGGCCGGCACGACGAGCTTCGTCGAGTGCAAGGGGGACGGACGCGCCGGAGGTGTTGCCGTAGCGGTCGAGGTTGATGAAGAAACGTTCGAGTGGGATTTTGAGGCTCTTGGAAAGAGCTTCGATGATGCGAAGGTTGGCCTGATGTGGAATCACGCAGGCAATCTGATCGGGAGAGAGGGCGTGTTGTTCCAGAATTTCCTCAACAGCGTCTTCCATCTCACGTACGGCGACTTTGAAAATCTCGCGACCTTTCATCCGGATGAAGTGCTGACCCGCGGCGAGTGTGGCGGTGGTGGCGGGACAGGCGCTGCCGCCAGCGGGAATACAAAGCAAGTCAGCCATGCCGCCTTCGCTGTAAAGTTTTGTACCGATGATACGGGCGCCATCGCCGCGCGAGGGGCCAAGAACAACAGCGCCAGCGGCGTCGCCGAAAAGCACGCAGGTGGTACGGTCTTTCCAATCGACGACCGAGGAAAGCTTTTCCGCGCCAATTACGAGGGCGTAACGGTAGCGTCCGGAAGCGAGCATGGCACTTGCTGTGTCGAGCCCATAGACAAAACCGGAGCAGGCGGCATTAAGATCAAAACACGCGGCGTGGGAACGCATCCCGAGTTTATGCTGCACGATTGTCGCCGAAGCCGGCATCGGTATGTCGGGCGTGATCGTGGCGAGTATGAGCAGGTCGATATCCGCTGCCGTCAGTCCTGCGTCAGCTAGAGCGGCTCGAGCGGCATGGGCGGCGAGATCTGAGGTGTGCTCCCCTTCGGCGGCGATGTGGCGCTGGCGGATGCCTGTGCGGCTCAAAATCCATTCGTCCGAGGTGTCGACTTGCTTCGAAAGCTCTTCGTTGGTGAGGATTCTGGTCGGGGTGTAGGACCCGGTGCCGAGGATTGCAATCGTAGGGGTTGCCATGGCGGCTTGAAAAGGGGCGCGGAAACTCGACTCAGGCGACGGCCTGGCGAATGGCTTCGTTGGCGCGTGCGATGTCTGCCTCTATGCGGAGGTTGAGGTCGGTTTTGATCATCACATTTGCGTCGCGGATAGCGTTTTTGAAAGCGTGGCGGTTCGCAGACCCATGAGCTTTTATGAGATTACCGCGGAGGCCGAGTAAAGGAGCGCCACCGTAGCGTTCAGGTTCGATGCGATGTTTCAGATCGCTGAAGGCCCCTTTTGCGATGGCAGCGCCAAAAGCGCGCAGCGGGCTTTTGCGGACAAAAGATTTCATCTCGGCACCGAAAAACTTAACCAACGACTCCCAGCTCTTTAAACAGATATTACCGACAAAACCGTCGCAAACGAGGACGTCGACCTCATCGGTGAACACCTGAAAACCCTCCACCGGGCCGACGTAATTAATGATATTCTCGATGCGTTTGAGCGATTCGTGGGTCTCGGCAATGAGGGCGTTGCCTTTGCCTTCCTCGGTGCCGATCGTGAGCAGCCCAACGCGAGGACGTTCGACGCCCAGTTCCATCCGGCAGTAGTGGGTGCCCAAGATCGCATTGTGGACGAGATGCTCGGATTTGGACTCGGGATTTGCACCAGCATCGACGAGGATAAAGTGGCCGTTTTCGCGCGGTACGACCGGGGCAAGAGCGGCACGGTCCACACCATCGAGCGTACGTAATTTCAAAATACCGGCGGCGACAAGACTGCCCGTATTGCCGCAACTGACGGCTGCGCCCGCTTCTCCTGATTTCACTAGCTCAATCGCGCGGACCATCGAAGAGTCTTTTTTTCGCTTGAGAGCGACGAGCGGCTTGTCATCCATCGTGATGACTTCGGACGCTTGAAAAATTGCTATTTTGGGATGATCCGCCAAGCCCGCACTGGAGAGTAGTGGGCGCAAGATCATTTGATCACCTACGAGGGTGATCGGGTTGAGGTCTGAGAACTCGGCAAGTGCGAGTTTAACCGCCTCAACAATCTCAGAGGGACCCAAGTCGCTGCCCATGGCATCGACTGCAATCCGCAAATTTTCGCCGCTGCTGGAGACCATCACGATTGGATGGTTAAAGAAAGGTTAGAGACGCGAGGATTAGACCTCGACGTTAAGCACCTGACGGCCGCGATACATACCGTTCTTCGGATTGACGCGATGGGGGCGGAAGGCACTGCCATCGGTTGGGTCTTTGGCGACCTGCGGAGCCTTGAAAGCGTTGGCGGCGCGGCGGTTAGCGCTGCGGCGTTTGGATTGCTTGCGTTTCGGATTGGCCATGGTGGGAGCTGATTAAGGAGTGAGTGGCGTGTTTTGGTTACGCCTGAGTTACAAGTGTGAAAGGTGACCGAGTAAAGGGCGGCAAGGTGCAGCGTCAAGCGCTTACACGCAAAACGCAGCACGAGAGGAGAAGTGGCTCAAACGTAGCCCAGATATAGCATCACCCCGAGCACGCCGGCG